>MDTB01179038.1_pt1 | contig 54129 bp, 66 predicted proteins | sample 811161 | NCBI WGS metagenome assembly MDTB01 (sample SAMN05326650, study PRJNA326480) | marine metagenome | isolation source: seawater | place: Mediterranean Sea | collected 2009
AAAACGATCTTAGGATTTTTTCTTTCTCCTAGAATGTCCCAGATTGCCTTACCAAACGCTCTTGCCCCAGACATCCATGTTCTCCACTCCGGGGAGGCAGTATCAGGCATTACACCCCAATGATCAAAGTCATTTCTGTTGATAACTCCTGTAGCGCCCATATTGAGACAAAGCTGCCGCTTATCTTCACTAGATACTACGGCAATGGGCTTTCCTCCCATGGCTTTAACAATTTGTATAGCCATCGAACCCAAGCCTCCAGCTGCACCCCAAATTAGCACTGCATCATCTTCTTCTACGGTATTGGGAGCCCAACCCATTAACTGTCTGTATGCTGTAGATGCACATAACATATAACTTGCAGACTGTTCCCATGTAAGATGCCTTGGCTTAGTTTTTACCTGATGAGATTGTGCTTTTGCAAACTGACAATAAGATCCGTAGTTAGTTTGATACCCCCAAATTCTACCAGAAGGAGCAAGCATTGGGTCTTTCCCACTCAACACCCAAGGATCATCGGGTTCCCACCAGCCCGAGTGTATCACGACTTCTTCGCCAATTTTCACATCCGAAACATCTTCTCCTACAGCCCAAACTATACCAGATGCATCTGACCCTCCAGCATGAAAATCTTCTGGTTCGCCTTTCTTTTGCCTATCAGCAATAACATCCACTGGAACGCCCCTCGCCGCCCAAACATTGTTATAATTTATTCCTGTAGCCATGACATAAATTAGTACGTCTTTTGGTCCTAAACTCGGGACATCGATGATTTCTCTTTTCCAGGAGTCAATCGGATTACCAAATCTTTCTTTTCGAACCAGAAAAGCATGCATTTTGTTTGGCACCACTCCGAGAGCAGGCCTGTCTCCTAATTCATAAATCTCTTTCATTACCAGTTTTTCTCCAAACTTATTAACTTAAATGATCTTTAAAAAATTTAATCTTATTCAGCACCACGCCAATTTATCTGACAAATCTCTGCACTTCTGCCTTCAAAATCCCAGACACGACCATAGGCTCTCACTCTGCCCTTGCTGGCTTCTCCTACAGTGATATCGGATCCCATCCAGTATTTAGTATTTTTTACGACAACCTCTTGATCATCATGAGTACCACTTATTGGAGCGACAGAACCCTGAATTTTTTTTCCTACAGTTAAATGTCTCGTTTTTCCATCTGTTTCGTATTTTATCACAGCTCTTTCAGAACCTAAAAATTCACTCACTAGAATACTGAACAGTCCCGTAGTTCCCTTTGCTCTACCCGAAAATATTTTTACTAAACCCTCATATGCAAGTTCACTTGCACTTTCATCGACATACAAGGCAGCTTTCCAGTTACCCCTTGCCATTTTTCCTGGAATGTCCATTAACATTGCAACATTAATTCCAGACAAATCCTCATCTCCAAACTTGCCCTCATCAATTCTTACGCCAAACCAAGCCTGACAGTATCCTTCAGTTGGAGGGTGATTCCCCAAACTGATAACACACGGGCAAAACACCGTGCAATTACAATTAAGAATAAGTTCCCCTTTTAAAGACCAACTTTTTGATGTATTTTCTATGTTGTTGCTCATTTCAATAGGTCTATACCGATTGTCTATCTTTACATGCTTTTTGTTCATGAACCCTCCTACACTACTGAATCATAACAACTGAAAAACCAAAATACAACCAGCACAAAAAAATAACAGAATAGAAATTAGCCTACTAAAAAAATTACCAATTTCTGGAAATTTTTCCAACGACATTAAAATTGTAGACAACCCCATAAATAGTAAATTCATTGTGCCGCCAACAAATGCCAGTGACATTAGAATCCAACAGCACCCTAAACAAGTGTAGCCCAACCTTACTCCCATAGCAAAGGCTGCCTGTTTACCTTCACTCCAAAATTCTAAAAAAAAAGTCAAAGGTGAGCGGCACTTATTTACGCATGCTGCCTTAAAAGTTGACAACTGATAAAATCCAGCAAAAAGTAGTAACACAATCGACAAGTAAGGATTAAAAAATGATCCGGTTACACTGACCAGTTTAAACTCAAGAAAAATTGCCTGAAAAAGTGCTGCTGCTAAACAGTAAGAGAGCCAAACACTCATAAAGCCTATCAATATGAACCAAAAACTGGCGATGCTTCCCTGAATACCTTTGGAAGCTCTTAGATCAAGATACGTACTCATGGCGGGCTGCAGCGTGGGTATCATCATCGCTGCGCTCATAATCGCCCACATTAAAAACAAAATAAAGAAATCGGAAATTCCTCTTGGCGACCGACAAACTTCTGACCAAAAATCAGACCCATAAATCATTTGAAGCTGCTTAATCTCAAAATTTTCAGCGCTCATTACTAAAACTGCGACCCAACTAGCAACTATTATGACATAAAAACCTATCCAATTAAAATCAGCTTTTCCTAATGCGAGCTGTGCCATACGATATCCTGAATCAAGAAAAAAAATGCAAAACATAAATGTGTCGAACCTATGTCAAAAATGAAGTTAGATTGCAAGAATATTCTTGAATAATTATTCAAAGCTTTGAGAATTTTTTCTACTTTAATATCTTAGAACTATAGCTACAAACAAATGTAAAGAAGTAACTCTTATTATAAGAATCTTAAAATTAGCATAATCTATGTTTATAAAGACCCATCGCACCAAAGAAAGTTTTTTTAAGACAAAACAGTTTCTTGCGATGTTAAAACTCTTAGTACAAAAGCTAACACTTCTTATAGATCAATCAGGCTAAATCAAAAATCTTATCAAGCAAATCTGAAGCAAATCAAAAATGAACTGAGTTTGTTGAAACTAATTCTTTCAACGGAGGAGAAAATTTGGTAAGATTTATTCCACCCACTGCCACTATATACTCTTTCAAAGTTGGAGTTCTGCCTAGAATAGAAGAAAGCACTACAACTGGCGTAGAAGCAAGCAACGATTCACCTTTTTTATCGTCACTATCTTCAACCACGCGGCCTTTAAATAGTCTCGTAGAAGTAGCTAAAACCGTATCGCCTCTTTCAGCCTTTTCCTGATTGCCCATGCATAGATTGCAGCCAGGTCTTTCAAGATATAAAATGTTTTCATATTCAGTACGAGCTGATGCTTTCGGTGCGACATCGTTAAATTCAAAACCAGAATATTTTTGCAAAACGTTCCAATCACCCTCCTGTTTTAGCTCATCAATAATATTGTAAGTCGGCGCTGCAACGACCAAAGGCGCCTTAAAACTTACATATCCATAAATTTTTTCCAAATTTTTGAGCATCTGGGCCACAATCTTTATATCCCCTTTATGAACCATGCAAGAGCCAACAAAACCAAGGTCAATTTTTTTCTCGGCCCGGTAGTATGAAATTGGCCTAATTGTATCATGTGTATAGCGGCGAGAAACATCAACATTATCGACATCCGGATCCGCAATCATAGGTTCATCAATCTTATCCAGATCCACAACAAGTTCAGCAAAATATCTTGCATCATTATCTGGCGACAATGCTGGCCTTGTCCCAGATTTTAGTTCATCAATTCTATGTTCTGCCATCGCAACAAGTCCACTCAAGACTTTGTTTTTATTGTCCATTCCTTTTTTGATCATTATCTGAATGCGACTTTTAGCTATCTCTAGCGATTCAACAAGCGTCTTGTCTTCGGAAATACAAATTGCCGCTTTCGCTTTCATTTCAGCGCTCCAATCAGTAAAGGTAAACGCCTGGTCAGAGAGAAGCGTCCCTATATGCACTTCAATTACTCTCCCCTGAAAAACGTTATCACCAAACTTTCCTAGCATTTGAGCCTGAGTAGCATGGACGACATCTCGAAAATCCATATATTCTTTAAGTTTACCCTTAAAAGTTATTTTTACGGACTCCGGCACCACCATACTTACCTCACCAGTGGCCAAAGCCAAAGCTACGGTTCCAGAATCAGCACCAAAAGCTACTCCCTTTGACATCCGTGTGTGTGAGTCGCCTCCAACAATTATAGCCCAATCATCCACTGTAATATCGTTTAAAACTTTATGTATAACATCAGTCATTGAGTGATATTTGCCTTTTGGATCTCGTGCTGTTATCAAACCAAAATTATTCATAAATTCCATAAGTTTTGGTGTATTAACTTTCGCTTTAAAGTCCCATACCGATGCTGTATGACAACCTGACTGATAAGCTCCGTCCACGAAGGGAGATATAATTGTTGCTGCCATTGACTCAAGCTCTTGAGCGGTCATTAAACCTGTTGTATCTTGAGAACCAACGATATTGACGCGTACTCTTGCATCAGAACCAGCGAGTAATTGTCCTTTTGAGGTCTTACCAATAGCATTTTTATTAAAAATTTTCTCCACAGCCGTAAGACCCTGAGTCTCCCTAACAATTTCTTTAGATGGAGCATATGGTGATACTACTTCAACTCCCAGAACATCACATGCAAAGTTTTGCAATTTTTTACCAAAAACTATTGCATAAGAGCCTCCTGCCTTCATAAACTCTAGTTTTTGTGGTGTAAATGAAGGCGAAAGATCAGCTAACTCTTTATAACTGCCACTTTCCAAAAGTTTTTTTTCTTTAGTATCTAATGTAAATATTGTTCCAGTTTCAACAGAGTAGACCTGCTCAAGTATAGGATTGCCATCATTATTTAATATGGGTTTTCCTAGAGAGTCTAGCTTCTTAACCCAATTATTCAAATCAAGACCGATACCGCCTGTAACACCAACAGTAGTTAAAAATATTGGTGATATGCCATTAGTTCCAGCAACTATTGGAGCGATATTAACGAATGGGATATAACGACTTGCAGGTCGCCCTGTCCATAAGGCAACGTTATTAATTCCGGACATCCGCGAGGAGCCCACTCCCATAGTTCCTTGCTCGGCAACTAACATGACACGTTTATCTGGATTTTGCTTCTGAAGCTCCATGATTTCAAGCTGAGCCTTTTTTGAAATCATGCACTTACCATGAAGCTCTCTGTCTGACCTAGAATGCGCTTGGTTTCCGGGTGATAACAAATCAGTAGAAATATCTCCAACTGCAGCAACATAAGAAACAACTTCTATTTTTTCTTCTGGCTCGGGAAGCTTTCTAAAAAATTCAGCCTTTGAGTAACTCTCTAGAATATCTCGTGCAACTAAATTTCCTGACTTAAAGGCCACAGCAATCTTGTCCATATCTGCTTCATACAAAAAAACTTGTTTTTTTAAAACTTCCGCTGCTTTATTGGCGGTTAGCAGATCGTCGCCCAACGCAATGTCTAAGAGAACCTCTACTGAGGGTCCCCCTTTCATATGAGACAATAGTTCGAATGCAAAATTTACCGATATTTCTTTCACAACCGTCGCACTCATTATTATCTCTTTCAGAAAGCGAGCTTTCACACTAGCCGCGCCAGTTGTACCTGGCAAAGTATTGAAAACTAAAAGGTCGATACAAAGGACTCTTAACTCACTGGTCTCACTCTTAATTTGGAGAATTATCTCAGCCAACAAATTACCATCTTCTATGGGGCTGGGGTTTAATCCATCGGATTTGCGCTCATTTATTTCGTTTAAGTACTTCGCTAATAAACTCATAATACCCTCTCAAGAGCGAAATTTGATCCTCTCTCAATAATCAATTTTTTTAAGATAACTTAGGAGTAGCATCATTAAAAAGATTATTTGAGCCTTGTCTATACAAATTTAAATCGTATCGCAAGTCTTAAGGATGTGTCATTGTACCCCATAAAGCCTTATTCCAAACTAGGTATTGAATAAAACCTTGCTTACCCATTTTTAGCGAATTCAGAGAATTTGATATCACTAAGGTAAAAACGTAGCTTTACCTAAATCTGTACTTCAAAATCATTTCCAAAAAAATTTCCATTGAATACAGTCGTGCTTACACCTATTACATTAGAGTAAGGGCTTACACCGATGGAAAACAAACGTGTTTCTATAAAACAAACGTGCTTTTATATAGCTAAATAAATGCTATTACGATTTTAATTCGCATTCTCTAGTTAGGAAATCATAAAAGTGAATACTAGTCTAGAAGTAAAATCTTTAACTTATCATCGAGGCGGAAAGCTTCTATTTTCAAATCTAAATTTTAAAGTTGAAAGTGGAACAGTCTTGACAATTAAAGGTCCAAATGGGGTAGGGAAATCTACCCTATTAAGAATTATTGCAGGCTATATTCCAATAGAAAAAGGAGCTGTTTTTTTTAATGAAACCAATGTAAAAAAGGATTTCGAAATACTAAGTAAACAGCTTTGTTATCTAAGTCATCAGAACGCTTTAAAAAGTCAGCTAACAGTATCAGAGAATCTATATTTCTGGCAAAAGTTTCTAAATAACAAACAGAATAAAGTGACAGAAAAATTCGAAGTTAAAGAACTCTTAACGCAACTCGCTGGAGAATGTTCCGCAGGGCAAAAACAGCGAGCACGGCTTGCAACTTTTCTTGACCATAATCGAAAAGTGTGGATTCTCGATGAACCAGCCACTGCTCTTGACACCAGCTCAATGAAAGAATTATCAAAGTTAATTGAGATTCATTGCAGTCTAGGAGGCATCGTTATTTTAGCAACTCACATAGATTTAATCTTGAGTTGTGATAAAACCTTGTTACTCAAGTTTCCAAATTTCAGCGAAAAAAATAATTTTATAACATCCGATCCATTCCTTGATGGAGACTGGAATGAATAAACACTTTTTATTTTTTTCATGGGAGTTGAGATCACTTATTAAATCAGGAAGCAATCTTGTCAATTCAATAGGCTTTTTCATGCTAGTTATTTTTTTGGCGCCCTTAAGCTTAGGAACTAACAGCGATTTGCTAGAAAGGCTTGCTCCCCTAATTATTTGGACGGCTGCAATTTTAGCAACTATTATGTCACTGGAAAGAATTTTTAAATATGATATGCAGGACGGCTCCCTTGATATGCTAAATATATCTGAAATCTCTTTGGAAACATTAGTCCTGATAAAAATGCTTACTCATTGGATAACGTCAGGTCTTCCGCTCGTTATTCTATCTCCGTTGCTGGCACTGACATTTAACCTACCTGAGCAAGCGTACTTATGGGTGATAATTTCGCTTTTTGTTGGTACGCTGGGACTTTCCTTTATTGGAACGATAGGAGCGAGTTTAACGGTCGGTGTCAAACGAGAAACTGTAGTTTTGACATTACTCGTATTGCCTCTATATTTCCCTATATTATTTTTTGGTGAAAAAGTTATCGACCTTGGATCAAGGGGTATTAGCCCTTTACCAGCCTTGGTTTGTCTTTGTGGTATAAGTATTCTTTCTTTGGCGTTAACCCCATTCTTGGCTAGCAGCGCCATAAGAATGCATTGGAAGTATTAAAATTAGTATATTAGAAAAGGAAAGAGATTTGTGATGTCATTTTGGAGCTTATCGAATCCTGCTCGTTTTACAAAGCTGAGCACTAAGATGTTACCAACAATCAGTATTGTGGCAGCTTCTTTTCTCATTACAGGGCTGCTATGGGGAGTTTTTTTTACGCCGCCCGATTATAGGCAAGGCGAGGCAATAAAGATAATTTTCGTACATGTTCCTTCGGCTTTTTTAGCGGTCAATATCTATTTTATGATGTTTATATCGTCGATTATTTGGTTAGTCAGGAGACACCATGTCAGCGCACTGGCAGCAAAGGCAGCTGCACCTATTGGCTTGTCAATGACCCTTATAGCCTTAGTTACGGGTGGCCTGTGGGGGCAACCAATTTGGGGTACTTTCTGGGTTTGGGATCCCAGATTAACTTCTTTTGCAATAATGGCTTCTTTTTATATCGGCTATATCGCTTTGTGGAGGGCGGTTTCAAATAAGGATCAAGCCGCCGACTTAACTTCAATGTTGTGCCTGGTCGGATCAGTCTTCGCAATCTTGTCTAGATACGCAGTTCTTTTTTGGAGCCAAGGACTACATCAGGGGGCAACCTTGTCCCTTGATAAAGAAAAAAATATTGCTACGGTATTTTTTATTCCACTTATAATTTCGATGATTGGCTTTACATTGTTGTTTATAACTTTAGTACTATTGCGAACTCAGACAGAAATAAAATTAAGACGTATTGAATCCCTTTCGAAGATAGGCAGAAGTCAATGAGTTTTGAGCTAGGAAAGTTCGCCACGGAAATTCTCGGATCTTATGCAATAACAATAGGTATATTAGCATATCTAATTATTCAGAGCGTCTACCGAGCTGCAAAAATTGGCAAAAAGCTTAGTAATTTAGAGGTTAAGGATAAAAAAATTGAACCTTAAAATAAAATACCTTCTAGCCGCCCTTCCACTTCTCGTAGGTGTTTTTCTTTTCCTTGTTTTTTTTTTAGGTCTAGATAAATCTGATGAGCTTCCAAGTGCCATTAGAGGTAAAAAAGCTCCTGAACTTTTTTTATCATCTTTCAATGAGCTGCCAATTCCTAGTTCGAGAGATTTAAATGCGAACAACGTTAAATTAATAAATTTCTGGGCTAGCTGGTGTGCTCCATGCCGAGCTGAGCATGCTATCCTAGAGGATATCGCCGCCGGAAATGTTGAAATATATGGGATTAATTACAAAGACGATCTTGCAAAAGCAACAGCATTTATCAACGAGCTTGGGAATCCTTACACTAAAATAGGAAGGGACGAAAAAGGCAAAACTGGAATTGAATGGGGTCTTTACGGTGTTCCGGAGACATTCGTATTAGGCACTAATGGAATTGTTTTGTTGAGGCACCCAGGACCTCTAACAGAAACAATTTTTTTGCAAAAAATAAAACCACTTTTAATACCTAATTAATTATCCTTCTTAAAGGTTTGAATTAATCTCGCCTGCAAAAAAAAGAATAGAAATACAGCTAACGGAAGACCAAAGGTTTTGAAATTAACCCACAAATCAGTACTAAAATAGCGCCAAATAATTTCGTTGCAAAATGCAAGTAGGAGAAAAAAAAGTGTGAAGCGCCGGGTCAAAATTAGCCACCCCTCATTCGTCATCGGTAGAGCTGAACCCAAAAGTGACTTAAGATAACTTTTCCCTCGCAACAAACCAAACCCCAGAATACCAGAAAAAAATAAATATATAATTGTAGGTTTCATTTTTATGAATGTCTCATCTCTTAACCATATTGTTAGGCCTCCAAAGACAAGAATGATTATCGCACTAAATAATGGCATTTTGGCTAATTCTTTGGTTCTTAGCCAACCTATCAGTAAAAATATAAAGATTGTGGGAATGAAAACTTTCGTTGCAAATATAATTTTGTCTAAATCTATGTCGGTATCGCCTGTCTTACTTATCGGGGCAAATTTGTATGAAAGGAAAAAAACTAGTATTGGTCCGAACTCCAACACTGTTTTAAACGTAGAATTTTCTTTATTTTCTGACATACTTCCTCTTAACTAAGTTCCTAAGGTTTGCAAAGCAATGCTTTATATCTAAAAGTAGACCACGATAGTTTACTAACTTTTCTCTCCAGCTAAATTATCTAAACCCAAGAGCGCTTGTACAAACTCTTCAGGATCAAACGGTTGTAAGTCATCAATATCTTCTCCAACTCCAATTGCATGAATTGGTAACAAGAATTTCTGCGCTATTGCAACAAGAACTCCACCCTTAGCAGAGCCATCCAATTTGGTCATTACCAAGCCAGAAACATCCGCAACTTTAAGAAATAATTCTACCTGAGATAATGCATTTTGACCAGTTGAGGCATCTAAAACCAAGAGGGTTTGATGTTTCTCAGAAAGATTTTTTTTCTCGATCACCCTGACTATTTTTGCCAACTCTTCCATTAGGTCTGTCCTATTCTGCAGTCGTCCAGCGGTATCAATCATAAGTAACTCCGTCTTGTTCACGACAGCCTGCGTAATAGAGTCAAAAGCAAGTGAAGCGGGATCGCTGCCAGCTGGCAATTTCACAACTGATACCTCTGCTCTTTTACCCCAAATTTCCAGCTGCTCAACTGCAGCAGCTCTAAATGTATCTCCTGCAGCTATCATAACTGACTTGTTCGCTGCCCTAAATTGTTTTGCCAGTTTTCCAATTGTGGTTGTCTTTCCAGAACCATTCACTCCAACAACTAATACTACCTGCAAACTATTAGTATTAATCGGCATCGGCTTTGCAACTGGCTCAAGAATTTTTAATATTTCAGCAGCTAACAAAGCTTTTATCTGACTTACACCTAATTTCTTGCCAAAGTGCGTCTCGGAAATCGATGACGTAATATTTAAGGCTGTTTTAACACCCATATCGCTAGAGATTAATAATTCTTCTAAACTTTCTAACATTTTGTCATCTAATACTCTTTTATCTGCTGATATACCAGCTCTCGATTTTAATCGCCCCAAAAAATTTGTTTTGTGTCTATTAGCTTTACCATCAGAAATGAATTTATTTTCTGATTGAAAAGAATTCTCATAACTCGAGTCTGCTATCTCTTTTGCCGAACTATTTGTTGAAGACTGCGCATTCAATTCAACGTCAGTTGTCTCCGAAATTATTTCAGAAATACCACTCTCTATCTTATTAGATGATTTGAAAAGTCTTTTCTTGAGTTTACTAAAAAACGACATAGATTTCGCCTATCCTATTTTTCTATCTTGGTATCTTTCCACAAAAAAATGCCAGTAATCCCCAGAATTTACAAGAGACACTGTCAGATCTTCAACTGTTCTCAGGATCAGGCACTACATCCAAAACTTCAACATCTACTTTACCATCAAAAAGCTCCAAAACAAGATTTTTGGTAGTACCGATATTGGCTTGTCTGGTCAATATCTCATTGTGAGAATTTCTCACAACAGAATAGCCACGCTCTAGGGTGTTTCTATAACTCAGAGAGTCCAGCAACCTTACTAGCTCCAATAGCTGTTTTTTGTTTTCCATAAAAGTTTTATTCAACAAAAAAGTTAATCTGTTGCCTGAAGCTTCCAGAGCCCGCATTTTTTGAGTCAGGTCATTAGAAAATACTTTGCAGCTTAATATTTTTGATCCCGTTTGAGCCAACAATAATTTTTTCCGATTAAGAAAGAGACTTAAACTCTGAACAAACCGACCTTCCAAAAAGTCTAAAAACTGTGTCCTGTTGAACAGAAATAAATCGGGGCTTGGAAAGCTTGCATCTAAGTCCTTCAGCTTATCTCTTTGGATCTTGGAAAAATTGTTAATAGACCGCACAAGCCTTTGGTCAAAGGCTCTAATCTGAGCCAAAAGATCTGACCTGACAGGAACGGCAATCTCTGCCGCAGCAGAAGGAGTAGGAGCTCTAAAATCAGAAACAAAATCAAGTAATGTTAAATCTGTCTCATGGCCAATAGCGGAGATAACTGGTATCCTGCTTTTAGCAACAGATCTGACTATAGTTTCATCATTAAAACCCCACAAGTCTTCTACGGAACCGCCTCCCCTAGCAATTATAAGCAAATCAGGTCTATCATTCTCCTTAAAACCGTCAGAATTAAAACCATCAACCGCAGCACTTACTTCAGAGGCACAGGACGATCCCTGAACAGTTACTGGCCAAATAATCACCGGCCTTGGAAACCGGTCATCTAACCTATGTAAGATATCTTTTATAACAGCTCCCGTCGGTGAGGTAATGATTCCAATTCTCCTAGGAATGTAAGGAAGTCTAATTTTTTTATCATCCGAGAATATACCCTCTTGAGCCAGCATTTTTTTTCTCTTTTCAAGTATCGCCATTAATGCTCCGGCTCCAGCAGGTTCTATATTTTCAACAATAATTTGATACCTACTCTGCCCCTGAAAGGTGGTTAAGCGACCAACAGCTTTTACCTCCATCCCCTCCTCTGGGAAAACTTCCAGGCTACTAACATTACCCCTCCAAATTACTCCAGAAAGTACCGACCTCTCATCTTTTAGATCCAAATAAATATGACCAGAAGCAGGTGTTGACACTCTTCCAACTTCTCCTTTAACCTTAACTTGTGGAAAGTTTCCTTCTATAGATTTCTTGATAGCTAAAGACAAAGCTGATACAGAAAATTCTGGAATGTTATTTTTAACAATTTCGTCTTCAAAAATATTTGACATAATTTTCACTTGTACTGACTTAAATAATTGTGATGATAACTCTTAGACTTTGTTTGTAAACTACAATAATGGAAACAGAATGAATATTCTAATTTTAGGCAGCGGTGGTAGAGAACATGCCCTCGCCTGGGCAGTATCTGAGAACCCAGTTTGCACCAAACTTTTTTGTGCACCCGGTAATGCAGGAATTTCAAAAATTGCTGATTGTATAAACATAAACATTATGAACAAATTAGAAGTTCTAAATTTATGCTATGATAAAAGCATCGATTTTGTTATAATCGGACCAGAAGAACCACTATCATATGGTCTCAGTGATACTTTGAGAGAAAACGACATATTGACTTTTGGCCCCTCACAAGAGGCAAGTCAGCTTGAGTTCTCAAAAAAATTTACAAAAGAACTTTGCACTAGAGCAAATATTCCTACTGCGGCCTACATGCATTTTTCTGAAGCTGCATCTGCATTAAAATATTTAAATCACGTTCAACTGCCTGCAGTAATAAAAGCTGATGGTTTAGCGGCAGGTAAAGGGGTAGTTATAGCTCATTCAAAAAATGAGGCAGTTCAAGCCGTTGAAGATATGCTTAACGGACAATTTGGGGATGCTGGCTCTTCAGTTCTAATCGAAGAGTTTTTAGAAGGAGAAGAGGTGAGCTTTTTTGTTTTATGTGATGGAAAAAATGTTTTCCCAATTGGCAGCGCAAAAGACTACAAAAGAGCTTATGATGATGATAAAGGTCCTAATACTGGAGGTATGGGAGCTTTTTCTCCGGTGCCGCTTTTCACCAATAAAATTCAGGATCTGACATTAGAAACTATAATTGAGCCTACGCTTCGAGAGCTCAAACAAAACGGCTGTACCTACAAGGGTGTTTTATATGCTGGGCTCATGATAAAAAATGGGTTGCCTCACTTAATAGAATATAACGTGAGGTTTGGAGATCCAGAATGTCAAGTTCTTGTAGCCAGGCTAGGTGCTCAAATTCTCGACCTCTTGTTAGACTGCAGCGAAGAAAGGCTAGATAAAGCCAAAGTAAATTGGTCTGAAGATCATTCAATAACTGTCGTTATGGCAAGTAATGGGTATCCAAAAAATTATTTGACTGGTTCAGAAATCTTTAATATTGAAAAAGTTTCTGCTATGGATGGAATAGAAGTATTTGAAGCTGGAACGGCAAAAAATGGCAAAAAAGTTGTCGCAAATGGTGGACGCGTTTTAAACATTACCTCAAGCGCTGAGAACTTAAAAGTTGCACATGAAAAAGTATATAATGCCGTTAAACTGATCGACTGGAAAGATGGATTTTATAGAACTGATATTGGTAAAAATATATCATAAAAAATAAAATTATATCTGCTTTTCAGGCATTTTAACAATAAGACCATCTAAAGCGTCAGTAACTTGTATTTGACAGGTTAACCGAGACGTGATCGAGTCAGGAGAATATGCAAAATCTAACATATCTTCTTCCATCTCATCCTTAGCAGGAAGTTTGTCTACCCATGTTGAGTCAATATAAACATGGCACGTCGAACATGCACAGGCCCCTCCGCAATCAGCTTCAATACCAGGAATATTATTGTCACGAGCTCCTTCCATTACTGTCATGCCGTTAGCTACATCTACCTTGTGCTCAGTACCATTAAATTCTATGTAAGTTATTTTAGCCATTAATTTTCCTTTTATTTATTCAGTAATAAACTACTTAAGCTAAAGTTTCTAGATTGTTATCAAAAATATATAAAGTTTTCTTGAAAAAAATTGTATATGTTCTACTTATGTTCTCAACAGTCGATAAAAATTTAAATGCATTCAAACATATTATCATCATCACAAATGTTAAAAGCAAGTAACGGTCAGATCATTACAACTGCTGGTTTGTTAATTTTGCGTCAAAAACCTGCAACAGCTAATGGCACGGTTTTCCTATCTTTGGAAGACGAAGTTGGTATAATTAACATTATCTGCTGGAGAAATATTTATCTCAAATTTCGCAATCCTATTATATATGGCAAGCTCCTATTAGTTACAGGTAAGCTTCAAAAAAATAGCTCTAGTGTTCATTTAATCGCTAGGGACATACGAGATATTTCCGAAGCTCTTAAACTATTACCAAATATAAACATTAATCATTTTCAATAATTGATCTATACATTGGAATTAGTTGTCGAAAAAACTGTAACTCTTGGATACTTTTCAATAGAACTAATTTTCCAAAAAAAACTAGTGATGTGAAATCTTGACGCCCTAAGATCTAACCGACGAAATATGAATAACCAAAAAAATTATTAGCAGCTTAAATTATAAATGAGAATTTTTTAGTCCTCAATAAAGCGTGAGGGTATTGACTAAATACCACTACAAGGATATCCAAACATATATTTTTTTAAAACTATATTTTAGAGGTTAGTATATGGCCCGAAGATGCGAATTAACTGGTAAAGGTGTACAGACCGGAAATAATGTTAGTCATGCCAAAAATAAAACTAGACGTAGGTTTCTACCAAATTTGAATAATGTCAGTTTGGTGTCTGAAACGTTAAATAGATCGTTTAAATTTAAAATTTCTGCTGCGGCACTGCGGACAGTCGATAGGCTCGGAGGATTAGACACGTTCTTGGCAAAAGCTAAAGAGTCAGATTTATCTGAAACTGCACTAAAGATTAAAAGAGATATCGCCAAAGCTGTATCTGCAAGCTAAATTTTTTCTGCCTTTTATGCTAAAAGAATTTCAATATAGTATTTTTGTTCTTATATTTGACTTAAGAAATAAAAAGTTTGATTAAAATTAATGACAAAACTTAAGCACATCAGAAATTTTTCAATAGTTGCGCATATCGATCATGGCAAATCTACGCTAGCTGATCGTCTAATACAAACAACAAACACTGTAGCGATACGCGATATGAAAGAACAAATACTCGACTCTATGGACATAGAAAGAGAGCGAGGCATAACAATCAAAGCAAACGCAGTTCGTTTAAATTATAAATCAAAAGATGGGTTGAACTATATTTTGAATTTAATTGATACTCCAGGTCATGTAGATTTTGCGTATGAAGTATCACGGTCCATGAGAGCAGTTGAAGGTTCTCTACTCGTCGTTGATGCATCGCAAGGAGTAGAAGCCCAAACGCTAGCTAATGTTTACACTGCCGTAGATGCAAACCATGAAATTATCTCCGTACTCAACAAAGTAGATTTACCAGCAGCAGATTGTGAAAGAGTTTCTCAACAAATTGAAGATGTAATAGGAATTGATGCTTCTGAAGCCTTAGAAATTTCCGCCAAAACCGGAATTGGTATTGAGGAAGTATTGGAAGCGATTGTTCACAAACTACCTTGTCCAGATGGAAACGAAGATTCTCCACTAAAAGCTATGCTAGTTGACAGCTGGTATGATGCATATTTGGGTGTTGTCGTAATGATAAGAGTGCATGATGGACGTCTTAAAAAAGGAGACAAAATACGAATGATGCAAACGGGTGCTTCATATTCGGTTGATAAAATCGCAATCCTTAGACCCTCTATGGAGGATATTGAAACTTTGGGGCCTGGAGAAATTGGAGTTTTTACGGCTTCAATAAAACAGGTCAGAGATACAAGAGTTGGGGACACAATAACTCACGAAAAAAAGATGTGCCATGAACCATTAGAAGGATATAAGCCATCACAACCCGTAGTATTTTGCGGCCTATTTCCTGTAGATAGTGCTGAGTTTGAAACACTCAGAGACTCTATTGAAAAGCTTGCACTAAATGATGCCTCATTCTCGTTTGAAATGGAAACATCTGCTGCTTTAGGTTTTGGTTTTCGTTGCGGCTTTCTCGGTTTGCTTCACCTTGAAGTAGTAAGAGATCGGATTGAGCGCGAGTACAAAATTGAACTCATTACCACCGCACCCAGCGTTATTTACCAAATACTTAAAACTGATGGGTCAATGGTCGAAGTTCATAACCCTGCAGACATGCCCGAAACAATCAGAATTGACCATATCAAAGAACCTCGAATAAAGGCTACAATTTTAGTACCAGATCAATATTTGGGTGATGTTTTAAAGCTTTGCCAAGACAGGCGTGGAGTTCAGAAAGATCTCACATACGCTGGAGCAAGAGCTATGGTAATTTATGACTTACCGTTAAATGAGGTAGTATTCGATTTTCACGATAAACTAAAGTCAGTTACAAAAGGTTATGCGAGTTTTGATTATCAGCTCACAGATTATTGTGAGGATCATTTAGTCAAAATGCAACTTTTAGTGAACGATGAGCCTGTCGATGCACTTTCAATCATGGTTCATCGAGACAGGGCAGACATCAGAGGTCGGGCAATGTGTGAAAAACTGAAAGATTTAATACCGCAACACATGTTTAAAATTCCTATCCAAGCAGCTATTGGAGGTAGAATTATTGCTAGAGAAACTATATCTGCGTTAAGAAAAGATGTAACAGCGAAGTGTTATGGTGGAGACCTATCGCGAAAAAGAAAGCTTCTGGACAAACAGAAAGCTGGTAAGAAAAGAATGAGACAGTTTGGAAAAGTTCAAATTCCTCAAGAAGCTTTTATAAATGCACTAAAAATAAACGATTAAATCAGAATTTAATAAAAAGCAATGGCTGAAACTTCGACGAGCGCATCATAATTCTTTCCAAAGGCGACGACTCCGACACTTCGAATTGATTCTGGCGAAATCTTTTTTCTAAGCAAAAAATTTGACTTTGAAAAATCAGATATTGGTAGTTTTATATCTTGCCAGTCCGTACCTGAAATAAATTCAGCACTGTAATATTGCCACGGTAAAATAGTTCCAGTCGTTCTCAAAAAAACATAATACTTTTCACCATTACCCCTTACTCTCAAAGAGACGCCCGAAACCTCATTATTTAAGCCGCTCACGCTTGAGCGAAACTGAATAAAACCACCGTTATTTTCAGTAGATACCACCCCAGTCATTCTAAGAAATTTATTAGCTCCTTCGTTTGACAGAGCTAGTTTACCTGACGATACCCCGCCCATAACTTGGTCAGTGAAAAACTGCCAGTTTTCATAATTATTTATCAAATTCTTCATACCGTTATTAGCTCCTGCTGACGATCCGATCACCGCAAAAAAAAATGCCAATACTAAAGAAAATTTTACTCTATATTTCATAAAGAGCCCTCAACAACATATTTTAGTAGTTTTGAAACTTCGCTAGGTTTAGACAGAACAGCTAGAGCCATTGCATCAACTTCTTTAAGTGCATGACGGTTTTCTTTAGAGTGTATTACAATTAGCGATTTATTCAGTGCTACAGAGTAACCAGCATCAAATGCTGCGTTCCATTGCTTATAGTTTTCCCCAAATCTGACTACAACAATATCCGCCTCTTTTATCAACTTCCTTGTACGAATAAAATTAATCTTCGAACTCTTGTGATCAACCCAAAACCGGTCATCTTCACTACCTAGAATGAGCGAACCACAGTTGTCCGACAAATCATGATTTAATTCTGGAAAGCTAAATTCGACATCCAAGCCTTCGGACTTAACAGAATTGATAATTTCTGTCCTCCAAGAAGTATGAATTTCGCCCGAAAGATAAATATTGTAAGCCATCGAAAGTCCTTGAAAAAAAAAAAAGAAAAAAATAATCTTCTTTTATATTAGTCGTTTAAATATTTAATGAACAGTTAAAAATATTACTATTTATACCAAAAACTAAATATCCCAGTTTTAAAGAAACTAACATGAAAAAAAATTTAAACCTAAGCCTTTATATATCGAACCTAAAACAACACTGGAATAAGAAAAGATGTAGCGTCTTTATAATGAGTTTACTTATAGTACTTCCAGCATGTCAAAGCTCTATCGAATTAGATGATCTAAATTATGACGCCTTATCTTCCGCAGCATACGAATTCAATTCGATTGATATTTCTCAGCTCTCAGGAGATGGCGCCTCCGAACAGTCTCAACTCACTTCCCTTATAATACCTGCACTTTTGGGCCTGACAATTCTTGCGACTGTAACCGATACAAACAACAACTATACCATGTCTGTAGAAGGTCAGATCTCAGGAACCGAAACAAGCATGGCCTCGGAATGGATTGAATAAACATGAAATTTACTTAGATGTGGTTTTATTTGACAAGATAAAAGATAAATATATAACGGCAGCACATACGAGCATACCACCAACCATCTCGCCAATTGTCATGATCTCTCCAAGAAAAAACCAAACCCAAACTGGGCCTAAAAAACTCTCAACTAAAACTAACACGCTAATTTCAGGTGCAGGTACAAATGGCGTAACCCAGGTTACTAAACTTATTCCCAAGCCAATTGCGAATCCTCCCATGAAAAGCATTATTAGAAAATCCCTAAGACTCACGTCAAAAGAGTTATCAGAAAGGCATAGCACAATCAGACCAAAGCTACCGCTAAACAATCCGCCAATTAAAGTTCCAGATAAAATATCAGATTTATAGCTTCTGCGACCGATAACGAGCGTGGCGGCAAACGTTAAAGAAGCGACAAACGCCATAAAAATTCCTAAATATTGAGCTCTTAATAATCCATTAAATGTCATTATCAATACACCAAGCAGTGCCAATACCATTGCTTTAGTGGCTGCTTGCGATGGACGTTCATGCAAAATAACCCAAGAAAGTAAAGTTGCAATAAATGGCGAAGTAGCCAAAATAAATAATGTCGAGGCAACTGAGGTATAAAGAATTGAAAACACATAACTTGAAAAGGCTGCACCTAAAAAAAAACCAATCATCAAATCCCACCGGTCTAGCCTACTAAATATTTCAGTAAGATTATGTTTTCGCTTTAAAAAAATTATAAACAAAACCACGGCTGATAAGGCGATCGAGCGATAAAAGAGAACCTGGAAACCGTTGGCACTTTCTAATGTTCTCAATAAAATACCGTTAAAGCTCATCAATATTCCACCAAACAAAATTAAAAAAACTGCAGTTTTTTTTGGCATTTAAAATTGTCCTTAAAAAAGAGGTAAAAACTCTCTATCCAACCAACAAAAAAAACTAGTCGGTAATTAATATCTGAATAAACTATCAACTATTTAAAAAATTTTCAAAAATTGTAAGTGATGTTATAAAAATAAGCCCTAAGAATAAGATTGTCTAAAGGTAAGAAATATTGTTTAATTAAATCAAATTAATATTTGCATACTCATGAGGTAAGAATGACTCCAGAAAAATTGCGTAAAATCTATGGTAATCCTATGAAGTTAGCCGAGCAAAAAATAATTGATTATCTTGATGTTCACTGCAAAAATTTCATATCTAATTCAACTTTTATGGTTTTAGCAACATCGAACGGTGATGAGCTCGATCTCTCGCCCAAGGGTGACCCCAAAGGCAACCTAGCAATTATTAAGGACGATAATACTATTTTGGTACCTGATAGGCATGGAAACAAAAGGCTTGACGGTTTGTTTAATATTCTTAAATACCCTGAAGTTTCCTTATTATTTTTTATTACAAATATTGATGAAACTTTACGAATAAAAGGCCGAGCTGAAATAACAGACGAAAAGTCAGTTTGCGACGAATTTGTACTACAAGGAAAGAGCCCTAAAACTGTAACCATTATTAATGTAAAAAAGGCGTTTATTCATTGTGGAAAGGCGCTGGTAAGGGCCAATATGTGGAAACCAGATACTTGGCCTGACTCGAGACCAATTGCACCAATCTACCAAATCATAAGAGATCAAACCGGACAAAAAGTTCACACAATCGATCAAAAACAAATCGAAAAAGAATATAAAGAAGAGATTGAGCTAGGCTAGTAAAATAGCTTCGGCAATAAATAGTAAATATTTTCAAAGAATGATGTGATAGCCAATCTCGTTTATACTCCTTACTCCGCAAAGAGCCATAGATAAATCAAGCTCTTTTTGGATAATTTCCAACGACTTGATTACGCCTTGCTCTCCTAAAGCCCCAAGTCCATATAAAAATGGACGTCCTACAAAAGTACCATCAGCCCCAAAAGCACAAGACTTCAGCACGTCTTGTCCTGAACGAATCCCCCCATCAACAAAAATCTCAATATCATCCGCAAGCAACTTTTTTATTTTTGGGAGCATACTTATAGTAGAACAGGTCCCGTCGAGCTGCCTACCTCCATGATTTGATACTATTACTGCGTCTGCACCCGATTTGACGGCCATAGAGGCATCGTTTTCGTCCAAAATACCTTTCAAAATTAATTTACCACCCCACCATTCTTTTATTTGCTCAATATCGTCCCAGGTAAAGCTTTGATCAAAAGCTTCGGAAACCCAAGCACTCAAAGACGACAAATTTGATACCCCGTCAACATGCCCGACAACATTACCAAACGATCTTCGACCTGTGTAAAGCATTTCAAAACACCAGTTGGGCTTTATTGCCATAGACAAAAGGTTAGACAGTGATGTTAATTTTGGAGGAACTGAGAGGCCATTTTTTATATCAAGGTGGCGTTGCCCCATAACATGCAGATCAAGGGTTAAAACCAATGCTGAACACCCAGCCTTCTTAGCTCTTTCTATAAGTCTTTTTGAATACTTCTTATCCTTCATAACGTAAAGTTGAAACCAAAATGGCTTGGAAGTCTTTTCAGCAACATCTTCAATTGAGCAAATGGAAAAAGTTGATAAGGTGAATGGAATACCAAACTGTTCGGCAGCCCGTGCTGCAAGTATTTCTCCATTTGCACGCTGCATGCCAGCTAAACCTGTTGGAGCAAGGGCAACTGGCATAGCACACTCAACGTCCAGTAAACTCGCACGCGTCGATCTAGAACTAACATCAACTGCAACTTTTTGGCGTAATTTTATTTTTTTAAAATCATCTTCATTTGCTGAATACGTGATCTGATCCCAAGAGCCACAATCTACATAATCATAAAACATTTTTGGCACTCGCTTCTTTGCCAATTTTCTTAAATCTTCTATGTTAGTTATTACACTCATAAGCAGCCACTCTCTTTATTAAAGATTATTTAATCTGATATATCTTTAGTTTAAAGCAAAAAGATTATTAATAAAAATTTTGTTACTAGTTAGAACAAGCCTTTAACAAAAATCAGCGAACTCCGTTTTAGAAATGCCTAAACAATAAAGCACAGTTTTTAAATCCGAATATCGAATGGAAATATTTGCATTTTCTTGGACAATTCTTTTACCAAAATACGAAACTCCAACACCTGCGGCTTTTATTACTTCGACATCATTAGCTCCATCACCCACAGCAACTGCCTCTTGAGTGGTAGCACCTCGCTGAAAACAAATTTGTTCCAAAATCTCCAGTTTCTTTTTTGCATTTATCACTGGCTGATCAACCTCTCCAGTTAATATTCCGTCTTTTGTGACTAGCTTGTTTGCAAATACCTCATTAAAATCCAGGAGAGAACCAATTTTGTCAGCAAGTAATGTAAATCCACCAGAAACCATAACACAATATACTCCCCGCCTCCTCAAAGTCTTGACTAAAATATCTGCGCCGGGACTTAGGTCGACCCGATCGTTGAAGCACTCTACGGCTTTGGATATCGATAAACCTTTAAGCAAGTTTACTCTTGCCACTAGAGCTTGGTCAAAATCAATAATGCCTTGCATTGCTTTTTCTGTAATCATAGAAACTTCTGACCTGAATCCATTGTAGTCCGCAAGCTCATCAATACTCTCCACGTTAATAATCGTACTATCCATATCTGCCAATAAGACTTTCTTATCCATATTATGATGCTCAGCATCAATAAAATTTATGTCAAGCTGCAATGACAAATATCCGTCATCAATATATTCCTGCGGAAATCTGTCAAGGATCAGCTCAACAGCACCAACGTCAAGCCATTTTTTGTCTAATATTTTAATTTGGCTGCCTTTATATAACTGCTCAATATACGCTAAATCACCTTCAGCGACAAAATCTTTATTGGAAATTATGCAATGAACTTGGGTCACAAACCATCTCAAATAACGCTAAAGTTGTGCTATACCATGTTAACTAGAATGCATTCAAGGATTATTAAATTATAACCTCAAGTGCCTTTAAAATGATGGACAGATTTATAAATACTGGATTCGATTTGCTTCATATACTTTTTAAAAAAAGGATATTGTTTAATTGCAGAGATAAAAAATGGGATTAAACCAAGGGCAACAAATCTGGTATCAATATTGTTTGCCATATATAAACTCCTGTTAACCTGGCAGATTTGACGGGTATATTTTTGGCAGAGTATAATGTACATATTTACGAAAAGTAACTCATCAAAAGGCTTCCCAATTAAACTTATTCCTTCATGTAAAGCGTCTCGCAAATGAATGAACTGATCGATACGCCGACCTAATTTATAAGCGTTAGTATAATCTGATTGTCCCTCGTGAGACCCTTCACCCTCCAATGCTAGAACGATAGAGGAATTTGCCACTGGTCCAACAGCGCTAACCAGGATATCCAAATAAATATGTGGATAATCAATATGATTCTTTAGACCCTTTCTTACACGTTCGATTAGACCATGGTTTAAAATTCGATTTCGGTTATAAGCAGAGCCAGATATATAATTGTTGAATATCGAATATTTTTTAAACCTATCTTCTGGAGACACTAAAATTCTATCTTCAAAACGAAAAGAATTTCCTCTGAAAGTACCGTCAATACTCCCAACAGATGCTCTGACAGCAACCAATTCAGGATTGGTTCGGAATAGTTTGCATATGCTTCTTAATCCGTTAGGTTCGGCGATATCTTCATCAGAAATAAAAACTAGATGGTTGGAAGACGCATGAAGGAAACAATCCAAAACGTTTGCGCCAAAGCCAGTATTTTCGTTTTTCCTGACATATTTTATTCGTGAGTCTTTTTTAGACATTTCTTTTATATGAAAATACTCTTCCTGCTGCCAAAGTGATCCGTTATCTAATATAAGTATTTGCCATGACGAACTAAAATCGCTAGTGAGCATGAGCTTCAAATTTTTCAGAGCTAGTTTTCCTCTATTGTATGTTGGAACACAAATAGTAACTTCAGGACGTCTTTCTCCTAACACATATTTAGGATCTGAAATAATTTTATTCACGACTTAGTATCCTTAATAGTTTTGAATTAAAACAGTAACTTACGTGCCATTTAGCTAGACAGGGGAGTACAATGATAGTTTCACTTTTTTAACCCCAGAAGTATTAATATTATGAGTTGGTCACCACTTCGACTGCTTCTTTCACTTTAACTGTTAATTGTTCCATATACTTCTCCGACCAAGAATATTTACAGATTCCCGAAATAAAAAACGGAACGAGAGCAAGTCCAACATACTTTACATCAATTTTTTTTTCAAAATAAGTTGGCGCATTCAACTTACAAATCAATTGAGAATAGCGAGCGCACAAAAGTAAATATATATTTATAAACAAAATCTCATCAAAATCTTCGCTTGTTAAACATATTGCCTCATGCAGTGCGTCTCTTAAGTGAACAAATTGGTCAAAGCGCCTACCTAATTGATATGCATCTTTGTAAGTTATTTCATCGTCTGAGGACTCGCCCTCCAAAGCCAAAACAATTGACGAAATTGCCACTGGTGCAACTGCACTAACTAAAATTGATAAATACAAATGCGGATAATCTTCATGATTAGGTAACCCCTTTTCTACTCGTTCAATCAGGTTGTGCTCGATAACTATCTCTCTGTTGTAAGCGCAGCCGGACATATAATTATTGAACAATGAAAATTTATGAAACCTATCACTCTTACTCTCTAAAATCTGATCCTCAAATGTGAAAGAGTTTCCACGGAAAACGCCACCTAACCCTGCGACTGAGCCTCTCACGGCTCCCAGCATCGGGTTGCTTTGAAGTATATTGAGGATTTTGGCCGCACCACTACTATCTACGATATCTTCATCAGCAACAAAAATTAAATAAGTTGACTCAGATAATTTGAAGCAATCCAAGAAATTTCTAGCAAATCCAGTATTAGTTATTTTCTCTATATATTTGATGCGGTTATCATATTGCGAAATTTTTTCTATATCTTTGTAATATTTTTTTTCGCAACTAGATCCATTATTCAAAACTAGGATTTGCCATGATGAGTTTAATCCGTTTTGGAGCATCAGTTGCACACTTTTCAAGGCTTTTCTACCCCTATTAAAAGTAGGCATGCAGATTGTTAGTTCTGGGCATACGCCCTTCAAACTTCTTGAAAGCTTACCACCAAGCTCATTCATAATATAGATTCTCCAGTTTACAGGAGAGTCCAGCAACAAACGTGCCATTTTAATCAGACTGTGTCTTGAAAAAATTTGCTAATATATTAGTAATTTAACCAACTGGATAATCAGTGTTATTATTAAACTTATAGAAACTATTCATTACTTCAAATTCTGATATTTTTTAGTTATTTTATTCAACAAGCTTTTAAAGAGTTGAAAAAAATGATCTTCCGTGGAGGGGTAATGCTCCTTACTAGTGCATCATATCAGAGGTAACAATCTAATTTCTTTAGACACAGAATAGTCTATTTCATAAATATAAGCTTTACTTAACAAAGTTATCCTTATAGTGGCGCACCGAGGAGGATTCGAACCCCCGACCCCCTGATTCGTAGTCAGGTACTCTATCCAGCTGAGCTATCGGTGCCCTCGAAAAGTACTAACCAAGCGATCCTTTAGATACAAGACAAATGTTTAATCGTAGCCAAAGATTTAAAATACGATATACTTCTTTACTATAATGTCAGTTATTTCATTAACCCAAAAAACTTGGCAAACACTCGGCTAAGTGACAAAATTGCAAGAAAGACGAATAAAAAAAATATACTTAACTCGTTATTCAAATAATGCTCGGGGTCTTCTACGTCACCAATCGCTATTCCAAACTGAGATCCTGTATAAGCAATAATCAATGTACCAGGCAAAATACCTAAAAAAGTTGTTACAATAAATGGAAAAAATTTTATACCTACAATTGGCGGTACGAGATTTGCCAACCAAAAAGGAATGATAGGAAACAGCCGAATAAATAAAAGGTAACCATACAAATTGCGGTTAATTCCATACTTAGCATCGTTAAATAAGGGATGCTTATAAACACTCTCTGTCAATTTAACTTTAAATCCTAAGGAAATAACAAAGAAAAGAATGCTGCTGCCTAGACATGCCGACATTATAGCTAAAACTAAACCAATCTTATAGCCAAAAAGGAACCCTGCAAGAAAGGTTAAGGCTGTTGCAACTGGAATCGAAAACGATACCGCAAGAGCATAAAAACACACGTACAGTACAGCAGATTCATAGGGATTTTTTTCTACAAACAACATTAACAATTTTGAGTGACTCTTAAAGAACTCTAAGTTTCCCCAATCCATCACAACTACCGTAAAAAAAAATGACGATAATAAAAATAATAGAAAAAAAAATTTACCCAAGAATCACCTAAATACTTCAATTAACTAGCATGTCTATATTAAAATATAGTTCATTGAAACCATTGACTTTCAATGTTTAAAACCTTAAGAAGTTAGGCTAGTAAAGCGACTTAGTACCGTCAAAATTTAAAAATATTTTGGATATAAATAATGAAACGTACATTTCAGCCGAGCAACTTAGTTCGAAAAAGGCGTCACGGATTTCGTTCACGAATGGCGACTGCAAACGGAAGAAAAATCGTTAACCGTAGACGAAATCAAGGAAGAAAGAAATTGTCAGCCTGATTATTTGGCCGTCAAGAAGCGATAGGTTAATTAAATTCAGTTAAATTAAGACATAAAAGTGATACACTTACAAAAAAAATTGTCAAGAGAGTCAAAAATGTTGCTTCGACTCTTGAAAAGGGCAGATTTTATTACCACTGCAAAAGGCAGGAGAGTATCGGCCGATGGTTTTATATTGCAAGGTAAAAAAAGAGAACCAGAAACTGATATTCCCTCAGAATTTGTTCGAGTAGGCTTTACTTGTTCAAAGAAAATAGGAAACTCTGTTAAAAGAAATAGAGCTAAACGTCGGTTACGTGCGTTAGCGAATATAACTCTCTCTAAACAGGGAAAAGACGGATGGGACTACGTTATAATAGGTAAGAAATTTGAAACAGAAGAAATTCTATTTAAGACATTAGAACAAAATTTTACAAAGGCAATTGAGAAAATACACACCTAAACAATAGAAGGTATTAATTTTGAAACTTTTAAGTGCAATTGCAATAATTCCAATAAAGTTATATCAATATTGTGTAAGCCCTCTAATGGGAAGTAACTGCAGATACTTGCCTACATGCTCGGAGTATATGACCGAGGCTATCAAAATGCACGGTCCTCTAATTGGTGGCTGCATGGGGTTAAAAAGAATGTGCCGCTGTCATCCCTTCGGCCCTACAGGATATGATCCTGTTCCGGGTACGAGAAAAAAAAATAAGTAATGAAAATTTGCTGAAAAAATATTTATGAGAAAATATCATTATAAACCTTGACCTTTTGGCTCTATACATGTTGAACGAGGTTGATCTTTATTATTGTTGTTTGTGGAGACTGGGATGGATAGTCAGAATAGAAACTTACTACTTGCTACAGGCCTAAGCTTTCTCGTCCTAATTGTTTGGATGTTATTGTTTCCAAGTCAGCCCATCGACCAAGTTAATAAAGAACCAGCAGCAAAATCTGACATAATCAAAAAACAGAGTGACAACGCTATCTTGCCTATCCAAAGTCAATCGGCAAGTATTTCAAACATCCAGAGAATTCCTATAGATACACCCCGAGTAAGTGGTTCCATCTCTTTGAAAGGTGGACGCATCGACGACCTAAAGTTACTTGACTATTTTGAGACGCAAGACGCAGACGCTAAGAACATTGTAATGTTGAAAACTGTCGCCGAAAGCAATGCATATTATGCAGTTTATGGCTGGACAGCATATGCCGGTATAAACCCCCAGGATGTCCCTAACGCAAACACAGTTTGGGCTCTACATACCGGCAATACTTTGACCACTAAAACTCCAATTACATTACAGTGGACAAATGGGAATGGTATTAACTTTTACAGGGAAATATCAATAGATGATAATTATATGTTTTCTATAAAACAATCGGTATCAAATAATACTAATAAAGAAATATCGCTTGCCCCCTATGGAACAATAGCTAGACATGGAGAACCAGATACGATTGGTTTCTATATTCTTCATGAAGGAGTGATTTCCGGTCAGGATGGAACCGTAAGCCAATGTGCTGACCTAGGGTCTAGCTGCATTTTTGGTGGAAGAGGCTATGATGATATGAGGGATCAGCCTTTCTCCCAAAGAGAGCAAGCTAACGCTGCAGAGGTTTCGATACAAAGCAACGGATGGGTGGGATACACTGATAAATATTGGATGACGACCCTTATTCCACAACCCGGACAAAGTTTTGCCCTGGTTTCTAAATATTCTCAGCGAACAGATATATATCAAGTAGATATGAAACTGCCGCCAGTCTCAATATTACCTGGCCAGGGAATAGATGTCGACACAAATTTCTTTGCCGGCGCTAAAGAAGTAAGTACTATAAGAGCTTACGAAAAAACTTTCGGAATAGAAAATTTCGTTGACTCTGTTGATTGGGGTATGTTCTTTTTCCTCACCAAACCTGTTTTTTCAATGTTAGAATTTTTCAATCAAATGACGGGAAATATGGGTTGGGCAATTATCCTATTAACCTTAGCAATAAAGCTTATTTTGTTTCCTTTAGCATATAAGTCATACGTTTCTATGTCAAAGATGAAGAAACTCCAGCCCGAAATGGAAAAAATCAAAGAGCGAACTGGCGGAGATCGAATGAAGCTTCAGCAAGAAATGATTGCAATGTATAAGAATGAAAAAGTCAACCCTGCAGCCGGTTGTCTTCCTATATTGCTGCAAATCCCGATCTTCTTCTCACTGTATAAGGTTCTTTTCGTTACAATTGAAATAAGGCATGCTCCCTTTTTTGGCTGGATACGCGACCTTTCTGCACCAGATCCAAGCTCATTCCTAAATCTTTTTGGCCTACTTCCCTTCTCACCTCCAGCACCAGGAAGCATTTTCGTGATTATATCAATTGGTGTTTTCCCTATTCTAATGGGAGTAACTATGTGGCTTCAACAAAAATTAAACCCTACCCCTACAGATAAAACTCAAGCAATGATATTTGCTTGGATGCCTTGGGTCTTCATGTTTATGCTGGGTCAGTTTGCCTCTGGTTTAGTGATATATTGGGTAGCAAACAACACAATAACATTTATTCAGCAATATTTTATAATGGTTAGCCAAGGTGTAAAGCCAGATATTTTTGGAAATATTTTTAATGGCTTAAAAAAAACTAAGATAGATACCTAATTACTAATGGATCAAAATTTCATATTTAAAGTTGCTGATAGACCAACGCTTCAAAACCTTCAAGAGGGTGCACGTTTATTTAAAAAGGAAGCTAAATTTCTAAAAGGTGTCGTTGATTTCAAAAGTATACCAGAAGCAAATAAAGTTGAGATTTGCTTCGCTGGGAGGTCAAACGTTGGGAAATCAAGTTTACTCAATGCGCTTACGAACAGAAAATCACTTGCTCGAACCTCAAATACTCCTGGGCGTACTCAGGAAATAAATTATTTCGAAGTCGGAGACCTCCTTTATTTAGTTGATTTGCCAGGCTATGGCTACGCATACGCTCCGCTCGTGCAGGTAAATAAATGGCAAAATTTTCTCAAATCATATTTAGCAGGTCGAGCCAATCTGCGTCGTGTTTTCATTCTAATTGATAGCAGGAGAGGAGTTAACGTTTTGGACGAGAAAATAATGGAACTCCTGGGAGAAACAGGTGTCAGTTTTCAAGTAATTGTAACTAAATCAGACAAGTCCAAACACCAATATTTAATTGATACAATGCCGTTAACTTTAAAAATTTTAAGTAAATACACCACAGCATATCCCGAAATCATAATTACCTCTTCACAAAAAAAAATAGGAATAGATACTTTACGTTCAACAATCGCTAAAATAGTGTAATGTAAAACCTGTTTATCTAAAAAATTGTTCACTAGGAATGAAACTATGGAAAAAATTAACCCTACCGAAAAAAGTTGGGTATCCACGGCCAGAACCTTGTCAGAAGCCCTACCATATATACAACGTTATGACAAAGCAAAGATAGTTATCAAACTGGGTGGCCACGCTATTTCAAATAGTGACACATTGAAGAGCTTCGCAAGAGACATAATTCTTATGAAGCAGTGTAATCTCAATCCAATAATAGTGCATGGTGGTGGTCCAATGATTAATACCATGTTAAAAAAAGTAGGAATAGCGTCCAAATTTGTTGACGGGAAGCGCGTAAGCACGAGGGACTCAATTCCAATCATTGAAATGGTACTTTCTGGAAAAGTTAATAGAGAAATCGTTTCAGCAATTAATAGTCAAGGTGGAAAAGCGGTAGGACTTTCCGGAAAAGATGCAAATCTTTTAATTTGTGAGCAAGATAAGCCTGAACTAGAATTTGTTGGAAAACCAACAAAAGTAAACAGTGAAATTTTAGAATGCTTCTTAGACAGTGATTTTATTCCAATAGTCTCGCCGATTGGGGTTGGAAAAAATGGAGAAACCTACAATATCAACGCAGATACGGTTTCTGGGGCAATAGCAGCACACATGAAAGCCGAGCGCCTTTTGCTTCTTACCGATGTTTCTGGTGTTAAAGATAAAACAGGTCAAGTTCTAACCAAATTAACGTCCGGAGATATAGAAGATCTTACAAGAAATGGTACAATCGTAAAAGGAATGTTACCAAAAACGCAAACAGCAACAGACGCAATTAAAAACGGTGTAAGAGCAGTTGTAATTCTAGATGGTAGAGCCCCAAACGCAATTCTTTTAGAACTTTTTACTGACCTCGGCGCAGGCACGCTTATCAGAGAGCATAGCAAGTTTCAAAATACTCAATGAAATAATTGACTTAAAAATAATTTTGTTCTCTCTGACTGTGGGCTATCAAAGAACTTATCAGGTACATTTTGTTCTACAATTTGACCCTCATCCATAAAAATAACTCTGTCTGCTACCTGTCTAGCAAAACCCATCTCATGAGTAACGCAAATCATAGTCATGCCCTCCTCAGCGAGTTCTATCATAGTATCTAAGACCTCTTTTATCATTTCAGGATCTAGAGCCGAAGTTGGCTCATCAAATAGCATTATTTTTGGTTGCATACAAAGTGAACGCGCGATTGCAACTCTCTGCTGTTGACCTCCAGAGAGTTGTCCAGGATATTTTAAAGCCTGCTCGGGTATTTTAACTTTTGTTAAAAATTGCATTGCTAGCTCTTCTGCTTCTTTTTTGGGAGTTTTTCGAACCCAAATCTGAGCCAACGTACAATTCTCCAATATTGTAAGATGTGGAAACAAGTTAAAGTGTTGGAAGACCATTCCGACCTCAGAACGTATTTTATCTATTTTTTTAAGATCTTCTGTTAATTCAACACCATCAACTCTTATAATACCGTCTTGATGATTTTCCAATCTGTTGATACATCTGATTAGAGTAGATTTACCCGATCCTGATGGTCCACACACAACAATACGTTCTCCAGCCCTGACGACTAGATTAATATCTCGTAACACATGGAACGATCCAAACCACTTATTCATTTTCACGATTTCTATTGCTTCTGATGTAAAACCACTACTTAAAAGCTCTTTTTCAATTTTTTCCATCGACTGTCCTCTGAATTAGCGATTTCGGCGCAGTTTATTTTCCATAAACATTGAATACCGCGACATTGTAAACAAAATAACCCAAAAAATAGCGGCTACCGCAAAATATCCTGTCAGTGACTGAACTGGCGTTGACCACTCTGGATCTGCAAAAGTTGCCTGCACAATACCTAATAAATCAAACAAACTTATAATTAAAACTAGTGTGGTATCTTTAAAAAGACCAATAAACGTATTTACTATACCTGGTATCACCATCACTAAAGCCTGCGGTAAAATTATTAATCTTGTAGACTGCAAATAGGACAATCCAAGCGCTGATGCGCCCTCAAACTGACCTTTTGGGATTGCTTGAAGTCCTCCACGAACTACTTCAGCCATATATGCTGCAGAGAACAAAGTTACTCCTATAAGTGCTCGAAGGAGCTTGTTAAAATCTGTTCCTTCTGGAAGGAAGAGTGGAAGCATTACTGATGCCATGAACAACACAGTTATCAACGGCACGCCTCTCCAAAATTCGATAAAAATAACACAAAGTATTCGTATTATTGGCATATTTGACCTTCTTCCAAGTGCGAGCAAAATGCCTAATGGTAGAGACGCAACAATACCAGTTATTGCAACAACAAGTGTAACAAGGAGACCACCCCAGTCAGTTGTGCTGACCGTCTTCAAACCAAAATCAATCGAAAAGACTATTACGACTAGTGTGAGATAGCTTAAAAAAATCCTACCAAAAATTATTATATTTCCTAAAAACGGCGGAACATTCCCGAGTATACGCCTGTCATGACAATAACCCAGGACAAGAGAAAAAGCACATGCCACAAACAAAATTAAGTAAAAATTTGGTGAAGCCCTGAGCCCTCCACCGGTGAGAAGAACAAACGCCAATATTGGGAAAACCAACAGCATAAACAAACCAACAAAAAACCTGTAGGGAAGACGTGGTAGCATAACCCAGACTGTACCAACTACCAATAATAAATAAATTATATTTACGCGCCAAAGTTCGCTACTATCGTAGCGACCATAGATTAAAAGTTTAGCCTTAGCGTAAATGAATGGCCAGCATGCTCCAAACCAGTTTTCCGGCAATTGCCCTCCCTGTAAAGTAGTAGCACAGGCTAAACGTTTTTGCTCGTCCGCATCTGTCCAAATAGCGTCAATGAATGCAAAATTAATTAAGGACCAAAGCCCATTCAGTCCAATATACAATATGACAAAAGTTACAATAATCATAAAAATTGACCGACACGCATAGCCAAACGAGGAAAAGTTTGCCATTGAGGAAAGACCATTACGCCAAAACCACCCTAAAACACCTACCTGGTTGTTCGGTGGCGGCAGTAAAGGCGCCTCTTTCTTCCGTATATAGAATTGATCTTCAGTCATAAAGCCTTCACCGTTCAGTTAATTTTATTCTCGAATTGAACCAATTCATGAAACCAGAGGTAATAAGGGAAAAAGTTAGATAAACTAACATCAGCATGAAAATTATTTCTAATTCTTTACCAACATTATTAAGAGTTGTACCACCAAACGTAGAAACAAGTTCAGGGTATGCGATAGCCACAGATAGTGAGGAATTTTTGGTTAGATTTAAGTATTGCGAAGTCAAGGGCGGAACTATAACACGAAGTGCCTGAGGTATAATAACAAGTCTCAGGGTAGTTAAGCGTCGCAGTCCCAAAGCAGAAGAGGCTTCAGATTGACCAGAGTCAATTGCTAAAATTCCACTTCTAACAATTTCAGCGATAAAAGCTGATGTGTAGAGAGATAAAGCAGACCAAATAGCGATCATTTCAGGAACGATCATCATTCCATGATCAGATTGATATCCTCGTCTTAAAATTGGTCCCTCTGATTTAAAAACGGGGTAGTCCAGGTTTATTGGCTTCCCTGTAAGGTAAAACCCAACTAGCGTTGAAAAACCCATAATTGCAACAGATATCCAAAAGATTGGAAGCCTTTTACCTGTAGCTAAAAATCTGTTTTTATTCCATCGCGCCAAAAGATAGGTTAAAATAAGAAATAAAACGACAATAAGAAAAAAGAGACCAAACCCCTCTTGTGCATAGGGAGCCGGCGCATAAAAACCGGTGATATTTACTCCGAGCCAATCATCAATAATAAATGCAGCACTTCTTTTATTTGGTAAGTTTCTTAATACAGCAAAATAAACTATGAATAACCACAAAAGCAATGGAATGTTTCTAAAAATTTCCACATAAATCGCTGAAAACCATTTTAATATAAAATTGTCAGATAGCCTAGCAATGCCGATAAGAAATCCGACTATAGTAGCAGCTATTATTCCAATAATAGCAACACCAAGAGTATTGATAACACCCACAAAAAAAACGTCAAGGTAGGTTGAAGAACCTACCTGGTAATCCATTAACCACGTACCCAATGTTGGCAAAATTGCAAATCCGGCAGTATCAGAAATAAAACCAAAGCCCAGAGATTTACCCTGGGCCTCCAAGTTTTGTAGTGTATTCCATCGCAATAAATAGAGGCCGAGAAAAACTAGGCATATCACAATGACTTGAAGGATAATACTTTTCGAAGATGAGCTATTACCTATACTTGTCATTAGCTTTAGTCATACCCATGAGTAAATTTGTCTTTAAGTCCATTAAAAATAAGCCCTAAGAGAATATCTTTGGCTTTCGCTCTTAAAAGCCAAAGATATATTTGTCACCTAACGAACAGGCGGAGCATATTGAAGGCCACCATCTGTCCAAAGCGCATTTAGCTTTTGACCAGCGTCACGAGCAAGTTTTACAGGGGTATTTATTCCAACGTTCCTCTCATAAGACTCACCGTAATTACCAATTTTCTTTATGATATTGTGTGCCCAATCATTTGAGATACCAAGTTCTTCACCAAAAGATCCGTCTATTCCAAGTAACCGCTTGACAGCAGGATCTTCAGAGCCCTTCATGCCATCAACATTTGCAGACGTTATCTCCATTTCTTCAGCATTTAACATAGCAAAATGAACCCATTTTACTATATTAAACCATTGATCGTCTCCTTGACGCACAACAGGGCCTAACGGCTCCTTAGAAATAATTTCTGGTAGCACTGTATGAGCATTAGGGTCAGTCATCTTCAACCTTTGAGCCGCTAAACCGGATCTATCAGTTGTATAAACATCGCATCGACCAGAGTCGTAAGCTGCAACAACCTCGTTAGCATTTTCAAAAGCGACCAACGTAAAGGACATATTGTTTAAGGTAAAATAATCCGTTATGTTCAATTCCGTTGTTGTACCTGTCTGGGTACAAATGTTAGCTCCGTCAAGTTCATTGGCTGATATCGCACCCATAGAACTCGGAACCATCATTCCTTGACCGTCATAATAAGTAACACCAGCAAAATTGAGACCCAGCTGAGTATCTCGCGTCATTGTCCATGTTGTATTTCTAGACAGGATGTCTATTTCCCCTGAACCTAAAGCGGTAAATCTTTGCTTTGATGACAAAGGTGTAAATTTTACAGCATTATGATCATTAAATACAGCTACTGCTACAGCTCGACAGAAATCTACGTCGAGGCCACTCCAAGCACCAGAATCATCTTGATTTGAAAAACCAGGTAAACCCTGGCTAACACCACACTGAATAAAACCTTTTGCTTTTACATCGTCTAAAGTTGACGCACCCGCCATTCCAAATATTAAAAATCCAGACGCTAATGCGCTCATAAAAATCGATTTTTTCATTAAACCTCTCCAATTTTTTTAAAACCAATTATTTTATATAAATCATGAGTCAAGCTTATATTTTTTAGCATTCCCATAATTAATCAGATGACATTGACTAAATGAGGTGCCAAACGTCAAGTATTCATTTGCATGAAATAGGCTTAAACTGCGTAATGAACTGTAATTTAAAATCATAACGCATCTGATAATTGTTGCAGACTTTTTTTTTAACATAAAAATCGTTATAATTCATTAACTTATAAAAAAGGTAGAAAGAAGGCCCGAGGATTTAGAGCTTTCGTAAATTAAATCAAATAAACTTAGTTTTTTCTTTTTTCAACAAAAGATAAAAAAATCCAAATATTTTGGTAGCTTTTTTGAACCTTTCGAACGCAAATCAAGTCATTTTTATTCGATTCGCTAAATTTCTAAAAGCTTTAAAAATGATTTAGCAAATACGAACTCTTTCTTTTTCTCCTGCAAAATAGCTTGCGCATCACTATCAGTACCCCAAATTTCATTCTGCCATAGTTCCTCGAGAAATGAATTCTCCCAGCCTTTTGATGCTGAGCAAAAGTTCTTCGCAACTGCTTGACCAATTATAAAGGACCCAGATAATTGTATCAGTTTATTAACAGCAACTAATTCAAAAAAAGTACAGCTATTAAGTATTGTCCGAGCCTTTTTCAGTTCTAACGAGTTTTGCGCTTTATATTGAATACCTTTACGATGTTCTAGACGTATACCAAGCTTAACCTCTGACCAGTTAAGTAAGGGATCCCAATTTCTTGCCTGAATGTCATTTAATGTTCCTTTTTCAAGATCGCGGTAGCAAACTATATCAGTGTCAGCATACTCGATTAACTGATCAATAACTGATGTACGTTTTTCTTTTATTTTGTCAAATGACTCAAATATTAATCGAGTAGCTGGCATTATTCTGTATTTATTTCCAACATTCTCCTTTTTTAATTCACGCTGAACCTTCTCAGCAAGTTTTTTTGTTGGTAGCATAATCTTATATCCGTTGAAAGATCGAAGGTAACTTTTATCAAGATATATTCCAAAACCAGTTTTACTTTGTGTAATACTTACTTCGTTCCAGGTTTTTTCTATAAAAGGTAATTTCAACTGCTAAATCTCTTTAAATAAAGTGTCGATTGCGTCCGAAATCTGATCACAGGAGTCAACTATTAGGTCAGCACCAGCCGACTTTAGCTTTTTAGCACTGTGGTAACCCCATGAAACCCCAATCTTACGTGTTCCAGCAGCCACAGCCATTTCCATATCAAAAGTTGTATCACCTATCATAACAGTTCCCTCATTTATTGACCCCGTCTCTAAAATTGCCGCTTCTAGCATTCTTGGATCAGGTTTTGAAGGGTGAAAATCAGATGTCTGAAAATTGGAAAAAAAATGAGTTAACCCATGACTTTTTAATGTATATTGTAGGCCTACCAAAGCTTTTCCAGTGGCAATTCCCAAAATAACATCGTCTCTAACGGATAACTGGTAAAGAAGCTTTCTTACACCCATATAAATCGGCCCCTCTGGTTTTCCGTTGAGATTAGCTCTTATATTAAAAAAACTGTCCTTGTAATCTTCCACGATTTGAAAAATTTGTTCTTGCTTTAATTCAGGCTTAAGAAACTTTATTCCATCAGGCAAAGACAGACCAATAGTTGCTAATCGCTGTTCTTTTTTAGGTACCGAAAGTCCATGAAGTTTAAAAGTTGTTTCTAAAGCTGTAAGAATCATATTTTGGCTGTCTACCAAAGTCCCATCTACATCAAAAACGATTAATTTCATCATTAATTACTCATGAATTTTAAATGGATCTTTAGGAGCCCATTGCAAATTCCAACCAAAAGTATCCCATGATTTTTTCATATGAAGCGGGAGATTTGCTTCGAAGAAAAGATTTTGACCCGAAATCGGATGCTCGAATGATACTGATCTAGCATGCAAATGCATTTTTTTGCTAATTAGCCCACCGATATGTGCTCCCCATCCAGCTCCATTGTTTTCTTGGTGTCTTAATCCGTATTTCCCATCTCCAATAATTGGGCACCCTATCTGGGACATATGTGCGCGAAGTTGATGGGTTCTTCCCGTTATGGGAGATAAACCAACCCACGTTGCCCGGTTGAGTACCTTTTCAATGACCACGTAATCTGTAGTAGCTTGTTTAGCCTCTTTTAAATCTTTTATTTCATCCGGGTGAACGCACTCCACCATTTCACTTGAATTGTTCCTAGCAACTTTATTTCGTTTAACCAATCCATACTTAATCGTTCCTACTTCTCTCGGTGGGCTACCAGCTACCAAAGCCCAGTAAATTTTTCTTATTTTTTTTTGCCTAAGAATAAGCGCCATTTTTTCAGCAACCATTCTGTTTTTCGCCAAAATTAAGACTCCAGAAGTATCTTTATCTAATCTGTGAACCAATCGTGGCTTCTCAATCTCTTTGCTACTTAAACTCCCAATCAGATAATCCAAATGTCTATTATTTTGTCCAGTGCCTCCCTGAGAAGCAATACCTGGAGATTTATTTAAAACATAGATGTGCTCATCCTGATAAATTATCATTGATCTAATTAACGCCGAGTCATTTTCAGAAAATTTAATATTAGTGAAAAGATTCTTTTTCAGCGAAGTGAAATATGGAGGGACTCTGATTAACTGACCACTTTCTAATTTTGAAGATGGCTTTACCCGACCTTTATTTATTCTTAACTCGCCTTTCCGGCAGGCCTGTTCAATCTTCCCTTGATTAAGAGTGGGATACTTTTTTCGAAGCCATCTATCCAACCTTTGATTAGCTTCTTCATTAGTTATTTCTATGACTTGACTTGATTTCATAATTTCTAAAAACCTCAAAATTATTTTTCAAAACCTTATTACTGTCGCTACCATTATATTTACTTAAATAGAACACAACCGCCCGAACTAAACATCTTTTATTACTTTCGTCGCAATTGTTCTCTAAGGTTGCTAAAGTAGTTTAACCTAATCTTCATTTGAATCTCTTCGCCCCGACTTTTAGGGTTATAGTAGACTTCGTCCATCATACCGTCCGGAAAATAACGCTGCCCTGAAAAACCTCCCTCACAGTCGTGATCATACAAATAGCCTTTTCCAAATCCTTGCTCTTTCATTAACTTTGTTGGTGCGTTTATTATATGATCTGGAGGAGGAGTCGCGCTATTATCTTCAGCAGATTTTCTTGCTTTACCATAAGCAAGATTTACTGCATTAGATTTTGGAGCCAAAGATAGATAAATTACAGCATGAGCCAAGGATATTTCTCCTTCAGGTGAACCTAAACGACCATATGCCTGGCCGGCATTCAAGCATACGTTTTGAGCTTTTATGTCAGCTAATCCGATATCTTCATAGGCAATTCGGATTAATCGCCTGATAAGATATTCTGGTCGTTCTCCACCATTTAAACTCCGAGCCAACCAAAATAATGCTGCATTTGGATCAGAGCCTCTGATTGATTTATGAAGAGCCGAAATTAATGAAAAATGTTTGTCTCCTAATTTGTCATGCCGTGCGATAGGATAATGAATTTTTTGAAGTAAGGCCTCAGCATCCGTATTATTAGGCATCGAAAAGACCCTCTCAGCGAGTGATACGAGAACTCTCCCATCTCCTTGTGCCATGTTTTTTAACAGATCTCGTGCCTCGGCGGTTAATGGCAAGTTACGTCCCACTAATGTTTCAGCACGCTTTAAAAGAACTTCTAAATCACCTGCCTTCAACAAATTTAGTTTTAAGACAGTGACCCTAGACAACAAAGCGCCATTTAACTCAAAACTAGGGTTTTCTGTAGTGGCTCCAAGCAGCGAAATCGTTCCTTCCTCTAGGATAGGCAAAAAACAGTCTTGCTGCGATTTGTTAAACCGGTGTATTTCATCCACAAATAAGATCGTTCTCTTTCCAGACAATAGTTGTATTCTTGCAGCTTCAAAAATTTTCTTCAACTCAGAAACACTTGAAAAGATCGCACTAATTTCTTTAAAAACGACTCCTACTTGATTTGCAAGTATACGAGCAATAGTCGTCTTGCCGACGCCTGGAGGACCCCAAAAAACATACGATTGTGTTCTCAGCGATAACAAATTATCACCAAAAATTCCATTGGTATTTGTTAAGTGTGGTTGCCCAATTAATTCAGAAATCTTATTAGGTCTTAATTTCTCAGCTAGTGAGTTATTACCATTTTTTGTGTCAGAAACGGGATATTCAAAGAGATTCTCCATTAGCCTCCAACAAATTTGCCCTGCGATTCAAGACTAAAACAGCCGTTTACAACACTTACGCAGCTGTTTCTTCCTCATTCGCTTTTACTCTTTCTTTATCAGCAGCACCCTTAGCAGATATGTCTCTATCGATTAGTTCAATCACTGCCATCGGAGCCATATCTCCATAACGAAAGCCAGCTCTAATTACCCGGCAGTAGCCACCAGATCTACTCTCATAGCGAGGAGCAACAACATCAAAAAGTTTCTTCACTCCCTCTTCTTGCCTTATTCTAGAAACCACGAGACGCCGCGCATGTAAATCTCCTCTCTTTCCAAGAGTAATTAGCTTATCCATAATTCTCCGAAGCTCTTTTGCCTTTGGTAGTGTCGTAGTAATCTGTTCATGTTCTATTAAACTGCACGCCATATTAGCAAACATGGCTTTTCTGTGCTCATGAGTACGATTTAGCTTACGATAACCATTTCCGTGTCGCATTTTTTCCTCTTTGAATTAAACAAAATTAAAATTATATTGAAATTTGTTTTCCATTTTGCTTTTTTATCCAACAAAAAAAAAAACTTCAACCTTTTTAAAAAAAATCTTAAAAGTGGTCTTCATATTTTTTTGCTAATTCTTCTATATTATCTGGGGGCCAATCAGTTATGTCCATCCCAAGATGAAGCCCCATTGCTGTCAGTACTTCTTTTATTTCATTTAATGATTTTCTACCAAAATTTGGCGTTCTAAGCATCTCAGCTTCAGATTTTTGAATTAGATCCCCAATATAAACTATATTATCATTCTTTAAGCAATTTGCTGATCTTACTGACAATTCAAGCTCATCAACCTTCTTGAGTAATAATGGGTTAAATTCTAAATCGTCTTCTTCATCTGACCTACCAGCAGCTTCTGGTTCCTCAAAATTTACGAAAATAGCAAGCTGATCCTGTAATATTCTAGCAGAATAGGCTACTGCATCTTCGGGTGTTATTGACCCATCAGTTTCAACCTGCAAAGTCAATTTATCATAATCTAAAACTTGCCCTTCTCGAGTAGGTTCAACTTTATAGGAAACCTTTTTTACAGGCGAAAATAGCGCATCCACAGCTATCAAACCAATTGGTGCATCATCAGATCTATTTTTTTCAGCAGGCACATAACCTTTTCCATTCTCAACAGTTAGTTCTATGAACAACGACGCTCCTTCGTCTAAATGACAAATCACATGATCCTTATTCAGAATTTCAATACCGTTTGATTCTGAGATATCTCCAGCAGTTACTATTCCCGGACCATTAGCTGTCACAGACACCCTCTTTGGTCCCTCAACCTCCATACCGACTGCAACACCCTTAAAATTTAAGATAATGTCTGTAACATCTTCTCTAACTCCAGCAACTGACGAAAATTCGTGAAGAACATTATCAATCTGTACTGCTGTAATAGCCGCACCTTGAAGAGAAGAGAGCAAAATTCTACGCAGCGCATTTCCTAATGTTAGACCAAAACCACGTTCTAAAGGCTCTGCTACAACAGTAGCCATTCTTAATGGATCTGCTCCAGGCTTCACATCTAAAGCCATGGGTCTAATTAATTCCTGCCAATTCTTATGGATCATTTCTCCTCCATTCCTGCTAATATTCGGATCCAACTGAATATTAGCTCCCGAGGTTTAAATTAACTTTCTAGTCTATAAACTTCTTCATACTCTACGACGCTTAGGTGGTCTGCAGCCGTTGTGAGCCATTGGCGTAACGTCGCGAATAGAGGTGACAACCAAGCCCAATGCTGATAACGCTCTCAACGCCGACTCTCTACCAGAGCCTGGTCCTTGAACCTCTACCTCAAGAGTTCTAACACCATGCTCTTGAGCTTTTCTTGCAGCGTCCTCCGCCGCCATTTGAGCAGCGTAGGGCGTAGACTTTCTAGAGCCTTTGAAGCCCATTGTTCCCGATGATGACCAGGCAATAGCGTTACCTTGAGCATCTGAAATTAGTATCTTAGTATTATTAAAACTAGAATTTATATGAGCTACACCAGCAGAAATGTTTTTACGTTCTTTTTTCTTAGATTTAGTTTTTTCGCGCGCCATCTTATCAAATTACCTCACTTCTTCTTCCCTGCAATCGCCTTAGCAGGTCCTTTTCTTGTCCGAGCATTAGTATGAGTCCTCTGCCCTCGTACAGGTAAGCCTCTACGATGCCTAAGTCCCCTATAACACCCAAGATCCATAAGCCTCTTAATATTCATCGACTTTTCTCGTCTCAAATCGCCCTCAACCATTAGGTTGGAGTCGATATGTTCTCTTACCGACATTACTTCCGAATCATCTAGTTCATTCACCCGCTTAGTTAGCTCTATACCCACAGACTCACAAATTTTCTTTGCAGCATTATTACCTATTCCATGAATATAAGTTAAAGCTATTACAACCCTCTTATTTGTAGGTATATTTATTCCTGATATTCGTGCCAAACTTATCTCCAATTCTTACTTGTAGTTCTATCACACCAATTTTTTACGACGTATAACTCAGATACAGTAATTTAATGGCTACGTTGCCCATACAATGAATGTCTCAGTCGCTGGTTATATATTACAGACTGATAAGGTCAAGTTAGTAATATAAATGTTTTATATTCATTACCTCATAATTTAATAATCTTTAAAATTTTTTGATATATTGCACCTATTTCATCCAACGCATTAACAGTGTTCAAAGTTTTTTTTAAATAGTAATAACCAAGAAGAGGTGCAGTATCTCGGTAATAAGCCATAAGCCTTGTACGAAAAGCCTCTTCATTATCATCAGGCCTTTGAACAAAGCAATTATTGGCTCCGCAATTATCACAAACTAATTCAACCTTGGTTGGCTTATTAATTTTGTGATAAACTTCTCCGCAATTTTTGCAATTAAATCTACCCGATATTCTCTCGACTAATATCTCATCATCTACCCTCAACTCGATTACTGCATCCAATTTTTGCCTCTTATCTTCAAGCAGCGCTGAAAGTGCATCCGCTTGATTCAGTGTTCTTGGAAATCCATCGAATATAAACCCTGAAGAATGATTTGCTTTGTCTAGTTGTTCTGCAATGAGTGCTATTACAATGTCGTCTGTTACTAAATCACCCCGTTCCATAACTTTAGCAACCATATTTCCCATCTCAGTACCTGAGTTCTTTGCCTCCCGAAGCATATCGCCAGTAGACAACTGCTTCATACCATATTCTTGAACTAAGAACTTTGCCTGAGTTCCTTTACCAGCTCCGGGTGGACCTAACAAAATTATATTCATCTCAACGATGCGCCCTTCTTTTTCCCTTTACCTCTCAAGCGAGATTTTTCAATCAACCCCTCATATTGATGAGCAAGAAGATGTGACTGAATTTGAGTAATAGTATCCATCGTGACTGATACGACAATTAATAAAGAGGTACCGCCAAAATAGAATGGTATTGCAAACTGAGACCTTAATACCTCTGGCAACAAACAAACCCCGGCTAAGTATAATGATCCAAGGACCAAAACACGAACCACTACATACTCAAAATATCTCGATGTTTTTTCCCCTGGTCTTATACCGGGAACAAATCCACCTTGCTTCTTTAAATTATCAGCAACATCGTCAGTTTTAAAAGATACGTTTAGAGTATAGAAGTAAGCAAAAAATATTATCATACCACCAAAAAATATAAAATATAAAAACTGACCTGGCCCAAGGTATGCAGAAACTGTTGACAAAACTCCTGAACTATCGTCAGCAGAAAAAGTACTTATGGTTGTAGGTAACAACAGTAAGGATGATGCGAATATAGCAGGAATTACTCCAGATGGATTTAATTTAATCGGTAAATTGCTACTTTCTCCACCGAACATTTTCATTCCTATTTGCCTCTTTGGGTACTGTATGTGAACTTTCCTTAAAGCTCTTTCTACAAAAACTACAAAGGCAATTACAGCAACAACCATGAACATTACTCCAATAATTACTAAGGGACTAATAGCACCAGAGCGTCCTGAAGCAAAAAATTGAGCAAGTGCACTTGGCAACTCTGCTACAATACCGACAAAGATAATTAGCGAAATCCCGTTACCTATTCCTCGCGACGTAATTTGTTCGCCCAACCACATAAGAAATAATGTTCCTCCTACAAGCGTAATTACACACGATGCCCTAAAAAAAACGCCTGGCTCTGACGCTAAGCCTTGGCTTTCAATACCCACTGCAATCCCATATGATTGAAATAAAGCGAGCAGAACAGTCGCATACCTAGTGTATTGGTTAATCTTTTTTCTTCCCTGTTCACCCTCTTTTTTGAGTTGTTCTAATTGTGGGACCATCGACGTCAAAAGTTGTACAATTATTGAAGCCGTAATGTAAGGCATTATGCCCAAAGCAAAGATTGCCATTCTGCCAACTGCGCCACCGGTAAACATATTTAACATTCCACCGATACCTTTATTTGCTTGTTCAAAAAACAGCTTCAATTGAACTGCATCGATGCCCGGAACTGGAATATAGGTACCAAGCCGGTACACGATTAATAATCCTATAGCAAACAATATACGCTGTTGAAGCTCCTTGGCTTTACCAAAAGATCCCCAATTCATATTCGCAGCCATTTGTTCTGCTGCCGAAGCCATATCGAAAACTCCTTATTACTTAATCTAATTAATTCAATACTGAAACGAAATTAAAGCTATTTCTATTTAAAAACTAACTAAATAACTATTTGGTATTAATGTGTATTGAACCACCAACATTTTCTATTGCTTTAACAGCTGCCTTCGACGCTCCCGTAACGCTTAACTTAACTTTTGATTTCAATTTACCCTTGGCTAAAATTCTAACACCATCAAATTTTCTTCTTACTAACCCACTTTTTACCAGAGTGTCTTCATTCACCTCTTTATTGACATCAAATTTTTTTAAATCGACGAACTTCTGTAAAATACCAATATTAACTAAAGCAAACCTTTTTGGATGTGGGGAGTTGAAACCCCTCTTGGGCAGCCTCATATAAAGAGGCATTTGCCCACCCTCATATCCTTTAATAGCAACGCCAGATCTCGACTTTTGTCCTTTCAAACCGCGACCTGCCGTTTTCCCCTTACCAGAGCCTGGCCCCCTACCAACTCTCTTCTTTGACCGAGAAGCTCCATAATTATCAGAAAGTTCATTTAATTTCATTTGTCCCTCCTACTAAGACGACAACTTTAACAAGCTTCGTTATCCTAACATAGACCTTTTAAGTTTTAATCTATAATCCTAACGAGGTGGCTAACTTTTCTTATCATACCACGAACACTGGGTGTGTCCTCAAGCTCCCTTACTTTATTCATTTTGTTCAGACCCAGACCGACTAGTGTCTGCCTCTGTGACCTAGGCTTTCGGATAGGAGAACCTATCTGTTTTACTAACAGTTTTTTACCCATAATTTTCTCCTCAGCCTTAGGTGGCCTCTATTGAGTTTTTTTCAACCGACTTTGGTAAAATATCAGACAGCTTCTTACCTCGCCTTTGAGCAACTAACCTTGGACTTGTTTCTTTACACAATCCCTTTATCGTAGCTCGGATCATGTTGTAAGGATTAGGGGAGCCAGTAGACTTGGATACCACATCTTGAACTCCAAGCATCTCAAAAACAGCTCTCATCGGGCCACCAGCGATAATTCCAGTTCCAGCTGGAGCTGTCCTCAGTACAACCCGACCGGCCCCATGTCTACCATCCATATCATGATGCAAAGTCCTCCCTTCTTTTAATGGAACACGAATAATCTTTCGTTTTGCTTGCTCAGTAGCTTTACGAATTGCCTCAGGAACTTCTTTAGCCTTTCCTTTTCCGTAACCAACTCTACCCTTCTGATCACCCACCACTACAAGTGCAGCAAAACCGAACCTTTTCCCACCTTTTACTGTCTTCGAAACTCGGTTTATTGCAACTAACCTATCGGAAAATTCTGGTGTCTCCTCACGATTTCTTCTTTCTTTACGATTATCTTCTTTTGCCATAAGCTACCCTTCTAAAAATTAAGCCCGCCTGCTCGAGCAGCATCTGCAAGGGCTTTGACCTTGCCGTGAAACAAAAATCCTCCACGGTCAAAATAGACGTCTTTAATACCCGCTTTTGTGGCTCGATCAGCAATAACAGCGCCAACTTTTGCCGCTGCTTCAATATTATTTTTACCAAGAAGACCCAAATCTTTCTCAAGTGTAGACACAGACACCAAAGTCGAGCCTTTTTTGTCATCAATAATTTGTACGTATATATTTTTACACGAACGGTGGACACTCATTCTAATTTTTCCAGACGAACTTTTGCGCAGCTTATTTCTAACTCGCATTCTTCTTCTCTGAAACAATTCTCTTTTACTTCTTGACATTATTTCGCCCCTACTTCTTTTTACCCTCTTTCGCAAATATATATTCACCTTTATATCGTATGCCTTTACCTTTATAAGGCTCTGGCTTTCTCCATGCTCGAATATTTGCGGCGACCTGGCCAACAACTTGTTGATCAATTCCTTCAATCAAAATTTCAGTAGGCTTTGCACAAGTAATCTTTACATCTTCCGGTATTTCAAAATCAACATCGTGCGAGTATCCCAAAGAAAGCTTTAGAAGCTTACCTTGAACTGCAGACCTGTAACCAACGCCGGTAATCTCCAACTCCTTCTTGAACCCATCCGTAACTCCTAATACCAGATTTGCTATCTGAGTACGACTCATCCCCCATTGTTGCCTAGCTCTTTTAGAGGATCCTCTTGGCTTTACCTCAATGACACCTTCAGAAATAATTATTGAAACATCATCAGTTGCCTCAAAAGACCGAGTTCCTTTTGGACCCTTAACTTCCACTGTTTGACCCGTCAAACTCGCTTGAACACCATTTGGCAGGTTAACTGGTTGCTTTCCTATTCTAGACATAAATTTCTCCTTAGAAAACAGTACACAAAACTTCACCACCAACATTTGTTGCGCGTGCTTGAACATCTGACATTACGCCTTTTGGCGTCGACACTATAGCTACACCAAGCCCTTGTCTAACCTGAGGAATTTCTTTGGCTCCAGCATAAACACGCCTTCCCGGGGTAGAAATTCTCTTAAGTTCCCTGATAACTGGGACACCGTCAAAATATTTTAAACTAACATTTATCTCCTGTTTTCCATACTCATTAGTTACCGACTCGTATCCTCTGATATAGCCCTCTGACTTTAATACATCTAAAACCCAACCCCTTAATTTTGAGGCTGGTGTTTTTACTGAAGACTTATTTCTCATCTGAGCATTTCTAATTCTGGTTAGCATATCACCTATTGGATCAGTCATTGACATTTTATATCTCCCCTACCAACTGGACTTAACCATACCCGGAATCTCACCTCTTGAGGCAAGATCTCGGAGGGCAATACGTGACATTTTCAATTTACGGTAAAATGCTTTAGGTCGCCCTGTCACCAGACATCTATTGTGTAACCGTGTAGCGGAGGAATTCCTTGGCAGTTTTGCTAACTTTAATCGAGCTTTAAATCGTTCTTCGACAGACAAATCTTGATTTTTCGCCATTTCTCGGAGTTCTAATCTCTTTCCCGCATATTTAGCTACCAACTTTTGTCGTCTTAATTCGCGATTGACCAACGCAACTTTCGCCATTTAGTATCTCCTACAATTTCAATTCATAAAAGGCATATTAAAATACTTCAAGAGAGCTTTTGCCTCAAGATCATTTTTTGAAGTGGTGCAAATTACCACATCCATTCCCCATATAGCTTCAACCTTGTCAAACTCAATTTCTGGAAAAATAATGTGCTCTTTAATCCCCAAAGCATAATTCCCACGCCCATCAAAACTTTTACTCGAAATACCTCGAAAATCTCTAATCCTAGGCATCGCCACATTAATCAGCCTATCAAGAAACTCATACATTTTGAATTTTCTCAAAGTAACTTTAACCCCTAAAGGCATTCCATCGCGAACCTTGAAACCAGCAATCGATTTCCTCGCCTTATTAATTATCGGCTTCTGACCAGATATCGACATCATGTCGGCATTGGCTGACCGAATTTTTTTGCTATCAGCGACTGCCTCTCCTACACCCATGTTAAGAACTATTTTATCTAACTTAGGAATCATCATTTCATTCTTATAATTAAACTCATTCTTCATTTTCTCTCGAATACTTTGAGTATAAGCACTTTGAAGACGTGGAACATAACTAGTCATTTATTAATTCCCCTGACTTTTTTGCAAACCGAACTTTTTTTCCATCAATTATTTTAAACCCTACCCGTGTTGCTACGCCCTCTTTTGGATCCACCAAAGCTAAATTAGATATGTCTAATGGCATTTCTTTTGCAATTTTTCCACCTTGAGTAGTTTGCGTCTGCTTTGTGTGTCTTGTAACCATATTAACTCCCGACACCACCGCTTTACCTTTCTTTGGAACTATCATGGACACGTCGCCTTTCTTGCCCTTATCCCTACCGGACAAGATGACCACCTTATCACCTTTTCTAATTTTCGCAGCCATTACAAAACCTCCGGTGCTAACGAAATAATCTTCATAAAGTTTTTTGCGCGCAATTCGCGAACCACAGGGCCAAATATTCTAGTTCCCAGTGGCTCGCCAGTATTACTTAAAATAACTGCCGCATTACTATCGAATCTAATTGAAGTACCATCGTCTCGTCTAACTTCCTTCGCTGTTCTAACGACAACAGCCTTTCTTACATCGCCTTTTTTTACACGACCACGTGGTATCGCTTCTTTGACTGAGACTACGATTACATCTCCAACCGAAGCAGTTCTTCGCTTCGCACCTCCAAGCACCTTAATACATTGAACACGTCTGGCCCCTGAATTATCTGCCACATCGAGATTTGTTTGCATTTGAATCATTTTATTCTCCCGACCTGCGAAAATTTTTTCGCGGTTTCGATTAACTGGATGCTTTACCTACTCAAGTAATAACTTCCCAACACTTTGTTTTGGACTTTGGAGCACACTCTTGTATTTTTACTATATCACCAACGCTTCGAGCATTCTTCTCGTCATGTGCTGTATATTTTTTTGACTTCCTAATAGTTTTCTTCATTACCGGATGTGTGAATCTTCTTTCGACTTTAACAGTAATTGTCTGATCATTCACATTGCTGGTAACTATACCCTGCAGCACACGTTTTGGCATCATTCAAACTCCAATTATTCCACCTTAACACTTAATTTTTCAGTTAAAATTGTCTCCACTCGCGCAATACTTCTGCGCACAAATCTTACTCTTGCGGTGTTCTCTAGCTGACCCGAAGCTTTTTGGAAACGCAGATTGAACGCCTCTTTTTTGAGTTCTAGCAATTTATCATTAAGTTGATCACTAGTCTTTTCTCGCACCTCAGACACTTTCATAATTTATCCTAACTCAACTTCTTTTTTTTAACGAATTTAAAAATCAACAAACCTAGTCAAATATTATTCACCAATCTTCTCTCACTACAAATCTACATTTGACCGGCAATTTCATTGCCGCTAATCTTAATCCTTCCTTTGCCACATCTTCAGATACTCCGTCAACCTCAAACATTATCCTTCCAGGTTTAACTTTTGCTACCCACCTATCAACGGAACCTTTGCCTTTTCCCATTCTAACTTCGATCGGTTTTGCGGTAACCGGCATATCTGGGAAAATACGAATCCAAACTCTACCTTGCCTCTTCATGTGCCTAGTTAGTGCACGACGAGCAGCTTCTATCTGCCGAGCAGTTACTCTCTCTGGTTCTGTAGCCTTAAGACCAAAGTTTCCGAAATTAATATTGGTTCCTCCTTTTGCTAAGCCATGTATTCTGCCTTTAAACTGCTTTCGGAATTTAGTTTTTTTTGGCTGAAGCATTTATTATCTCCTTCTTCTATCTACCACGAGCTTGCCGAGACCCAGCGCTTTCCTGCATCTCATTAATTTTCTTATCTCGTCCTGACGGATCATGCTCCATTATTTCACCCTTAAAAATCCACACCTTCACACCAATTATCCCAAAAGCCGTAAGCCCCTCGGCAAGAGCGTAATCGATATCAGCCCTTAACGTATGCCTTGGCACGCGGCCTTCGGCATACCATTCAGTCCTTGCTATCTCTGCTCCCCCTAGCCTACCAGCAATATCAACTCTAATTCCCAGGGCTCCCATCCGCATAGCGTTTTGCACAGACCTTTTCATAGCTCTACGGAAAGATACTCGCCGCTCCATTTGCTGAGCAATACTTTCCGCAACCAGGGCTGCATCAACCTCGGGCTTTCTCACTTCAACGATATTAAGATGTAATTCGCTCTGAGTTAAATTAGCTAAAGCCTTTCTTAAAGTCTCAATATCTGCTCCCTTTTTGCCAATTATGACCCCAGGACGAGCTGCGTGAACAGTTACTCGGCATTTTTTATGCGGTCTTTCAATAACTGTTCGACTTATACCCGCCTGCGCACAATTCTTTTTCACATATTTTCTTATTGCAATGTCTTCATGTAAAAGCCCACCATATTCCTTACTTTTAGCAAACCAGCGACTATCCCAGGTACGGTTAATTTGTAATCGAAGTCCTACTGGATTTATTTTTTGTCCCATTAAGTATTTTCCTCTACTTGAGCCACTTGCCTTACTTTTATAGTCAACTCACTGAAAGGCTTCAACAACTTACCAAAGCGCCCTCGCGCACGAGGACGCCCTCTTTTTAAAACCATATTTTTTCCTACATAAGCATCTGATACCACTAGCTCATCAACATCAAGATTATGGTTATTTTCAGCATTAGAAATTGCTGACTGCAAACATTTCTTGACATCTCCTGCAATACGTTTTTTGGAAAAAGTAAGCTCTATCAGGGCTTTTTCAACAGGCTTATTTCGTATAAGTTGCGCAACAAGATTAAGCTTCTGAGGGCTAGTCCTTAACATTCTGGATTTAGCAAACGCTTCATTATCTGAAACTCTTTTTGGATTTTTTTCTTGTCCCATTTCTTACTTCCGTTTCGCTTTTTTATCCGCTGCATGACCATAATACGTTCTCGTAGGACTATACTCACCGAATTTTTGCCCTATCATTTCTTCCGAAACATTTACTGGTATATGTTTCTTACCATTATAGACACCAAAAGTTAATCCAACAAACTGAGGCAAGATAGTCGAACGCCTCGACCAAATTTTTATTACCTCATTACGACCAGATTCCTTTACTGCCTCGGCCTTCTTAAGGACGTAAGCATCAACAAATGGACCCTTCCAAACTGAACGTGACATAATTAACGACCCTTCTTTTTAGAATGACGTGAACGCAAAATATATTTATCGGTTACAGTATTCGAACGGGTTCTCGCACCTTTTGTCGGACGGCCCCACGGTGTAACCGGATGACGCCCACCAGAAGTCCGACCCTCACCACCACCATGTGGGTGATCAATCGGATTCATTACAACTCCCCTTACTGACGGGCGCTTTCCCTTATGTCGATTGCGACCAGCTTTACCCAGATTTTGGTTAGAGTGATCCGAATTAGAAACTGCACCTACTGTTGCCATACATTCTTGTCTGACTAAACGCAACTCGCCAGACGATAATTTTATTTGAGCATAACCTCCGTCCCTGCCTACAAATTGAGCATAAGCTCCTGCTGACCTAGCGATTTGACCGCCCTTTCCCGGTTTTAATTCTACGTTGTGAATAATTGTACCAATCGGCATACCAGTAAAAGGCATCGCATTCCCAGGCTTGATATCCGCTTTTGAACTTGCAACGACTTTATCTCCGACAGATAGCCTCTGCGGGGCTAAAATGTAACTCTTTTCACCATCTTCATAATTTAAAAGAGCAATGAAACCTGTTCTATTTGGATCATACTCAACTCGTTCTACTATTCCCTGAATATCAAATTTTTTTCTTTTAAAATCAATAATTCTGTATAACGTTTTTGCACCACCACCTTTGCGCCGCATAGTTATTCTACCAGAGTTGTTACGACCACCCTTTTTTGAGAGCCCCTCAGTAAGAGTTTTTACTGGCCTACCCTTCCACAGCTCTGATCTATCAATCAAAACTAGTCCTCTTTGTCCAGGCGTAGTTGGTTTATATGACTTGAGTGCCATTTTATAATTCTTTCGTTAGTTAAGTTACAGACCAGTCGTAATGTCTATAGTATTGCCATCTTCAAGCATCACATATGCCTTCTTCGTATTTTTACGCTTACCCAATTTACCTTTAAAACGCTTTACTTTCCCCTTAGTGATGGATGTATTTACTGCCTTGACTTTTACCTTAAATAATTCCTCAACAGCAACTTTTATTTCTTTCTTGGTAGCGGCCATAGACACTTCAAAGACAACCGCACCGAATTCAGATGCATTAGTTGCCTTCTCAGTTATAATCGGTTTTCTGATAATGTCATAAATTTCAGGAGTAATACTCATTTAAGTCTTTCCTCCAAAATTTTTATTGCTGACCTAGTAAGAACCAAAGTATCTTTTCTTAAAATATCATATACGTTAACTCCCATTGTGGGTAAGATATCTATACCTTCAATGTTTCGAGCAGCTCGGCAAAAATTCGTATTAGCAGAAACTTCATCAACTATAAGCGCCCTTTTCCAGCCCAATAAATTAACTATTTTTGCTAATCGCTTAGTCTTAGCATCGTCAAGATCAATATTTTCAACAACAACCAAAGCTCCCGAGGAAAATTTAGAGGACAAGGCATGTTTCAAGCCAAGAGCTCGAAACTTCTTTGTTAAATTATGCTCGTGACTTCTGGGAGTCGGACCCTTGTAGACCCCGCCTTTCCTAAAAATAGGAGCTCTCCTTGAGCCGTGCCTAGCACCCCCTGAGCCCTTTTGCTTATATATTTTTCTAGTGGAATAGCTCACTTCAGATCGAGTTAAAACACTATGCGTTCCCTGCTGTCTCTTGGCCATTTGCCATCTTACGACCCTATGCAAAACATCTTTTCTAGGTGAGACACCGAAAATTTCTTCAGCTAAATCGATCGATCCAGATTTAGCTGCCTCCAGAGTTATCACTTCAACTTTCATTCTTCTCACCTTCCTGTTTGATATCATCGGATGGTGAAGATAATTCCTCTCTATTAACTTTTGATTCAGAAATTGATCTCAAAGCAGCAGGTAAAACAACATCATTTGGAAGCGCCTTTTTAATAGAATCTTTTATAGTTACCCATCCGCCTTTAGATCCCGGAACAGAGCCTTTAACCATTATTAAGCCCCTGTCAGAATCCGTTCTCACAATTTGTAAATTTTGTGTAGTTACACGAGTAACTCCCATATGACCCGCCATCTTTTTCCCCTTGAAAACGCGACCAGGATCTTGACACTGACCTGTAGACCCATGAGACCTGTGAGATATAGAAACTCCGTGAGATGCGCGCAAACCAGAGAAGTTATGTCTTTTCATAGCTCCAGCAAAGCCTTTACCAATAGATACCCCGGCTATATCAACATACTGACCTTCGAGATAATGATCCGCTGTGATCTCTTCCCCAACACCTAACAAATTTTCCTCTGACACACGAAACTCGGCCACTTTCCGCTTGGGCTCTACATTGGCTATGGCAAAATGTCCCCTTAGTGCTTTAGTAACATTTTTTACTTTTGACACACCTGCGCCAAGCTGAACTGCTGTATAGCCATCTTTTGTACTTGTTCTATTTGCGACAACTTGAACCTTTTCCATATGCAGAACTGTAACTGGAATTTGTCTACCATCATCCATAAATATCCTGGTCATACCTAACTTTTTAGCAATTACCCCAGATCGCATAATTCTCGCCTCCTTAGAGTTTAATCTCGACGTCAACACCCGCAGCAAGGTCAAGCTTCATAAGTGCATCAACAGTTTGTGGCGTTGGATCAACAATATCCAAAAGTCTCTTGTGAGTACGTATCTCAAACTGCTCACGACTTTTCTTATCAACATGTGGGCCACGCAAAACAGTGAACTTTTCAATTTTATTAGGTAAGGGTATAGGTCCTCGCACCTGAGCTCCAGTTCTTTTTGCTGTTGACACTATCTCCTGAGTGCTTGAGTCCAATACTCTATAATCAAAAGCTTGAAGTCTTATTCTTATATTTTGATTTTGCATCTTTTTTTGCCTAAAGCTTATGTGTTTAAATATCGTAGATAAGCATTCGCTTATCTATCGGTTTGTTACTCTCTTATTCTATTATCTTGGCGACCACTCCAGCTCCTACAGTCCTTCCACCTTCTCTAATAGCAAATCTAAGCTTTTCTTCCATAGCTATTGGAGCTATTAATTCAACAACAAATTTCAAATTATCTCCTGGCATGACCATTTCGGTACCGGATGGTAATTCTACAGTTCCGGTCACATCAGTTGTTCGAAAATAAAATTGTGGCCTATAATTCGCAAAAAAGGGTGTATGCCTACCACCTTCTTCTTTTGTCAAAACATACGCTTCAGCTTCAAACTTTGTATGTGGCGTTACAGAACCTGGCTTCACCAAACACTGACCACGTTCTACACCATCACGCTCTACACCACGAAGTAATGCACCAATATTATCTCCCGCTTCACCACGATCTAACAACTTCCTAAACATCTCAACACCTGTACAAGTTGTTTTTGAAGTATCCCGAATACCAACAATTTCTATCTCATCACCAACATTTATAACACCACGCTCAACACGACCAGTAACAACTGTACCTCGTCCAGATATAGAGAAGACATCTTCTATCGGCATTAAAAAGGGCTGATCTATCGGTCGATCAGGGGTAGGAATAAATTCATCTACAGCAGACATTAATTCAGAGATTTTATTCTCACCAATTTCAGAATCTCGATCTTCAAGAGCTGCTAAAGCAGAACCCGCAATAATTGGGATATCATCTCCTGGGAATTCATAAGACGAAAGAAGCTCGCGAACCTCCATCTCTACCAATTCAAGCAATTCAGGATCATCAACCTGATCTACCTTGTTCAAAAATACTACCAAGGACGGAACACCCACCTGACGCGCTAAAAGTATATGCTCACGGGTCTGAGGCATAGGACCGTCTGCTGCATTAACAACTAATATTGCACCGTCCATCTGAGCAGCACCGGTAATCATGTTTTTAACATAATCCGCATGACCAGGACAATCAACATGGGCATAATGACGACCTTCTGTTTCATATTCGACATGAGCAGTTGAAATCGTAATACCTCTAGCTCTCTCCTCGGGCGCAGCGTCAATCATGTCATAAGCTTTAAATTCGCCAAACTGCTTGGTAATAGCAGCAGTCAAAGTTGTCTTACCGTGATCAACATGACCAATAGTACCCACATTTACGTGCGGTTTATTCCGCTCAAATTTTGCCTTTGCCATTATAATTTTCCTT
>MDTB01023680.1_pt1 | contig 54114 bp, 64 predicted proteins | sample 811161 | NCBI WGS metagenome assembly MDTB01 (sample SAMN05326650, study PRJNA326480) | marine metagenome | isolation source: seawater | place: Mediterranean Sea | collected 2009
TATACACACTTTCCAAGCGTGCTCCTTAAACCACTCGGACACCTCTCCTTATAATTTTATTTTATCTAAAAGAGTATTATAAAAATATTTTATGTATCTTAAAATATATTTAGAATATCTCAAAAATAATCTTATTTTATAAAAATTTTTCTTTTTTATTGGCAACATGTTATTTTTTACTATGTTGCTTAATTCATCATTTATCTCTTTTTTCACTACTATCAAGTTATGATAAAAATGTATTTCAGTAATATTTTTTGAAAAATAATCTGCTTTATAAAATGGATTATCAAGTTCTTGATAATTAATTTTATCTATTATTTTTTTAAAGTAATTTATAGCTGTCTTGTCTTTTTTTAAATAAAAGCTATCCCCTCGGTATCCACTCCAATAAGAAGTTTGAACATCTTCTATAAAATAATACCCACCATTCTTTAAAAATTTAAATGTATATTCAAATGTTTTAATAATATCTTTACTTTGATGACTTCCGTCATCTATTATAAAATCAACATCTCCTATTTTTTGAAATATTTTTTCTAAGGCAAATTTATCAGTTTGGGAACATTTGAATATTTTTGTTTTATTTGTTTGAAGAGGGCTTTTGTCAAACATATCAATGGCATAAATTTTTCCATTCGGAAAATATTCCTCCCAAACTTTAAGCGAGTTACCACCAGATTTTGGATCATGGTATCCACCAACACCAACCTCAAACAAGGAAATCTCTTTATCTCTGGATGATATAAAATACTTCTCATAAACCTTTATATAGTTATGGTCATTAACTTTATCAGTATCATGTTTTTTAGCTATATTTTCTAGATCAGTCACAATATGTTCACAATTAGTGTTTAATAAAATATCTCTGTATTTATATTATAATGTTATAAAAAATTACATTAAATAAAATGAAAAAAAAAATTCTTATTACTGGAGGCTCAGGTTTTATTGGGACCAATTTAGTAAATTATTTATCAAATAAAGGTTATAATATTACCAATTTAGATAAAATTTCTTATGCTTCCACACCAGAAATTTTTAAAAAAAATGTAAAAAGACAAAATTATAGGTTTTTAAAAATAGATCTTGCAAATAAAAATAAAGTTTTGAAAATTTTTAAAAAGATAAAACCCAATATAATCATAAACCTTGCAGCAGAAACACACGTAGATAGATCTATAGATAATTCTGATGAATTTATTAAAAGTAATATTTTAGGAACTTATAATTTGATTAATATAATTAACAAAACTTTAAGCCGTAAAGAAATTAAAAAATTGAAATTTATACATATTTCTACAGATGAGGTATATGGTAGCAATAAATTATCTCCGTCTAAAGAAAATGATCAATATAACCCCAGCTCTCCATATTCAGCTTCCAAAGCAAGTGCAAATCACCTTGTAAAATCTTTTGGAATAACTTTTAATATCCCAATAACAATTTTAAATTTTTGTAATAATTATGGCCCATATCAATTTCCTGAAAAATTTATTCCAACAGTTATAATAAATGCATTAAAAAAAAAGGTAATTCCAATTTATGGCAATGGTAAAAATATACGTGAATGGATATTTGTTGAAGATTGTTGCAAAGCTATAGAATCTACATTTTCAAAAGTTAAATTTGGTAATGAATATAATATTGGATCAGGTTATAGAACTGATAATTTAACAATAGCAAAGATGATTTGTAAATTATTAGGTAAAGTTGAAAAGTATGATTTTAAAAAGTTAATTCGTTATGTAAAAGATAGACCAGGTCATGATTTTAGATATGCATTAAATTCTTCGAAATTCAAAAATAAAACTAAATGGAAACCTAAGACAAGCATAGAAAATGGTCTTAAAGAAACAATTAATTGGTATATAAAAAATAAAAAATGGTTTAAATATACTCAAAAAAAATATTCAGGTAGTAGGTTAGGAAAAATATGATTAACAAAGGTATAATTCTAGCAGGAGGCATGGGAACTAGACTTAGTCCATTAACAAAAGTTATAAACAAACAACTCCTTCCTTTATATGACAAGCCTTTAATTTTTTACCCATTATCTGTTCTGATGTTATCTGGTATTAAAAATATCCTTATAATCACAAATCCTAATGAAAATAATATTTATAAAAAAATTTTAGGAGATGGAACTAGATTTGGAATAAAAATTTCTTATAAAGAACAAGCAAAACCAAATGGCTTACCAGAAGCTTTTATATTAGGAAAAAAATTTATTGGAAAAGATGGAGTTGCTCTTATTTTGGGAGATAATTTTTTCTATGGAGAAGGATTTACTAAAAGATTAAAAAATGGATTAAAAAAAAACAAGGGTGCAACAATTTTTGCTTACGCTGTGAACAATGCTTCAAATTATGGAGTTGTGAAAGTTAATAATAATAATAAAGTTTTAAATATAGTTGAAAAACCAAAAAAATATATTTCAAATTTAGCTATAACAGGCCTTTATTATTTTAATAACAAGGTAATTAGATTTGCAGAAAAACTTAAGCCATCAAAGAGAAAAGAACTTGAAATTACTGACTTAATTAAGAAATATAAAAGGGATAAACAATTAAAAGTAGAGCTCATAGGTAGAGGCGGATCATGGCTAGATGCAGGAACAATAAAAGATTTATTTGATGCTTCTACGTTTGTATCAACAGTTGAGAAAAGACAAGGCTTTAAAATTGCATGCTTAGAAGAAATTGCATTAAGAAATAAATGGATAACAAAAAATTTAATTATTAAATCAATAAAATTTTATGGAAATTGTGATTATTCTAACTATTTAAAAAAACTTATTTAATGATAAAAAAATATGTGATTACTGGTGCAGCAGGATTTATTGGAAAAAATTTAGTTAAAGATTTGCTTTCACAAAAAAAAAGTAAGATTTATTTAATATTAAGAAAATCTAAGAAAAATCAAATTTTATCAAAAAAATTTACAAAAGAACCAAATTATATTCCTATTTTTTTTAAAGACTCAAATGAATTAAAAAAAAAAATTAGAAAAATAAATGCTGACGTTGTAATAAATCTTGCTACCCACTATGTAGATAAACATAATTTTGAAGATTTGGAAAAGATTGTAAGTTCAAATATATTATTTTGCTCACAAATCTTAGAACTTTCCTGCGAAAGAAAAATAAAGAGTTTTATAAATATTTGCTCCGTTATGCAATTATATACCCACAATAAATATCCTTTAAATTTTTATGCAGCTTCAAAAGATTCTTTTAAAAATATAGGATCCTTTTATTCAAAAATTTATGGTATAAAATTTTTTAATTTATTTATTGGAGATACTTATGGTGATAATGATGAAAGAAAAAAAATCATTCCAATAATTTTAAAAAATTATAAAAAAAACAAAACAACAAAAATTATGAAAAGAAAACTTGAATTAAATATCCTTCATGTAAAAGATATAATAAATGCTATTTCAATTATTTTATGGAAAAAGATTAAACCTGGAGACTATTTAGTTCGCTCAAAAATTAATATTAAACTACATAGATTGATCTCTAATATAAATAAAGTACTAAAAAGAAAAATAAAAATAATATGGGGAAATAGTAAATTTATTAAAGTTAGAAAAATAAATATGAGATTATTGCCAGGATGGAAACAAAATTTTAATATAGAAACAGAAATAAAAAAATATCTTAATGAAAATTAAAAAAACAAAATTTAAAAACTTGATAGTTATTAAACATAAGAGAAATGTTGATAAAAGAGGTAGCCTTAGAGAAACTTATATTAAAAAAAAAATTAATTGGGACAATTTTTTATTAGAATATGCAACTACTTCTAAAAAAAATGTTCTTAGAGGATTACATTTTCAATACAAGAATCAACAAGCTAAGCTAGTTACTGTTTTAAAAGGAAAAATCTTGGATGTAGTAGTTGATTTAAGAAAAAATTCGAAAACTTTTGGCAAACATTATTCTATAATTCTTTCAGAAAAAAACTGTACATCGCTGTACATACCTAGAGGTTTTGCCCATGGTTATTATAGTTATGATAAACTAAATATAATTTACTATAAATTGTCAGATTATTATAAACCACAATATGAAAATGGCATTATTTGGAATGATAAAAAATTAGGAATTAAATGGCCCAATAAAAAGCCCATTTTATCAAAAAAAGATGTAAAATTTGGATCTTTAGCTAATTTTAGCGAAAATTTTAAGGGACTTTAATTATTACAAAATTTGTTAATTTTGCTTAAAAATGAAAAAATTGTTAATAAGTGTAAATAAACGTGCTTTTTAGGCAACATATTTCAAATTTTATCAATTAATTAGACCCTAAATTAGTGTTTTATCTACATATAGTATGGTATTCTTAGCCAAATACTACCGAAAGTGATTCGGTAGTTTTATAAATAAATAAACAAAGAGGTGCTTATGAAAATGTTAGCAGGATTATCAGCAACATTTAATAGTTTAACTAGCGTAGTAATTTCTTTACTTGGACTAGGAATAGTAGTTTCTCTTCTTGGTGGGAATGTCCCATTTGTTGGAGAAATCGCAAGTAATATCGTTGGTTTAGTGCAAAGTCTAGGAGATGCAGGAATAGTTGGCTTAATTGCAGCTATTATAATCCTAGGTTTTTACAAATAGTTAAAAGAAAAAATTTTAGCTAACCCTCTGTAGCTAAAAATAAATTACACCACCCTAATTTTAAAGTTATAATTAGGGTGGTGAGCTTAAATTTAAAAAAGGAGAACTATGAAGCCTTGGATTTCGAAGATTAAAAATTACTTAAACACTTTTCTTGAATTAGGTGTTCTTTTGTTAGCGGTATCTGTGTTAGCAGAAATATTGTTTGGACCTGATGTTGCTTTTTTTGGCTCTCAAGTAACTAAAAATTTAGTTGACTTACTTAATAGTCTTGGGTCGCAAGGTATTGCAGCATTAATTATAGTGTTTGCTGTAATATTTACATATAGAAAATTATTAAAATAAATTTTATTTTTTAATAGTTTCTTCAAACTCTTTTAAGTTTATACCTTTAATATTTGCTGGTACGGCTATATCCATCATTTTAGGGCTCGATAATTTTAAATTTTTCATTAGCTCTACATATTCATCAACTGAATTAACTTGCAATCTCGGATTATTTTTTTTTTGATCTCCGATAGTGCTTACTTTGTTACCTTTATAATCGTGAGCTGGATATACTAATGTTTCTGAAGGAAGTTTTAATAGCCTTTCAAAAAGTGAATGATACTGATCTTTGGAATTTCCGTTTTGAAAATCAGTTCTACCAGTTCCGTTAATAAGTAAAGTATCTCCTGTAAAAACTCTATCCTTCATTAAAAAACTATAAGAGTCATCAGTGTGACCAGGAGTATAGATTGAAGTTAATTCTATATTTTCTATTTTTATTTTTTCACCATCTTTAACTTTCAAGGCAACTATTTCAGATAAAGATTTTTCACCCATGATTGTAAGGCAATTTGTTTGAGTTTTGAGTTCTTTTAGACCAGATATATGATCCGCATGAATATGTGTATCTATAACTTTTACAAGCTTTAGTTTTAAACTATTTAAAATATCTAAATAATCTTGTGTATTTTCAATTACAGGATCTATTAATAAAGCTTCCCTACCTATGCCACTAGATATTATGTAAGTATAGGTTGAAGACTTAGTGTCAAATAATTGTTTAAATATCATAAAATATGTCAAAGGTTATAAAAAATTGCATATTAAATCAATCTTGCTTATAATGATTATAAATAACAACACATAAAAGGGGGAAAATATGTCATTAAGAATTAACGATATTGCGCCAGATTTTAAAGCCAAAACTTCTGAAGGCGACATATCTTTTCATGAGTGGATTGGTGATGGATGGGGTGTGCTTTTTTCACATCCAAAAGACTTTACGCCAGTATGCACAACTGAATTGGGTTCTTTAGCAAAATTAAGACCAGAGTTTGATAAGCGTAACGTTAAAGTTATGGGACTAAGCGTTGATCCTGTTGCTGACCATATTAAATGGTTAGATGATATTAAGGATGTTTGTGGACTAAAACCAAATTATCCTATTGTTGCAGATGAAGATCTAAAAATAGCTAAACTTTATAATATGCTTCAAGTTGATATCGAAGGATCTTCCAAAGGAAGAACTGCAATGGATAATAAAACTGTTCGAACTGTATTTATTGTAGGTCCTGATAAAAGAATTAAACTTTTTCTAACCTATCCAATGACAACTGGTCGTAATTTTCATGAGCTATTGAGAGTAATAGATTCAATGCAATTAACAGCTAAACACAAAGTTGCTACTCCAGCTGACTGGAATAAAGGTGAGGACGTAATTATTGTTCCAGCGGTAAAAGACGAGGAAGCAAAAAAATTATATCCAAATGGTTGGGAAACTTTAAAGCCATATTTGCGTAAAGTTCCAGATCCATCTAAGTAGTTTTGAAAAAATTATTTTAAAGTTTTAAAACCTCAATAAGAGGTTTTAATTCTGATTTATATCTTTCCCAGGCTTTAAGAGAATCTTTATAAATTGGTCTTCTAGCTTGGGCAAGACTTGCTGTAACAATTGGCCTGTTATTTTTATGAAATTGCATGCAGTTATCATCCCACTTTAAATTACAAAAATTAAGAATTTTTTTAGTATTTTCTTTTTGATCCATCACTAAATCTTCGTAAGATATATTACAAATAAAACTAGGTAATACGTTATTCCAATGATCCATTAAATCTTTATATAGATTAAAGTAAAGGCCCATTTCCTTAAGATCGTAGGCGTAAGGAATAAATCCTGCAAAAAAATTTTTAAAAATTGATAAACAAGTATCTTTAGAGTCCCTAACACAATGAATTATTTTAGCATTCGGTAAACATAATTTTATTAAACCTATAAACTGAAAATTATTTATTGCTTTATCTGTAATATGTTTAGTATTGTTACTAAATCTTTTTATACTACTTACATATTCACTTCCTATTTTTTTAAGATTAATTTTATCTTTAATTTTTAATGTTGAGAAATTTATTTTACCTTCACTTGAAAAATTTTTATTTATTAAAAAAGAAAGATCACCTAATTCTCCAGCTCCATAAACATCAGAGTGGCTAGATAGGATTTGTTCAACCAAAGATGTGCCTGATCTTGGCATGCCTAAAACAAAAATAGGAGTTGAGTCTTTAAACCCAAGATCATCGATATTTTTAAAAAAATCTGATGAAAAAATATTCTTAATACTTTGAAAATAACTAATATCATCTTCAATGGAATATTCATAACTTTCTCTTTTTATCTTATTTCCTGCTAAGTAAAATTGAAAAGATTTTTCATAATCTTTTACGTCATCAAAAGCCTTTCCAAGCGCAAAAGAAAGATCCATTATTTGATCTTTAGATAGATTTTTTTCCAAAATTTTATTTTTCATTTCATCAAAATGTTTGTTTTTAAGACTATATTTTGTGGAAATACTTATTTGTCTATGTGCAATACAAAAATTAGGATTTATTTTTAATGCTGATCTAAAACATTCATGAGCCTCTTCAAATTTGCCTTGATTCTGGTAAAGGGAACCCAAGTTATTATAAACAGGTAATAGTTTAGGCTGATGTTTTATTGCAGATTTAAAACACTCAACAGCTTGTTCAAATTTGTTTTCATCTCTTAATAAGTTACCAAGGTTGTTTAGAGCCAATGAAAAAGAAGGATCTATTTTAATGGCTTTTTCAAAGTATTCTTGAGCTTCTTTTTTCTCTCCTTTATTTTTTAAAATATTTCCTAAATTATTGTATGCAATGGCAAAGTCAGGTTTAATTTTGATTAACTTTTTATAACAAGTTATTGCTTCTTCTATTTTTTTTTGATTAGAAAGAGCTAATCCTAAAATATTATAAAGTATAAAAATATTAGGATATTTTTTTATAAGTATTTTAGCTTTATTCTCAACAGTAATGTTGTCACCAGACTTATATAAATTCATTATAATTTCAATTTCTTTTTTTACTTTTTCTTGAAGATTTTTATCCATTTTATATAAACCTTTTTACTGACAAGACTTTTAGATTAGCAGTTTTATAAATTCTATCTATAGTTTTATCTATTGGCATAATAACTACTTTTTTTATTGGGCCATAGGCATGTATTAGTTTTTTACTTGAAATAGCTATTGCGACATGACCTTTCCAAAAAATTAAATCATTTTTTTTAATATTATCTAATCTTATATTTCTTTTAAAATATTTTATTTGATCTTTTGTATCTCGTGGGCAATACCTATTGTTAAAATTCATCATTAATTGAACTAAAGCAGAGCAATCTATGCCTTTATAGTTTTTACCTCCCCACTTATATTTGATATTAATAAATTTTTTAACATCTTTAAAAACGTCTTTAGTATTATAAGTTATCTCATTTAAATCTTTTTTTTTTACCCACAAATTGTCAAATTTATAAAAACCATTTTGTTTTTGTATAATTTTTATTTTAGAACCATAACTAAGTTTTTTTTTTATTTTACATCTTTTATTTGGTTTTAGGTAAAGCTCTGCTGATATGCTAGAGACTTTATGGGAATTTTTCTGTTCTTTCATAAACTTTTTTTCTTTTATAAAACCTTGGTAGCCATCTAAATAGTTTTTAATTTTTATCCATTTTCCAATTTTTTTTAATTTTTTAAAACTATCTCCATATATAAGTTGAGTAACAACTTTTGAATTTAAAGTTTGTTTTTCATAAACATTTATTATTGTATAATTATTTCTCACTGTAATTTTAATTTATTTCGAATAAACCATAAGCAAACTAACGATGGTATAACCATTAAAGCTGTAATTATAAAAAATATACCCCAGTCTCCATTCAGCCAATCAACCATTGCACCTGATGAGGCTGCTAAAGTAGTTCTTCCAGCAGTTCCAATTGATGCAAGCAACGCATATTGTGTTGCAGTATAAGTTCTGTCTACAAGCATAGAAATGAAAGCTACAAAAGCAACAGTTGCAAACGCAGCTGCCATATCATCAAATATTACTGCAATCGCGAAAATTAATTCTGATTTTCCTGACCAAGCAAGCACAGAAAACAGAATGTTTGTTGAGGCCATTAGAATCCCAGATATAAACATTGCTTTTATAACTCCAGACCTTATAGCAAACAATCCTCCAAGTAATGTAAACAAAACTGTAGTAAGCCAACCCAAGCCTTTAGAATACAAAGCAATATCTGATTTTGAAAAACCCATTTCTTTATAAAAAATTACAGACATTCTTCCAAGAAAAGCTTCACCAATTTTAAAAAGAAAAATAAACACCAAGATACCCAAGGCAATTTTAAAACCATTTTGTTTAAAAAAACTTATAATAGGACCACCAATAGTCCCACCAACCCAGGCAGCAGATTTTGCTATGGTTCCTGAAAACTTTAATTTTTTTTCTATCATTTCATCTGTTTTTTTTTGTGAATCTTTTCTGCTAATAGTTTGAGGCTCATGAACAAAGAGCAAGCCAATGTTACAAGCTATTATAACAATACCAAGAACAAGAAATGTTATTTGCCAGTAGTTTTCTATTCCCAAGTTTTGAAAATACTGAGCTGTATTAAGAGATATTACTCCTCCTAATTTATATCCCGTCCACCACCCAACAACAGCCATTGCAGCTCCCGCCTGCATTGATTTTCCCTCATTTTCACCAATTTGCTCTATCCTAAGAGCATCAACTGTAATATCTTGAGTAGCAGAAGCTATAGCTATTATTAAGCCAACAAAAATTATTAAACCAAGGTTTGCAGTAGGGTTTATTAAGCTCCAAAAAACAAGACTTGCTAGGATAATAAATTGCATGCTTATAATCCAGCCACGTCTATGACCAATTTTTTTAGTTAACCAAGGTATCCTAATTCTATCTATTAATGGTGCCCATAAGTAGTTGATAGCATAAACACCAAATATTAAACCTGCCCAACCGATTGTACTTCGGCTTAAGCCATCCTCCTTGAGCCAAAGGCTTAAACTGCTACCTATAAGAACCCAAGGAAATCCACTTATAATTCCTAATAAAAGAATTTTTATCATTCTTTTATCAAGGTATGTTGCAAAAGTTTCTGAAAAAGTTTGTTTTTTTTGAATTTCCATAAATTATTATTTCTTAATTTTTCCAAAAAGCAGGAACAAATAAAATTAATATAGCAAATAATTCTAGTCTACCAAGTATCATTCCAAAAGACAAAATCCATTTAGCTGTGTCTGAAATTTCTTTAAAATTACCATTAGGACCTATATTAGAACCTAATCCTGGACCAACATTTGAAATAGCTGTTGCGGCTCCTGAAATAGCTGACATAAATTCTAAACCTGTTAGTGATAATAGTATTGATATAATAAAAAAAATAAAGAAATAGACAAAAATAAAAGTAATTACTGACATCATAAAAGGATCAGAAATTTTTTCATTGTTATAGTTTATTGGGAAAATACCTCTCGGGTAAGCAAGTTTTTTGAATTGATTTAAAATGAATAAACCTAAAATCTGAACTCTAAATATTTTAATCCCACAAGTTGTAGAACCCGCACATCCTCCAATGAACATTAAAAAAAGAAAAAAAACTAAAGGAAATGTACCCCAGGCACTAAAATCTGTAGTGACATAACCTGTTCCAGATAAAATAGACAACACATTAAACATAGACTGTCTCAGATTATTTAAGAAAGTATTTTCATTGCTTAACATAAGGTAAATAAACATAATAAGCACAGAGAAAATAATAAGATAAATTAAACCTCTTATCTGGACATCTTGAAAGAAAATTTTCTTTTTTCCATTTATAAATTTAATGTATGAGATAAATGGAATACTTCCTAGAATTATAAATACTATAGAAACTATTTCTATATTTGAATTTTGAAAAAAACCAATTGAGTCATTATAATTTGAAAAACCTCCAGTAGCTATTGTGGTCATAGCATGAGTAATGCCATCAAATAAATTCATTCCAGCCAAACAGTAAGAAACTATACAAAGAATAGTTAGTGTTAAATAAATTAAAAAAATAATTAATGCAATTTCTTGAGTTTTGGGTAAAATTTTTTCAGTAGTATCTGAGCTCTCTATTCTAAACATTTCCATTCCACCTACGTTTAGCAAGGGAAGCACAGTAATAGCCATAACTATTATTCCTATGCCACCCAACCATTGCAAAATTGCTCTCCAAATTAATATTCCTTTAGGAGCACTATCAAGATCATCAATAACAGTCGATCCCGTAGTAGTAATACCAGACATACTTTCAAAGAAAGCTTCGCTAATAGAAAAATTTAAATCTGAAAATAAAAAAGGAAGACTTCCAAAAATTGCAATAGCCAGCCATGAGATTGAACTTAAAAGAAATGCTCCCTGTAGGTTAAGTTTTGGGTTTTTATCAAGATTAGAGAGTATTAATAATATCCCAATAAATATTGTAACGGCAGAGGAATTGATAAAAATACTACTTTTTTCTTGGTACACTGTTTCTGCAATAATTGGCAACAGCATAAATAGACCCAATATAACCAACAAGGTACCTTGAACAAAAAACACATTTTTATAGCTATTCATTAGAAGATCGAAGATTATTTAATAGTATTAAAAATTCAACATAAATAGGTCGAATTTTACCTATATTTTTCATATAAAGTTTAATAAATCTTTAAATATAGTGATAGATAAATCGATAATTGAAAATACTTCAGCCTGGCCCTTTGTAGAAGCTAGGAAATTAATCAAAGACAGAAAAAAAATCTTTGAGAAGAAGGGCATAATTACTTTACAAACAGGTTATGGGCCAAGTGGATTACCTCACATAGGAACTTTTGCAGAGGTAGCCAGAACAACAATGATGGTAAATGCCATAAATCAACTTATTGAAATTCCAACAGAAATTATAACTTTTTCAGATGATATGGATGGTTTAAGAAAAATTCCTGACAATATTCCAAATAAAGAAATTTTAGAAAAAAATTTACATAAACCTTTAACAAAAATACCAGATCCATTTAAAAAATTTAATAGCTTTGGAGAACACAATAACGAAATGTTAAAAGATTTTTTAAATAAATTTAATTTTAAATATACATTTAGAAGTTCCACAGAATGTTATAACAAAGGAACTTTTAACAAATCTCTTTTGTTAGTTCTTGAAAACTATGAGGAGATAATGAAAATTATTTTACCCACATTAGGAAAGGATAGACAGAAAACATACAGTCCTTTTTTACCAATATGTCCAATAACTAATAAAGTTCTAGAAGTAAAAATTATTGAGATCAAAAAACATGAAGGAAAGATAGTTTATGAAAATGGGAAAGACAAAATAGAAACAGAAGTTACAAATGGTAAATGTAAATTACAATGGAAAGTGGACTGGGCGATGAGATGGTATAATTTTGATGTAGATTATGAAATGTACGGAAAAGACCTTATTGAAAGTGCAATTCTTTCAACCAAGATTTGCAAAGTTCTAGGGAAGAAAGCTCCTAATGGATTTGCATATGAATTATTTTTAGATGAAAAAGGAGAAAAAATTTCTAAATCCAAAGGTAATGGAATAACAATAGATCAATGGCTTAATTATGCGTCCCCAGAAAGTTTATCTTTATTCATGTACCAAAATCCTAGAAGAGCAAAAAAACTTTTTTCAGATGTTGTTCCAAAGGCAGTTGATGAGTATTTATCTTTTATAGATAAATTTAACCAGCAACAAGATAGAGATAAATTACTGAATCCAGTCTGGCATATTCATAATGGTAAACCACCTAAAGAAAAATCAATTATGCCATTTTCAGTTTTATTAAACTTGGTTGGAACAAGTAATGCAACTGATAAAGATGTATTATGGAAATTTATTAAAAAATATAAAAAAGATATAAAAATTTCAGACCACCCTATACTAGACAGTTTAACAGAATATGCTTTAAAGTATTTTGCAGAAGTTACAAAGCTTAAAAAAGTTTATAGAAAACCAAATGAAAATGAAAAGAAAGCTCTTAAAGATTTAGTTACAAGACTAGAAAAATGTGAAGAAGATTCAGATCCAGAAACAATACAAACAATAGTATATTCAGTTGGAAAAGATAATGGTTATAAAGAAAATTTGAGAGAGTGGTTTAAAACTATATATGAAGTAATTTTTGGAGATCAAGATGGACCAAGAATGGGATTTTTTATATGTTTTTTTGGAATTAAAGAAACTATTAAATTAATTAACAAATATATTAAATAATGTTTTCAGCGCTTAGACCTTTTTTATTTAACCTAGATCCAGAAACAGCTCATAATTTAGCTATAAAATCACTAAAACTTGATTTTTTACCAAGCAAAATATTTGAAATTGAGAATGAAAAAATTTTAAATATTGAGTTATTAGGCAAAACATTTCCAAATCCAATTGGATTAGCTGCTGGTTTTGATAAAAGTGCTGAAGTTTATAATCCAATGTTTAAACTTGGATTTGGCTTTGTGGAAGTTGGGACCGTCACGCCACTTAAGCAATTTGGCAATATTAAACCTAGGGTATTTAGACTAAAAGAAGATTCTGCTTTAATTAATAGATTGGGTTTTAATAATGATGGAATAGATGAAATTAAAAAAAGAATATTATCAAAAAAAAAAATAGGTGTACTTGGTATAAATATAGGACCAAACGCAAGCACAAGTGATAAAAAAAATGATTATTTTATTGGACTAAAAAGTTTCTTTAATTTAGCAGATTATATAACGATCAACATTTCTTCACCAAATACAAAAGGACTAAGAGACTTTCATGAAACAAATCAGTTAACTGAACTTTTAACTGGACTAAATAAAATTAAAGATGAAAATAAAACAAATATTCCTTTACTTTTAAAAATTTCCCCTGATATAAAAAAAAATCAAATAGAAGATATTTGTGGCATTGTATCAGACAATAATGTTTCTGCACTTATAGTAAGTAATACATCTGATAATAATAGAAAAAACTTAATTAACGAATTAAAAAGTGAAGAAGGGGGACTTTCAGGTCAACCACTTAAAAAAATTTCTACTGATTTAATAAGAGTGTTTTATAATAAACTTAATGGCAAGATTCCTATAGTAGGTGTTGGTGGAGTTGATAATGCAGAGTCAGCTTATGAAAAAATAACTGCTGGTGCTTCATTGATCCAACTATATACTGGTTTGGTTTACAAAGGACCAAATGTAGTCAAAGAAATAAAAAGTGAATTAGTTAAAATGTTAATTAATGATGGCTTTAATTCTTTAAATGAAGCAATAGGATCAAAAAGTTAATTATCCAATTTTACCCAATATCGGAAAATATTCTAAAATAAAAAAACCTAAAATTTGTAATTGGCCAGATATAATCGCAATACCCGTTAGAAGTAAAATTACTCCTGAAAATTTAAAAATGTATGGTAAATATTTGTTCATATTTTTAGAAAAAAATAAAAATTTTTCTATCAAAGCAGCTGATATAATAAATGGAATAGCTAAACCAAGAGAATAGAAAGAAAGTAAAAAAATACTTTGATAGAAACTATCTTTGGTTGCTGCTATAGCTAAAACTGAACCTAAAATAGGACCAATGCAAGGAGTCCATCCAAATCCAAATGCAGCACCTACAATTACAGGAAATATAAAGTTGTTATTATATTTATTTGTAAAAAATTTTAATTCTTTATTTAAGAATTTAAAATTAAAAACACCCAAAAGTTGAAAAGAAAATATTATTATTATAATTCCTGCAAATATTCTTAAAAGATTAGAATTATTTAAAAAAAATTTACCTAGTATTGATGCGGTAGATCCTAAAGCTATAAAAACAATAGAAAATCCTATGGTAAAAAGAATAGACTTTACAATAATCTTTTTATCTTGTTTTTTTGTTAATTCATTAAATGAAATACCTGATATGAATGATATATATCCAGGTATAATGGGTAATACGCAAGGAGATAAAAAACTTACTAATCCAGCAAAAAAAACTAAAAGAAAACTTATATCCATTGAAATTTCATAATAAACTTAAAATAATAGATATTCCTAGCAATAAGACTTGTCAATAAGCCATTAATAACTTGACGACTTTTTATTCTGGAATTATACCCGTCTAAAGGAAAAATAATAATGACAAAAAGATGTGAATTAACTGGAAAATCACCTTTAAAAGGTCACAAGGTGAGTCATGCTAATAATAAAGTAAAAAGAAAATTTTATCCCAACCTTAAGAAAGTTTCTTTTAAAAGCATTAAATTGAAACGAAATGTTGTGTTAAATGTAAGCAATGCTGCTTTAAGATCTGTGGACTTTAAGGGTGGATTGGATTTTTTTTTAAAAAATGCAAAAGCTGTAAGACTTTCTCAAAAAGCCAAGAAACTTAAAAAGAAAATAATCTCAATTTCTTAGATTTTTTTAATAGATGAAGGATAGTTTAAAAAAAAATATTTTTTTTCTCTTAGCTTTTTCAATGAGTGGAGTAGTAATTTTATCAAATTATTTAGTTCAATTTCCTTTTAGATATTTTAATTTAGAAACTGTACTGACTTATGGGGCTTTTTCTTATCCAATTGCTTTTTTAATAACTGACTTAACTAATAAAACTTTTGGAAGCGTGCAAGCAAAAAAAGTTGTTTATTTTGGATTCTTTACTGGCGTTATTATTTCAATAATTTTATCAATAAAACAAATCGATTTAATATTTTATAGAATTGCAATTGCTTCAGGAGTAGCTTTTTTAATTGCTCAACTACTGGATATAAAGATTTTTGATAGATTAAAAAATAGAATATGGTTTATTCCTCCCTTAGTATCATCTCTAATTTCATCAACTATTGACACATTTTTATTTTTTTCATTAGCTTTTTTTGGTTCAGGAGTAACATGGGTAACTTTAGCTTTTGGAGATTTGTCTGTTAAATTTTTTATTACTATTTTAATGTTAGTTCCTTTTCGAATAATTTTGATATTATTCAAAAGAAATTCAATCCTAAAAAAAATTTAGATTATCAATTAATTTGTCTTTGATTTTTTTCTTGTGAAAAAAGATTTGCTAATTGATTTATCATTACATCCCCTAGTTCTTGTACATCTGTTATTTTAATTGCTTTTTTATAATACCTAGTTACATCATGTCCAATACCAATAGCAAACATTTCTACATCAGACTTATCTTCAATTTTTTTTACTGTTTCTTTTAAATGTTTTTCTAGGTAGTCTCCAGTATTCACAGATAAAGTTGAATCATCAACAGGTGCACCGTCTGAAATAATCATTAAAATTTTTCTCTCTTCTTTTCTTTTTTTAATTCTATCAAAAGCCCATAGTATTGCTTCTCCATCTATATTTTCTTTTAACAAACCTTCTTTCAACATTAAACCAATGTTTATTTTAGACTGTCTCCACGGTGTGTCTGCGCTTTTATAAATAATATGACGTAAATCGTTTAGTCTTCCTGGATTACTAGGTTTATTTTTTACATTCCAATTTTCTCTACTTTTTCCACCTTTCCAATTTTTTGTAGTAAAACCAAGTATTTCAACTTTTACAGAACATCTTTCAAGTGTTCTTGCCAGTATATCTGAACATATTGCAGCAATTGTAATTGGTCTACCTCGCATTGAACCTGAGTTATCTATAAGAAGACTTACTACAGTATCTTTAAACTCAATATTTTTTTCTTTTTTAAAGGACAAAGAACTAAAAGGATCTATAACTATTCTAGTTAATTTTGAACAATCTAAAGCACCTTCTTCCAGATCAAATTCCCAAGAACGATTTTGTTTTGCAAGAAGTTTTCTTTGTAATTTATTAGCAAGTTTTGAAATAATGTTTTGTGTAGTTAAAAGTTGTTGATCAAGATTTTGTCTTAGTTTTACTAATTCTTTTTTTTGTTCTAATTTGTCAGCTTTTGCAATTTCGTCATATTCTTTTGTAAATATTTTATAACCTTTTTTTTCAGAATTTATTGCTTCTTTTGGAGAAAAATCTGGTTTTTGTTCAGACGAATATTCTTCATCACCGTTTTTAGCTTCATTTTTGTCATTCATCTCATCATTTATTGAACCCGATTCTGGATTAAAGCTTTCTTCTTGTTCCTCGCTTTTAGTGAGATTTTCATTATTTTCATTATTATCTTGAGAACTTCTATTTTCTTCTTTTTCGTTTTCATTTTCTTCTTTTTTTGAGTTTTCACTTTCTTCAATATTTAAATTGGAAATAATATTTGAAATTATTTTTGAGAATTTATTTTGATCAGAAATATTCTTATTAAGCTCATGTAAATCTTTTTGAATTTTTTGATCAAATAAATCTTTCCAATAGCTTAATATTTTTTCTGTAACTTTAGTTTTTTTTGTATCAAAAAAGAAATTTCTTAAATAAATCTCAAATGCTTCAGAAATTTTTATATCATTTTTTGTTTTTATTTCTTCAATTTTTTTATCCTTAAATTTTTTTTCATAAAATTTTGAAATATTATTTTTAATTCCTTTTAAATTTTCAGATCCAATTTTCTCATATCTTATTTTTTCTGCAATTGAGTATAAATCTCTAGAAAGAACACCAGAAGGTTCATTTTTTGTATATTCCTCTTGATTTGTATATTTTAATTTTAAAGACTCTGAGTCTGCTAAAGCTCTTATATCTAAATAATTATCTATATTATCAATTTCGGGTAAGTTAAGGGTGTTTTTTTCTGAGCTTACTTTACTTCCAAAATTTATTTCTAAGTTTTTTTTTTCTGATATTACTTTAACAGTCGAAGCTATAGCTGATTTGAATTTTTCTTTTAATAAATCTTCTTTATCCACTTTTATTTATATTTTAATATTAATAGTAGATTCTGGTAAATCTTTCCCAAAACTTCTCTGGTAATATTCAGCAATTATACTTTTTTCTAAATCATCACACTTATTTAAAAATGTTACTTTAAAAGCATATCCTACATCTTTAAATATTTGAGAATTTTCTGCCCAGTGTAAAACAGTTCTAGGGCTCATAACAGTAGAAATATCTCCATTAACAAATCCTTTTCTAGAAAGATCTGCAACTTTTATCATGCATGAGATAATTTCTTTTCCTTTTATGTTATTCATTTTTTTATTTTTAGCTAAAATTATTTCAAGTTCTTTTTCAAAACTTAAATAATTCAAAGCTGTTATTATATTCCATCTATCCATTTGCCCTTGGTTAATTTGCTGAGTACCATGATACAATCCTGTTGTATCACCCAACCCAATCGTATTAGTTGTTGCAAATAATCTAAAGAAAGGGTTTTGTTTTAAAATTTTATTTTTATCTAACAAGGTAAAATTTCCTTCATTTTCTAAAACTCTTTGTATTACAAACATTACATCTGGTCGACCTGCATCATATTCATCAAAGACAAGTGCAATTGGGTTTTGAAGTGACCAGGGAAGTATTCCTTCTTTAAATTCTGTGATTTGTTTACCATCCTTAATTACAATTGCATCTTTACCAATTAAATCGATTCTACTAATGTGACTATCTAAATTTACTCTAATGCATGGCCAATTAAGTCTGGCTGCCACTTGTTCTATATGTGTTGATTTTCCAGTACCATGGTAACCTTGTATTAAAACTCTTTTGTTAAAAGAAAAGCCTGCCAATATAGCTAAAGTCGTGTCTCGGTCAAATTTATAATCAACATCTATATCAGGGACAAATTCTTGTTTTTTTGAAAAACCACTAATTTCCATATCAGAATCAATTCCAAAAATTTGTTTTATAGAAATTTTAATATCTGGTTTTATTTCATTTAGAGAAGTCATTTTTTTTATTTTTTATTTTTAAAAATTAATTTTAGATGACTATAAGCTAAAGTTATTGACTTTAGTTTATTTTCAAATTCTTTATTACCTGCATTCATGTCTGGATGATACATTTTAACAAGAGTTTTAAATTTTTTTTGTATAATAGTCCAGCCAGAATCTACCTTTAAATCCATAGCTTTAAAGGCATCTTTGTCTTTTATGGATAAGTTTTTTTTAATTTCTTGGTTATTTTTATTAACATTTTCAAATAAATTAAAATTATCATTAATGGCATTATTCCATAAAATATTAAAAAAATTGTCAGGAGAGTCAAATTTTTGTGTTGAACGATGCCATGTTTGGTCAGATTTTATAAAGCACTCTATATCATGTTCAGACATCCCATCAAAATAATCCCAAGATTTATTAAATTCTTTAATATGCATAGAGCATAATAATCTATATTCTTTACTATTATCTTTTTCGATCGGAGCTTTATAAAAAGCAACATTTTTACAATTTTTCCAATCACAAATATTTTCCATAAATTTAAAATAGTGTATATTAACAAAATAAACAAGAATAATGAAAAAACTTTTACAAGATATAGAAAAAAAAATTAAAGAAAAAATTCCCTGTGACAAATTAATTTTAATTGACAATTCATATCTTCATAAAAAGCATAAAAGTTTTGATGAAAAAAAAATTCATTTAAAGATGCAAATTACAAGTTCTTATTTAAAAAAAATGAAACCTATTGAATCTAATAGATTAATTTTTTCTGCTTTAAAAGATGAAATCAAGGACAAAATTCACGCTCTGCAGATTGAAATTAAGTAGTAGTTTTTAAAAAAGCTTTTATTTTAGTTATTGAAAATTTTTTAGTAATAAAACTTTTTCCAATTTTTTTAATTAAAACTAAGTTAATTTTTTGTTTAATATTTTTTTTATCTGTCTTAATAAATGTAATTATTTTATTAAAATTCTTATTCTTTAAAAATTGATTATAATTATTTGGTAATTTATATTTAGCATAATGTTTCTTAATTATGTTTAAATCATGCAAAGATAACAATTTGTTGAAATGTGAAAAATTACAAATTAACAAAATCCCCAAAAGCACAGCTTCACCATGATTAAGTTTTTTAGAGTAGTTAGTTATTCCTTCAAATGCATGCCCAAAGGTATGACCAAAATTTAATATCATTCTATAATTTTTTTCTTTTTCATCTTTGCTCACTACTTTTGATTTAATCTTACAACTTTTTATAATTGCGTATTTTAGATAATCTAAATTTCTTTTAAAAATTATTTTTTTTGCATTTTTATCTAACCAATAAAAAAAAGCTTTATCCTCAATCAATGAGTGCTTGAGAATTTCTGCATAACCACAAACCATTTCTCTATGCGGTAAATATTTAATTGCTGATATATCTGAAATAACTAAATCTGGTTGATAAAAAGTACCTATTAAATTTTTTCCATATTTACTATTAACTGCAGTCTTACCTCCAATCGAAGCATCTACTTGAGACAAAAGTGTTGTTGGAATATTTATAAATTTAATTCCTCTTTTAATTAAATTTGCAGCGAATCCAGTGATATCACCAACAACACCACCGCCAACAGCAATTAAACAATCTGATCTTGAAAAATTATTTTTTAAAGTCCAATTAATTAACACATCAATAGTTTTAAAATTTTTAGTTTTTTCTCCTGGCTTTAGCGTAAAAACAATAGTATCAAATTTTTTTAAGGATCTCTTAATTTTTTTAATTAAAATTTTAGGAATATTAGAATCAGTAATAATTCCAATTTTTTTTATATTTTTAAATTCTTTGTTGATAAATAAACCAGTATTTTTTAATAGATCATTTCCAACTAAAATATTATATTTTTTGTCTTTAGTTTTAACTATTAAATTATTTTTTTTCATAGAAATTTATAATTTTTTTTTGAATTTGATTAATATTTAATTTTTCACAGTAAACTTTAAAATCTGCTAATTTATAAGTACTTTTTCTTTTTTTATATATATTTAATAACATTTTTTTATTATTTCCCCTCTGTAAAAGAGGTCTTTTTAAGTTATTATTCAATCTTTTAGAAAGTGTTTCTAAATCTACATCTAGCCATATTGATATGGCTTTATTAAGAACTTCAGTTCGAATTTTGATATTAATAAACCCCCCACCACCTAAAGCAATTAATGAATTGTTATTTTTGAGACAATCCAAAACAACAATTTCTTCTTGTTTTCTAAAGTATTTTTCTCCTTTTAGATTGAATATATCAATAATTTTCATTTGAACCTTTTTTTCTATAATTTGGTCAGTATCAAAAAATTTTAAATTAAGTTTTTTTGCGAGTTTTCGGCCTATAGTGCTTTTGCCAACTCCCATCATGCCCAGTAAAACAAGGTTTTTTGCCATATGTTTAAGTAAAATTATTATTAAATTTTTTTCACAATTATGTCTTAATTTTCCTGTGTAAGTAGTCTCTAATATTATATTAATATCATATGTTAACAAAAATTAAAACTAGATCAGATGACAAGTTTAAAATAGGCAAGCTATTGATAAAAATAATATTACCTATTTTAGTTATATTAGGTGCAATTTATTTAATTTTAAAAATTGATATGCCCTCTCCAAACAAGCCTATAAAGCAAGAAATTTCTACCGATAAACTTATCAATGTTAAATAAGTTTTTATTACTATCAATCTTCCTAATTTTTGTTTCTTTTTCAGCCCAATCAGATGATGAGATAGATATATGGAAACAGATAGAAAAAAAGAAAAAGGAAATAGAAAAACATTCTAATGAAGAAAAAATTGAAAATAAAATTCTGATAGAAGAAGTAGAAAATGATACAAATAATATTAGTGAAGAAAAATTAGGCTTATCCCAGGAAGTTATTGTAGGCTTGTTTGATCCTGAAATTAATAATCTTAATTTAGATATGTGGGTTAATACTGATGGCCTAGAAATTAAAACAACTTTAACAAGAATAGATAAGCTAAATTTATCTAAATTTTCTAAAGACTTACTATTTAAAACATTATTTACTAACTCGTACCCACCTAGCAACAATTTAAGTTCAGAAGAATTTTTAAGCTTGAAGATAGATTGGTTAATCAAAGAAAGAAGAAACCAAGATCTTGAAAAATTATTAGATCAAAACTTTAAATTTATAAAAGATCCAAAAGCAACTACATATTTAATTAATGAAGCAATGTCGTCTTCTAAGTTTGAACAAGCTTGTGGTAATTTGAAATATGTTAATAATTCTTTCCAGAACAAATATTTAGAAAAATTCAAAGTTTATTGTTTATTTTATGAAAATAAAATAGAAGAGGCACAATTAAATTATGATTTATTGCTAGAAAAAGGTTTTAATGAAAAATTTTTTCAAGAAAAAATGAATTATTTATTTAATTACTCAGAAAAAACTTCAAACAAGGTTTTGGATAACGATTTGTTAAATTTTCATTTATCAAGAATTACTTCTAAGAATTTTGAATATCTACCAAGTGAAAAAACTCCTGATTATATATGGAAATATCTTTCCTCTTCTAATTTGCTGGACACAAGTGATTTAGAAGAGTTAAAAAATTCAGAATTAATTTCTTTATATGAAGAAGCCGCTTCAAATAATTCATTTGAAAAAAAAGAAATTTTTAATATTTATAAAAAATTTTTATTTAAAATTGATCAGTTTTTAAATGCAAAAGAAGCAATTAAAACTTTACCAAATTATCAGGCAAGAGCTTTATTATATCAAACTATTTTATTAAGTGAAAAAGCTGAAACTAAACTAGAATTAATTTTACTTTTAAACAATCTTTTTGAAAAAGATGATATCCCAGAAGTATTTGATGAAGAAATTATCATTTTACTTAAAAAAATAGATAAAGAAGAAATCCCAAGTCGATATACCTCCATTGTAGATAATTATTTAGTGAAATCAAAACAAATAAGAAAAAAAATAAAATATAATAATGATATTTTACATAAATCAAAAATTTTAAGATATTTTTTTGACGACGGATATAAGGAAAATAAAATTGATAAAGATCTAAAGCAAATTTTTAAAAAGATTAAAAAAAATAAAAAATATTTTTTTTCAATCAATGATGCTATAATTTTACAAGCTTTGAAAAGTGATGAAATAAAAGTACCACAAAATAAAGACTTTTTAGATTTAATTTCAAAACTCACTGTACCAGAAGACTTAAATAATTTAATTCAAAATGATCAGTTGGGTCTTATATTGTTAAAAATTGTAGAAATTATTGGTGAAGATAAATTAGAAGATTTAGACCCTGAAACCGTCTATTTCATTAATAACGTGTTAAGTAAATTAAAATTAAGAAAAATTAGAAATGAGATTCTTATAACAACACTTCCTAATTATATTTAATGTAAACTATTATTGCACTCAGTGACTTGACTAAAAGCAGCTTATAATTTATCCATAATTAATGGCTTTAAGAGAAATATTAACAGAACCAAATAAAATTTTAAGAGAAAAATCTGTCAATGTTGATATTGTAAATAAAGATATTCAAATATTAATGGATGACATGCTAGAAACAATGTATGCCGCACCTGGAATAGGTTTAGCGGCCATTCAAGTGGGAGTCCCCAAAAGAATTATTGTAATGGACCTTAGTAGAGATGAAAAAGAAAGAGCTCCTATGTTTTTTATTAATCCAAAAATAACCTGGAAAGCTGATGAGGACTCAACCTATGAAGAGGGTTGTCTTTCTGTTCCAAACCAGTTTGCCAAAATAGATCGACCAAAAAACTGTAATGTGAATTATTTAGATTACTTTGGTGAACCAAAAACTCTTGTTGCTGAAGGATTGTTGGCCACATGCATTCAACATGAGATGGATCATTTAGAGGGAATTTTATTTATTGATTATTTATCAAAACTAAAAAAATCAATGATTATTAAAAAACTTTCTAAAAACAAAAAAGAAAATGTTGATCGCATAGTAGTATAATACCTATGTTTAAAAAAATTGTTTTTATGGGTACACCAGATTTTTCGGTGTCAATATTAAAATCATTATATCAAAATGGTTATCCTATTAGTTTAGTTTATACTAGAGCACCTCAAAAATCTAAAAGAGGTCAAAAAATAAATAAATCTTCAATACAAAAAATGGCAGAAAATTTAAGCATTGAATGTAGAACACCTATAACTTTAAGAGATAATGATGAAGAGTATAATTTTTTAAAACTGATAGATCCAGACTTAGTTATAGTAGTTGCATATGGACAAATAATTCCTAAAAATTATTTAAGCCTAGCTAAGTTTGGTTTTATAAATATTCATGCATCTTTATTACCAAGATGGAGAGGTGCAGCACCAATTCAAAGGACAATAATGAATCAAGATAAAGAAACAGGTGTAAGTATTATGAAGATAGTAGAAAAACTAGATGCTGGCCCAATAATGAAACAAAAAAAAATTACCATCACTGAAGAAATGAACGCTGAAGATCTTTCTTTAAATTTATCAAATATATCTTCAAAAATAATAATAGATTGCATTGATGAAATTGATGAAGGAAAGGCTATTTTTATAGAGCAAAATGAGAAAAATGCTACCTATGCAAAAAAAATTAACCCAAATGAAGGAAAAATAAATTGGAATCACGAAGCAGATTATATTAACGCACAAATCAAATCACTATATCCAAGCCCAGGGGCATGGTTTATCTTTGAAGGAGAAAGATATAAAATTCTAAAAGCACTTATTTCTAATGATAAGGGGAAAGCTGGGGTAGTTTTAGACGATCAATTTACAATTGCCTGCAAATCAAAGTCGATTAAAATATTAGAAATTCAAAGACAAGGAAAAAAAAGGCAGACATCAAATCAATTTCTCTTGGGCTCCAGAATTAAAAAGGGTATTAATCTTTGTTAAGATTTATAATTTATTTAATTATTTTATTAACTTTAGTTTTTAATACATTTACTCTTAATAAAGTAATAGAATTTAGTTTATCAAGATGGTTTGATAAAAAGATAACTATAGAAAATTTAGATTTTTTTAATTTTAATAATAGAATAATTTTTCATTCGTTTAAAGTATATGATGAAGATAAAAAAAACTATGATTTATTCGATGCTAAAAAAATAATAATTGAAATAGATTTAAATACAATATTTAAAGAAGAAATTATATTTCCATTAATAGTTATAGATAAAGCTAAATTCACTTATGAATTAGAATTTGATAAAAAAGGGCTAAAAGATAATCTAGGAATTGTTCAAAAAAAAATAAACAATGAACCAAAAAAAATTTATAAGATTAAGAAAAAAGATAAAAATTTCTTAATTAAAAAGGTAAAATTTGTTACTCCAGTTACTAAAGTGATAATTCCAGGTGTAAAAAAACCTATAAATATAGAATATTCAAATATGAATTTTGTAAATATAGGAAATGGAAAAAGCAAAGATTTACATTATAAAGATTTATTTCAATATCTATTAAAAGATTTATACTTCAGAATACCAGAAAAAAATAAAATTCAAAATATAGATAAAATATTAAAAAAGTTATTAAACTAAATGAAATATCATATAAAAATCGAATACGATGGAACAAATTTTGTTGGTTGGCAATATCAAAAAAATGGAATTTCAATTCAAGAAGTGTTGCAAAATAAATTATCTGATTTTTTGAAAGAAAAAATTATAGTAAATGGATCTGGCAGAACAGATGCAGGTGTACATGCTTTAGAACAATCAGCACATATAGAGATTAAAAAAAAAATATTAGATAAGAATATTTTTCTTAATTCTATAAACTTTTATCTAAAAAATTACCCAATATCTATTTTAGATATAAAAAAAAAAAATAATTTGTTTCACGCAAGGTATAGTGCAAAAAAAAGAATATATAAATATTTAATTTTAAATAGAAATTCCTTTTCACCATTATACCTAAATAGAGCATGGTTCATTAAAAAAAAACTTAACACTGCTTTAATAAAAAAAGCTTTAAAAATATTAAAAGGTACTCATGATTTTTCAACTTTTAGAGCAGCGTCATGCCAGTCCAAATCCCCAATTAGAACTTTAGATTCTGTCAACTTTAAAAAAGCAGGTGATATGATAGAGATAACTTTTTCATCAAAATCGTTTTTGCAGCAACAAGTAAGATCAATGATTGGAGCTATAAAATATGTAGGTGAGAAAAAATGGTCAATTAATGATTTTAAAAAGAAATTCAAATTAAAAAAAAGATCTAATTGTGCTCCACCAGCTCCAGCTTGTGGTTTATATTTGAAAAAAGTTAAATATTAATTATCTTCTTTTTTAATCTCCAGCGAGATCCTTCTCTTAAAATATAACCTACACAGTTTTTTGAACCACATTTACATTTGTGATCTTTGTAATCCTTGTCATAACTAAATCCATAATCATAAGAAAGCTCTTCATTTTTTTTTATATCTTTCATAGCGGTAACCCATATTTCTTTCTTATATGAATCTAGTACTTCACAATTAGGGTCACATGAGTGATTTATAAGTCGGGCCGTATTATATTTGAAGTCACCGTCAATTAAATATTTTTCATTTAATGTAAACAGGTATGTAATATTATATCCATATTTATCATCTTTTTCAGCTTGTTTATTAGTGATTTTTTTTCCTACATATTGAATTATTTTTTCACCTTGTTTTATATTTCTTGCTGCACAAAGACCTTTTTGATGAATATTAGATTTTATAATTTTATATGGTCTCATAAGAAGACTTATATTGATTTAAATTAAATTTTCAAATTTTAATTGTATTCTAATAAGGCTTTAATGTGCATTTCAGTACTTTCCTTTAAAGCTTTAAGGTCATAACCTCCTTCTAAAATAGAAACAACCTTACCTTCACATAAAGTTTTTGCTAGAATCATTGTTCTTTTTGTCAATTCATAAAAATCTTTAGAGGTTAAATGAAATTGAGCCAAAGGATCATCTTTATGAGCATCAAATCCAGCTGAAAATAATATAAACTCTGGTTTAAATTTTTTAAGTTTTTTTAAAATAAAATCATAAGCATTTAAATATTCTCTAGAAGAGGTCCCAGCTTCTAGAGGAATATTAAGTATATTGTCATATTTACCTTTTTCATTATTATTTCCTGTTCCAGGATAAAAGGGATATTGATGTAAAGACATATACAAAACTTTTTCATTATTAAAAAAGATATCTTGAGTCCCATTACCATGATGAACATCAAAGTCAATAATCGCAATTTTATTTAACTTATATTTTTCCAGTAGATAATTAGTTCCCACTGCTACATTATTATAAATGCAAAACCCCATAGCCTTACTTGCTTCAGCATGATGTCCTGGAGGCCTTACACAACAAAAAGCATTTTGAAAATTTTTATTTTTTACACCTTCAATAGCTGAAATAACTGAACCAACGGCATCAAATGTGGCTTGCCTACTTCCTGGTGAAACAACAGTATCTCCATCCAAAAAAGATAATCCTTTTTTGGGAAAGGATTTTTTAACTTCATTTATATAGTTGTAATTATGAGTAATTTCTAAATACCTATGATCAAACTGTAAGGGTTTTCCCCAAATTAAATCTTTATTTTTTATTTTTTTTAAGTTTTCTATTATAACAGAAACTCTATCAGCACGCTCAGGATGTCCTTGACCAGTGTAATGATTTAAATACGTATCAGTAGTTATAATTCCAGTTTTCATTTTGGCCACAGATGTAAATTTTTACTTAAAATATTTTGTTAGAATATTCTGATAAATGATTGTTAGTCTATTTAAGTCAGAAAGAGAAACACATTCATCAATTTTATGCATAGTTTTACCTACTAAGCCAAACTCCAAACATGGTGCAATTTTTCTTATAAACCTTGCATCTGAGGTCCCACCTGTTGTTGACAACTTTGGTTTAATTTTAGTAATTTTTTTTACTACATCTTGAATCATAAAAGTAGTTTTGTTTGGTTTTGATAAAAAAGACTCACCTGAGACTTCATAACTTATTTTAAATTTACATTTAGTTTTTTTTGTTATCGATCTAAAAATCAAGTTTAATTTTTTTTTTAATGAACCCGATGTATGTTTATTATTAAATCTTATATTAAATACAGCGTTTGCTGAACCTGGAATTACATTATCAGCATGATTGTCTATATTAATTTTAGTTATTTCTAGATTAGAAGGTTGAAAATTTTTCGTTCCTTTATCTAATTTTATTTCTTTTATTTTTCTTAAAATTTTTATTAATGAATCTGAGGGATTTTTTGCTCTATGGGGGTACGCAACATGGCCTTGTACACCAAATATAGAAAGCCTTCCTGTCATACTTCCTCTTCTTCCTATTTTAATCATTTCACCCAATTTATTCAAATTAGTTGGTTCACCAACTAAACAAAAATCAATTTTTTCTTTTTTTCTTTTTAAATAATCTACTACTTTTTTTGTTCCATTAATTGCCAAACCTTCCTCATCACCTGTAATTAATAAACTAATTGAACCATCAAATTTTTTGTTTTTTAATTTGCTTACAGCAGAAACAAAACAAGCTATTGAAGCTTTCATGTCATTAGCTCCTCTGCCAATTAAAAAATTTTTTTTTACTAACGGTTTAAAAGGATTTGTTGTCCATTGCCTTAGGTTCCCAGGAGGAACAACATCTGTATGTCCAGCAAAGCAAAAATTAGGTCTTGAATTACCTAGTTTTGCATATAAATTTTTAACGGGTTTAGAATTTTTTGATTTAAATTCTAAAATCTCACACTTGAATCCTAAAGATCTTAATTTTTTTGATAAAAATTTTATTATTCCAGCATCAACAGGAGTTACGCTTGGAAATTTAATTAGCTCTTTAGCTAATTTTAATTCATTATAAATTGGCATTATATTAATCTCTTAAAAGATCATTGATTGATGTTTTTGATCTTGTTTTTTCGTCTACTTGTTTAATGATTACAGCACAATATAAAGATAGACCATCAACATTATTTTTACCTGGAGTACTTCCTGGCACCACAACTGAATATGGTGGTATTTTACCAAAAATAATTTTTCCAGTCTTCCTATCAATTATTTTAGTTGATTGTCCTATAAAAACTCCCATTGAAAGAACTGATCCTTCTCCAACTATAACTCCCTCAACTACTTCAGAACGAGCGCCAATAAAACAATTATCTTCAATAATGGTTGGGTTTGCTTGCATGGGCTCTAGCACTCCACCGATCCCTGCTCCTCCTGAAATATGACAGTTTTTTCCAATTTGTGCACATGACCCAACGGAAGCCCAAGTATCAATCATCGAACCCTCATCAACATATGCCCCTACATTTACGAACGAAGGCATAAGAACGACGTTTTTTGCAACAAAAGATCCATGCCTAACAACACCATTGGGCACCATTCTGAAACCAGCTTCTTTGTGCTCTTTAGGTCCCCAACCTGCGGTTTTGCCTTTTACTTTATCCCACCAAGTTGCGTAAGGTCCAGCAAGAGCTTGCATTTCATTAGTTTTAAAACTTAAAAGTATTGCTTTTTTGATCCATTGATGAACTACCCAATCATTACCATTTTTTTCAGCAACCCTTATTTTTCCTTTATCTACTAGCTCAATGGTATCTTTAATTGCACCAAGTATTGATTGATCTGAACCAGAGTTAATTTTTTCTCTATTTTCCCAAGCAGTATTTATAATTTTTTCAAATTCTTTCATAATTATTATGCTACTTTTAATACATTAATTTCTTGAAGGAAAGAAGGCAAGTTCTTAATCTTATAATCAATATACGGTTTATCAGCATCTTTTTTTGCAAATACTTCTTCATTTTCAAGCCAACATGTTTTCATTCCTAAATTTTTAGCTTGCTCAAGGTTATGTGCAATATCTTCAATTAATATTGATTTCTTTGGATCAAGATTAAATTTACTTATTAATTTTTTATAAGGCTCTAGATGTGGTTTAGGAATAAAATTAGCATCAGTGATGGCAAAAACACCATCAAATAAATTGTTAATTCCTAATTGTTTTGTAACATTCTGAACATGAGAGTGTGAACCATTAGTGAATATATATTTTTTTTCTTTAATTTTTTCTAATTCTTTTTTTAATATTAAGTCTTTTGGCAACCAAGATATATCTATGTCGTGAACAAATTCTAGAAATTCGTAAGGGTCTATATTATCATATTTCATTAAGCCTGATAAAGTCGTACCCGATTCATAAAAATATTTTTTTTGAATTTCTTTTGCCTTACCTAGATCTACATTTAGTTTTTTTGATATATAGGAGGACATTTTTTTGTCTACTTCTGAAAATACTTTTGTTTGACCAGAATATAAAGTGTTATCAAGGTCAAATATATAAAATTTTATATCTAATAAGTTTTTCATTCTCTTATTAAGGTCCCAGAACCCTTGTCAGAAAGCAACTCAAAAAGTATAGAATGATTTTTTCTACCATCAATTACAACAACCCCTTTTACACCATTTTTAGCTACATCTATGCAATTATTAATTTTGGGTATCATTCCACCAGATATAATTTCTTCATCAATCATTTTTTTTGCTTGACTAGAGTTAATTTCAGTTATTAATTTTTTTTCTTTATCTAAAACACCCTCTACATCACTAATCATTAATAATCTTCTAGCTTTTAATTTCTTAGCTATTGCACCAGCAGCTGTATCAGCATTAATATTAAAAGTTTGTTTTTCTTGATTTAAACCTAGAGGAGCAATAATCGGGACTTCATTTGATTTAATTATTTTACCTAAAAGACTAGTTTCAATTTCCGTTGGTATACCAACAAAACCTAAATCTTTATTTTCAGGATTAACTAATATAATATTGTCTTCTTTACTTGTAATAGATCTAGCTTTACATGAATGACCTTTCAAAGCTTTAATGATCTCTTTATTAAATTCAATTAATACATCTTCGACTACATTTATAGTTTTATCATCTGTTACCCTAAGTCCTTTAATAAACTTACTTTTAATATCTAACTCTGATAATTTATTATTGATTCTTTTTCCTCCACCATGAACAACTATAGGATTTAATGAAAGTTTTTTTAGAACAGCTATATTGTGAATAAAGATATTAAACAGATTGGAGTCGATTAATACACTTCCCCCACATTTTATAACAATAAATTCATTATTATATTTATCTAAATATTTTTTAACTTCCTCAATTGAAGGACCATCTTTGGGTAAGATTTTTTCTAATTCCTCTTTTTTTATTGACGACATTTATATAGTTTTAACTTTTGTTTTTCTTATAATCACCCATTGTTGTGCAATAGTTAATACATTTGATACCGTCCAGTAAACAACTAGTCCAGAAGGGAATGGAGCTAATATAATTGTTAAAAAAAGAGGGAAGAACATAAAAATTTTAGCTTGTATTGGATCCGGCGGCGCAGGATTTAGTTTTTGTTGTAAAAACATACTAAGCCCCATTAATATTGGCCAAATTCCTATTATTAAAAAAGATGGAGGATCCCAAGGAATTAAACCAAATAAATTAAAAATTGATGTAGGGTCTCTGTCTGATAAATCTTTAATCCAACCAAAAAATGGTTGATGTCTCATTTCTAGAGTAATAAATAACATTTTATAAATTGCAAAAAAGAATGGAATTTGTATCAACACAGGTAAACAACCCGAAATAGGGTTTACTTTTTCCCTTTTATACAAGGCCATCATTTCTTGTTGTAGCTTAGTTTTGTCTTCTTTATGTAATTCTTTTAATCTAAGCATTTCAGGTTGTAAAATTTTCATTTTTGCCATTGATCTAAAAGAGTAGTTTGCAAGAGGAAAAAATAACAATCTAATAAGAGCTGTTATAATAACTATAGCAACTCCAAAGTTTCCTGTTAGTTTAAAGAAGTAATCTATTATAAAAAATAATGGTTTAGTAAAAAAGTAAAACCAACCCCAATCTATTGCGAGATCAAATTTTTCTATTCCAAGATTTTCAGAGTAGTTGTCAATAACTGAAACCTCTTTCGCAGCAGTAAAAGCAGTTATTTCACTGCTTATATCACTATTTGCGTTTATAATTAAAGGCTCTAATTCAATAAAATTTGCTCTATAAATACCATCACTAAATAAAAACTCAGATTTAAACTTTTTTCCTTTATCTGGAACTATTGCTGTAATCCAATATTTATCAGTAATTCCAAGCCAACCTTTTTCACTGGTTAAAACTAATTTTTCTTTTTCAATATCTTTATAGCTTTTTTCTTCAAGTTCTTCTCCAAACACACCGATAAATCCTTCGTGTAAAATATATAATCCAGATGTTTCTGGTTTACTATTTCTTGTAATTTGAGCATATGGATAAAATTTATAAGAGTTAGTAGATGTATTTTTAATACTTTGTTTTATTTTAAATTGAAAGTTTTTATCTATTTCAATCTTTTTAGTAAAAACAAGTCCTTCATTATTATTCCATTCAAGGACAACAGGGTTGTTTGGAGCAAGAACACTATTACCTTTTATTTTCCAGAGTGATTTTGTATTAGGTAAATTAATGTCATCGTTAGCACTAGGAACCCAGCCAGTTTCAATATAATAACCATTGTTAGTATTTTTAGGGTTTAAAAAAACAACCTTTTTATTGCTTTCAAGACTTTCATTATAATTTTTAAAAACTAAATCATCTATAAGCGCGCCTTCTAGAGATATAGAACCTGTTATGTTTAGATTTTCAAATTTTACTCTTTTATTTTTTTTAATTACATCATCTCGAGATATTTCTTTTTTTATAATAGATTTTTCTAAAGAAGGAGAAGGTTCAGAGCTTTCTCTGTTTATTTCATTTTTATTTTTTATATCTTTCGGTATAGGAGTAGGTTCAAAATATATCGCCCAAAAAATTAAAACTATTGATGAACAAATAATGGCCAATAATACATTTTTAGAATCCATTATTTTAACCTTTCTTTTTTTACTTGAGGAACTGGATCAAACCCACTTTTTCCCCCCAAAAATTTAACAGGATGACATTTTAAAATTCTTTTAAAACCCAACAAAGATCCTTTAAGGGTCCCATGAATTTTTAAACTTTCTATAAAATACTCTGAACATGTGGGTAAATATCTACAGCTTGAAATTAAATAAGGAGATATAGTATATTTGTAAATCTTTATTAATAAGATTAAAAAAGCAGAAATATATTTCATATTTTTTTATTTAAATTTTTTGATTTTATTAAACGTTTTTAAAAGTTCTTCTAAAATTAATTTATATTTATCTGAAGAAGCATTTTTTTTTCCAAAAAAAACATAAGTATAATTTAAATCTATAACATTTTTTTTTACCATTTGTTGAACTCCAGATCTTAATCTTCTTTTAATTTTATTTCTCAATACTGCATTTCCAACTTTTTTTTTGACCACAAAACTTACATTCAAATGCTTACTACTTTCTTTTAAAAAATTTTTAGCAAAAAAAACAGTATAATAATTTGAATATAATTTATCTTTTTTAAGTATTTCAATAAATTGGTGGCTTTGTTTTAGGCTATTTAATTTAATCATTAAATTAATAATTTAATTAATTATTTTTTTTCTACCTTTGGATCTTCTTCTAGCTAAAAGTTTTTTTCCACCTTTAGTTTTCATACGAGATCTAAATCCATGGCGTCTTTTTTTAACTAATTTGCTTGGTTGAAAAGTTCTTTTCATAAAATATGTTTAGTTTCTGATGAAATTTTCTGATATTTATAGGTAATATAAACTAATAAGTACAGTCAAAAAATGGAAATAAAATGAAGCCAATAAACATTAAATACACGCTTGGAATTATGTATTTGGTTGTTCTTGCTGTAGTATTATATTTTGTATTTAACGTAATCGATATCGGGGACTTTACAGACTATACATTTATTAAGGAAAATAGAGATTTAATAATTAATTATAAAAATAATAATTTTAATTTTTTAGTAGTTGTTTTTTTCATATGTACAATTTTGTGGATATTTTTTTTAGGCTTTGGTTTACCACCAGCGCTCTTGGCTGGTTTTCTTTTTGGTAAATGGTTGGGTACAATTATTTTAATTTCTGCATTCTCCATTGGAGCGAGTATTTTATATATTGTAGTAAGAATTTTTTTTAGCTCTTTTATTAAAAAACAAATAGAGCCAAAAATATCAAAATTTATTATTTTTTTTAGAAGGAATGATTTATTGTATTTTACTTGTTTTAGGTTGTTGGGAGGAGGAGGAATTCCATTTCCTATACAAAATGTCATACCAGTGATATTCAATATGTCTCTACCAAATTATTTTAAAGCAACTTTTATAGGAATAATTCCGTCTTCATTTATTACTGTTGCATTAGGCAGTGGAATAGAAAAAATAATTGAAGAAAATTTACAATTGAGCATTTCATTAATTATTTTTTCTCCTGAAATATATTTGCCCTTGTTAGGTTTTGTAGCTATTTTACTTTGTTCATTTTTTTTAAAAGATAAAATTTTTAAAGGTAATTAATTCTTTTAATATTTTTAATAATGTAAATAAGAAAATTATACTTAAATACACATGTTTTCTCTAAAGTATGATGTTAGCTATTTTTATATAAATTCGTGTAAAATTAGAATTCTCAAATAAAATCTATTTTAGTATGCTAAAATTAGCCACAATTTAAATTTAATTTGAAATTAATTCACCAACAAAGTAAATATTAAATATTAAATGGTAAAATTTTATGGGTATACATTATGACTTTAAAAGCAAACGTGGTGAAAGAGCTATGCTAAAAGAAGCAAAGCGTAAAGCGAGACTTGCTCAAAGAAAAGCCAAAAGAAAATCAACAACTAACGAACAAGACGAAATGCATGATATTGGAAAACCCATAACACTGGAAGATTTAACTAATCCAGATAAAAAATAACCTAGCATTTCATGCTAAAACAAAAAAATTATTTTACTAAATTAGAAAATGCACTTAAAAAAAATTTAAAAAAAAGAAAAAAATTTCAAAACATAATTAAAAAAAAAAAGAAAAATAGATTACAAAAATGACAGTACTTTCTGATAAATGGATAAAAAAAATGGTAAAAGAAAAAAAAATGATTAATCCATTTGTTAAAAAACAACATGGAAGAAAAAAAGTTTCATATGGATTGTCTTCTTTTGGATATGATGCCAGGGTATCAAATGAATTTAAAATTTTTACAAATGTAAACTCAGAAGTAGTTGATCCAAAAAATTTTACTAAAAATAATTTTATCTCTAAAAAAGCTGATGTGTGTATAATTCCTCCCAATTCATTTGTTTTAGCCAGTACGGTAGAATATTTTAAAATACCAGAAGATGTAATTGTTATTTGTCTTGGAAAATCAACATATGCAAGATGTGGAATTATTGTTAATGTTACTCCTTTAGAGCCAGGCTGGGAGGGCCATGTTACTTTGGAATTTTCTAATACAACACCTTTGCCTGCTAAAATATATGCAAAAGAAGGAGCTGCACAATTTATTTTTATTAAAGGAAATGAAAAGCCAAGTGTTACATATTCAGATCGAAAAGGTAAATACATGAAGCAACTTGGTGTTACACTTCCAAAAGTTTAATGCAAAAATTGCTTATAAAAGGTAAAAAAAGATTATCTGGGATTATAAGCATCTCGGGATCAAAGAATGCATCACTTCCTATTTTAGCATCAACAATCTTAACATCTAAAAAAATTTTTTTAAAAAATGTTCCTATGCTAAAGGATGTTGAAACAATGCTAAGTTTGCTTAAGAGCTTAGGGTCAAAAATTTCGATAAGTAAAAAGAAAAATGAAGTGATAGTTTTAAATAATAAAAAGTTAAAGACTTTTGCTTCTTACAATTTATTAAAAACTATGAGAGCTGGAGTATTGGTTTTAGGCCCGTTGCTTGCAAAGTTTTATAAAGCTAAAGTTTCATTACCTGGTGGCTGCGCTATAGGTTCTAGGCCTGTTGATATTCATTTAAATGCACTTAAAAAAATGGGAGCAATTATTAAAATTAAAGATGGATACATTTTTGCTAAAGCCCCAAAAGGTTTAATAGGGGCAAAAATTGTTTTCCCAAAAATATCTGTGGGAGCAACAGAAAACATTTTAATTGCAGCATGTTTTGCAAAAGGTAAAACAATAATGAAAAATTGTGCATGTGAACCTGAGATTAAAGATTTAAGTAACTTTTTAATTAAATGTGGATGTAAGATTAGATGGACAGGAAAGCGAAGTATTGAAGTTGCTGGAATCAATGAATTACAATCAACCACATATAAAATTATTTTTGATCGCATAGAAGCAGGCACATATGCAATTGCAGCAGCATTAACAGGTGGAAAAGTGATAATAAAAAATATAAACCCCAATATAATTAAAACAGAGCTAAATGTTTTAAAAAAAATGGGTGTAAAAATAAAGAAAGATAATAATCAAATCCAAATAATTAATAATAATAACTTAAAAAAGATAGATTTAATAACTTCTCCATACCCAGGTTTTCCAACTGACTTACAAGCCCAAATGATGGTCTTAATGTGTAAATCAAAGGGAACTTCCACTATAAAAGAAAATATTTTTGAAAATAGATTTATGCACGTGTCAGAACTCAAAAGAATCGGTGCAGATATAAAAATTGAAGGAAATAAAGCAACAATTTATGGTGGAGTAAGTTTTAATGGAGCAGAGTTAATGGCCACAGATTTAAGGGCCTCTGTATCTTTAGTTTTAGCAGGTTTAGTGGCTTCAAAAACAACAATAATAAATAGAATTTATCATTTAGACAGAGGATATGAAAAACTAGAATCAAAACTTTCTAAATGTGGGGCGCATATTAAAAGATTAAAAAATGGTTAATGAAAAATTAAATCTAAAATTGTATGGAAGAAATTTAGATGATTTGAAAGTGATATCTGCATACCTACAAGACTCAATTGTATCTGTAAGAGATATTGTTTTTTTAAAAAGGAACAAAACTTTTTTAATGATGGTAAATAGATTTATGTGGGAAGATGTTGAAAAGGGTGTATTTAGAAAAAATAAAAGAATAAGATCTGCAATAACATTCAACAACGTCAAAAAAGTAATTTCAAAGAATATTAATCAAAAAAATAAAGAAAGAGCTTTAGAACTTTTAACAGTTAAAAGTTTTTTTCCAGCTGACAACTTATATCAAATACAACTCATATTTGCTGGAGATAACCTAATCACTATATTTGTTGAAATAATTGATGTTTTACTTGATGATATTGGAAAACCATATTTTGTAAAAAAAACACCAAAACATACAGTTTAATAAAATATTTTTGTATGTTGCAAGTACTGAGAGTTTCATTATAACTTCATAAAAGATTTAATGTTTAATAAAAGGAGTTTACTTGGCTAAAGAAGATTTTTTAGAACTCGAGGGAAAAGTTACTGAACTTTTACCAAACGCAATGTTTAGAGTTAAACTAGAAAATAATCACGAAGTTCTAGCTGTGACTGCAGGAAAGCTCAGAAAAAACAGAATAAGAGTTTTGGCTGGTGATAAAGTTTTAGTTGAATTAACGCCTTATGATTTAACAAAAGGTAGAATAAAATTTAGATATTAAAGGCCAGGTAGCTCAGTTGGTAGAGCAGAGCCCTGAAAAGGCTTGTGTCGGCGGTTCGAATCCGTCCCTGGCCACCACACCTTGGTAATATTATTTAGGGTCTAAAATTTAAATAATAATTATGGTTAGAAATTTTTTAAATAATCTTTTCAAAAAAAAAAATTTTTTTATTTATAAGTATGAGAATTTATTACTAAATAAATTGATTAATAAATTATTTGTTTATGACTGTGGCCATGAATTAATCAGAATTGGAGGTAATAAAGATGGTGGTTATTTAGTACCAAACATACTTGATAAAATTAAATATTGTTTTTCTCCAGGAGTGGGAGATGTAAATTTATTAGGAGATGTAAGTTCATTTGAAAATGACTTGTCCAATAGAGGCATAAAGTGTTTTTTAGCCGATAACACAGTTGTAAATCACAGTAAACATGATTTTGAAAAAAAAAATTTAAATGTATTTAATGATGAAAAAAATTTTACATTAGAAAATTGGATAAAACTTAAATTAGGAAATAATATTGAAGATAATTTAATATTACAAATGGATATCGAAGGATCTGAAATAGGAGTTATCTATAATACAAGTGAGGAATATTTAAAAAAATTTAAAATTTTAGTCATAGAATTTCATGACTTTCATTTTCTAGGTAACTTATTTGGAATTAGAATTTTAGATGAAGTTTTTTCAAAGTTATTAAAAAATTTTTCTATATGCCATATACATCCAAATAATTGCTGTGGGAAGACTAATTTAAACAATATGACTATTCCTAGTATAATGGAAATTACATTTATAAATAATGAAGAGGTACAATATAAAAAACTTGTAAAACACACTTTTCCTCACAAGTTAGATGTTAAAAATGTGATAAAAAAGAAAGATATAATTTTACCAGAAATTTTTTATAAAAAATAAAAGTAAATTTTCAAGCTTTATCACCATATTCTCGCATATGCTTTGCTATTCTTTTTTTTGTTCCATACATAAAATGTGATGACATATCCTCTCGATATTTTCCTGCTGCAACTTTAAGCCCAACTGATTCTGCGACCTCTCTAATTAACATCGGGTTTGCTCCACAGCAAACACCAAGATAATTAATACCTAAGTTAAAAGCTTCTTTTGCAAATTTACCAATTTCATATCTATTACACTGCATTGGATCTAAAGCTGTAGGAAATGTTCTTCCATGTGGAGAGCCACACTTACACCCATTATTGTCAGGCAAGTTAAAGAAGGTTGGATTTTTTTCAGTAGTTCTAAAATTGATAGGTAGAGCAGCAACGTGACATTTTAAAGATTTTCTAATTTTTTTTAAATATGGCATCATTGTTTCTGGTCCTCTAAAACAATTCATACCAACTACATCTGCACCACGTTGTTCTAGTTCTTTACAAGTATCAACAATAGAAAGTCCATCTCTCATAATATTTTCACCCATAGGAGCAATAGTGATTACTATTGGAAGATTTGTTTTTTTCATTACATCTAGAGCTTTAAAAGCTTCCTTTGCATAATAAAAAGTTTCTCCAATTAATAGATCTGCTTTTTCATCAACAGCCCAGCTAATCATTTCAGAAAACATTTTTTCAACTTCTATCTGTGATTTTTTATCTTTTTCATTCCAGATATTAGAATTTGAAATATTCCCAGCCATTAAACTTTTGGCAATGCCTTTGGGAGGGTTAAGAGAAACTTTTTTTGCTATTTTTAAAGCAGCTCTGTTTAAGGGCTCCAAAAGTTCTTCCTTACCGATCACTTTCATTTTTTCTCTATGACCATTATAAGTAAAAGCTTGAACAATATCAGAACCAGCATGTTGAAAGTCTTTATGAAGATTTTCTAATACCTCAGGGTGATCTAATGATACCATTGGAACAAATTGTCCTGAAGACATATAGCCTCTTCGTTCAATTTCAAACAAGAAACCTTCAGCACAAATTACAGGACCTTCATTTAATTTAGTAATTAATTTATTTTTTGACATGACTTAATCTCCATTTTTAGTGCTTTGATGAATATCAGGTGCACAATTTAGTTAAATACCTGGTTTTTGATTAAATTTATTATAAAAAAAAACCACCTGCTAATACGGTGGATTTATACATCGATTTAGCAGGATTTATATAGCGCTTGCAATTAGAATTAAATCAGCGCTATAAATAATCTATCAAATCAAAAAAAATTGGTCAATTAATTTTTTTATAGCATTTTTCCTATTATATTTAGTTTAAATATAAGAAAATAAGGCAATTAGACATTAATTGATATACTTGGCTTTTTTAAAATAAAACAAAGAAAACTTGACAATAGGCCATAGGATGAACTAATGAGTGTTTATTATGAAATTTATTTCATAATAACTAACAAATAATAAATAAGGAAAGTAACAAAATGAGTCTAAAAGGTAAGGTTAAGTGGTTCAATGGAAAGAAAGGTTATGGTTTCATTGAAAGAGAAGATAAAGAAAAAGATGTTTTCGTTCATTCGTCAGCTGTAAGAGACGCTGGTTTAAAATATTTAAACGAAGGGGATGAATTAACTTTTGACGTTGAGAATGGAGATAAAGGTCCTTCTGCAGTAAATCTGCAAAAAACTTCCTAATCGTATTTCAATATATTTCAATAACACCACATGATTAATATCGAAATTGCTATTGCAAAAAACACTATTACATTGAGTTAGTTGTTAGTCTGAATAGTAGTTTAGTTAAGTAATAATAAAAAGAAAGGTAACAAGATGAGTATAAAAGGAAAAGTAAAATGGTTTAATGGAACAAAAGGGTATGGTTTCATTGAAAGAGAAGATAAAGAAAAAGATGTTTTCGTTCATTCATCTGCAGCGAAAGCAGCAAATCTGGATTTAAACGAAGGTGATGAATTAACTTTTGACGTTGAGAATGGAGAAAAAGGCCCTTCTGCAGTAAACTTGCAAAAATCTTAATCTCATACAATCTGTTGTTGCAAAGTAAAAATTTTATGTTATTTTGCAACAATGATTAATAATTCAAAAACTCAAAAATTCAAAAGCATAAAGCTTCATATAATGCATGCTGGGCGTAAGCTTAGCTATTAATCACATAAAAAAATTTTAATTTACAATAATTTAATATAAACAGGAGATATGCAGCAGTAGCTCAGCTGGTTAGAGCACTAGTTTGTGGAACTAGGGGTCGGTGGTTCGAACCCACCCTGCTGTACCAAAAAAAATGTCAAATGAAAAAAAAATAAAACCCTCAAAAGAATTACCTTTAGGGTTTGTAGATAGGCAGGAAAAAGAACTATTAACTCGTGATTTCATAATTTCTAATATTAAAGAAGTTATGATCAAGTATGGATTTGAATATCTTGAAACACCGAGTTTTGAATATACAGATAGTATTGGAAAATTTTTGCCAGACAAAGATAGACCTGATGAAGGAGTATTTTCATTTAAAGATGAAAAAAAATGGTTATCACTTAGATATGATTTAACAGCTCCTCTAGCAAGGTATGTTGCAAAAAATTATTTAGAATTACCCAGACCTTTCAAACGTTATCAATTAGGAACTGTTTGGAGAAATGAAAAACCGGGCCCAGGAAGATTTAGAGAATTTTTACAATTTGATGCTGATTATATTGGTACAAAAAATCTACAAGCTGATGCAGAATTATGTATTTTAATTGCTGAAATACTAGAAAAGTGTGGCTTAACTAAAAATGACTATATAGTAAATATATCTTCAAGAAAATTTACAGAAAATTTATTCAAAGAATTGAATATAACAAATCCCAAAAAGATATTAGTTATATTGAGAGCGCTTGATAAAATAGATCGTTTGGGCTGGGAGGAAGTAAAAAAACTTTTGGCTGAAGGTAGAAAAGATAGATCTGGCGATTATACAAAAGGTGCAAATTTAAATGCAAAACAAATTAAATTATTAGAAGAAAAAATAAAAGATACTAAGCCAAATAATAAAGATGTTTTAGAAATGATAAAATTTTTTGAATTATATGGGTTTACTAATTTTAAATATGATCCATCAGTTATTCGAGGTCTTGAATATTATACCGGTCCAATATTTGAGGTTAATCTAAAATTTCAAGTAAAAAATTCAAAAGGCCAAGTTATAAAATTTGGTTCAGTCGGAGGAGGAGGAAGATATGATAATCTTGTAAATTTATTTGGTAATTTAGATTGTCCAGCAACTGGAATATCAATCGGTGTTGATAGGTTAGTTTATGCTTTAATGCAAAAGAAAAATTTTAATATTAGGCTTGTTAAACCAGTTATTATTTGTGTGTTTGATAAAGAAAAGATTAAAGAATATATTAGAATATTAAAAAAACTTAGATCATCAAATATTAGCGCTGAAATTTATTCAGGAGAAGGTAATTTAAAAAAACAAATGCAATACGCAAACAAAATAAATTCACCTGCAGTAGTTTTATATGGAGATAATGAAATTAAATCAGGCAAAGCAACTTTAAAAAATCTTATAAACGGTAAAGAAATTTCAATTGAAGTTGAAAATTTATCTAATGAAATCAAAAAAATACTCTGAAAACTTATTAAGTCTTTTTAAAAAACAAGGATTTAAAGTTAAAAACTTTGAAAATATAATAGAGTCTAAAATTATAATTGAGAGATCAGGGGAAATTTTTAAAAAATCATTATTATCTTTTGAAGATGACGAAGGAAAAAGCTTTAGTTTGAGACCTGATTTAACTATTTCTGCTTGCTTGGATTATATTAAAAATATTAAAAGAGGAATTTATAAGTATACTTATTTTGATCAAGCCTACAGAAGAACTTTTAGCAAAGAATCCTTGGTAAGAAATCAACTTGGTTGTGAAATTATTGGATCCAATTCAAAAATAACAGATATCAAAATTATCAATTTAATTGATAGTTCTTTAAGAAAAGTAACTAAAAGGAAAACAACTATTAAAATAAATGATTTAAACATTTTTTATGCCTTAGTTGATTCTCTTAAATTACCTGCTAGATGGAAATTAAGATTAAAAAGGCACTTTTGGAGACCTGATTATTTTAATGAGTTATTATTGAGATTAGAGACAGATTCAGATCTAAAAAATAATGTATTTGAGCTTGATAAAAAATCCTATCTTAAAATGAAAAGATTAAAAAAAAACAGTAAAGTAGCGGGTAGAAAAATTTCTGAAATTTTAAAAAGATTTGAAAAAAAAATTAAAGAACCAAGATCTAAAATAAATGGCAAAGAAATTAGTAGGATACTTAAAGAATATCTAAAAATTAATTGTTCGCTTAAAAATGCAAGAAAAACTCTAAAAAATTTTGAATTTAAAAATAAATTAGATTTAAAATTAAACAATATAGAAGTACTTAATTTGAATTTAAAAAATTTAAACTCAATGTTTTCTTCAAACATAGGAAGAAACGCAGAATATTACTCTGGATTTGTTTTTGAAATTTATACAAAAGAAAAAAATATAAATCTAGCTTCAGGAGGAAGGTATGATGATTTAATGCAAATCTTAGGAGCTAAAAGAAAAATTCCAGCTATCGGTGGAGCAATTAATTATGATAATTTATTAAAAATATGAAAAATCAGATATTGAAAATTGGAATACCTAGCAAAGGAAGACTTAAAGACCAATCTTTATTGTTACTTAAAAAAAATAAGATCACTATAAGAAACAGTAAACGGAGTTATATAAGTGAAGTAAAAAATTTTAAAAATAATGAAGTTATTTTTTCTCATGCTAGAGAAATAATAGAAAGGATTGCAGGTGGTTCATTAGATGTAGGTATTTCAGGTTTTGATTTACTTAGAGAGGCTCTGCCTGGCGTTCAAAAAAAAGTAAAAATATATACACGTCTAAAATTTGGATTTGCTAATTTAGTTGTAGCTGTTCCTAATGACTGGATAGATGTACAGACTATTGCTGATCTTGAAGAAATATCATTTAATTTTAAAGACAAATATACAGGAAAATTAAGAATAGCTACAAAATATCCTAATCTTACAAATGAATTTTTAACATCAAAAGGAGTGACGCAGTATAAAATTGTTAATAGTTTAGGGGCTACAGAAATTTATCCTTTTACCAATCAATCAGAAGTAATAACAGATATAACTTCATCTGGTGCAACTTTGAAAGCAAATAAGTTAAGAATCTTATCAGATGGTTTAATACTAAAATCCTCTGCTTGTGTTTTAGTTTCCAAACAATCTTTTAAAGAATCTAATAAAAAAAAACTATTATTATCATTATTAAAAAGATTAAAAACAGAAACAATTAGTTTTTAAATTTTTGATTGACAGTAGTTATAATTATAAAATATTGTTTTTTTTGATTAATTATGAAAAAAATTATAAAATTTTCTAAAACTTATAATAACGTTTTATCTATAAAAAAAGATTTTTATGATGAAAATTGGCAAAATCTTAACAATCAAGTTAAAATTAATAAATATTACAAACAAAATCCAATAAGAATATCTTGTAAAAATTGCCAAAAAAAAACATTACAAAAATTTATAAAAAATTTCTTAATCGAATACTATGTTTGTAGTAATTGCTCTCATCTTAATGGTAAATATCAAGACACAGAAAAATTTGCCAAGAAACTTTATTTTGAAAGATCTGGAAAAAATTATTATAAAAATTATTTAAATGATTATAATGGTAGAGTAAAAAATATTTATTTACCAAAAGCTGAATTTTTAAAAAAAATAATAAAAAAAAAAATAAATTTGCTTGATATAGGAAGTGGTGGTGGTCATTTTTTAAAAGCATTAGAAATAAAAAAAATTAATGCTCAAGGTTTTGAACCTAGTAAAGTTTTGTGTGATTTAGGGAATATAAAATTAAAGAAAAATAAGCTTATCAATTCAGATTTTAATGAAATTTATGAAGTTGTTGCAAATCAAAGTAAATTTAACACCATTTCTCTTATAGGGGTGCTTGAACATTTAATAGATCCTCATTTATTATTGAAATCATTTAAAAAGGGGAAAGCAAAATTTTTATATATTTCCGTTCCCTTATTTTCTTTAAGTGTTTTTTTAGAAAATTCATTTAAAAATGTATTTCCAAGACAATTATCTGGTGGTCATACTCATCTATACACAAAAGATTCATTAAATAAAATGGCAAAAAAATATAATCTAAAGATAGTAGGAGAATGGTGGTTCGGGACAGATTTTCCTGATTTATACAGAAGTTTAATAAACACAAGCACTTCTTTAAACAAAGAAATTTATTTAAAAGAAATAAACAATAAGCTTTTTAAAGTAATTAATGAACTGCAAGCTGTTTTGGACAGAAATAAAATATGCTCAGAAGTTCATATGGTATTTAAAAAAAAATAAAAAAAAACGCCAAAAGTATTGCTACCTTTGGCGTTTCTAGAATCTTTAGAAAGGATTTGGGTATTACATTCCCATACCACCCATACCACCCATACCGCCCATGCCGCCCATACCGCCCATACCTCCAGGAGGCATTCCACCGGCAGAACTATCTTTTTCTTCAGGTTTGTCAGCAACCATAGCTTCAGTAGTTACTAGTAATCCAGATATTGAAGCAGCATCTTGTAAAGCTGTTCTTACAACTTTTGCAGGATCAATAATTCCTTTTTCAAACATGTCACAAAAAGCTTCTGCTTGTGCATCGTAACCTTTTGAAGGTTTGACACCCTCAAGTAGTTTACCTACTATAACAGAGCCATCTACACCAGCATTTGAACAAATTTGTCTTATTGGAGCTTGAAGTGCTTTTCTAACAATATCAACACCCGCTTTTTGGTCATCGCCTTTAATTTTTACTTTATCTAAATCTTGAGAAGCATAAAGTAATGCACATCCTCCACCAACAACTACACCTTCTTCTACTGCAGCTCTTGTTGCATTTAGAGCATCTTCTACTCTATCTTTTCTTTCTTTAACTTCAACTTCTGTAGCTCCTCCAACTTTAATTACAGCTACACCTCCTGCTAATTTAGCTAATCTTTCTTGTAGTTTTTCTTTATCATAGTCTGAAGTTGTTTCTTCTACTTGCTGTCTAATCTGATTACATCTAGCCTCTATGTCTGCTTTTTTACCAGAACCACCAACTATAGTAGTATTATCTTTGTCAACTTTTATTTTTTTACAAGATCCTAAGTCTGTAATTTTAACAGATTCAAGTTTAACACCAATATCTTCAGAAATTACTTGTCCGCCAGTAAGAATAGCTAGATCTTCGAGCATAGATTTTCTTCTATCTCCAAAACCTGGTGCTTTCACTGCACAAACTTTTAAGCCACCTCTTAATTTATTTACAACTAGTGTAGCTAAAGCTTCTCCCTCAACATCTTCAGAAATAATCATTAAAGGTCTACCTGCTTGAACAACTGCTTCTAAAAGAGGAACCATTGGTTGCAAGTTTGATAATTTTTTTTCATGTAAAAGAACAAAAGGATTTTCTAGTTCTGTTGTCATTTTATCTGCATTGGTTATAAAGTAAGGAGATAAATAGCCTCTGTCAAACTGCATACCTTCAACTACATCAAGCTCTGTTTCTGTACCTTTGGCTTCTTCTACAGTTATAACTCCTTCATTACCAACTTTTTGCATTGCTTTAGAAATCATATTTCCAATTTCTTTTTCTCCATTTGCTGAAATAGTTCCAACTTGTGCAATTTCTTCACTTGTCTTTACTTTTTTTGCAGATGAAATTAACTTTTCTTTAACATGATCTACCGCACTATCGATTCCTCTTTTGACATCCATAGGATTCATTCCAGCAGTAACATATTTAATTCCTTCTTTGACTATACCTTGAGCGAGTATTGTTGCTGTAGTTGTTCCATCACCAGCAGTATCATTAGTTTTGCTAGCTACTTCTTTAACCATTTGCGCTCCCATATTTTCAAACTTATCTTCTAGTTCAATTTCTTTTGCAACAGTAACACCATCTTTAGTTATTCTTGGAGCTCCATAAGACTTATCTAGAACTACATTTCTTCCTTTTGGACCCAAAGTAACCTTTACAGTATTTGCAAGGATATCAACCCCTCTTAGCATTGATGCTCTCGCATCAGAGTCGAATTTTACTATTTTAGACATTTTTTCTCCTTTTATTTATATTTTATTTAAAATAATTATTTTTTACTTTTTGTTATACCCATAATGTCAGATTCTTTCATTATACTGTATTCTGTACCATCAATTTTGACTTCTGTTCCAGACCATTTGCCAAAAAGGACTTTATCACCCATTTTAACATCCATAGAAATAATTTTTCCATCTTCAGTTTTTGCCCCAGGACCTACGGCTACGACTTCACCCTCTTGTGGTTTTTCTTTAGCTGTATCAGGAATAATTATTCCACCAGCTGTCTTTTCTTCACTATCAAGGACTTTTATAAGCACCCTGTCGTGTAAAGGTCTAAATTTCATTGTTAAACTCCTTATAATTTTATATTTGATACATCATATAGTTATGAGCTATATAAATTTCAAGTGTGCAAATATAAAAAAATGCTAATTTATCCAAAAAAAGGCCTTAAAATAGTGTATTTTCTAATTACGTTAAGCTAAGCATTAAAATGAAAAAAAATTTTACCAAAGGTTTAAGAGAGATCCATGAAAAATATGATACTTTTTTTATTGATTTATGGGGTGTAATTCATAATGGCATTAAGCTTTTCCCAGATGCAATTGAAGTTTTGTCAAACCTTAATGAGATAAAAAAACGTTACGTCTTAATTTCAAATGCCCCTCGACCATCTAAAAGTGTTGAAAAATATCTTTATAACCTAAATATGGAAAAAAAATTAATCAAAAATATTTTTACATCTGGAGAAGCTGCTTTAGAAAGTTTAAAAAATAATATTTATGGAAAAACTTTTTTTCATATTGGTCCAAAAAGAGATTTTGATTTATTTAAAAGTTTTGAAAAAAATAAAAGAACCATAGATAAATCTGATTTCATATTATGCACTGGTCTTTTTGAGGATTATGAAAAATCTTTAGATTACTATAAGGATTTATTAAAAAAACAAACTAACTTAAAAATGGTCTGCACAAATCCAGATTTAGTAGTTCATAGAGGCCATATAAAAGAATATTGCGCAGGTAGCGTAGCTAATGTATTTAAAGACTTAGGTGGAAAAGTGGTTTACTTTGGTAAACCCTATCCAGATATATATAATTTTTGTATTAAAAAAAATGAGCGAGTATTAGCAATAGGAGATAACCTGAATACAGATATTCTTGGGGCGAATAATCTAAAGCTGGATTCGTTATTTATTACAGAAGGGATACATAAAGAAGAATTTTATAATGCTAACGATGATCAATATGAAACGATACTAAAAAAATACAATGTAAAAATAAATTATTATCAAACAAAACTTAAATGGTAAAATGAAAGTTTTTAATAATTCAAAAATTAGTAAAGCTTATAAAAGAAGTATAATAGCTATAGGAAACTTCGACGGAGCCCATATTGGGCATCAAAAAGTTTTTAATGAAGCTAAAAAATTTGCAAAAAGAAATAAAATTAAATTTGGCATTTTAAGTTTTACACCTTTGCCAATTATGTTTTTTAATAAGAAAATTAAAAATTACAGATTGTCATCAGAAAATCAAAAAATTAAACTTTTAGAAAAATATAAAAGTAATTTTATGATTAAATTAAAATTTAATAAATCTCTTTCAAATATGTCTGCAGAAAATTTTTTAAGAAATATAATATTTAAAAGGATTAATCCTAAATATATTTTTGTCAGTAATAATTTTAAATTTGGAAAAAATAGAATAGGCAACATTGGCATGCTTAAGAGACTTAGCAAAAAATATGATTATAACTTAGTTAATACTAATCCAGTAAAATATGACAAGAAAATAGTTTCATCTACAAGAATTAGGAAATGTTTAGAAACAGGTAATTTATTTTTAGCTAATAAATTGCTAACTAGAACTTGGGTGATTGAAGAAAGAGTTCGAAAAGGAAAAAGAATTGGAAAAAAATTAGGTTACCCAACTTGCAATATAGATATTGGTAGTTATGCTACTCCTAAAATTGGTGTTTATGCTGTTAAAATAATTATAGAAAATAACAAAAAAGTTTTGAAAGGAATTGCAAATTTTGGCAATCAGCCAACTTTTGGAGGAACAAAACTTTTACTAGAGGTCAATTTATTTAAATTTAAAAAAAATTTATATAATAAGAAATTGAAAATTTATTTTATTAAGTACATTAGGAATGAAAAAAAGTTTAGAAATTCAAGAGAATTAATTCAACAAATAAAAAAAGATGTTATTTTAGCAAAAAAACATTTAAAAACAAAAATAGTTTTATGACCAAGGAAAATATTAATTTACCTAAAACTTCATTTTCAATGAAGGCAAACTTGCCTAAAAAAGAACCTGAAATTTTAAAAATTTGGGAGAAATTAAGTTTATATAAAAAACTAAGAGAATCAGGCAAAGGAAAAGAGAAGTTTGTTTTACATGATGGACCACCTTATGCAAATGGTCATATTCATATGGGAACAGCTCTAAATAAAATTCTTAAAGATATAATTACAAAATTTCATCAAATGGATGGTAAAGATTCTGTTTACGTGCCAGGTTGGGATTGCCATGGGCTGCCTATAGAATGGAAAATTGAAGAACAATACAAAAAGAATAAAAAGAACAAAGATCAAGTTCCAATTAAAGATTTTAGATTAGAATGCAGAGAGTTTGCACAAAAATGGATAAAAATTCATATTGAAGAGTTTAAGAGACTTGGAGTTGAAGGAGATTGGGAAAATTATTATTCTACTATGAGCTATAATGCTGAAGCACAGATAGTTAGAGAATTAGGTAAATTTATTATAGATGAAACTTTATATCAAGGTTACAAGCCTGTGTTATGGTCAACTGTTGAAAAGACAGCTCTAGCTGATGCCGAGGTAGAATATAAAGATCACACTTCTAATACTATTTATACTTCTTTTGAAGTTAATAAAACTCAAAATGATTTTTTAAAAGGTGCTTATATTATAATATGGACTACTACTCCATGGACAATTCCAGTTAATAGAGCGTTAGTTTATAACAAAAAAATTAAATATTCAGTTTTAGAAATTGGTCAAGATACAGAACATTTTAAAAACAAAAAAATAGTTGTAGCTAGCAATCTTATTAACAAAGTTTCAGAGGAATGTAATTTTAAAGATTTTAAAATTTTAAAAGAGTTCAACGGAAGTGAATTTAAAGATACAATTTGTTCGCACCCATTAAAAGATATAGGTAATGATTATGATGTCCCAATGTTAGAAGGTAGCTTTGTTACTTTGGAACAAGGAACAGGAATAGTTCATGCTGCACCTAGTCATGGTCCTGATGATTTTAATTTATGTTTAAAGCATGGCATCAAGGCAACAAACACAATAAATGATGGAGGTTTATATTCAGATGAAGTACCTTTTTTTTCAGGAACACATATTTTTAAAGCTGATGAAAAGGTAATAGAAAAATTATCAGAATATAAAAGTTTATTAAGCAATAGTAAGCTTCAACACAGTTTTCCTCACTCATGGAGATCCAAAGCACCTTTAATATATCGAGCTACTTCTCAATGGTTTATTTCTATGGAAAAAAAAGATTTAAGAAAAAAAGCTCTTAAAGCAATTGATGAAACTATTTTTTATCCTGATAAAGGAAGGGATAGAATTAGGTCAATGGTGGAGACAAGACCAGATTGGTGTATTTCAAGACAAAGAATATGGGGTGTTCCTTTGCCTTTGTTTGTTTCAAAAAAAACAAAAGAGGTATTAAAAGATCCTGAGGTGATAGAAAATATTGCAAAAATTTATGAAAAAGAGGGTTCTGATTGCTGGTTTACAGATGATGCGCAGAAGTTTTTAGGTAAAAAATATAATAAAGACGATTATATAAAATCCACTGATATTGTTGAAGTATGGTTTGATAGTGGGTCTACACATAGTTACGTTTTAGAAAAAAGAAAAGATTTAATGTGGCCAGCATCAATGTATCTAGAGGGCTCTGATCAACATAGAGGTTGGTTTCATTCATCATTATTAGAATCTTGTGGAACTAGAGGCAAAGCTCCCTTTAAAAGTATTCTCACACATGGATTTGTAGTAGATGGAAAGGGATTAAAAATGTCTAAATCCACAGGAAATGTAATTGCTCCTGAAGAAGTATTAAAAAAATATGGAGCAGATATATTAAGAACTTGGGTTGCAGCATCTGACTATTCTGAAGATTTAAAATTAGATCATTCTATTTTGGAACAACACGCAGAGTCATATAGAAAAATTAGAAATACATTCAGGTTTTTATTAGGAAATCTAAATGATAAAAAAAATAATCTTACTTTAGACTCAAAAGAAATCAATGAATGGCCAGAACTAGAAAAATTTATGTTACATAAAGTTTTTTTATTAAATAAAAACTATGAAATGTATTTTAAGGAATACAATTTTCATAAATTATACAAGGAATTAGTAAATTTTTGCTCTTTAGAATTGTCAGCATTTTATTTTGATATTAGAAAAGATACTCTTTATTGTGATAGTATCTCTTCAACCAAAAGAAAAGCATGCATAAATTTATTAGGATTAATTTTGGATATGTTATTAAAATGGTTTGCACCAATACTATCTTTTACTACTGAAGAAATTTTTCAAATAATTAATACAGATAAAAAATCAAGTATACATTTACAAACATTTCCAAAAATTCCAAAAAATTGGAAAAATGATAAATTGAATGAAAAATGGGAGAGTTTTAAAAAGATTAAAAAGGTTGTTAATGCTGCTATTGAAGTAAAAAGAACAAATAAAGAGATAGGATCAAGCCTAGAAACAGATGTGCAGGTTTACCTAGATGACAATTATTTAAAAATAGTTAAAGATTTAAATTTATCTGAAAATTTTATAACTTCCAAGGCAGAAGTTAAAAAATTGAATAATAAAGATGATTTCTTTAAATTGGATGATATAGAAAATGTAAAAGTTTTCGTAAAAAAAGCAGATGGAGAAAAATGCCCCAGATGCTGGAAAATTTTTCTAGGCCCATGTCAAAGATGTGAATCAGCTAATTAATATTTATGAAAAAATTTGCATTAATTATTTTTTTATTTTTGATAGATAGAGCTGTTAAATATCATTTTGTACAACTGCAAGAAGCTGGAACAGAAATAAACTTTTTTATATATCCATTTTTAAATTTTATTTTAGTTTGGAATACAGGGATAGGTTTTGGGTTGGCATCATTAGATGCAAACATTTGGTATCATTGTTTTACCGCATTTATTGCTATTATTAATATAATTTTAATTTACATAATGTTAAAATTAAATGGGGTTTATTCAATAATGTTTGCTATTGTAATAGGTGGTTCTTTAGGAAATTTATTTGATAGAGTTTATTATTATGCGGTTCCTGATTTTATTGACCTTCATTATGGTGGTTTTCATTGGTTTATTTTTAATATAGCAGACATTTTTATTACAATTGGTATATTAGGGCTGGTAATACTAGAAATGAAAAAAAAAGATTAGAATATGTTTAAAAAAATATTATTTATTTTGATTTTTGTTTCTATAACAGCATGTGGAGCAAATATAGGAGAGTCAATAAAAGGGGGATTAACTGGTAAAAAAAAAAGTAATACAGATGAATTTTTAGTAAGAAAGAAAGCACCCCTAATTTTACCACCTAATTTTGATGAATTGCCTCTTCCGAAAGACCAACAAGTGAAGGAGGAAGATGATACAACTCTTAAAGATGAAATACTTTCTATCGAAAAAATAGGTAAAAAAACTCAGAGCGATGGTATTTCTAGTACCCTAGAAAATAGTATTTTAAAGAAAATTAAATGATTCATAGAACCTTTCTTCATAATACACAAAAAAATATTAATAAAAGAGTAATATATGAATTTAATAAATTAAAAAAAAAAATTAAAAACAAACAAAGTCCTTTATTGGAAGTTTATTCCAAGAATTATGATCTAAACATCCCCTACAAAAAAATAAAAAAATTTAGAAAATATGAAAATATTATAATTATTGGAATGGGGGGCTCAATTTTAGGAATTAAATCTATTTATAGTTTTTTATCTTCAAAAATAAAAAAGAATGTTATTTTTTTTGACAATTTGAATGAACACTTTATTGATCAATTTAATAATATTAAAAATAAAAAGAAAACATGTTTTATTATAATTTCAAAATCAGGAAATACTCTAGAGACAATAATTAATTTTAATTTAGTATATAAAGATATTTTAAAAAAAAACTTTATAATTATAACTGAAAATAGCAATAGCATTCTTAGAAATTTTGCTAAAGAAAAAAATTTGATTTATATTGAACATAGGGAATATATAGGTGGACGATTTTCAGTTTTATCAGAAGTTGGAATGACTCCAGCTTATTTGATGGGTGTAGATATTAAAAAATTTAGAAATTTGTTTACTCTTTTAGAGGGTAAAAAAATTCAAAATAAGTTGATAAAAGATGTTTCAAATATTTATCATTTTTTTAAAAAAAAACAAAGGATTAACGTAAATTTAGTTTATGACTCAGATTTAAAAGATCTGGTTTATTGGTATCAGCAATTAATTTCTGAGAGCTTAGGTAAAAGCAAAAAAGGAATATACCCTACCATTTCTACAAATCCAAAAGATCATCATAGTTTGTACCAACTGTATTTAGATGGTCCGCGAGATAAATTTTATACTTTTTTTGCATCAAATGTAAAATCTGGCAATGGAATAAAAAGAAAAATAACAAAAAATTTTAATTTAATAAAAAATATAGATTTAAATAAAATAATAAAATCCCAATCTGAAGCATCTCAATCAGTCTTTAAGAGAAATAAAATACCTTTTAGAGCTTTTGAATTTAAAAAGAAAAATTCTGAAAATCTTGGATTAATTTTTAAATATTTTATTTTAGAAGTAATACTTTTATCTAAAATTCTTAAAGTAAATGCTTTCAACCAACCAGCTGTTGAAAGTATCAAAGCAGAGACTAAAAAAATTTTATTAAGGTAAAGCTTTAATAAAAAGAATTCTAGATAGTCCATAAATTCTTTCTTCGATTATATTCAGGTGTTTGTCAAAACTTTCAATTGTATTCTTATTTCTATGAATAATAATTATTCCATCATTTTCTATAATTTGATTTTTATAAATTATATCTAAAATATTATTTATTTTGTTTTCTTTAAATGGAGGGTCACAAAATATTAAGTTAAATTTATTATTAAATTCTTTTTTTATATTATCTAAATTTTTAACATCTTTTAAAAAAATTTTTATCTTGTTTTGTAATTTCAAAATTTCAATATTTTTTTTTAATATTTTTGTAGCTTCATACCCATTTTCAATAAAAGTTACATGGCTAGCTTTTCTAGATAAACACTCTAAACCAAACGAACCAGTCCCTGAATATAAGTCTAAGATTTTAGATTTTTCAATTTTAAAACAAATTTTCTTAGAGTGATCTAAGAGGTTAAAAATACTTTCTCTTACTTTATCTTTTAATGGTCTTGTTGATTTATTTAGTGTTCTTAAAATATTTCTTCCTTTTAAATCCCCAGATATTATTCTCATAAATTATTTTTTTTGATAATCTTCCAACCAATATCTTTTCTAAAAAAACCATCTTTCCAATTAATTTTTCTTATAATCTTTATTGTACTTATTCTAGCATTATACAAGTCTTCATCAATTGATGTAATATTTAA
>MDTB01059397.1_pt1 | contig 54037 bp, 44 predicted proteins | sample 811161 | NCBI WGS metagenome assembly MDTB01 (sample SAMN05326650, study PRJNA326480) | marine metagenome | isolation source: seawater | place: Mediterranean Sea | collected 2009
ATCCAGATGGGCGGCGTGTCCATAATTTCGCCAGCCAGTGCCCTTAGAATTTTTTTCTTCTCAGCCATTATCGACCTTCCGCTTAAGCATTCGTCACCAGCTTTCAGTGTAAAGTCAAGCATGCACTCTTGTCAGGTGGAATTTACATCATTAAAATGGAAGTATGAAACCTAATTTACCCACTTCTGAGAAACCTCTTAAAATCGGCACGCGAGGTTCACCACTCGCATTGGCGCAAGCGTATGAAACGCGGCAACGGTTATGCCATGCTTTTGATCTTGAATCCTCAGCTTTTGAGATCGTTGTAATAAAAACAACAGGCGACAAAGTACTGGACCGTCCGTTAAAGGAACTCGGGGGAAAAGGACTGTTTACGCGCGAGATCGAAGAATACTTATTATTAGGGAAAATCGATATCGCCGTCCATTCTATGAAAGATATGCCAGTTCGTCAGCCGGAGGGGTTGTTGCTCGATACCTACCTTGAGCGGGAAGATGTGCGTGATGCATTTGTTTCAAAAGATTTTGGCAACCTTTCTGACCTTCCAGCAAGTACTCTGGTCGGCACCTCATCGCTAAGACGCAAAGCTCAGTTAAAACATAAAAGACCTGATCTCACCGTTGTAGAATTTCGGGGAAACGTTCAAACGCGCTTGAAAAAGCTTGCAGAGGGTGTTGCAAGTTGCACCTTCCTTGCGATGGCAGGGCTGAATCGTCTAAATATGGCGCACCTGGCTAAGTCGAGCATTGAGGTGGAAGATATGCTCCCCGCTGTGGCTCAAGGAGCAATTGGCATTGAACGGCGTGCGGCAGACAATTCTGCTGCATTCTTGCTTGAGGCTATTCAACACGCCCCAACCGGCCTACGATTAACCGCGGAGCGTGCTTTTTTAAGAGAACTTGATGGATCCTGCGAAACCCCGATTGCAGGGTTAGCTGAACTTCAAGAAGGTAGCCTACGATTGCGCGGTGAAGTCCTTCGACCCGATGGCTCTGAAGTAATCAAAGATGAGGCCTCCGCGCCAATCGAAGACGGTGAAATCCTCGGCATAGAAATGGCCCGTAAACTACTTGAACAAGCCGGTTCGGGTTTTTTTGACTGGATGTAAATAACTGGTATTAAGAGTCATTCTAATCTTAAAATCACAGCAGTATCATTGTACTGCTTTGTAAAATAACTCGCTTCATTCAATGAGTTTTATTAAAGCCATTTTATCTTTACAGATTTTATAACAGAAATGATACTAAGTTGAGGATTTATCTGACATTAGATCGCAAATGTAAGCACTGCTTGGTTTCTATTTAATTTTGGCACAAATAAATTTTTCGGTTTCATATTATATCGGGTACTACTTTATTTGGGTTAAGGATATTCTTCGGGTCCAGCGCATTCTTAATTTGACGCATAACGTTCATAGCCACTGGGTCCTTGCGTCTTTGCATCGAACTCAACTTAGCCAAGCCAATCCCATGCTCTGCGGAAAAACTGCCGCCAAGCTTCAAAACGACTTCTTCAACACTTTCTACAATAGAAGAATGAACTTCCAAGCTTTCGCTTTCAGGCCAGACCGTGTAATGTACATTACCATCACCGAGATGAGCAACACTTACGGATTTCCCACCGGGATCAAGCTCTTTCAATTTTGCGTTCATCGTATTTACAAATTCACTCAACTTATCGAGCGGCACTGCAATGTCGTTAGCAACAATAGGTTTGCGTGTGATGGTGACTTCTGCTGCCGCCTCCCGTCGTTCCCACATTTCCTGACGCTGGGCTTCATTTTGGGCGACAACTGCTTGGAGCACAGACCCGCGGTCGTATTCATGCGCCAAAACGTCTTCCAGCAGTTCCGTAAGTTTAGTTTTTCCAGTCGGTTCAGGCTTACTCATCGATGCGATTGTAGATCCAAGCTCGACCATCACATTAGTTTTGTAAATGATATCAAATGGTGCCCTTTTATTCGGGAAATGCGCGCAAAAGGCTTCTAGGTAAGCTCCAGGCATATATTCAAAAGCCTGTACTGAACCGTCTGTAGCGGACTGTAACCTATTTAAAATCCGTAGCGCTTCATCAAGCGATTCCGCGGCAATCATAGCGGTAGCTTCTGCTTTCGGCTTTGGCGACAATTTCACAACAGCCGCGGTAATTATACCTAATGTGCCCTCTGCGCCGATCATAAGGTGTTTCAAATTATAACCGGAATTATCTTTATGCAATTCCGACATAACATTCATGATCTCACCTGTGGGAAGCACCACTTCGAGACCGAGGCACAAATCGCGCGTATTACCATATTTCAGAACATTGGATCCACCTGCGTTGGTTGATAACATACCACCAATCATCGCAGAGCCTTTGGCACCAAAGGTCATTGGAAAAATTAAATCATGTGCTGCTACTGCTGAATGTAGTTCGGATAGGATAACACCAGCCTCGACAATTGCGATGCGCGATGCTGGTCGGATTTCGCGAATTTGATTCATTCTTTCAAGCAAAAGCAAAATTGCTTGGTCAGCGTAAGTTCCACCTGCCAGCCCAGTATTGCCACTCATCGGAACGACCGCAACATTTTCTGCGTTTGCAAGTTTCAGAATTTCAGAAACTTCCTTTGCGTTGGCTGGGCGTACAACTGCTAAAGGTGTAAACTCAAATTTATGGGTCCAATCCGAGCCATATTTACCACCTTTTTTTTCATTAAGCACATGCTTAGCACCAACAATTCCAGCAAGCTTTTCATTCAGCTCCACGGCCTGTTCCCTTCGTTTTATTACAATTGCGCCTTTGAGATTAGTGCCACTTTGCCAAAGGTGGTAAGCTCATCAAAACTGCATTTGCATCATGACCAGTTGCGAGGCCAAATTTTGTACCCCTATCGTAAACCAAATTATATTCCGCATATAAACCACGGTGCTCCAACTGTACGTTTTTATCTGAATCCGTCCAGTCTTGCTTCAACCTTTTCTCAACTAATGGCACATAGGCTGGCAGAAACGCACGTCCTATATCTTTTGTGAGCTGAAAATCCTGTTCCCAATTCTCAGTACAGCGATCATCCATAAATATTCCACCGACACCTCGTGCCCGGTTTCGGTGAGGAATATAGAAATATTCATCCGCCCAGTCTTTAAGATCACTGTACAGCCCCTCGCCATGACAGTGCAGGGCTGTCTTAAGCGTGTTGTGGAAATGTGCAGTATCTTCATCATATTCGAGGCAGGGGTTAAGGTCCGTGCCTCCACCAAACCACCAAGCGTGAGGTGTCCAAAACATGCGTGTGTTCATATGCACTGCAGGACAATGAGGGTTTTGCATATGCGCTACAAGAGATATACCACTTGCCCAGAAACGTGGATCTTCTTTCATTCCCGGGATACCCTTGCGAGTTGCCATGGCGTTCTGCGCTTGGGTACCTAAAATACCAAAAACAGTGGAGACATTCACACCTACTTTTTCGAAAACACGCCCACCTCTTAAAACGCTCATCACACCTCCACCGGCATTTTCACCACTTTCAGATTGCCGCTTGGTCGGCGTTACATCAAAGGTACCTTTCGGTTGATCTGAATAAGAACCCTCAACATGCCTTTCCTCCAAAAGCTCAAAGGCGCTAACGATCTCATCACGCAAAGACATAAACCAACCGCTGGCTAGATCTTTTTGGCTTTGAGAAATATCGCTCATTTTGCGCCTTCCAAATAAAACACTATTGCCTGGCACAAGGGCATTGAAGACCTAAAATTGTCAATATCAATTGACGGACCAGACAGCATCAGTGCACTGGGGCGGAAACTGGATCAATCAATGTCCGCCCCCCATCCACAGTCAAAATTTGACCTGTGACAAAGCCAGCACTTTCGGAAGCAAGATACTGTACCGTCTCAGCCACTTCAACAGCACGGGCAACGCGGCCCATTGGGGTGTGCTCTTCGATATCACTTCTAAAGTCACCGTGCTCTTTAAGTGCCTGTTGTAAGCTAGCGGACATGACCGAGCCAATAGAAACAGCATTGACCCGTATGCGTTTTGGCGCAAGAGTAACGGCCATCGACCGTGTCATTTGGTCCATGGCGGCGCTTGAAATAGAATATCCTAGCAATGAAGAGGTCGCACGTCTTGCAGCAATCGAGGAAAGATTTACAATCGCACCAACTTGGCCTTGTTCCTGATCTTCGCTCTGCTTGATCATGCGCTTCGATACTAGTTGAGACAAACGTAAACTCGTCAGAACATTTTGTTCCAACGCTGCTTCTACCGACTTGTCTTCAACATCGAAAAAATCAGATGCCAATACTTGGCGAGACGCGTTGACCAGAATATCAACACTATCAAATGCATCTAGAGTTGCAGACAGCAAATTGGCAAGTGTCAGTTTTTCGCGTAAGTCACCTGCAAAATAATGATGTAATACATCGCCATCTTCGTTGCCAAATTCTTTTACCAAACTCGCTTCATCCATATCCGCGTGCATCACATTGGCACCGCATTCGACAAAGTGACGAGCAATAGCTAGCCCTATACCCTTAGCGGCGCCAGTTATAATCGCTGTCTTTCCATCAATTGAAAACGACATACAAACTCCCAAAATTTTTCAGCTCTAAGGGATAGTAAAAAGTTTAACCTTTAGTCCCTGAAGCCTTCAGTACCTTAAATCGGTTATCACCTGCAACCTCATCAAAATCAGTAAAGAGCTGGGACAGCATTGCTTCGTATGACAAGTGACGATTGGAGACCATCCATAAAATTCCAGTTTTTTTTAGAATACTGTAAGCCTTTTGAATAAAAGTCTTACCCAGATCCAGTTCTATTTTTCGACCAATATGAAATGGGGGGTTCATCACTACATGGTCATATTTCCGTGTGGTAGTCCATGTCTCAATATCTCTCCAATAAAAGACCGCGCGTTCATCATCACAATTCAACTTTGCGCAACTCAAAGCGACATTGTCTACTTCCACCAAGTCAATGGAGCTCAAGCCAGGATTTCTAAGCATTCGGTGGCTCAAATAACCCCATCCAGCACCAAGATCGGCCACCGTGCCTACAAGTTCATTGGGCATAGAATCCGCTAGGAATTCTGAAGCCGGATCAATATGGTCAGCAGAAAAAACACCCGCGCGGGTCAGAAAGCCTCCTTCAATCTTTTTATAGCATGAAGCCTTCCATGACGAAAATACATTCTGTGCCAAAAACCAGAACAAACGTCCGTGCGAACCCGAAACTTGGCCCGCGATTGGGACCAAGGAACTAACCGCCTTTAATATGCTTTCAACACCTTGGGTCTTTGCACCATCTACGTAAACAATTCCCTCAGGTGCAAACTTAGTACCCAAAAAGATTAGATGCTTTGCTAAAGCTTTAGAGCGAGGCAGATGGACAACAGCGCAGTCAAAGACACCTGCTAATTTAGCGCCCCCTTCAAAACCTTTTTTAACAAAACTTTGCACTTTTGAAAATGAACTATGAAAAAATACCTGCCTACCAGACGTCACAGCCGAAAAATCATTTTCATCTTCCGGATAGAGGTGCAACCATTTCTTTTGCTGCCCCAGTTCCATTAAACCGGAGCGAGTTACCTGATGGAGCCGCTTGCTAAACATCAGTTACCTTACAGTTATATAACTGACGTTTGATTATTCTTTTTCCATTGTACAAACTAGAGGGTGCTGATGCTTACGCGAGAAATCCATCACTTGCGAAACCTTGGTTTCCGCCACTTCATGGCTAAAAACTCCTACAACCGCAAGGCCCTTTTTATGAACTACAAGCATAATTTCAAAAGCTTGTGTATGCGTCTTGCCGAAAAATCGCTCCAAAACGATAACCACGAACTCCATTGGCGTGTAGTCGTCATTGAGCAATAATACCTTATAAAGTGGCGGCCTTTTTGTTTTCGGTCGCGTTTCAAGCATTACATCCTGTTCGGGAATATCTTTTTCTGATGACATAATAAGTGGTATCGGTGGCATTTGGTTTTGAGGCTTTAAGTTTAACAGTACTGTGCCAGTATATAGAGTTAGCAACAGTGATTGAAACCCCCTGCTTAATACAAAGGTTTGCGTGGAGCCTAAAAGTGATGAAACCAACTGATCTGCAAAAATCACAAGCACTAGATTTGCTTTTCACAGCTCCAAATCAAAAATTTTGAGAACCGTTATTTAGCGCAATTAGTAGATTATGATATAAACCTACCAGTATGTGCTAATACTTCTATCCGTTTTTGATAATTTGACCTCGATATTGCATACTTTATTCCGAATCGGATCTGTGGTATGGCTTCCCGTAATAAGCAAAGTCGAAAAATCGGCAATTGAGGCAGATAAGGACGGTCTTCATGTTGAGAAGGCGTAAAAGACCTTCAAAGGTCTGGATAGTAGTAGTTGTAACAATTTGGGTATCCAACGTTTTACCCTTGACTACGATGGCAGCACCTTATGCCGCCATGGTAATGGATGCTCGGACGGGAAAGGTTCTTTCATCAGAAAACGCTGACACGCGACTGCATCCAGCATCACTCACCAAAATGATGACACTTTACGTTGTGTTTGAAGCCATTGAAAATGGCGAAATATCTCCTGACAAAAGGGTCCGAATTTCCAGAAAAGCTGCTTCAGAGCCTCCATCGAAACTTGGGCTCAGAGAAGGCCAGCGCGTACGTTTACGTTATCTGATTAGAGCTGCGGCAGTAAAATCTGCAAACGATGCTGCCACAGCCCTTGGAGAGGCAATAGAAGGATCCGAGGCCGCATTTGCTCGCCGGATGAATAGAACTGCAAAGGCTCTGGGGATGACGCGTACAACCTTCAAAAATGCGCATGGCCTTACAGAGAAAGGTCATCTTTCTACCGCAAGAGATATGACGATTCTCGGACGGCACCTGTTTTATGACTTTTCCGGCTACTACCACTTGTTCTCTCGTACAACTATTAGTGTCGGTTCAAAGTCCGTTCCAAATACTAATCGACGATTTTTACGAGACTACAAAGGTGCAGACGGGATTAAAACTGGCTATACAAACGCAGCAGGATTTAACCTCGTGGCATCTGCTGAACGGGGAAGTGAGCGAATTATCGCAACTGTATTTGGCGGCCGATCCACAAAGACTCGCAATGCACAAGTGGCAAAACTCCTCAATTTAGGCTTTAATAAAGCGGCAAGTAATGTTGAGGTTGTTCAACCAAAGAAGCCCAATTATGCAGGCGTTGACAAGAATGTGCCATTAGCCCGCATAGTCAGTCGCAAAACGGCTGTCGACAAAAGCCTCAGGCCAAAGATCCGACCAACTTCCTCATTAGATAACCTAATAGTAGCGTCCCTTGACATCAAAACTGGTGTTGCCCAAGCGTTAACGTTGGCCCATCTTAATTCCACAAAAAAAGAAACCACTATGGCCTTAATAACTGGAGCCCAAGTAGACCAAACAAAAGATATAATCAAAATTAAAAAAACGAAAGAACCTGAGGTTGTAATGAGCCTTTCAAGCTCTGGTGGGGGAGATTGGGCAATTAATGTGGGGTATTTCAAAAGCCACTATGCAGCAGAAAAAATGCTACTCAAGACCGCGCTAGCAGAGATGAGTACACTTGACGGGTCCTTGCGGCGAGTAGTTGAAAACAGTCGCGGATTTGGGGCTAATTTTGTCGGGTTGAATGAAGACGCCGCAAGTCGCGCCTGTAGAAGGCTTAAGGCCAGAAACGTTGCCTGTTCAACGCGTGGTCCAGAGTGAAATATCATATCCTTTTGATCCTGCGAATCTTAAATCCTTATTATGTCAAACGCCGCCTGCATTAGTTTTTTGGTGTAATCTCTTTGAGGTGAGTCAAAAATGTTGTTGACCGGTCCCTCTTCAACAATATCACCGTCTTTCATAACCAAAACATAGTGAGACATAGCCCTAACAACTTTCAAGTCATGGCTAATGAAAAGATAAGCAAGCCCATATTTTTTTTGCAAGCTCAGCAAAAGATCAATAATCTGTACTTGTACGGTCATATCAAGGGCTGAAGTTGGTTCATCTAAAACGACAAGTTTGGGACGCAACACCATAGCTCGAGCAATCGCAATACGCTGCCTTTGACCACCAGAAAACTCATGTGGATATCGAGCCATCATTCCCGGATCAAGACCAACTTCGATCAAAATTTCATTGACGATTTCTTCATGGTTTCGATTGTCGGGAGAGCCATGTACGTTTAAGCCTTCAGCAATAATTTGCGCGCAAGTCATCCTCGGTGAAAGTGATCCATATGGGTCCTGAAAAACAATCTGCATATCCTGTCTAAGGTTGCGTAAATCTTTGGTCCTTAAGGCATTCAGGTTCCGGCCTTCAAAGCGTATTTCTCCTTTGGATGCGATTAGACGCATAATCGCCATGGCAAGAGTGGATTTTCCCGAACCACTTTCCCCAACTATCCCAACTGTTTCACCTACCCGAATGGTAAGTGTTACATCATTCACCGCCTTCACATAACCCACCGTTCGTTTAAATAACCCACGCTGGATTGGAAACCATATTTTTGCGTTTTGGGTCTCTGCAACAATTGGCGCATTAGCCGAAACACTCTCAGTCGTAATGCTAGAGTGCGCACTTAAAAGTTTTTGTGTGTAAGGGTGCTGTGGCCTTGCAAATATTTCGGATGTCATGCCTGTTTCAACAATAAGACCATCTTGCATTACACAAACCCGATCGGCTATCTGCCCTACAATGCCAAGATCATGCGTAATGAAAAGCATACCCATATTTTCGTTACGCTTAAGGTCTAACAGTAGGTTTAAAATTTGCGCTTGAATCGTAACATCCAGAGCGGTTGTTGGCTCGTCAGCTACAAGCAATCTCGGTTCATTAGCCAGCGCCATGGCGATCATTATACGCTGGCGCTGCCCGCCTGACAGCTGATGAGGAAAAGCCGCCAAACGCTCTTTAGCATTTGTAATGCCAACCCGTTCTAGTAGACAAAGTACCCGTGCACGCGCGACTTCCCCAACAAGGCCCTGATGTAGCGCAAGCGACTCCAGAAGTTGTTTCTGGATAGTGTGAAGAGGGTTAAGTGAGGTCATTGGCTCTTGAAAAATAAAACTGATATCGTTGCCCCGGACAGTTTGAAGCCTGTCCAAACACGCCCCAATCATCTCATACTCATTGTACCATATTGAGCCCGAGATTTCAGCATTTTCTCCAAGCAATGATACCGTACTCAAAGCCGTAACAGACTTACCCGAACCACTTTCTCCCACCAACGCCAAAACTTCACCACGAGCAACCTCAAAAGAAATCCCTTTTACGGCTTCAACAAGACTGCCGTCTTGGGAAAAGCTTACTTTCAGGTTTCTGACCTTTAGAAGGCTCATTGAAATGTCTTTCTTGGATCAAAAGCATCGCGCAACCCTTCAAATATAAAAACCAATAAGGCTAACATAATCGCGAAAGTGAAAAACGCACTAAAAGCTAACCATGGTGCTTGCAAATTCTGCTTTGCTTGCAGTGTCAGTTCGCCCAAAGAAGGTGCTGAAGACGGAAGACCAAAGCCCAGGAAATCAAGGCTTGCAAGAGCTCCAATCGTGCCCGTCACGATAAAAGGGAGGAAAGTAAGCGTGGCGACCATCGCATTGGGCAACATGTGTCGAAACATAATCTTCCAATTACTAACTCCAAGCGCACGCGCTGCGCGAACATATTCCAGGTTTCGGGCCCGTAAAAACTCTGCTCTCACCAAGCCCACAAGCCCGACCCAACCAAAGAGGACCGTTAATAGGACAAGGAGCCAGAAACTTCGTCCCAAAATCGCGAACATAATGATGATGACATAAAGCGAAGGTATACCACTCCAAATTTCTATGAACCTTTGGAAAAGAAGGTCCGTAAGACCTCCAAAAAATCCTTGTACTGCTCCCGCTATAATTCCAATGATGCTTGAAAGTGTTGTGACAATGATAGTGAAAATGATCGATAGTCGAAATCCGTATATTATCCTTGCCAAGACATCGCGCTTTGTATCATCGGTCCCGAGAAGGTTTTGCCCATTTGGTGGTAAGGGTGCTGCTCCAGGACGTTCGACTGAAGTGTCATAGGAATATGGGATAATAGGCCAAAGTGCCCAACCTCTTTCATAACCATCAGTCGTTTCATCGAACTCACTTGCGTCAATGTCTCCAATAGTTTTTTCGGGTTCATCAAAACACTTATCAATGCCGCCGCTACGGATCAAACATTTCACTACAGGATCGCTGTACACCGCTTCTGTTTTGAAATCACCTCCAAAAGAAGTTTCAGGATAAAAGTTGAAAATAGGAGTAAAATACTCACCACGATATTTGACAAGGATAGGTTTATCATTTGCTATCAATTCGGCAAACAGTGACACAAAAAAAATAAAACTAAAGATAATCAGCGACCAAAATGCTCTTCTGTTAGAACTAAAATTGCGCCAACGCCGCTGGTTGAGGGGTGACAATTTAATCACCCTTCTCGCCTTTCAAAATCAATTCTCGGGTCAACAAACACATACATAAGATCTGACAAAATACCGACTACAAGCCCCATAAGGCCGAAAACAAACAGTGTTCCAAAAATCACAGGGTAATCCCGTGCTACGGCGGCCTCGAATCCCATCCGCCCAAGACCATCAAGTGAAAAGATGGTTTCAATAATCAGAGAGCTACCAAAAAAAACACCAATAAAGACACTTGGAAAACCAGCAATTACAATAAGCATGCCGTTACGGAATATGTGGCCATAGAGAACTCCAAACTCACTTACTCCCTTTGCACGGGCGGTAATTACATATTGCTTTTGGATTTCATCTAAAAAACTATTTTTGGTCAAAAGCGTAAGAGTCGCAAAGGCAGAAATTGTTGAAGCTATAACCGGTAACGCGATGTGCCAAAAATAATCGCCAATTTTTCCTATCAATGACAGGTTCGAAAAATTTTCTGAGGTTAGGCCGCGCAATGGGAATATTTGGTAATAGGAACCACCTGCAAACAGTACCAACAAAAGAATTGCAAATAGAAATCCAGGTATCGCATATGCTACGATAATAATTGAGCTGGTCAGCGTATCGAAACGCGTCCCGTCCCTTACGGCTTTTCCAATGCCAAGTGGGATGGAAACAACGTAAGCTATCAAGGTCGACCAAAGCCCTAAGGAGATAGAAACGGGCATTTTTTCGATCACCAGATCAACTACACTGATTGAACGGAAATAACTTTCACCAAAATCAAAGCGGATATAATTCCACATCATTTTTAGAAAACGCTCTAATGGAGGCTTATCAAAACCGAACTCTTTTTCCAACTCCGCTATAAATTCAGGGGGCAAGCCGCGAGCGCCAACATAATCTTCCCCTCCTTCAGAAGATGGGCCTCCAGAGTCATCGTTGGATCCAGCAAAGCTCTCAAAAACATCACCCTGGCCTTCCAGGTTAGCGATGATCTGTTCGATTGGACCGCCGGGAACAAATTGCACCATGGCAAAATTTATTACCAAAATCCCAAACAGCGTTGGGATTACGAGAAGTAATCGCCGAGCGATGTATGCGCCCATGATGTGACTACCTCAGAACTCCGCTTTCAGTCAGGGCTCGCGCCTTTTCTGCATTATACCACCAATAATCTAACTGGCCAAGTGAATATGGCGCGATGTTTTCAGGGTGTTCATACATGTCCCAATAAGCAACACGATGGGTGGCGTTATACCATTGCGGAACCCAGAACCGATAAGCGCGTAGAGCACGATCCAGAGCCATAACACTAATTTTTAAAGTTTCTGTATCGGTTGCATTGAGAACATTCTCAATCAGAGCATCAATACCTTCAGATTTAATTCCCATGGTATTAAAGACAGATTCGTCAGCAGTTTCTGAGCCAAAATACTGTTTAAGACCGGATCCAGGTTCCATACTCATGGGGAACTGGTCAGTTATTATGTCAAAGTCATAATTTCGGGTGCGATCTGTATATTGTGCAGGATCGACCCGATTATAGATTGCATCAATACCGACTGATTTCAAATTTTCAACAAACGGTAAAACTACTCTGTCAAATGCAGGACTACGTTCCAGAAGCTCAACTTTTAAAGTGTCTCCATTTGAATTACGTCGTAATCCATCGTCTCCCACTATCCAGCCAGCCTCGTCAAGTAAGTTGGAAGCTATGCGTAGGTTATTGCGATCTGTTGCACGCATGCCGGAAGTGACACCCATGACAGGCTTTTCGGTTAATATACCATCGGGGAGCACGTCTGCCAAAGGCTCTAGGAGAGCCAGTTCTGCTTCAGTCGGCTTTCCAGTTGCAGCAAATTCAGAGTTTTCCCAAAATGAGTGCACACGGGCGTACTGACCGTAAAAAAGAGACTCATTCGACCATTCAAAATTAAAGAGATGTGCAATCGCCTCGCGCACGAGGATATCGTGAAACTGCGGGCGACGCAAATTCAATACAAAGCTCTGACCGGTCGCGATGCCTCCATCTGGTAGCGTTTTCTTTATAACGTAACCATCATTTAAAGCAGGAAAATCATATCCAGTTGCCCAAGTCTTTGATGAATTTTCTAACTTGAAAGTGTAGGCTCCGGATTTGAAGCCTTCAAACGCCGCGTTTCCGTCTGCGAAGTACTCCACACGAATAACATCAAAATTGCCACGCCCTCGGTTGATCGGAAGATCGTTACCCCAGTAGTCAGGATTTCGTTTATACTTAACCCACCTATTCACTTCAAATGAGTCTAAAACATACTGCCCCGAACCGATGGCTGGAACCATTCTATTTTCATCAATCCCCGCACCCGTTTTCTCGAACCATGCTTTTGATTTTACAGGGAACCCGCCAACCAATGGTATACGATCACGTTCGGGTGAATCTAGCTTAAAAGTATATTTTATCCTGCGGGGTCCTAAAACCTCGGCACCTTCAACGATCTCAGCAAGTACAGCCTTATAACTTGGAAGACCTTCTTTAAGGAAAAGTTCGTATGTAAATTTAGCATCCTCAGCGGTAACGGCTGTACCATCTGAAAATCGAGCCTCTGGTCTGATTTCAAAAATCACGTACGAAAGATCTTCAGGATACTCCAAACCACTGGCAAGCAGGCCATAAAGAGCGCCAATTTCATCAGCAGTACCGGTCATTAAACTTTCAAAAGCCGCCGAAGCCAACGCCGCAGCTCGGCCCTTCCTCGAATATGGATTCATTGAGTCAAAAGTACCAAAGCCCCAAGTTGAAATTTCACCGCCCTTAGGTGCTTTGGGGTTTACATAGTCGAGATGATGAAAGTCTGAAGCGTATTTCAAGTCGCCAAAATACGAATAGCCGTGACTTTTTATAGTCTTTTGCTCTGCCATTGCAGTCGTTACAGGGAATAAGCCAAAAATTAAAAATATTGCTTTCCATAGGTTGCTTCTGGTACGCTTAGTAGTGGTTATAAAGATGTTAGCTTTATCGTTTGGAAATTTTATCACGACTGTTTTCCCCCATAAGAGTGACACAAATTAGCGTAGTTTGCGAAGTCGCCATGACTACGTTCAACCCCCAACTATCTCAAAGGCAAAAAAGCCCAGAGTGAAAATTTCGACACAATTATTCTTCAAATTCCCCGTCAGTTCACAGACTTAAGATACGCAATAACATTTGCACGATCCTCAGGTTTCTTAAGCCCTGCAAAGCCCATTTTAGTTCCAGGCGCATAGTTTTTGGGATTTTCCAAAAACCCATTAAGTTCAACAGCAGTCCAGATGTCCGCAACTGCTATTAAGGCGCCTGAGTATCCATAACCCTCTACCGAAGAAACTGCCCTATCGACAACCTGATAGAGATGCGGTCCTGTTCCTTTAGCTCCATCTTCCAACTTGTGGCAAGCTTTGCATTTGCCAAAAACCTTTGCGCCTTTAGCCAAGTCTGCGGCAGCTAACAAAGTATCAAAGTTCAACTCTTCATCGACTGCTTCTTCCAGCGCTTCCGGCTCCTCTACATAAATTTCGTAGCCAACCGCGTGTTTTTTACCATGTCCGTGATCCGCGTGATACAGTTCTTCTGCTACCCAACTGCCTAACAGAAAAACTAATAAAGACCCACAAAAAGCACCGGTGATTTTAGTGAGTGTCATAGTATCAAGCATAGCCTGAACTCCGTGGAAAATTCGTAATTGACGTTGTTTACCCGCTTCCTATTAGATTATGCAAGGTGTAGAAGGCGCGACTAAACGACCAAAACGCAAAAATGGTGGCCAAATGACCAATCGAATAGCCTTTCAGGGCGCTTTAGGGGCCTACTCACATGAAGCATGCACAACTGCTAGAAAAGAATTAGACCCCCTACCCTGCCCGAGCTTCGAAGATATGATTGAAGCCGTGCTAGAGGGACGTGCCGATCACGCCATGGTCCCTGTCGAAAACTCAACCTATGGAAGGGTGGCTGACATTCACCGGCTACTGCCAGAATCTGGTCTGCACATTATTGATGAAGCTTTTACCCGTGTCAGAATCTGCCTGATGGCTAATTCGGGCACAAGGTTGCAGGACGTTAAGTCTGTTCGCGCCCACCTAGTTCTTTTACCACAAGCAAAAACTTTTCTTGATCAGCATGGCATTGCCCCAATCAGTGCAGCGGACAGTGCAGGTGCAGCCGCTGAACTCGCATCAACTCCAAATCCTGCAATCGGCGTTCTTGCTAGTTCGATCGCTGCTTATACTTACAACCTCAAAATACTGGCAAAAGATATTGAGGACCATAGTCACAACACGACCCGCTTTCTTATCATGTCAAGTACACCAGATTATTCACGTCGTGCTCACGGCAAAATGATAACAACATTTGTCTTTCAAGTACGTAACATTCCAGCATCTCTTTATAAAGCGATGGGAGGTTTTGCAACAAATGGAGTAAATATGCTGAAACTGGAAAGTTACATGCTGGAAGGATCATTCACCGCTACCCAGTTCTATGCAGATGTCGAGGGGCATCCTGAGGACGAAAACGTCAAGCTTGCGCTTGAGGAGCTTGAATATTTCTCAACCAGCATCAAAGTTCTCGGCGTATATCCTGCAGACTCTCATCGCAGCCGTTATTGAGGGATATCCGGATATTTTTTGTTAATGATTTTCTTATCAAGCATTTATTCAAACTATTTCGCAGTTTGAGATTATTTAAGGGTGTCTGCGAGCCAGTGTTTTAAAAGAAATTGTGCGATTGAACCTAAGCGAGCAGGTCTAATTAACGTCTCCTTGCTGTCGAAAGTATTCATAAGCTCTGTTTTTGAAATCCAAAGTGCATCATCGATCTCATTTACGTCCAGATTAATCTCTTTAGATAAAGCTTCGCCATGGCAACCAATCATAAGAGAGTTCGGAAAAGCCCAAGGTTGGGAAGCAAGATAAGATACGTGCCCGACCTTTATACCACTTTCTTCAAAGACTTCACGGCGAACAGCAGCCTCTATTGTTTCCCCCGGCTCAACAAATCCAGCCAGCAAGGAATACATACGGTCTGGCCAGCCCGGCGATCGACCCAAAAGAACATTTGATCCTTGAGTGATCAACATTATTACAACAGGATCTGTCCGCGGGAAGTGCGTTGTTTCGCAAATCGAACATTTCCTCTGCCAGCCAGACATCGTCATCTCGGAAATTCCGCCACAACGAGAACAAAATTCATGAGAATTGTGCCAATGGAACAGCGCTTTAGCTGTAGCAGCTAGCTCAGCGTCGCGCGCTGTAATATAAGCCATCTGGCCACGCAACTCACAAAATACAGCGGTTGGAAAATCAGGATGAAATTGCTCTGACGAGTCATAAAATTCAGAAGGGTCAGGGCGCTCATCATCGCTTGGCGTCCAATTAGAAATATCTATTGCAAAGGTCTTTACTTCCTGATCGACGCCCAAAAAAATGCATCGCCCTTCCGAGAGAGCAATATGGTTTACTTCCGCCCGCAGTAAAAAAACCGAATCGTTTCTCTCAACGAGAACCTTCCCACGCCAAAGCACGATCGCTTGATCTCCAGCACTTGGGCACCCAGATCCTTTCCCTCGAAGTTCCGCAGCGCGCTGCAAGCCCGATCCACCAAATGTAACTTTCTCAGCCAGCCTCATATGTTACCCTTCTCTTCTGTCAGCCTCATGACATGCAAACTAGTGTACGGCAATCTTTCAAAGCTAGCTCTCTTGCGGAAAAATCCTATAAGCTTTAAACAGAACGAGAGAGGTTGGCGCGGGCAGGCGCCTCGCCAACCCGGTCAGATCCGGAAGGAAGCAGCCGTAACGAGCCCCGCTTGGGTCGTCGTCCAACCTCTCACTGATTGGAAAATTTTCTGGGTCAGCCATTTGTTACAGCAGCCCAAACTAACTGAGATTTTGTTTCAACGGCGCAAGGCCTAACTTTACGTAGGCGCTCCAGTGCGCCCTTTGCTGACTCACCTGTCTCGCACATAAGCCGCAAGAAAACCATTCCCGACCTTCCACACCCCCCGTGGCAATGGCATAAAACACGGCCACCCTCGTTCAAAACTTTGTGCGCCTTATTTGAAATATTGGTCCACCTGTCCTGCTCATGATCCGGCACCCCATAATCCGCAACCGGAAAATACATCCACTCAATTCCTTCCGCCCTCAAGTCATTAGGAAATGAGGTTATCCCAATTTTTTCCATTTCGAAAAACTGTGCAACGGTAATAACGAGTTGAGGGCGCCAGTCCGTGATACTTGCAAAATTTGTTTGGTAACTGGAAAAACGCCCCGGCATAGGACAAATACCGATCCGACCAGAAAGTACCGGAAGATCTAAAATATTAAACATTGAAGCAGGCCTAAATGCGTTTCGTCATTGAGAATTAGACTAAATTCATTATACTAAGGACTTGTTATAGTCAGACCGTTAATCTCTCAAGGGTTCACATGTCAGAAAACGCACCAGGCTACCAGGTCCTCGCCCGTAAATACCGTCCAGAAACATTCATGGACCTTGTAGGCCAAGATGTAATGGTACGTACACTGCAAAATGCCTTTGAAGCAGAGCGAATTGCGCAAGCATTTATAATGACAGGTATTCGAGGAACTGGCAAAACTACAACAGCGCGGATTATCGCCAAGGGTATGAATTGCATCGGTACCGATGGTTTGGGCGGACCAACAACAAACCCATGTGGCCAATGTGAAAACTGTTTGGCAATTATGGCTGGGCGTCATGTGGATGTCATGGAAATGGACGCTGCCAGTCGCACTGGCGTGGACGACATTCGCGAAATAATTGATAGCGTCCATTATCGCGCAGCCACTGCTCGCTACAAGATCTACATCATAGATGAAGTGCATATGCTTTCGAACAACGCTTTCAATGCACTACTAAAAACCTTGGAAGAGCCCCCCAAGCATGTAAAATTTATATTTGCTACCACAGAAATCCGCAAGGTGCCTGTAACGGTCCTATCCAGATGCCAGCGTTTTGACCTACGCCGGATAGAACCTGAAGTAATGATGGCATTATTGCAAAAAATCGCATCGGCAGAAAACGCCTCTATTACAAAGGAAGCTTTGGCACTAATCACGCGTGCTGCAGAGGGCTCCGCAAGAGACGCTCAATCGCTGCTGGATCAAGCGATTAGTCATGGCGCAGGTGAAACAACCGTTGATCAGGTCAGAGCGATGCTTGGGCTTGCGGATCGAGGCCGAGTTATGGATATGTTTGATATGATAATGAAGGGTGATGCAAGCGGAGCATTGGGAGAACTAGGCGCACAATATTCAGATGGAGCTGATCCATTGGCTGTTTTGCGCGATTTGGCAGAAATCACTCATTGGGTTTCCGTTGTAAAAATCACACCCGGCTCTGCAGACGATCCGACAGTATCACCAGACGACCGTGTGAGAGGAAAAGCATTTGCTGAAAATCTTCCGATGCGCGTTTTAACCAGGGCATGGCAAATGCTTTTAAAAGCTTTAGAAGAAGTTGCTAAGGCGCCCAATTCCATGATGGCTGCAGAAATGGCCATTATCCGCCTTACTCATGTCGCAGACTTACCAACACCTGACGAGCTAATCCAAAAGTTAAAACATATTCCTCAACAAAGATCTTCGGGCCGTCAATCTAGTGAAGCTTCAGGACAAAATCAGCAGTCTCGAGAGTCTAGTAGCCCATCATCTTCTGAAATCACAAGTGGTACAATCGCATCGGTCATGAGTCCGGCAATTGCCCTATCACAAGAGCAAGCGGTATTACACTATCCAACCTTTGATCATGTTGTGACACTTATCCGAAATCAGCGCGAAATTGCGCTACTAATGGATGTTGAAAATCATGTTCAGTTGGTGAAATACAAAGCCGGCCAAATTGAGTTTCAACCAACATCCGCTGCGCCTTCAGATTTAGCGCAGCGCCTTAGCAGTCGACTACAGATGTGGACGGGGTTTAGATGGGCCGTAAGCCTTGTAAATGCTAAAGGAGCACCCACTATCGCAGTGCAGAAACGTGCTGAAAAAGATGCGCTTAAACAGGAAGTCGCTGAGAACCCAATTGTTAAAGCAATCTTTACCAACTTTTCAAAGGCTAATATTTCAAGTATCAAAACACCCAAAGCTCTGGCTTTAGAAGCTAAATTTACAGCGCTTCCAGAATTAGAGGAGGAATGGGATCCTTTCGAGGAAGGTTGAACCGCCTCAGCTGAAAAAGCAGCTTCCACTCCTCTAACCAAAAAAATTGTATTAATCTCACTTTTGGATTTCAATACTATCCGGCATAGATGCTTGTAGGCGTTTTGTGCATGCGACTATCGTAGAGCGGCAAGAGAACCAAAAGCAGTTTGCTCGCCCCTTCCGGGGAATTCCATTGTAGTAATAAAGTACGTCAAATACTCACTTGAACCAAGTAGACATCATGCAAAATTTTTAGTAAAGTCACTGACCGGGAGCTAATTGTTACAGGTTTTTTGATCATAATCGGGTTTATTTTTCTTATTCCGTTTTTGGTTTTTTATAAGCAGCCTACTTATTGCGATTTGTATGAAAGCATTACTGAGTAAGCGAAAATTCAATCTCAGAAATACTTCTTTCTCCACTTCTCAATCTGTTATCATCACGATCATAACCCATCATTTATTTGCTTAAGTCCTTTTGGTGCCACTGCCCTCTAGAATGCTATTTAGTGTCTGAAAAATTGAAGATTGCCATTTCAATTAAAACAGGTTTAACCCAAATTAAAGTCTGGCTGTTAAGACTAAATCCCAGAGCCTGACACTCAAGGTTTTCCGCAAACTTACAGTATCTTTCAATTGTTTGGCAAATATCCAAAAAATATTGTTTTAAACTTCGGTGTTAATGTTTCAAAAATAGGCCTGAATATTTTTACCGGTAGATTTTTGATAGCGATAAGCAAATAACCCCTTTTGTCGGTTGGAAACAAGACCGCCGTGTGTATTCAGTCCATTTTGATTAAAGAGAGATAATTACCAGCCGGAAGGCATGTATATCATTTTATTTGATTGCATCAAATTTAAAAGGCATTCTAGAAATCAGTTGGCGCCCCACCTTCAGTTTTACGTCGCTCAACGAACTCTTTGAGTTCGTCATCAATAGCTGGGTCGATTGAGGGTGGTGCAAATTCTTCGATAATCTGATTAAATAAAATATGGGCGCGCTCGGTAGTCCAGATACCACCTGCTGCCTCCCAAGCTTCATAGTTTTGCCAATCAGAAAGGAAGGGTTGGTAAAAGGCCGTCTCATAACGATCTTGGGTATGCTGAGTGCCGAAGAAATGTCCATCGTTACCCACCGCCCGTATCGCTTCGAAAGCGATGTCATCAGGCTTAGTTGCGTAAGTTTCAGTTTCCATATAGCGCTGGATTTGCTGAAGAATTTCACAATCCATGATGAACTTTTCCGGGCTTGCTACTAACCCACCTTCAAGCCATCCGGCTGCATGGTAAATCAGGTGTGTACCTGATTGCACAGCCGACCATAGACTATTTGAGGTTTCCCAAATTGCTTGTCCATCTGGAACATTTGCCGCGCACACTCCAGATGCACGCATCGGCATCTTGTAAAATCTTGCCATCTGGCCAGTCATCTGAGTAGCGCGCATATACTCCGGTGTTCCAAATGCTGGTGCACCAGATTTCATATCTACATTTGAGGTAAATGTCCCAATCGCACAAGCAGCTCCAGGCCTTATCCACTGGGCTAAGGCAACAGCACAAAGCGCCTCAGCAATGGATTGAGTCACTGCACCTGCCATGGTGACAGGTGCCATGGCACCCGCTAAAGTAAATGGCGTGACTATAAGTCCCTGATTTCGGCGCGCCATTCGCATCCACCCATCTAACATCGGATAATCATGTTTTAAGGGCGATGTCGAATTGATATTAGTGTAAACTTTCGGACTGGCTTCAAAGTCCTCGTGGCTATGGCCACCCGCGATACGGACCATTTCCATTACATCTTCAACGCGTTCTTTTCCTAACGAATACGCATGTGCCACTTTGTCTGTGAGCGTAAGCTTGTCATACAAAACATCGAGATGACGCGTACTCGCGTGAAGATCGACCGGTTCAACTGGATAGCCACCAACGAAATGTATACAGTTAAAGTACTGTGAGAGTTTTAGCAGGTTTTTGCACATTTCGCGTGTACCGGAAACTTTTTTCTTAGTAGAATAATCCCAGTAACTGGGTGGGGAAGAAACGTTACCGAAAAGGATATGATTTCCTCCTACAGTGAGTTGGCGGTCAGGGTTGCGGGGGGTCAAAGTCCACTCTGAAGGAGCTTTAGAAACCATTTCCATCACAAAATCGCGGCCCATCCGCACGATATCACCATCAATATCGCAACCCGCCACTTTAAGGATCGCGCGTGCCTCATCATTTAGAAATGCTATACCTATTTCTTCGAGAATGCGCATGGCCGCCTCATGGATTGCCTGAATACCTTCTTCGCTTAAGGGCTCAGTAGGCTTGTCTCGATTTACAGGTAAACGCCAAGGCATCTGCTCTATCAAGCGTCCACCCCTCCTTTCGGCATTACCAACCCGGCCGCCGCCACGTCTTCTTTTTGACTTTTGTTCCGTCATGCCTATTTGCCCTTCATATAAATTGCAGCAAAAGCTTTCATTACATACAATTCCCGTTGGAAAACGACAGAATCAGTCGCTAATTTTGTCTCAGGATAATAGTTAAAAACGGAATTGTTCTAAAAATTTAGGTATATGGGAAATATCAGGCAGTACGATGTCTGCGTGATCAACAAGATCAATCTTATTGGCTGGGCCAGTTAGTACACCTATAGTTTTCATCCCTGCCCGCCGTCCGGCGATAAGATCGTTTAAACTATCACCAACCATAACAATTTTAGAAGGCTCTATGTGGGTGACCTGCGCAAAAGCGAGTAAGGGACCGGCGCTAGGCTTTGCGCCATAACCAGTATCATATCCGGCCAAAAAATCTAGATCACAATGAGGGTTTACTTTGACCTGGCCTAAATGTAAGCGAGCGTTTTCCTCACTATCATTTGTCATAACTCCCACTTTCAGCCGATTCTTGCGTAGAAGTTCAAAGTATTCTTTCAACGGAATTACCTCATAAAGAGGCAACTCAATGACCTGTTGGTTCAAGAACTGTTCTAGCGCATCAAGCTGCCAGGTAGGAAGCAGTCGTCCCAGTTGCAGCGCAACTTCACCACTGGTTCCAGCAATCACGATGCTTTGAGGTAAGAGTTTTCCATTTTCTAGATCAAATCCGATCGCTTTCGCAAGTTCTCGTGCAAGCCTTAATTCACCTTTTGATAGTTTTTCGATTATTTTTAAAGACCACGTATCCCATGTCTTCGAATATCCGAAGAGTGTTCCGTCTTTGTCAAAAATAATTCCGTTTATCTGCATACTGACTTAATTCCTTATTCCAACATCTCATGTCCAGTGGGTTTCATTTCCACCTGGGAAAAGCCCATGCACGCACTTAAGCTGTAAAGGGTCAAGGCCTACTGCCTTACAAAAGCCAACCACCCATTGATCATCCATCAGTATAAAATCTAAAACCGAAAGCAAAAGCGCCGGATCATCCGGCCCGGCTTTCAAGCTTTCAGCGCTACAACCTGTTGAACCCATAAAAATTGCTAGTAGATCTTCGTCAGCAACAAGCCATCCAAGCGCTTGTAGGGCTATAATCTCTGCAGTTTCGGGTGACACGCTTATAAAATCCTAAATCAAAAATGGTGTTTTGAGATAGATCTATAAAATTGTAACTAATGTTTAACAAGCTATCCGATAGAGCACTTATGTTGGGCATAAATTTTATTCGTTATTCTGCCTTTAAAAGCGGAATTAATTTTCGCCTGAAGCCCAGTATGCAGCTTTAAAGATTAGAAATGGTAAAATTGCAAAATTTGGGAAAAGAAGGCTGGCACCAAATTTCAAAGGTTTCGCTGAAATTAATAAAAACTACTAAGTGAATGACTTGCAGATCAGCGCAATTGAGGCAATGTTAGTGAAATGTTTTTATTTGGGGAGTATATCTGTGGGGTATTCGCAAATTTATCAGGACTGGCAATCTGATCCTGAAGCTTTCTGGATGGATGCCGCTAAGGCCATTGACTGGGTCAAAGAACCCACTTTTGCATTAAACGCAGCGCATGACCCCCTTTTTGAATGGTACACAGATGCTAAAGTAAATACTTGCTACAATGCACTGGACAGGCATGTTCAAAATGGGCGTGCTGATCAAACGGCTATAATTTATGACAGTCCGATGACTGATACCAAAAAGCATATTTCCTATGCGGAGCTTTTGGAGCAGACTGCTCAGTTATCTGGAGCGCTAAGAGCAAGGGGCGTTGAGAAAGGCGATCGTGTCATTATATATATGCCAATGATCCCAGAAACGATTGTCGCTATGCTTGCTTGTACGAGGATCGGGGCGATTCATTCCGTTGTTTTTGGTGGGTTTGCAGCAAACGAGCTTGCCGTTAGAATCGATGACGCCAGCCCGAAGGTAATCTTATCGGCCTCGTGTGGCTTGGAGCCAGGCCGTGTCGTGGCCTACAAACCTTTGATCGATACGGCAATTGAACAAGCATCGCATAAACCCGAAATCGTAGTGGTCTATCAGCGTGAACAATTGAAGGCGGAACTGCAAGAGAGCTGTGATTATGACTGGTGCGAATTTCAATCAGGTGTAAGTCCAGCCGAATGTCTCCCTGTAGAAGGCAATCATCCAGCTTACATCCTCTACACATCTGGCACCACAGGCGCCCCGAAAGGTGTCGTTCGTCCAACGGCTGGACATTTAGTAGCCTTGAACTGGTCAATGAAAAATATCTACAATGTAGATCCGGGTGAGGTATTTTGGGCAGCTTCTGATCTTGGATGGGTTGTAGGGCACAGCTACATTTGCTACGCACCCCTTATTCATGGAAATACAACGGTTCTTTTTGAAGGCAAACCAGTCGGCACCCCGGACGCTGGAACGTTCTGGCGTGTCATATCAGAACACAACGTTCGCAGTTTTTTTACCGCACCGACAGCCTTTCGCGCTATAAAACGGGAAGATCCCAACGGCGTGTTTAAACAGGACTATGACCTAACTTGTCTTAGAGCACTTTATCTTGCAGGTGAGCGTGCGGATCCCGATACCATTCATTGGGCGCAAAAACTTTTAGAGGTACCAGTTATAGATCACTGGTGGCAAACGGAAACTGGCTGGACGATTGCAGGCAACCCAATCGGAATTGAACCGCTTCCAGTTAAGATTGGTAGCCCATCAGTTGCAATGCCAGGCTATGATATCCGAATTCTGGATGAGACTGGTAAAAAACTTCCACCTAATACGCTTGGTGCAATTGTGATAAAACTACCACTTCCACCTGGCACCTTCCCAACCCTATGGAACGCTGAGAACCGTTTCAAAAATTCCTATCTCAGCGTTTTTCCTGGTTATTACGAGACAGGTGACGCCGGAATGATGGATGAAGATGGATATCTATATGTAATGGCGCGCACAGATGACGTAATCAATGTAGCGGGGCATAGACTCTCAACGGGTGCTATGGAAGAGGTACTCGCAAATCACCCAGACGTTGCTGAATGCGCTGTAATTGGGGTAAACGATACACTTAAAGGCCAATTACCGATCGGCCTACTTTGCCTTACTAAAGGAGTCAATCGACCCCATTCAGAGATCGTTACAGAATGTGTTCAACTGATGCGAGATGATATGGGCCCTGTAGCTGCGTTCAAACTCGCCGCAGTTATAGACAGACTGCCTAAAACGCGCTCTGGGAAAATTCTGCGGTCCACCATGGCAAAAATAGCAGATAATGAAGCATTCAAAATGCCCGCAACAATCGATGATTCCGCTATCTTAGATGAAATCAAAATAGCTTTGCAGGCTATAGGTTACGCAAATGCACCCTCTTGACTGTTGCAGGAGAGTTTGCGCTTAAATACGTCTTGCTTAATCTCTAAGTAGGTGTAGCTTTTGTAAGGTTGAAATGAAAGGGGCGAGCGTGAGTTATAGTGAATTTTGGCGCATGAGCGCAACTGAACAAACAAATGCCCTTAACAAAGGTGATATCAGTTCGGCGGAGGCCGTTAGCTCCTCTATAGATCGGATGCGAGCTGTGAATGGAGATTTGAACGCGGTGGTTATGAATCTTTCCGAGCAAGCTCTCGAAAGAGCATCGCAACTAGATAACCAACGCCAAAAAGGAGATCCATGTGGTCCACTCCATGGCCTCCCAATTACTGTAAAAGTAAATGTTGATCAGGCTGGCTGGGCCACAACAAATGGCATCCAGGCAATGAAAGATCTAATTGCACAAGATGATGCGCCAGTTGTGAAAAACCTGCTAGATGCTGGTGCCGTTGTGATCGGGCGTACAAACACACCCGAGTTTTCCTTCCGAGCGGAAACTGACAATCCAATACACGGGCGTACAAACAATCCTTGGGGACGCCATATTTCTCCCGGCGGTTCCTCCGGTGGAGCAGGTGCTGCTGTGATGGCTGGCATTGGTGCATTGGCTCATGGGAATGATATTGGCGGCTCACTTCGATTTCCTGCTGCTGCCAATGGAGCTTTTACAGTGAAACCAGGGCTTGGACGCGTTCCTGCCTGGAACCCTACCCAGAAAGCAGAACGCGGAATGCTTGCTCAATCAATGTCTGTTCAGGGCGTCATTACCCGCTCCGCGTTAGATCTAGAATTGGCCATGCCTACTCTAGTCAGGTCCGATCCCAGAGATCCCTTCCACGTTCCTCTACCTTATCGGATGTCGGTAAAATCAAATAATCTCAAAGTTGCTTACTGGTGCGAAACTCCAGGCTTTGACACACACCCCGCGGTTTACAAAGCCCTAACAGCGGCAGCGGAGGCCCTCAGGGATGCTGGCTATGAAGTTGAAGAAAAGGAGCCGCCGCTGCTTGAGGAAACTGCTCGGGCTGGCTATGGCGCTCTGTTGGGCGAAGTTGCCGAACTGATGGGCCCAGACATCCGAAAATTTGGGTCAGAAACTATTCAGAATATCTTTGCGGAATATTTTCGCCAGTTTCGTCCTGCAAAAGATTTAAATCTACTTAAGGCTATGGCTAAGAGAAGTCATTACGCCAGACAATGGTCATTGTTCTTATACGACTATCCTCTTTATCTCACACCATTCTTACCTCAACCATATTTTCAACCTGATAGGGACAGAGAGGGAGAAGAAGGTGTGCGTGAAGTTTTGGGATCAGCGCTATGGTCTTACTCAATGAATTTTGTCGGCTTGCCGGCCGGCAATTTGCCAACATATCTGGCGCAAATGGAAAGAGGACCCCAACCGATCAATGTACAAATCATTGGTCAGCGGTGGCGAGAAGATGCGGTGGTAGATGCCATGATTGAAATTGAGAAGCGTCTAGGTACGATGTGTGACGCGCTATGGGAGCGTATGGCCTAAAAGGTTGGACCTCGCCAATTTATCGATAGGGTTGCTACCTCCGGCAAACATAAGTTGCATTTGTTCTATAAGAAAGAAGTCGGAGCTCTGATCTATGAAAGGGGTGGAATATAGTACAGGTTAATTAGCTTAAATATCAAATCAGATTGAGTAAGGCATTGTATTAAGCAGCGTTATCTACCTTTTTTAAAACTAGGCAAATAAGACCGGACAACTTGTTTGGGTTTTCGTTTTACATGACTAAAGTCAGCGTCCTTAGTTCAAAAATAGCGTTAGGCGAGTCCTGATCGTCTGCCAAAGCGCCCAAATATTAAAACCTAGCGCTTCTCCTTTAATTTTAAAACAGACGACGCTTTATTGAACCCTTTTATTTGCCTCCAAGCCGAGCACTCGTTCAAATATTTGTGAACGCATCAAAATATGTAGGCTCTGCATGACTCAATTTAAATTTTGTAGTATCACAATCCCTCAAATTTCGAATTTTACCAACCTCCCAAATAGTAGAACCGTGAAAGGAAATAAAAAATTAGTTTTTAGTGATCCTCGGTCGACCGGTTCCGGTGACACACACTTGTGCTTCAACAAATATGTCTTTACCCTCAACTTCTGCTTTGCGGATATTGCGGGTAATCTCGACTTCAACATCCTCCACGCCTGAGGCCTTGGCATCAGCCTCAGCTCTCTCACGCAAATTTGCCTCGAGCGTTGAGATCGCTGTTTCTTCATCAGTGAAATCAAGAAGAGTTTCCGGTAAATGGACCCTGTACTGTCCTTCATTTGGGCTGCTAACAGTGCCACTGGCCCGCATAGTCACACGCCCCACCACAGCACCAATAGCACTTGCAACACCTATGTTTTCCGGTAACACCATTTTACAATTCAACCGCTCACCTACTGCTGGATAATATACCGGAGCAGAGGCACCTAGCCCAATGACAGGAAAATTGAGACCCGCATCTATCTTTAGAATTCCACTGTGCCCCAAAAGCCCCGCTTGCAAAAGGGGATGCTTAGCCAAGTCCTTTGGCTTGTTGCCAAAATCAACCACTTCTTCAAAAAATGCAGTTTCAAGAAGGGCCAGCGCAGTCTGATGGGTTAGTTGGTCAAAAATCTTTTGAGCAAGCGATGTTGCATCATTACAGAACGCGACTCCTGCTTTCGTGCGTTGTCTACCAAAAATTCGTAGGGCCTTTACTGCAGCCATTTTGTCCCACACATCTGTAAAACCAAGAACATGACTTGCATCAGTTGGCGTTAATGCCGATATTTCTGCCAACCCCCAGTTTACAAGCCGAACGAGTGCCTGTCTATCAAGGCGATTAGCTATCACATTGCCAAGCGGTTTTAGGCTAGTTTCCAACTTTTTTAACAACCGTTGGTCCCTGTCATGGAGATTAGCTTGGGGTTTAAATACTGTACTGCGGACGAAGCGCCCATCGAGTTCCCCAGGCAAACTACTTTTCAGCTGTTCATCAAGGGCTGCATGCACTACATCAGGATTTTCTATAGCGGCTAGACTTACAGGTAAAACCCTTTTTGGGCCAAGAGTGACACCACTTTCTAAGCTATCGAAGATCAAATGGACTTCACTGTCACCTCCAAGACCGGTGGTGCGCATGGTAACTGCCTCAACCATGGTTCGGTACGGACCAACCTGCGCCCCCATCGGATCGATTGCGGGCCGACCGCCTTTCAAAAGCGCAACATCTGTGGTGGTTCCTCCAATATCAGAAACAATTGCATTATTAGCGTGTGTCAGCCAGCTCGCGCCAACTATCGAGGCCGCGGGACCGCTCAAGATAGTTTCAATCGGTTTATCCCGCGCCTGCTCCTGCGAAATAAGTGCTCCATCACCACGCACTACCATCATTGGTGCACGAATCCCCAGGCTGATAAGTTGATCGGAAGCACGACGTATCAAACGGTCAATCATCCCGATCAACCGCGCATTTAGCAAAGCCGTAAGCGCCCTTTTTGGCCCATTTAGTTTTGCCGACAGTTGATGAGAAGTACTTACAGGTTTACCACTTATGGACTTGATAATATCGGCTGCCTGCCTTTCATGCGCTGGATTTCGAGTTGCGAACTGGCTAGCCACGGCAAACGCCGAAACGCCCTTCATGTCAGCGATCCAAGCTTTCAAGCAATTTTCCTCCAAAGGGCACACCTGCAAGCCTTCATGACTATGTCCACCCCTGAGCTCAATAAATTCATCGCCTTTTAGCGCCTCTAAAAGGCCGTGTTTTTCCACATCGCCCTTCCGAAAGCCGATATAGATAAGTCCAACCTGATCGCCTTGCCCTTCCACCAATGCGTTTGTGGCAAGCGTAGTTGAAAGGGAAGCCATAGATATATCACTCGGAGCCACACCCGAAGAGTTCAAAACGCTTTTAATCGCACGCGCGATACCCAAGGCCAAATCCTGTTTTGTAGTCAAGCACTTCGCGCTTGCAATGACTTTCATTTCATCTTTAAGGATTACTGCATCAGTATATGTGCCACCCGTATCAATGCCCAGGAGTAGGGTCATGTTTACCTCATCATTTTAAATTCTGTAGCGCAAATTTGTATTCGAATAGCTTACCATACGTTTTCACAAAAGTTGTGCCGGCGCTAGCATCTTTAGAGGATTTTTAACCGTTCCGCCGCCCATTCAGCCGCCTCGGAAATAGTAGAGTCCGCATCATTTTTTAAGCCTTCTGCAATCGGCAAAAGCTTTTTAATAGCGGAATTCCCAATCGCGTAAAGTACATTTCGCACAAAGCGGTCCCGGCCAATTCGCTTGATAGGGCTACCAGAAAATTTGATCCTAAAGCCCCTATCGTCTAGGGTAGCAAGCTCCGCAAGATCCGGAGCTATAAGTTCCTCGCGCGCATGGTAGCGGACTTCTTTGGCCTGGTTTGCAAATTTATTCCAGGGGCACACAGCTAGGCAGTCGTCACATCCGTAGATCCGATTACCCAGTTTTTCACGGAGTTCAATATCTACAGGACCCTTGTGTTCGATCGTGAGATAGGAAATACAACGGCGTGCATCAAGCTGATATGGGCGTGGAAACGCGTTTGTCGGGCACACCGAAATACACTCTTTGCAACTGCCACAGCGGTCCGTTTCCGGTGCATCTTTAAGAAGGTTAATAGTTGTGAATATTGAGCCTATAAAAAACCAGTTACCAAGTCCACGGCTTACAAGATTTGTATGCTTACCTTGCCAACCTAATCCTGCTGCCTGACCTAGTGGCTTTTCAGGTACGGGGGCCGTATCAACAAAAACTTTAACCTCACCGCCGGTCTCAGCCACCAACCAACGGGCGATGGCCTTGAGACGTTTCTTGATGACATCGTGGTAATCTTTATTTTGAGCATAGACAGATATTGCCGCCTTTTCTCTGTGATGCAATATTTCTAAGGGGTCGTGATCAGGCGCATAATTGTGTGCAAGCATAATCACCGACCTCGCCTCAGGCCAAAGTGCACTTGGATCAGATCTCCAATGGCTACGCTCCGCCAACCATCCCATCTGTCCGTGATAATCTTTCTTAAGGAACTCCTGCAACCTTTCCCCAACATCCGGAACATCTGAGGGGCTGCATACCCGTAGATCATCAAAACCTTCTTCCAAAGCTTTTAAAAATAATGCATTTTTAAGAATTGTACCTTCCTTAAAGACGGTCATCAAAAGTCCAGGTCATTGTAATGCCGTGGGGGCGGAAAGCCAGGAACCTGATCAGCCAAAATACTGCGAAATGCGGGGCGTGACTTTATTTTAGCATACCATTCTTTTACAATGGTGGAACGATTCCAGTCCACATCAGAAATATAGTCAAGGCAAGATATATGAGCTGCGGCGGCGAAATCGGCCATTGTCATCACATCACCAGCTAGCCAACGCCGCCGCTCGAGAAGCCAGTTCATATAATCTATGTGGTACTTGATACGCTTGGCACCCGTTTTGACGTTTTTACTTTCAGGAAACCCTGCGCCACAAATTTTTTTCAAAACGCGCTCGTGCAATAGCTTTTTGGTTACTTCACGATTAAATTTATCGTCAAACCAATTAATCAAGCGCCTCACTTCATAGCGATCATCTGGGCATTTCGGCATAAGGATTGGTTCGGGAAAAATATCTTCCAAATATTCACAAATCGGAAGGCTTTCACTTAGATAACGGCCCTCCAATCTCAAAATAGGGATAGTTCCGGCTGGATTGCGATTGATAAATTCCACAGATCGCTCCCAGTATTTCTCCTCAACAAGTTCAACTTCAATCTTTTTTTCCGCAAGACAAAGACGAACTTTGCGTGAAAACGGGGAAAGAGCAAAATGATATAGCCTCAACATGCAGCAGTTCCATTAATAAATTCTGGATAATGAATGCCCATTTAAAAGGATGATTTCAATCCTGGATTTGTTTTTTCTCGATGATTTTAACCTAAGTTACAAGCTTGATCATTTCGCTGACAGCTTTGTTTTATCGCGCCTAACGGGATGCAGACCCAAAACTCCCTGAAAACAAAAAAATTCGACCTTACTCTGCAGGCATGCTTTCCAATTCGGTTATCAATGGATGGGGCAAGTGCATCAACATTTCTTTGGGGCAAATCTGTAGAAAGTTTGGCAGTTCAGTCTCCCAACGCTGCAAAATCCCTTCTGCTCGAAGGCTGCCAGTTTCTACTGCATGCTTTTCTACCAGTCTTTTTAACTGGTCTTCCCATGCAGAAACCGTTATGGAGCAGGCAACTAAAGTATCCATATTAAGCATCTTCTTAGCCTGATCTTCTGGATCATACAGATAAGCCATTCCTCCTGTCATGCCAGCTCCAAAGTTTGCCCCTATAGGCCCAAGCACCACGCTAACGCCGCCAGTCATATATTCGCAACCATTGCTTCCGCAACCTTCAACGACAACTTTAGCACCGGAATTACGGACACAAAACCGTTCACCCGCCCGACCTGAGGCGAACAGATAGCCATCGGTTGCTCCATAAAGAACCGTATTGCCGATTATCGTATTCTCAGCGGCCACCAGTTGGCTAATCATTGACGGACGCACTATAATCGCACCCCCAGAAAGCCCCTTGCCTACATAGTCATTCGCATCGCCAGTCACTTCCAATTTAAGCCCACGTGTTGCAAACGCACCAAGCGATTGCCCAGCACTTCCCGCTAGTTTCACAGTAAGGTGATCACGTTGAAGGTCATTTTGCATACCAAAGTTGCGTACAATATGGCTTGAAATCCGGGTGCCTACACTACGATGCGTATTTTGAACAGTGTAGCTGAGTTGCATTTTTTCTCGATCATTCAAAAAACGCGCGGCGTCTTCCACAATTTCAGCGTCAAGCGTTTCTGGAACTGGGTTCCTATCGCGGTCACGTCTATAAACGATTTTATCCGCTCCATCAACGGATATCAAAAGCGGATTCAAGTCAAGATCATCGAGATGATCAGAGCCTCGGCTCACCTGACTCAGCAAATCTGCGCGCCCAATTATATCGTCGATGGAACGTGCCCCAATGCTGGCAAGGATTTCCCGGACTTCTTGAGCATAGAACGTGATCAAATTTACAACCTTCTCCGCGTTTCCAGTGAATTTTTCCCTAAGCTCTTCCTTTTGCGTGCATACCCCAACGGGGCAGGTATTCGATTGACACTGACGTACCATAATACATCCCATGGCAATAAGAGCTGCCGTGCCGATGCCATATTCCTCTGCACCCATCATAGCTGCCATGATAATATCACGCCCGGTACGCAACCCGCCATCGGTGCGGAGTGTGATCCGATCGCGGAGGTTATTCATCGACAGCACCTGATGCGCTTCTGTCAATCCCATTTCCCACGGCAAGCCAGCAAACTTGATGGAAGTCGCAGGTGAAGCGCCCGTTCCGCCATTATGCCCAGATATTAAGATTACATCCGCTTCAGCCTTTGCTACACCAGCAGCAATCGTACCAACGCCAGAAGAAGCTACCAACTTAACCGTTACTTTGCAACGAGGGTTAATCTGTTTGAGATCATAAATCAGTTGCGCAAGGTCTTCTATTGAATAAATGTCATGGTGAGGAGGAGGCGAAATCAAAGTCACCCCTTTTGTAGAGTGCCGCAGACGGGCAATTAAGTCTGTAACTTTCATTCCGGGTAATTGACCACCCTCACCTGGTTTTGCACCTTGGGCAACTTTTATTTCAAGCTCTTCACACTGGTTTAAATATTCTGCTGTCACTCCAAACCGTCCAGAGGCTACCTGCTTAATCTTGGCTGAGGGATTGTCACCATTAGGTTCGGGATAAAAATGCGCTGGATCTTCCCCTCCCTCACCACTATCAGACTTTGCTCCAATACGGTTCATTGCGACATTTAGCGTTTTATGTGCCTCAGGACTTAATGCGCCTAGAGACATTCCCGGCGTGACAAAACGCTTACGGATAGAGGTGATGCTTTCAACTTCGCTCAGAGCGATAGAATTGCCAAGCGGTTTAATCGCTAATAAGTCGCGGAGGTGAATTGGCGGATTGGCCTGCATACGCTTAGAATATTGCTTCCATATATCATAGCTCGCTCGATTACAGGCCGCTTGCATCATATGCATGGTTTGCGCTTCCCAAGCATGCGTTTCACCTGATTTACGCGATTTATAGAATCCACCCATGGGTAATAAATTCTCTCCACCCAGCCAAGCGCGTTGGTGAACTTCTAAAGATTTCTTTTGAACTCCACTAATACCAATGCCCGATATTCGGCTCATAAGGCCTGGAAAATATTCTGCGCACATGGCTCTTGACAACCCCACTGCTTCGAAATTCAACCCACCGCGATAAGAGGATAGTACCGAAATGCCCATCTTAGACATTATTTTTAAAAGTCCCTGATCGACCGCCGTACGGTAGCGGGACATTGCCTTACTAAGTGTTCCGCCCAAAAGTCCACGGGAAATACGGTCCGCTAGGCTGTCTTCGGCAAGATATGCATTAACAACCGTTGCTCCTGCCCCAATCAGAACTGCAAAGTAATGCGGGTCAACACATTCGGCAGAACGAACGTTAATGGAGGTAAAAGTACGTAAACCTTTCCGGGTTAGATGGCTGTGCACGGCAGAGGTGGCCAAAATCATTGGCATCGCCACTTTGTCGGTATTAGATAGGTGGTCCGTGAGAGCCAAGTGGCCAAAGCCAGAACGAACAGCGTCTTCTGCTTCAACTCTGATCCGCTCTAGACCATCTTGGAGGGCATTGGCACCAGTACTTTTGTCAAAGGTGCAATCAATTTCAACAAGCTCGGTATCAAAATGACGCTTTAGCTCATTCCATTGTGCGTTTCCGATAAATGGAGACTCCAGAACAAGGATTTCAGACTGCGGGCTGCTTTCGTTTAAAACATTCCTGAGGTTTCCAAAACGCGTCTTTAAACTCATAACCCTAAATTCACGTAAACTGTCAATTGGTGGGTTCGTTACTTGTGAAAAGTTTTGCCTAAAATAATGCGAAAGTGGTCGGTACGCTTTAGAGAGCACTGCACTTGGTGTGTCATCACCCATTGAAGCTAGAGCTTCTTTCCCCATCTCTGCCATAGGAACCAAAATATGTTCAAGTTCTTCAATCGAATATCCGGCAGCTATTTGCCGACGCCGAAGTTCTTCGCCTTCGAACATCGCCGTTTCGCTCACATTTTCCAAAGCTCCGTCAAGCTCTTTAATTTTTGTAATCCAGTCGCCAAACGGTTGGGAAGCGGCAAGTTTATCTTTGATAGAAGCGTCACCATAAAGTTTACCCTCAGTCATGTCGACTGCGAGTAACTGGCCCGGCCCCAGGGCTCCTTTTTCACGGACGGTAGATTCGTCAATGGGGACCATACCTGCCTCTGACCCAGCAATTAAAAGTCCATCACCTGTAACAACATATCGCATAGGACGGAGGCCGTTTCGATCGAGCCCTGCACATACCCAGCGTCCATCCGTCATTGCCAGTGCTGCTGGGCCATCCCATGGCTCCATGACAGCGTTGCAATAAGAGTACATATCCCGCCAACTTTTGGGCAACTCCTCTGCTTGCTTAGACCAACTTTCTGGAACGAGAATAGTTTTCGCCATTGGGGCATCGCGCCCCGCTCTTACCATCATTTCAAAAACCGCGTCTAAAGCTGCTGAATCAGACGAGCCTGCAGGAATAACTGGTTTAATGTCCTCTGCCATATCACCGAAAGCTGCACTTGTCATGCGGATTTCATGGCTTTTCATCCAATTGACGTTGCCTTTCAGGGTGTTGATTTCACCATTATGCGCCAGCATTCGGAATGGTTGAGCAAGCCACCACTGCGGGAAAGTATTGGTAGAATAACGCTGATGATAAATCGCAAACGCACTTTCAAAGCGCACATCTCGTAGATCAGGATAAAATTCAGCGACCTGTTCAGCTAACATCATGCCTTTATAGATAATAGAGCGACAAGACATTGAAGCTATATAAAGTCCGGTCACCCCAGAAAATGTCGCCGCCTTCTCAATGCGACGACGAATTACATAGAGTTCCCTTTCAAAGGTTTCCTCATCCACACCCTTGCAGTTACTGATCAAAATCTGCTCAATTTCCGGACGTGTTGCATTGGCCTTTTCACCCAGACAATCAATCTCTACGGGCACATGACGCCAGCCATAAATATAATATCCCATCCGGAGCACTTCGCTCTCCACTATAGTACGGCAGGTTTCCTGCGCTCCAAAATCTGTGCGTGGCAAAAAGACCTGACCCACCGCTATCAATTCTTTTTTGCGGGGCTCATGGCCAGTACGTCGGATTTGATCATAAAAAAATGACACTGGGATTTGAACGTGGATGCCAGCCCCATCACCGGTCTTACCATCAGCATCAACGGCGCCGCGGTGCCAGATAGCCTTTAGGGCAGCAATCCCATTTTCCACTACTCTGCGACTCGGTTTTCCATCAATGGACACAACGAGCCCAACGCCGCAGGAGGCGTGCTCAGTCTCCTCGCAATACAAGCTTTTTTCAGCCATCCATGCCCTTTTTGCTGATTCTTTAGCTTCCCAAGTGTCATCAAATTTCGTCATCTTGGCCTCCTGTGCGATCGGGGCATATTTTCTTCCAACAGCGCCCGAGAAAAGATCGGAATATTTAAGGAGCAAACACTACTCCGCCGCTATGGCATTTCTCGATTTAAGATCGTTTAAAATAGCATCCGCCGTATCTCGTCCATCTCGGATAGCCCAAACCACCAGAGAGGCACCTCTAACAATATCCCCTACGGCATAAACGTTTTCTAGCTTTGTGCGGCCCGTTTCGAACTCCGCTTTGATCGTACCCCACCGAGTGACTGGCAGCTCTGGATGGTCAAATAGTGATGGGAGGTCTTCAGGTTCAAAACCCAAAGCCTTGATCACCAACTCTGCCTCTTCCACATACGCACTGCCCTCAATCGCCTCTGGCACCCGACGTCCGGTTGCGTCTGGGGACCCTAGACGCATCTTATTGGCAACAACACCATGCACCGGAGTTGAGCTATTATCAATATCGACAATGTTCGTTATACCATGTTCGCCAAGAAATTCATTTGGAGCAGAAAGCCAGTCAAAGATCACACCCTCCTCTTCGGCGTTTTGAACCTCACGCTGCGAGCCTGGCATATTCTCTCTGTCACGCCTGTAAATGCATTTGACTGATGTGGCACCTTGTCGCACAGCTGTCCGTAGGCAGTCCATCGCAGTATCGCCACCACCTATCACAACGACTTTTTTGTCTTTTGCGTTAAGTTCTCCGCTTTCAAAAGCGTCAACCTGGTCACCGAAATTTACTCTGTTTGAAGCCGTGAGATAATCGAGCGCTTGAACTACGCCGCTGCGTTCAGATCCCGGAAGGTCAATATCTCGAATTTTATAAACACCAGTTGCGACGATCACCACATCATGTTTTTCGCGAAGGTCATTAAAACTTATGTCCAGCCCAACATTGCAGTTCAGTTCCAAGTTGATACCACCCTTAAGAAGCTGGTCATTGCGTTTAATGACTACGTCTTTTTCCAGTTTGAAACCAGGTATGCCGTAAGTAAGTAAGCCGCCAGCGCGATCATATCGGTCATAAATTGTTACCTGAATGCCCGCACGGCGCAGCCTATCAGCCGCTGCCATTCCACCGGGCCCGGCGCCGATAATACCAACGGAGTGACTTAACTCAACAACCGGATTTAGTGATTGCACCCAGCCCTCTTCCCAAGCCTTGTCCGTGATATATTTTTCAACCGCGCCAATTGTAACAGTACCATGCCCGGCGCTTTCTATCACACAATTTCCTTCACAAAGCCGATCCTGGGGGCAAATTCGGCCACAAATTTCTGGAAATGTGTTGGTTTGCTGCGACAGCTCGTAGGCTTCTCTCAATCGCCCCTCTGCTGTTAGCTTTAGCCAGTCCGGAATATTATTATGAAGAGGACAATGGGTCTGACAATATGGAACACCGCATTGACTGCAGCGGCTAGCCTGTTCCGCAGCCTTTTTACGGGCAAACTCGGCATAAATTTCATTAAAGTCTTGTGAGCGCTCTCCCGCAGAACGCTTTTTTGGCATTTCTCGGTTGAGCGATACAAATTGTAGCATCGGCTGTTCAGACATGCGGAAATCCTTTTAAGAAATCAGTAATTGTTCGTCCATATGCGATTAATAGATCAAATAAAAGACATAAGTACTGACCTTTATTTTAACAAATTTCATAAAACAATGCCACGCTGATAATAAATCTTGGGTTTTAGGTCCGATTCGAATATAAAAGTGGGCTTCCTTGCTTAAGAATGACGGGGTACAAGACGTCTAAGTGCTTAAGGATTACACATGCCCGTTTTACATCTTATCATACTTGCTATCATTCAGGGCATTACAGAGTTTCTGCCAATATCATCCAGTGCACATCTTATTATATTACCGTCCACTGCAGGTGTTGAAGATCCGGGGCCACTAATTGATGTTGCAGTACATCTAGGCACTTTGATAGCGGTACTTGCTTATTTCAGAGTAGAGGCAGCGCGCGTTTACAGAGGAGCTTTTGGTATAATGCGGGGTTCAATTACAACCAACGATGAATCCCTTGCGCTTTGCCTGCTGACTGGAACAATCCCCGTTATCCTTCTTGGCATAATTTTCAAAGGAGTGGGGTTAGATATTACACTTCGCGATGAGTTGGGTCTCATTGGTATCATGATGTTAGTTTTCGGGATTCTGTTATGGTGGGCCGATAGTAAAAGTTATTCGATAAAAACTGCGGAAGAGTGGACATTAAAACAAGCTCTTATCTTGGGGCTTTGGCAAGCCATTGCTCTTATACCGGGCACTTCACGATCGGGTATCATTATCACGGGTGCGCGGTTTATGGGCTTTAATCGAGAAGACGCAGCACGCATTTCAATGCTTATGTCGATACCTGTCATAATTGCTGCTTCAACTCTTAGTGCCCTAGAAGCCGTTCGCGTGGACAATTTTGGTGCTCTTCGGGCCGGTGCGCTCGCAGCTTTTTTTTCGGCGGTCTCCGCATATATTACACTGCACCTCATGATGAATTTGATTAAAAAAATAAGCTTCACCCCCTATGTAATCTACAGGGTTATTTTTGGTGCTCTTTTAATTTGGTGGGCTTATGCCTAAAAGAAACAAAAATGTGGGTAGCCAAACTAAAGGATGAGACGTCTCAAGATGAGCAAACTTGTATACCTTCTAAATGGTCCTAATCTCAATTTGCTAGGACAGCGCGAGAAAGATATCTATGGGCATGCAACTCTTGCTAATGTCACCAAGGCCTGCGATCATATAGCCCTTTCAAAGGGTATGATTTTAAAATGTTTTCAATCCAATTATGAGGGACAACTTATCGATTGGGTCCACGCAGCCAGAGTTGAGGCAGATGCTATAGTCATAAATCCTGGTGCATACTCACACACTTCTATAGCACTCTTAGATGCGCTGAACGCATTTGAAGGTCCAGTTATCGAAGTACACGTCTCAAATATCCATGCTCGCGAAGAATTTAGACACAAGTCCTATGTCTCCATTAGAGCTGACGGGATCATAATTGGCCTCGGGGTGCAAGGTTATGAACTTGCACTTGAAGCCATCGATAAATTTTCTAATTGAAAAATTTTTAAAAATAAAAATCTAATTTGTTTGCATGGCAATTAAAGAAACTCGCAAGACCCTTTATAGATATCAATTATTAATCCTTTGGTTTGCCATGCAAAATATGGGCGCGTTGTTTATAAGAATAGCAAAGGAGTAGTTATGTCTAACGCACCCATCTACGAAATTGATGTGGCCAAGTTTCGGAATGATCCATATCCCACCTTACAATACATGCGTAGCCATACACCTATCGCTTACGTCCCGACTTTGGATGCAATTCTCATTACCAAACGCGATGACATATTCAAATTAGAGAAAATAACTAATGTTTTTTCGTCAGTTCAGCCGGACGGATTAATGACAAAGCTTATGGGCCAGAATATGATGCGCAAGGACGGGCACGCTCATCAGGTAGAGCGCAAAGCGATTTTTTCCACAGTTTCCCCAAAAACCGTTAGTGATATCTGGGAGGCCAAATTTAAAGAATCAACAAAACAGGTTTTAAATAATCTCGCGCCTTCCGGATGCGCAGATATTACCAAAGATTTCGCCATGCCTGTGTGTGCCGAAGCACTAAAAGCCTTGACCGGTCTCACCAACATGTCATGGCAGGAAATGGACCGTGTAAGCCAAGGCATGATCGATGGATGTGCAAATTATACTGGCGATCTGCAGGTAGAGGCCAATTATAATGGTTGCACTTCCTCGATCGATGCTCACATAAGCGAACGGCTCAGTAGAGCCGTGGATTCAAACGATAACTCTTTATTGCTGTGCAAAAGCGCTGGTCTTAGCGACACACAGTTACGCGCAAATGTAAAGCTGGCAATTTCAGATGGTCAGAATGAGCCTAGAGACGCCATAGCAGGCATCATCTGGGCGGTTTTGCAGAATTCGAACATCCTAAGAGATCTGAAAGCAGGTAACTTGAGTTATCTGCAAGTCTTTGAAGAATTCACTCGATGGATATCACCAATTGGGATGTCTCCGCGCCGAGTAGCTAAACGGTACGTTCATTCAGACATTAAGTTTGAAACCGAAGATAGTGTATTCTTCATGTTTGGGTCAGGAAACCGTGATGAAGAATATTTTGACGATCCTAATACTTTTAACCCATATCGAGATACCTCCAAAGCTATTACTTTTGGGGCTGGACCACATTTTTGTGCAGGTGCTTGGGCGACAAAATCTCTAATAGTTAACGTTGCTTTGCCTATGATATTTGAAACTTTTCCAGATATGAAGTTAAACGGTGAGGTGAAATTCGTTGGCTGGGCTTTTCGGGGACCTCTTAGCGTTCCGGTTATATGGTGAAAAAACTAGACAAAATTCGTTATGCTTTAGCTTTGACTTCATTAATAATGTCATTAAGTCTCATAATATGATTTGGACGCTTCCCAATGTGCTGACTATATTACGCCTTTTGGCAGCGCCCTCTGTGGCTGTTATGTTTTTATACTTCAATAGGCTTTATGCCGATTGGTTTGCCTTGGTCCTTTTCATCGTTGCAGCGTTAACTGACTGGTTTGACGGTTTTCTTGCTCGCACTTGGAAGCAAGAGACTAAATTTGGGACAATGTTGGATCCAATTGCCGATAAAGCCATGGTCATTATTGCACTTTTGATTATTGTTGGGTATTCTAGCATGTCTCCTTGGCTCGTCCTGCCAACTACACTGATTGTGTTTCGCGAAATTTTTATTTCGGGTTTACGTGAATTTCTAGGAAGTGATGGTTTAACTCTTAAGGCTACTAGAGCAGCCAAATTAAAAACCACAGCGCAAATGATAGCTATTGCAACTCTATTTTCTCAAGGTATTTTTGAGCATCATTTTGCTTTGTCCTTGGTCGTAGTAGAATCTGGCGGGAAAACGTTGGAAAAAGATGAGGCAGCTTGGGCCTTGCAAGGTATGATCTGGTCAGGCCATTTGGGGTTGTGGCTTTTGTGGGGAGCAGCACTTCTAACACTCATCACAGGGTGGGATTACTTTCAAAAGGCGTTGCCATTTTTGAGGGAAGACAAATGATTAAGGTATTGTACTTTTCGTGGGTCCGTGAACGGATCGGTCAACCACAGGAGACCTTAGAGACACGTGCTGAAAACGTGACAGCTTTGGTCGAAGAATTACGCAGAAAAGATCCACGCTATGCGATGGCCTTTTCAGATATTAATGCATTGCGGGTTGCAGTTGACCAAGTCCTCGTTGATTTTGACGCCCCTATTAACGGTGCTAAAGAAGTAGCCTTCTTTCCACCAATGACCGGGGGGTGAGTATTAATATTTTTGTTCAGTCAGATAGCTTTAATCTCGGTGATGTATCTAACAAATTTGTAAGAGCTCAGCATGGTATGGGTGCGGTAGTAACTTTTTCAGGCATTGTGCGAGATCTTAATGACGACCCACTAAAATTTTTGGAAATTGAGCACTATCCGGGAATGACCGAAAAAGCGATTGGCGAAATCGCCAAAAATGCCATGCAGCGTTGGTCACTTGGCGATGTGCTAGTGATTCATCGTTATGGTAAATTGAGTGCAGGTGACCTTATAATGATGGTAGCAACCGCTGCACCCCACCGAAGAGATGCATTTGAAGCCGCCGAATATCTGATGGACTATTTAAAATCTCGCGCTCCATTCTGGAAAAAAGAAAATACAAATACTATGCAAGGGTGGGTAGATGCCAAGGATGAGGACGAAGATGCACTATCGCGTTGGTAGTCAGAGATTACTTGCTCATAAATGATACTCTACAGGATCCGATCCTATATGTTAAATAAATTCTTACTAATGATTCAGAAGTTGAGGCCGCTAAAATCTTTTAGTTAAAAGTATGTTAATTAATTGTGCGGCAACCCTATGTCGTTCAATATCCTAGATGTTTACCAGCGTTCATATTATGCAGGCACATGCTAAAACTATGGCCATTATAAGTCCCGCATTTCTATTTGATTTAAAGAGACTCAATAACCCACTTTGATCATCTAGATTGAGCTGCTTTAGTTGCCAAATCAGATGGCTAGTAAAAGCAAATACACCAAAAACAACAAGGGTAAGTTTTCTGCCCTCGGCAACAAGAAGAAGTGCGACAATCATCAAAAACGCTGAGATTGCAATAAACCCCCACAACCACGCAACAGTTTGGTCTCCGAACAATCTCGCCGTTGACTTAACGCCAATCAACGCATCATCTTCCCTGTCCTGATGCGCATAAATGGTATCATAAAATAATGTCCACGAGATCGCACCTAAATACATTAGGAAAGGAGCTAGAGTTATCGTCCCGCTATGAGCCGCAAAGGCTAATAAAATGCCCCAGTTAAAAGCAATCCCTAAAAAGACCTGTGGCCACCAGGTAAACCTTTTGGCGAAAGGATAAACGGCCACGGCCGACAAAGAACTCAGTCCAAGGATTATCGCAGTTTGATTAAAGGAAAAAAGAATGAGTGACGCCAAGAGCCCTTGTAAAACCATCCAACTTCCAGCTTGGAAAACATTAACCTGCCCCGAAGGTATTGGACGTGATTTGGTTCTCTCAACAGATCTATCGATATCGCGGTCCGTAATATCATTCCATGTGCATCCAGCACCACGCATCAAGAAGGCACCGATTGCGCAGCCAACAAAAATCCATAAATCTACCAGTGAAAATAATCCATCGCTCAAAATAGCCAATATCAACCCCCACCAACACGGCAAAAGCAGAAGCCATGTACCTATGGGGCGATCTGCTCGGGATAGACGTAAATAGGGTCTGATCCATCGTGGCGCGTAGCGATCAACCCAATTCCCCTGAACCGCATCAAAGACCCGACCTTTATCTTCTTTCGTTTCGTCTCGAACGATCATATATTACGATCCATGGAACCCAAAATCCGCCTTTACGTTGATCATTCCTTAAAGGAGGGACAAAGCGTCTCTCTTAAACTTGAGCAAGCACATTACTTATTTGGGGTCATGCGCCGATCTGTTGGCGATACTATAGCACTTTTTAATGGGTACAATGGCGAATGGAGCGCTGAAGTAGTTGAAGTGCAAAAAAAGGCAGGTTCGCTTCGGTGCACTCACCAGACGCGCCATCAGCAAAATCCACCTGACCTTTGGTTCCTATTTGCACCAATCAAAAAGGCACGTACCGATTTCATTGTAGAAAAGGCAGCAGAGCTTGGGGCCGCCAGGATCATTCCAATTCAAACAGAATTTACCAACTCAGAACGTATTCGCCAGCATCGTTTACAATCCCACGCAATTGCGGCCGTGGAACAGTGCGGAGGGACCTTCATTCCGGTTGTAGAAAATCTAGAGCGTTTGCACAAAATTCTCACAGAATGGCCCGCTAAACGCCAAATATTGTTTTGTGACGAAAATAAAGTGGGACAACCGGTTGAGCTGAAAAATCTCCAAAAAGGTAAATGGGCAGTTCTTATTGGACCGGAAGGTGGTTTTTCTCAAAAAGAACGAAACCAAATCTTGAAAATTGCCAACAGCTATTCGATTAGCCTTGGTCCTAGAATTTTAAGGGCAGATACCGCTGCTGTGGCTGCTCTGACACTTTGGCAAAATAAGCTTGGCGATTGGACGTGATCCGGCCAGAAGCCAAAGATTTCTTTTGGCTTTGGCGGGAAGTATTGATAGGAACAATTCTGACTATTGTAGGGTTTCATTGGTTTTTCAACAGCTTTGGCTTGTTGAAATGGATAGGCCCTGCCCTCGCTGTATTAGGAATTTTGCTAATTTTTGTAGGCCAGCAACGTAGCCGCTTTCATGTTTCAAGAACAGGGGCAGGTTTGGTCAGGATTGTGGAAAGCGAGATTAACTTTATCAGCCCCAAACAAAGTGGTAGTATCGCAATTCCCGAAATCACAGGAATAACGCTTATAACACATGAAAATATGCGATGTTGGAGACTGGATCAAAAAGCTCAGACCGCTCTAATCATACCATTAGGTTCTTTGGGTGGGGAGCGCCTCTTTGATGCATTCGCAGAGATTAGCGGACTAAGCTTGGAACGCTTACTGCGTCAACTGGCCGAAAAAACAGATCAATCCACAATTGTCTGGAGACGGAGCGATTATCGAGACAATCAAACAAACCTACATTGACACTCACAAAAAACACCTTCAAACCGTCAGGGATTGAGATGAAGGGATTTACTTGATGTCTATTCCACAGTCTGGCGGCGGCCCTATTGAGCGGCACGAAGAATTGGTTGAATATCTAGCCTCTGGATGTAAACCAAAAAGCGAATGGCGCATTGGAACTGAGCATGAGAAATTCGGCTATTGTAAGGAAACCCTTAAACCTCTTCCTTACAGTGGAAGTCGTTCGATTCTTGCGGTACTTAAGGGACTTAAAGAACGTTATAGCTGGGAAGCTGTAGAAGAAGGCGGGAAATTGATCGGTCTCCAAAAAGATGGGGCCAACATTTCTTTAGAACCCGGAGGGCAGTTGGAGCTATCGGGCGCAACACTTACCAGTATACATGAGACCTGTGACGAAGTTAACACACACCTTCGAGAAGTTAAATGCATTGCGGATGATTTGAACGTAGGCTTCATAGGCCTTGGCGCGGCACCATCCTGGCATCATGCGGAAATGCCCATGATGCCCAAAGGGCGTTACAAGCTCATGACTGATTATATGGATCGCGTTGGTACAATGGGGAAATCTATGATGTATCGAACGGCATGTGTTCAGGTCAATTTGGATTTTTCAAGCGAACCTGACATGGTACTAAAACTCAGGGTTGCACTGGCCCTACAGCCCATCGCCGTGGCGCTCTTTGCAAATTCACCATTTTTTGAAGGCAAACCCTGTAATCACAAAAGTTGGCGAAGTCGGGTTTGGCGAGATTTAGATGCAGATCGGACTGGCATGTTGCCTTTTGTTTTTGATGATGGCTTTGGATTTGAAGCTTGGACAGAGTATGCACTGAATGTGCCGATGTACTTTGTTTATAGAAACGGCAAGTACATTGACGCACTTGGACAGTCTTTTCGCGATTTTCTAGAGGGAAAACTGCCAGCTTTACCAGGTGAAACACCAACACTGAGTGATTGGGCAGACCATTTGACAACGATTTTTCCAGAGGCCCGCATAAAGAAATTTATCGAAATGCGTGGTGCTGATGGTGGACCATGGCGGCGCCTATGCGCTCTCCCGGCTTTTTGGGTTGGAATTTGTTACGACAATACAGCGCTTCATGCTGCTTGGGATCTTGCCAAAAATTGGGATGCAGAAACACGCGAAGCTTGGCGAGTCGAAGCATCAGTCCACGGATTTAATGCGGTATTGAATGGTCAAAAAATGCTTGACTTGGCGAAGGAGCTTGTTGCCATTTCGGAGCATGGTTTGAAGGCGAGGGCAATAAACGGTGCACAAGGCTTGTTGCCAGATGAAACGCATTTCTTAGACGCGCTTAAAGATAGCCTAGAAATTGGTAAAACACCCGCGGATGAGTTGCTCGATCTATATTACGGGCCCTGGGCACAAAAACCAGAACGCATCTTTGAAGATTTTAGCTACTAAAGCTTTTAAAAAAATAAACTGTAAAATTCTCCAGAAGGCTTAACGTCTTGAGTGGCGTTGGGTTACATGATTTCGAAGACAAGCAAGATTGCAAAATTTCAGTAGTGCTGCAGATGCGTAAAAAATCACTTTAATCGAGTGGGCCATATCCTCTTGAAGGCCAACACGGTAAAGAAGTGGCAAATTACTCACCCAAAATAAGAACTATGACCATCCCAATTTGTCGAAACTCTTTTTTGCACTAAAAATGAAGGTCAGAGCGTAAATATTCTAGCTTATTTTAACCCTATTTTTGACCACATCTTAAATCAATAGAAATCTGGTATGATCTCCTTACTAGGCTGATAAATAAATATTACGGAACTAGTACTTTGTTCGTGCCTAAGGGATGAATTTCTGATGAGGGCCTCGCGTTAGCTTCACAAGTTTAAAATATCGTGTTTGGCTGATTAAAATAAATCCAATAATAATACAGCCATTACCCCACCAAGCATAAAAGCAAGAGGAAATCCAATTATTAGAGGCCAGACGCGGCTTTTCTGCGGAACTTCAGGAGGCTTAGCTTGATTAATGAGCATCAGCTCCACAAGCCCAGGCAATCTAGGTCCAAAACGGGACAATACGTGGACTGTTTTTGAGATGTCTTTTAAAAGTGCCTGCGGACCAATACTCTTGCGGATGTAAGCTTCAACAACGGGTTGAGCTACCTGCCAAATATTGATCTGTGGGTTGAGTGAACGTGAAACGCCTTCCACAACTACCATGGTGCGTTGAAGCAAAATTAGCTCCGTCCGGGTTTCCATACCAAACCGCTCAGTGACTTCGAATAGATAAGCCAACAATTTACCCATGGATATTTTTGTAGCATCCATACCAAAAATTGGCTCACCCACAGCCCGTAGTGCGCGAGCAAACTCATTAACATCGCGATCATCCGGAACGTAACCAGCCTCGAAGTGAACCTCTGCAACTCGGCGGTAATCACGCTTTATAAACCCAAAAAGAATTTCTGCATAAACCCGCCGAGTATACTCATCAATATGCCCCATGATACCAAAGTCGAGTGCGATGATATCCCCATTGGAGGCAACTTTAAGATTACCCTGATGCATGTCAGCATGAAAATAACCGTCCCTTAGCGCATGTTGAAGAAAAAGTTCGAGTACTCGTTCTCCCAACCTAGCCCTATCATGGCCAGCTGCATCAATCTCATCATTATCCCCCAAAGGCGTGCCGTCTGCCCAACCCATCGTCATCACGCGACGTGAGGACAAAGGCCACTCAAGGCTCGGAAGAGAAAATCCTTTATCATTTTTGGTATTTGCCGCAAACTCACTTGCAGCAGAAGTTTCAAGACGTAAATCTAACTCTCCGAGTACCACTCCCTCAAAATGTTCAATAACAGCACGTGGTCTTAAGCGCCTAGATACCGGAGACAGAAATTCGATCATGCCAGCAGCGAAATAAAAAGCGTCAATATCAGTCTTGAAAGCCCTTTCTATACGTGGTCGTAGAATTTTAACAGCAACTATTTTTCCATCGGCTGCCAATTTGGCTCTGTGGACCTGCGCTATAGATGCGGCCGCTACGGGCTCACTAAACTCCGAGAACACTTCGTCAGGATCAACACCGGTTTCATAAAGAAAAGTTTTTTTTGCAATTTCTGCGGAAAACGGAGGGAGCCGGTCCTGAAGCACTCTCAACTGCTGAGCGATCTCATTACCTACGACATCAGGGCGTGTTGACAAAATTTGTCCAAATTTAATGTAGGCAGGCCCTAGTGCGGTCAGCGCCCTGGTTATTGGTGGCATCGACAAGTCACCACGCAAACCTAGCCAGTAGAACGGTGCACCCAAGATGCGCGCAGCTACACGCAGCGATTTTGGAGCATTAAAGGCATCTAAAACAGCGCCCATAGCTCCCGTTCTCTCAAAGGTTGCCCCAGTGCGAATAAGACGCCATATATTTTGAGGACCACGCATTATAATTTCCAACCGGAGTGCAAGCAAGCAACGCCCATCGTAAGATTGCGGTATTTGGCGTTTTCAAAGCCAGCAATCCGAACCATTTCCAAGAACTTATTTTGATCAGGAAACTTACGGATGGATTCTACAAGATACTGATAACTTTCACGATCATTTACAATCAACTTGCCTATTGTGGGAATAAAATTGAAAGAATATCGATCGTAGGCCCACCGTAGAAGATCATTAGCAACATGAGAGAACTCAAGAACCATCAAACGTCCACCTGGCTTCAAAACACGGAAAGCTTCATTTAAAGCCTCCTGCGGTCTTGTGACGTTTCTAATTCCAAAACTAATTGTGTAAACATCAAAGCTGTTATCCTTAAAGGGCAGAGCCATAGCGTCACCTACAACCCACTCTAAGTATTGATCGAGTTGAGCAGCCTCAGCCCTTAACTTTCCTTCCTCCAGCATTTTGGTGGTCAAATCCAGCACTGTTACCCGCGCATCACCAGCTCTTTTGAGAAATCTAAACGAAATATCACCTGTCCCACCGGCAACGTCCAGCAGTATCTGGCCTTTGCGAGGGTTGATCCAATCCATCATCACATCTTTCCAAAGCCGATGGACCCCGCCAGACATAACATCATTCATTACATCATATTTCGAAGAAACGTTGCCAAAAACATTTTTGACACGATTTGCCTTTTCAGACTCAAGTACTGTTTCAAAACCAAAATGTGTTGTATTTTCTGAATTATCAGCCATGACCAAAGTCCCAATGTCTTTCATTTTGTTACACGATTAAGCACACCAAATTCAATGCGGCAGATAAGCGCTTGAGCCATATACATATAGACTTTGGGATTTACATACTTGAATATCGCTATGCGTAATTTCCGAAGTAACATATTAATGCCGTATGCGTAAACTTTGAATTTAGCGGATAAAAAAATGCCAGAGTTACCAGAAGTTGAGACTATTCTCCGCGGACTAGCGCCAGTGATTGAAGGCCAAATAGTTACAACGGCCAAAGTAAATAGGCCTGACCTCCGCTGGCCCTTTCCGAAAAATATGGCGAATCGTTTAATTGGAAAAAAGATCAAACAGCTACGTCGCCGATCAAAATACATCCTTGCAGACCTTTCATGTGGACAAACTTTGCTGTTTCATCTTGGGATGTCAGGACGTATTTTGGTCACAGGCGATCAATTGGGGCGACTTTTTCATGTGCACTCAGCCCCTGAAAAGCATGACCATGTAGTTTTGGATTTTTCAAACGGAGCGCGCATCACTTTTAATGACCCTCGCCGCTTCGGCGCAATGGATCTTTTTGATACAGATAAAGAGCATGACTGCAAAATGCTTGCAAATCTGGGACCTGAACCCCTTGGTAATTCCTTTAATCCACGTACCTTTGCAGAGCAGGTAAAAAAACGCCGCTCGCCAATAAAATCTGTCCTTCTAGATCAGAGAATCATAGCGGGCTTGGGCAATATTTACGTTTGCGAAACCCTATACCGAGCCGCCATTTCCCCTACAAAATTTGCAAACATAATTTCTCAAAAGCGGCTGGAGGCTCTTGTCCCACACATAAGGGATGTACTTCTGGCTGCAATTTCCGCAGGCGGGTCTTCCTTGCGTGATTTTAAACAAACTAATGGAGATCTGGGGTATTTTCAACATAGTTTTGATGTCTACGGCCGTGAAAATGAGCCTTGCCGACGGGCAGCATGTAATGGCAAAGTATCTCGTGTAGTACAGTCGGGGCGTTCCAGTTTTTATTGTAAAGTATGCCAAAAATAGACCAGAACAATTTCTGGACATGAAAATTAATTACATGGTAAAGCCCTGCGCAGTTCGAAACAACCGAAAGAATGTTTCATGGCTTACGAGACAATCATTGTAGACATCGAAGACCATATCTCGGTTATTACACTTAACCGTCCGGATTTTCTGAATGCACTAAGCGATCAATTACTTGAAGAATTATGCGATGCTTTGGGAGATGCACAACGCAACGATAAAGTACGCTGCATAGTTTTGACCGGCTCAGAAAAAGCATTTGCTGCTGGTGCCGACATTAAAATGATGAGCAACAAAACTTTTGTGGACGTATTTAACGGGGACCTATTTACAGACGCCGCTGATAAAATCACTGCAATAAGGAAGCCAGTGATAGCAGCAGTTTCTGGTTACGCTTTAGGTGGAGGCTGCGAACTGGCAATGATGTGCGATTTTATCATTTGTTCTGACACTGCAAAATTTGGTCAGCCAGAAATTAATCTTGGCGTTTCACCGGGTCTTGGAGGCACGCAAAGACTGACGAGGTATATTGGGAAGTCCAAAGCCATGGACATGAACCTGACTGGACGTTTTATGGAAGCGGACGAAGCCGAACGATGCGGCCTGGTCAGCCGCGTTGTTCCCAATAAAAAGCTTATGGATGAAGCAATGGCGGCTGCGACAAAGATAGCTGAAAAATCTACTGTAACCGTAATCGCTGTTAAAGAGATGGTAAACCGATCTTATGAAACAACGTTGCGCGAAGGCTTGCTATTTGAAAGGCGTGTCTTTCACTCATTATTTGCGACTGAAGACCAGAAGGAAGGCATGGCGGCCTTTTTGGAAAAACGCGAAGCACAATTCCGGGACAAATAAACAATATTGAATATTTGTATGGTGTAGGCGGTTGACAGAGGATGACGTGAGCCCTAATGACGGTTACTTGTAAATCAGAACTTGATCAGTGGGATAGATATACTATGGCAAATTCGCCTCAGGCAAAAAAACGAGCGCGACAGAACGAGCGCAACAGACTAGTGAATAAGAATCGACGCTCACGCGTAAGGAGTTTCATTCGCAAGGTTGAAGAAGCTATTTTGAGTGGCGATAAAGAATCAGCTGAAACCGCTCTTCGAACTGCGCAACCCGAGCTAATGCGGGGTGTATCAAAAGGTATATTCCATAAAAATACAGTTGCGCGAAAAATGTCACGTCTTTCAGCAAGAGTGAATTCGATCGGCTAAGTATCTGGGAACTAATGAAGTTACAGGGCGCCTGCGAGCGCCTTTTTTTGTACAATAAACCCACGATACAGATTCTTTTAAATAAAAATTGATGTCAACTATTAAGTTCTATTGCCCGACAAACTGAAGACTTGTTAAGAAGGGTATGCGAGTCAGCTCGCATGTCGGGGGGGATATATAAAATTTTAAGTCTTGAACTATCGTTTAATTGCAAAAACGTATAAAGTTCTTGAAGATCGATTATGTCCATTCGGCAGTTTCGGTAGGATGGCTATGGTTGCTGAGATTCAGGTTTGAAACTCAAATCAAGGTGACCGGTAGGCTGAATTCCGGCGAAAAATCGCGGTGTGTGATCCTTAAACAGAGAAATTGCGCAAGGGTCTGTTGCTAGGAATTGGGAAACATGAAAAAGAAACACTGGAGTGATCTTCAGGAAAATTTAAGACAAACTGTAGGAGAACACAATTATTCTAACTGGATTGCACCTCTCAAGTTTTCAGTAGTAGAAGATGGTGTCGCTATTTTCCATGTCCCAACTACCTTTTTAGGAAATTATGTATCGCAGAATTTTAGCGATCTTTTGCTTTTTCAGCTTTCCAATCTTGATGACGAGATAAGGCGAATAACCTTTAAGGTTCCTCAGAAAATCAAGAAAAACCAGAATAGCGCTTCATTAATGGGGTCGCAAGGCGTATCTAAAATGCGCAAAAGCAGTGCCGTTGCTGCTTCTGAAACAGATTTGCCCGGAGCGCCACTTGACGCACGTTTCAGTTTTGACACGTTCGTTGTCGGCAAACCCAACGAACTGGCTCATGCCGCGGCGAAACGCGTGGCTGAAGGTGGTCCTGTTACTTTCAACCCCCTATTCCTATATGGTGGCGTTGGCCTTGGTAAAACTCATTTGATGCATGCAATTGCTTGGGAACTTCAAAAAAAACGGAAAGACCTAAGTGTTATATATCTTTCAGCTGAACAGTTCATGTATAGGTTCGTGCAGGCCTTGCGGGACCGAAAGATGATGGACTTCAAGCAAATGTTTCGGTCATTTGACGTCCTTATGGTTGATGACGTGCAATTCATTGCTGGCAAAGATAGTACTCAGGAAGAATTTTTTCACACTTTCAACGCACTTGTTGACCAAAATAAACAGATTATAATTTCGGCTGATCAAGCCCCTGGAGAAATAAAAGACTTAGAAGATCGGATCAAAAGCCGCCTTCAGTGCGGTCTTGTAGTGGACCTACACCCAACTACTTATGAGCTAAGGCTCGGCATTTTACAGTCAAAGGTCGATCAGCATCGCCCTCACTATCCGGAAATTGAAATTGAGGAGGCAGTACTCGAATTTCTTGCATTACGTATCGCTACAAATGTACGCGTTTTGGAAGGTGCTCTAACGCGACTTTTTGCGTTTGCATCTCTTGTTGGTCGCTCAATTACACTTGAACTTGCACAAGATTGTCTGGCGGACATTTTGCGGACATCGGAGCGCAAAGTAAGCGTTGAAGAAATACAGCGCAAAGTTGCGGAACACTATCATATTCGGCTTTCAGACATGATCGGACCAAAACGTATGCGCTCCTACGCAAGACCACGCCAGATTGCGATGTATCTTTCAAAAGTCCTAACGAGCCGTAGCCTTCCTGAAATCGGCCGTCGCTTTGGCGGAAGAGACCATACAACTGTAATGCATGGTGTTAAGCGCATCGAGGAATTGCAGGTGGAAGATAATCAAGTTGCAGAAGATGTTGAAATGCTGCGGCGCGCGCTCGAAGCGTAGTTTTTTTTGTTTTACCTACGCCCTCTGTGTGCAGATTCTTTGGCTTGACGTGTATCAAGTTAGCGTAGAAAAAGAAAGACGAAGCTAAAGTCGCACGCGTTTGCTGCACGGTGCATATTTGGCAAATATAGGAGCAATGGTTATGAAACTGAGTATAGAGCGCAGTATATTGCTTAAGGCCGTGTCTCAGGCCCAATCTGTTGTTGAGCGACGCAATACGATACCTATCCTTGCCAATGTGCTGATCGAAGCGGAGACGGATTACGTTCAGTTTCGCGCAACTGATCTCGACATTGAAGTTCTGGATAAAGTACCAGCTCAAGTTGATCGCGCAGGTTCAACTACCGTTTCAGCAATCACTTTGCACGACATCGTAAGGAAATTACCAGATGGGGCACTAGTGACGCTTTTTGATGATGCTTCGAAGAGCCGTTTGAGCGTAGAGGCCGGACGATCAGTTTTTTCTTTGGCGACACTGCCTAAAGAGGATTTTCCAGTTATGGCTTCATCAGAATATGAAGCAAATTTTTCCGCTCCCGCACCACTTTTGCGTAGGCTTTTTGACAAATCTAAGTTTGCCATCTCGACCGAAGAAACACGGTATTACTTAAACGGAGTTTATCTGCATGTAGCCGATGCGGATAGTGGGAAGGTAATCAGATGTGTGGCTACTGACGGTCATCGTCTTGCTCGTGTGGATGCAGAGTTACCCGAAGGAGCTGCTGACTTACCTGGTGTAATAGTGCCACGTAAGACAGTAGGGGAACTTCGGAAACTCCTAGATGAAGACAACGCCCAGATTGCCGTATCTATTTCAGAAACCAAAATCCGATTTGCCACCCCCGAGACCACCCTTACGTCTAAGGTGATCGATGGTACATTTCCAGACTATGCTCGGGTCATTCCACAAGGTAATACACGTAAGCTAGAGGTTGATGCCAGTGAGTTTGCAAAGGCTGTAGATAGGGTTTCTACAGTTTCTTCAGAACGGTCGCGTGCCGTAAAGTTATCGCTTGACGAGGATCGCTTGATCCTTTCGGTGAATTCTCCGGATAGCGGTACTGCTGAAGAAGAGCTTCCCGTTGCTTACGGGGACGAAAAACTAGACATAGGATTTAATGCAAAATATTTGTTGGAAATAGCGAGTCAAGTGGATAGGGAAAACGCTGTTTTTTTATTTAACTCATCCGGTGACCCAACCTTGATGCGCGAAGGAAATGATACAAGTGCGATCTACGTTGTTATGCCGATGCGGGTTTGACCGTGCAATAGGTTTTAATATCTTGGTAACAATAATTTGGTTGCGCCTAGAGGCAAAGCGTTAGTTTTATGACCTTTATCAAATCAATAAAGTTGTCCCACTTCAGATCCCATAAGCATGCCAATTTAAACTTAGACCATAGACCGATTGCCATTTCCGGAGCCAATGGCTCCGGCAAAACAAACATAATCGAAGCCGTCTCATTATTTTCACCTGGCCGAGGGCTGCGCAGGGCAAACGCTCAATCGATGATGCGCGCACCGGAATGTCTTGGTTGGAAAATCAGTGGCCATGTTAAATCAGAAAATAGAAGCGTGGAAATACGTTTTTCCTCAAAACCTGGGCTTAAAAGAGAGGTAAATATAGATGGTAAAAGCGCAACGCAAATTGAACTTTTGCAATATACACGCGTGCTCTGGTTAATACCCTCAATGGATCGACTATGGATTGAAGGATCAGAGGGTCGTCGTCGCTTCCTAGACCGCATTGCGCTAAGCTTTTTTCCCACTCACGCAGAAAACACCTTACGTTACGAAAAATCCATGCGCGAACGGAATAAACTTTTGAGGGATCAAGTTGGAGATCCACATTGGTATAAAGCAATTGAAAATCAAATGGCCATTTCTGGTGCTGCAATAAATAAAGCGCGAAAAACGGCTATCAACTACATTTTAAAGTCACAAAAAGGGGCAACCACCGAATTTCCACTGGCAACCCTTAAATTACAGCAAAGGGAAGAAAGTTTTCCAGAAACTGAAGATGAACTTCGAGAATCCTTTCAATCCAGTCGAGCTAATGACCTAGCCACAGGACGAACGACTTTAGGGCCACATAAGTCAGACATACATGCTTCTTACACCACCAAAGGTATTGCAGCGACTCAATGCTCTACCGGCGAACAAAAAGCCCTTTTAATTTCAATCATACTAGCAAATGCGCGTGCTTTGTCAGTTTACCAAAGCCAATCACCCCTCCTGTTATTAGACGAAGTCTCGGCACATCTTGACAAAGATCGGCGAGCAGCGCTTTACGAAGAAATCTCCGCATTGGGATTACAGGCGTGGATGACAGGAACCGATGAAGAGCTATTTTTGGAATTTTCTGACAGGGCACAGTATATAACGGTGAGCGAGAACAAGGGGACCTCAAAAATAATAAAGAAAACCTAGAACAAGGAACCTCACCGGGCTTTAACGCTGCAGAATATATCTCTACAAGCACTTCATCGATCGGACTTTTGTTCTATGCGGGAAGGATCCTATTTTTATTCCTTACCCTTGGGAAGGTTTTGATTGCCATTGTGGCTAACTCCATCACTGGTGGCTTGAGTACAGCTTATTCGCTTACCTGGAGTGTTGCACTGGGAGTAATAATATGACTATTTAAAGTCACCTATCGGAACACGTAAGTAGCCGGGAATTATTCCGAATATATGAACTTTTTTGTGAATCGCAGCATGGATA
>MDTB01081724.1_pt1 | contig 53955 bp, 53 predicted proteins | sample 811161 | NCBI WGS metagenome assembly MDTB01 (sample SAMN05326650, study PRJNA326480) | marine metagenome | isolation source: seawater | place: Mediterranean Sea | collected 2009
AAAATCAAATTTAATAATATGACAATTGTTAAATAAATAATATAAATATCTAATTTTATAGAAATCTTTTTTACATAAACAAGATCAAAGTTTAATTTCATACTCCAATTATAATTTCTCCTTAAGAATACCTTGATTTGAGATAGGCCCGTGATACCCGGCAATACATTAAATCTCTTATTTTGTCTTGAATTGTATATATTATCATATTCAATGAGAAGGGGTCTAGGTCCAACAAAAGACATATTACCAATTAAAATATTTATTATCTGGGGTAACTCATCAAGTTTATATTTTCTAAGAACATGTCCTAGCTTAGTTATTCTTTTTTCATCTGGTAATTTTGTTAAGCCTGACATAGTCCTAAATTTAAACATTTTAAATTTTTTTTTATTCATTCCAGTTCTTATTTGTATAAATATAAAGGGAAAACGATCTATTGTTGATATTAGCAATATTATAATCAAAAAAATTGGTAGAAGAATAATTAACAAGAATATAGATAATAGAAAATCAAACATTCTTTTTATTTTAAAATAATCAAACATTTAATTTATCTATGTATTCAGTAAATTTTTTAATTACTAACTTTGAGTCATAATTTGCAATAGCTAGCTTTCTGCCGTTAATGCCATTTTTTTCTCTTAATTTTTTATTTGATAAATATTTTATAATATTTTTTGTTGCTTGTTGATTATCGTTATATTTTAAACCATTATAATTATCTATAACTACATCATCTAATCCATAAATGTTATTAGATACAATTGGTAATTTACATGCGGAGGCTTCTAGAGCAATATTACCAAATCCCTCTCTAAGTGAAGTTATTAATAGCAAATCTGAAGCTATAAGATAATGACTTATATTTTTAGTATATTTTAGAAATTTTATTCGATTTCTAATTTTAAGTTTACTAGATAAAAAATAATTTAGGTTTTCTTCATCCTTGCCAATTATTAAGACAAATAAATTATTAAATTTTTTAAAAACAGGATTTATGATACTTGGTAAATTTAAAATTCCCTTATCTTTATTTAATCTGCTAACTATAAGCAAAATTTTATCTTCATTAGATAAAGAAAGAATATCTCTTATTTTTTTTCTTATAAGTGGTTTATAGTTAAAAAAATTTAAATTAACTCCTTTAATTGATCCATTATGAATTACATCAATTTTACTAATATTTACAATGTTATTTTTGACTAAAAAGTTTTTTTGACTAAAACTATCACACAAAATATTAGTTGACAAAATTGATATTAATTTATCAAGTAACATTAATAATTTATCAATCCTTTTATTCTGCTTAGCCCATATTTGGCCAGTAAAGTAATGTAATCTAATTTTAGTAAAGCTTAAGAAACTCGTAATAGCTGAAATTAAGCCGGCTTTTGGAGTGAAAGATATGACTGCTCTTGGTGAAAAGTTTATTATATAAAAATAAAATTTAAATAAACACTTTATGTCATTAAGTATATTTATTTTTCTATCAAACATTATGTTCTTTTGATTGATTTTTTTATTAGATTTAAATTTTTGTATATTTTTGTCAGTTATAATTAAAATCTCATGATTTTTAGATAAAGAAAAAATAAAATCAATTAAAAAAGCATTTATAAAATCTGATGTGCTTGCTACAATAACTATTTTCATCTTTTAATTTTATATAAGGAATAAAAAAAAATTTAATGTTATAATACTAAAGAATTAAAGCCTAACATATCAAATAGTGTCCAATAAATTTATATTAATAGCATCAGGATTTGTGTATTATTACATTAAATCAACACTATTATTCTCATTTTCGTATATCGCAATCATTTTTAAAAATAAAATATACTACAATAAATTAACTATAATTTTATTTTTATACACTTTTACAATATCAATTTATGTAATTATTTATTCATATTTTGTCAATAACGATATAGCTCTTTATAATTTACTAAATTGTTTAAGGTATTATTTTGGGTTTTTATTTTTTTATGCTTATTTTACAAATAACTTCAATATATTTAATATAGAAAAAATTTTAATACTTTTATTTTCATTAGTATTAATAGAATTCTCATATTTAAATTTTCTAGATTTTGGTTTTAAGAATATAACTTTGAACTTAAACAATTTTCCTCCGTGTATTTTGATATCAGAGTCATCATCATGTAACTTTGAATATAAAACTTTTGGAATTTTTCAAAGACCACATGGTTTTGGAGCTCATCCTGCAATAAGCTCGGTAATTTTAATTGCACTAATGAGTATATACAAAAAAAAATCTATAATTTTTGAGGGATTATTAATTATAAATATTTTTTTATTGGCATCTGGGACAGGGTATCTTTGTTATTTTTTATATTTAATTGATAAATTCAGAAAGAATAAATATGTAATGTTGTTACTTATGTTTCTAATTATTTGTTCATTAATATTCTTTCAAAAATATTCTTATATCAATATTTATAATCTTATAATCGATAAATATATAAAAATTTTAAGTGAAATTAGTTTAACAATTAACATTGAAAACATTTTAAAATCTGTAGAAAATGGAAAATACGGCGGTGACTTTGCAATTGCATTTTTTGTTCAAAATTTTGGTATAGCTACAAGTATTTTATTTTTATTTTTTATTTATAGACACATAAATAAAACAAATTATTTTGCTATTTTTATTATTATATTTTCAAGTTTTCATTACGGGACACCGTTTTCTGTACCCGGCCAAATAATATTTGGATATTGCCTAGCTTATATGAATGATAAACATAATAAATCTATTAGACTTTATGAGAATACCAAAATATTAAAATTATTAAAAAAACATAATAAAAAAATTAATTCTTTTCTATTATTAATAATCATTAGCATTTCCATATTTGATTATGAGAAAAAAGGTAACATAAACTTGCACTATGGACCTCAAAAGCCAAACACATTTAGTGACTAATTTTTTTTAAATTATAATCAAAAATAAAAAATAAATTTATTAATAATATTAAATATAAATTATTAAGATCGATAAAAAATATAGCAGAAATTGATATTAAATTAAAAGAAATCCATAAATAATCTTTAAAAATTAATTTATTTTCATAAAAATTAATAAATATAAAGATTAAAAAATAATTAAAGAAAAGAATATATATAAAGTATTTAACCTCTAGATTTAAAAATAATACAAAAAGATTTAAAAAGACAATAAAGGTTAAAAACATAATAATATATTGATTAAATGATTTATTAATTAATGTGTTAAATTTTATATAAATAAATGAATGTATAAAAAACGGCATTATTAAAAAGAGAAGTATAAGGTTATTAAATATAATTAATAAATTTTTTTCAAGAATAATTGGTTCTATTAAAACTTTAAATGAAAATGATATAAGCACTGATATTAAAATTAAGAGATTAAATATTATTACAGAAATTTTTTTATAAATTAGAAAATCTTTGTGATTAGTAAAATTATAAATAATACCAAGAGTTGTTAAAAAATTAATATTAATCATTCCAATTATAAAGAAAAAAAATGTAAAAATAATCTTTGATGTTATTATCCAATAAGTTAAGTAGCTATAAGATTGATTAGAAAAGTAAATATTTGAAATTAATATTGGTGTGAAACATAAAAAGTTGATCAAAATAATATTTTTATTTGTCTTTAAGAAATTTTGTAGAGAAAAATAATATTTTAATTTTAATAATTTATTTAAAATAATTTTTGTTTTTTTATTATTAAAAATTATGTAAAAATTAAAAAAAAAATTCAAAAACTGTCCAAATATTAAACCCACTATAATTTCAAAAAAGATATGAAAATCTAATAAAAGAATAAGCAATATACAAAAAATTGGTACAATCAAATTACCTATATTAGTGAATAGAGGGTCTAGTTTTGATGAAATCAAAACATTGCCCAAAATAATAAAACTGGCTATGGGAAGATTAATTAAAGATAGCATAAGTATATAGTTACTATCTTGTAGAATAAAATTCATATTAAATACTTTAAAAAAAAATATTAATAAAAGAGAAATTGATAAAATTGATATAATAAATGTATCTATCAATGTGCTTTTAATAGAAATATAATGTTTATCATTAATATCTTTGTTAAAAAATTCATACAATGGATTAGTCAATACATAAGCTAAAATTGTTATTGTAAAAGTAACAAAATAAAATAAATCAGAAGTATTATTAAATTCTACTTCCTTAATTACATACAAATCTCTTAAAATCAAAAGTAGTAAAACAATTATTGAAATTAAAATTGAAAGAGACAAATTTTTATTAATTAATTTTATTTTAAAAGCTAAAGGTCCTTTTAGTTTTATAACCCTATTAAATATTAAATCCAACCATCCACACATGCCGAGTGAAGATATAAAGATCATGAAAGTTCCTTTTATTCGAACTAAAGTACCAAGGTTTGTTATAAAATATGATAAAAATAAAATTGAAATAATTGAAGTTGTAATAATTAATAAATAATTAATATTTATTTTGTAAATAAAAAAAATATTCCCAAATATTAGTACTGATAAAATAAAATTAAATACTATGTAAAAATTTATTAATAAGTTATCTGACTTATATTCCAAAAAAAATATTGGTTCAAAAATACCTAAAACTAAAAACTTTGGAAAATCTAGAATAAATGAGAGTATTTCATTATATGTATTTAAATTTACTGATAAAAAATTACTTTCATTTATAAAATTCTGATATAAAAGATTTATTCTTAAATTATTAACGATAGAGTACAATTGATTAAATAATCCAGAAGTAATTATAAGGCCAACTAAAAAGATAAGTAATAACATCGATAGTATAAAATTTTTATTTGAGTTTGTTTTCACAAAAATCCTTCTAAAAAATAGAATTAAAATTAATGGCAAAACTAATAAAAATGGTTGGTAAAACCTAAATAGAAATAAAGTAAAAAATATCGATAAAAAGACACTTAGAGAACTTAATTTAATTTTTTTAAGATCTTTAATTTTTATAAACTCATGAATCAATGAAATAGATAAATATACAATTATAATTTCTTTTAATGGTTGTATAATCGATAGAATAATAATTGGATTAAAAATTACTATCAAAACTGGTAAAAAAAAATAATTATTATTTAGAGTAGATTTAATTAAATCATTTAATTTAAATATAGTCGCTGTTAAGACAATTGAGTTCAGCAAAATGATAAAGTGAATATCTGAACTTATTAAGTATATAAAGGATAATAGAATTGGATAAACATTATAAAAATTAGTGTAATAATTTTTTATATTATTTAAAAATTCATTAAATGTTGTTGAATTAACTATTTTATTAGCATTTAGATGATTAAGCCAAGCATCAGGAGAAAAAATTGAATTACTTATAAAATTTAACGACTCAATATTAATAAGAAAAAAATCAAAGAAAATGACATTTATTAAAAATATCGATGACAATAAAATTATCTTAGTAACTAAATTATTCAAAATTACTGCTAATTTTCTTTATTGGGTATTCTTTTTGAAGGATGCGCAATAACTTTAGAAAAACGTGGGATATTTTTTAATATAATTGATCCAGCACCTATTACACTTCCCTTACCAATAACAATAGGTTTTTTTTCTGTGCCATTACCTATAATAGCACCAGATCCAATAAAAACTTCATCTTCAATAATAACATTACCGTTACATTTTACTCCGGGAGATATTGTAACGTAATTACCTAGAGTACAATCGTGCTCGATATAACTATATAAATTTATATGATTAAAATTTCCTATTTTAGTATTTGAGCCTAATGTACAAAATGGACTAATTATATTTCCTCTGCCAAGGGTAACATCATCAAAAATAATTGATCTATTAGATATAAGATTATTAAATTTTCTAAAGTAAATTTTATTTTTTTTTACAATATCTCTTCTTATTACTGACGAGGAGATTGCTATATATATAACTAAATTATAATTTAATTTAATTATTTTTTTTAAAGAAATTAATTTAACTCCATTACAATATTTCTGATTTTTAAAATCATCGATAAAGTATAAAGAGTTATTATCTTTTATCTTTTCCCTTAGAATTGGCATAACAGACCTTCCACAACCACCAGAACCATAAATGCAGTACTTAATTAGTTTAGACATTAATATTTATATTTTCTCTCATTTTTTCATTTGTAATATTCAAATAATATTTCTTAAAGAAACTATTTTTAAGAAAAACTTTAAAAATACTTTTATCTGAATTAATAAAATCATGCTCATAAAAAATATTTATAATTTGATTGTCAAAATTTTCTTTATTTAAAAAATATACAAACATTTTATTAAGATTGTAAATGCTAATAAGTCGTAATTTTGTTTTATAGAATAAAAATTTCAAAAAGAAATAAAAAAACTTATTTTTTTTTAATTTCAAAACATAAGGTAACTTTCCTTTGCCAAAAACTCCACCAATCCTTAGTATAAGGTAATCATTTACAAAAATATTATTGATTATAGCTCTCTCTATAATGTATTTAACTCTACCATAATTAGAGACAGGATTTAGCATTGAATTTTCATTATAGAAATTTTCTTTTTCATTACTTATATATACTGATAATGAACTAATCTGAATTATCCTAATTTTAAAATTAATTTTTGATAGTAAAAACTCTATAAAAGAAATACTGTCATTTACATATTTATCGTCATTTAAACAGTTAATAATTACATCATTACTCTCAAGAAGTTCTAGAACTTTTTTGAAATCTTTAAAATAATCGTTAATTAAATTAGTTGTAGATTTACTAATATTTCTTGAAATTCCTATAATATCAAAATTTTGTCTTTTTAATTTATTAAATATGTTGCTTCCTATGTATCCACTAGATCCAAGAATAATAATCTTATTTGACAAATAATATTCTCACTAAATAGTAATATGTAGCTATATAATTTAAAAATTTTGATACAAATTTAATTTTTTTTATTTTTCTTGCTTTAATTAAATTATTTATTTGGTCTAAGTAAATTGTCTTTTTCATATTCTTCTGCATAGATAATCCTTCATGATTAATACTTTGGTAGCATAAATATTTATCGATAGAAGAAATCTTATAATTATTAATCAAGAAATTTATATAAAAATTATAATCTTGGGAATAATTATAGTTAGGATCATAGCCACCAATTTTTAAAGCAATTTCTTTTTTATACATTACAGAGGAGTGAACTATAATATTATGCCAAACTAATTGAGATTTAATGTACTCACTAGATGGGTTAATATAATAGTTATAACTTTTTCCATTAGTTAATTTAATAACATTTGAACAAACTAAATCTATATCTGTATTTAAATTTAAAAAATTATATTGTAGTTCCAGTCTATCTTTATGAGCAGTATCATCTATATCCCAAACAGCAATATAATCTGAATTGCATAAATTTAATGCCTTTAATCTGGCAAGGCCTAACCCTGTAAATTGATCATTTTTAAACAATTTAATTCTGCCATCTTTAATTTTATAATTATTTACTAATTCTATTGAATTATCAGTAGAGTTATTATCAAAAAAAATTAATTCCCAATCAACAAAAGATTGGGCATAAAGGGATTTAAAAAAACTATCAATATTCTTAGATCCATTAAAATTATTAGTTAGAACTGACACTTTCATTTTATAAATCAAAATATTTTTTCAACTGTAAATTTCTATATCTTTTAAAAGATAATTTATTGAGATTCGATGTGCAAAAATAATAATTATTATTTTTTTCTATGGTTATTTTTGAGGAAATTTTTACATCATTTATTTTTTTGCTAATATTCTTTATTTTTGAAAGTAACTCTCTAACACTAGTCAATTTTCCACTACATAAATTTATTTTTTTAATTTTAGTATTTTTATTAATTAGAAAATTAAGAAAACCCAAAAAATAATCAATTGATATGTAGTCCCTATAAAAATTAAAATTACTTTTAATTGATATTTTTTTGTATTTTTTTAAGGAATATATAATACTGTTTAAAAAATATTTATTTCCATTCTTTGAATTCACCTTTGAACCATAAATGTTACTAAGTCTTAAAATTAATGGATTATTTGATTTAAATTTATTAAGAATGAATTTTTCTGCAAATAAATGGGCTTTTGAGTAAATACTTTTTGAATAATTGTGATTACTTTCTCTAATTTTGCCAATATTTAATTCTGAATATACCTTTATGCTCGAGAAATAAATAATTCTTTTTATGTCGATTATTTTTGATAATTTTAAAAGTAAAGTTAAAATTTTTTTTTTGGTATTTATGGATTTTTTTAAATTAATACTATTTGACTCATCTAATCCTGCCAAAAAAAGAACTAAATCAATTTTTTCGTATTTTTTAATTTTTAAAATTGATTTGTAATTATATTTGTTTTTAGAATTATTTTTTGAGGTTACTAAAATTAAAGTTATGTTTTTATTTTTAAAATAATTTTGAATTTCGGTTCCTAAATAACCACCAGATCCTATCAATAAAACTTTCAATATAAATTACAAAATTTACTAAGCCCAAGGACAGTTTTTTGATGAATAAAGTTCATTTAAATAGTCGTATTCTCTTTTATTATCCATACACTGCCAAAAACTCTCGTGTTTATAGCTACTTAATTGCTTATTTTTTACCAATTTTTGTAAAGGACCCTTTTCAAACATTTCGTTGTTATTGTCTATAAAATTAAATACCTCTGGTTCACAAATAAAAAAACCACCATTTATCCAGCCATCAGAGAGTTGTTTCTTTTCATTAAATTTTGTAATTATGTTCTTACTATTTATTTTGATTTCACCAAATCTTAAATTTGGTCTTACGGCAGTAAGCGTACAGATTTTTTTTTGTTTTTGATGAAATGCTAACGTTTTTTTGATATTTATATTACTCAGTCCGTCACCATAAGTTAAAAAAAAACGTTCATTTTTTAGATACTTCTTTAATTTAAAAACTCTTTTTGCTGTTAGAGAATTTTTTCCAGTTTCAATAATTTTAATATTCCAATCTAAATTATTTTTTTTTCCAATAATTTTATATTCACCGTTACGCATATCTATTTCTATATCAGAATTAAGATATTTATAGTTGATAAAATAATCTTTAATTACCTCAGATTTATATCCAGCAGCAATCAAAAATTCGTTATATCCATATTTCATATAAATATTCATTATATGAAGAATAATAGGGTAACCACCAATCATAGCCATAGGTTTTGGTTTACTCTGAGTAAATTCTGAAAATCTTAATCCATAACCACCCGCTAAAATAACCGTTTTCATAATTTAAATGATATCTTTATTCCACTTGTAGTCAAAAAAATTAATAGGATAATTAGTTACCTCATTATCATTGTGAATTATATTTGAGAAATTTAACAACATACTTGGGTTTTTACTTAAACCTCTAAACCCAAATACATGTTTTGGAGGAATTAGGATATGATTATTTCCTTTTTCTGAGAGAATATATTTCTTGAAAAATATTTTTTTTTTTATAGACGTCGGTAGATATAATGAACTCAACTTTTCCAGATATAAGATATAAATTTGAAAACATTTTATTATGTTTTTTCCATGCTTTAATCTTAGATTGTTTTATTTTAGTAAGATACAACTCACCAAATCCCTTAAAATTTGAGTCAGATTTTTTAATTAATTTTATCAAATTACCCTTATAGTTGTTAATTGTAATAGTTTTATTTATTTGAATTTTCATAGTACTTATCAAAATATATTTGGATTTGTGAAATAGAGTAATCCAAGATTTTATTTTTTGATTTATTTTTATAATAAAATGTATACCAATCTGATGTAAATTTAAGACTATTATTAATATTTAAATTACATTTCCAATTTAATAACCTTTTAGCTTTTGTAGAGTCTAATCTTAAAATATTTGTTTCTTTCAAATTTGATTTATTTTTTTCTAATTTAAGTTTATATCCATTATTTTTTCTTAACTCTTTACCTAATATTAATGATAGTTTACCAACATTTACCGTATTTTTTTTGGTAGGGCCAAAGTTAAATATTTCTCCATTATCAAGCTTACCATTATTTAAATTAATTATTATCAAAATATAACCAACTAGTGGATCTAAAACATGTTGCCAAGGTCTCTCAGATTTTGGATTTCTTATTAAAAATTTTTTTTTGTTAAAATAACTTTTTATTAAATCTGGTATAACTCTATTTTTAGACCAATCTCCTCCTCCAATTACATTTCCAGCTCTTGCGATTGAAATTTTTATTTTATTTGATTTTAAAAAGTATGATTTTATGTAAGCATTTAGAATAATTTCTATAGATGATTTAGATGCACTATAAGGATCTTCACCTCCTAAAATACTATTTTCATTGTATCCAGATAATTTTTCAATATTTTTGTAAACTTTATCACTTGTAATAAAAACAACTGATACTTTTTTTTTATATTTTCTTAAAATTTCTAAGAGATTTATTGATGAAATAATATTATTTTTAAAAGTATACTCTGGAGATTTATATGACTCAAAAACTAATGCTTGTGCAGCTAAATGGAATATAAATTCAGGCTTTTCAGTATTAATTATTTTAGAGAATTTATTGTATTCACAGATATTAATGTAGTGAGATTTATATAGTTTATCTGATAAAAATTTAAAAAATTTAGTATCATTTTTTTTTTTTAATCCACAACCAATTACTTTTGCTCCAAAAAAAATCATAATTAATGAAAGCCAAGTTCCTTTAAATCCATTATGACCAGTGATAAGAACTTTTTTATTTTTGAAATGATTTTTCATGTAAAATAATTTAATCATTTATTATAAAATAAACTATGAAAAGAAAAAAAATAGTATTTTATACAGACTGTCCATTTGTTGCAGGATGTGAAAATACGTTATTAAATATACTAAAGTTTGATAAATTATCTAAAACTTATGATGTTGTATTAATTTATAGATATTCAAAAAGATACAGAGAAGATATTGAAAAACATGAATTATTAAATATTAAAATACATGGCATAAGACTTATAAATTTTGATAATATAATAATAAATCTTAATTACTCTAAAAAGAAAGATTTGATTATCAGAATAGTAATATTAATAATTCAAATACTAACACTTTCAAAATTTGTGAATCTTATAAAACTCTATAAAGTTATGAAAAATCAAAAACCTGATATTATTCATATTAATAATGGTGGGTTTCCAGGTGCGGACTCTTGTAATCTTTTAAGTTTAATTTCTAAAAAAGTATCCTCTAAAACAATTTATACAATTAATAATATTCCACAAGTTAATAACCTAAATCTCATCTCCAAAATTTATTTTTACTTTGTATCAAAAAATATAGATTACTTCACAACTGGTTCAAAATTTGTTTCTTATCAAATATCTAAAATTTTCAAAAACCAAGTTAAAAATATTCCCAATTGCATAAATATTAATTTAAAAAATAATAATAAAATTGATAGTGAAATTAGAAAAAGGGTAAAGGATAATAGTAAAATATTCATAAGTGCAGGATTACTTACTAAAAGAAAAGGATTTATTGAACTTATTGAAATTTTTAGCAGTCTAGATAAAGAGGATTTTTATTTGTTTATTTATGGTGATGGGGAATTAAGAAAAGAGATTCAAAATAAAATTAATGCAGTTGGACTATCAGAAAAAGTTTTCTTAATGGGATATACAAATAATCTTTTGAAAGAAATAAAAAATTCAGATTATTTTGTTTTGAATTCACTTTTTAATGAGGATATGCCATATGTACTAATTGAAGCTTTGTCAGAACAAAAACCAATTATTTCTACAGATTTAGCTGGAATTAATGAGATAGTAATTGATGGAAAAAATGGATATCTATCTAAACCAAATAATGATCAACATTTTATTGAAAATCTAAATAAAGCAATTTCCCTTGATGAAACAGGATATCAAAATCTTAGAAAATCTTGTAAAACCCATTTTGAACGAAATTTTGATTATATTAAAAATATGAATAAATATCTTAATATTTATTCATAAAATAATTTTAATAATGACTTACTAGACTGAAATTTTGAATAATCCTCTGAGAATTGTTTAAGTCTAGTTTGTATTTTTTTATTCTTCCATAAATTTAAATATTTTTTTGTACTGTTTGCAAATAAATCAAGTATTGATGATAAATTTTGATTATAAATATTATTATTTTTAAAATAGGTAATATAATTTTCAAAATTCGTATTTAAGGGTATATTCATTTGGACAGTAGAAGTATTTTGGTGCTCATTTGTAAGTATTAAACAGGGTTTATTAATACTTACACATTCAAGAAAACCAGTACTATAGTAATTAAATAAAATAATATCATAGTCATCAATAATATCTAAAAAATCTCTATTTTTTTTCAATTTATTAAAATTTAATTTGTTAAATAAATTTTTAGTTTTAGGGTTATCAATTATTTTAAAGTCAAATGTTATTTTTTTAGAAACAAGATAATCACGAAAATTACTTATTAACTTAATATTTTTTAAATAGTTTAAATAATTATTATTTAAAAAACATTTATGAGGTATATCTTCAATTATAATTAATATGTTATTATTCCTTTTTAATTTAAAATTAGGCTTATAATTAAATGTTCTAACATTAAAATAATTATTACTTAAAGAGCCTTGCTTACCCCATGTATGAAAATAATTTGCAAAAGTAGTTTCTGAAGAATAACTAGAATAAATATTAGTAAAATAGTTATTACCATGTTGAATTAAATTAATTGTTGAAGATCCTCTTTTTTGATAAATACAAAATAATTTAAATAGATCATTATGATCGAAATGATTTGCAGTGGTAATCTTTTTAAATTTACGTCGATTAAACATATTATTAGCATGGTTTTTGTAAATCATAACCCCTTCAAAAAAAGACACAGGTATATGCATAAATAGATTTGAAATGAGGAATTTCTCTAATATATCATCACTTTTAGATGTTTTATATTTGAAATAAATTTTTGATCTTTTATTTATATTGTAACTATTATCCTTCAGAGTTAGATATGGGAAAGAAGGTAAAATTATCGAGCGAAAATTATAAATAAAATAATTATTATTTTTTTTATTTAGATATGAATTAAAAATTAAATTTCCTTTTTTAAATATTTGAAATAAGTAACAAATATAAATAATTTTGTTTTTAATGTTGAACCAATTATTTTTTTTTTTTTGAGTAATATTTACCTTTACATTTTTATGTGGAATGTTCAAATAATCTGACAGATTTGATAAAATTGAGTTATTAAAATTATTATTATTTACATTGTCTAGATAATCAAAACTATCAATAAATTTTTTTTGCGTTTTACTAATTTTAAAGATGAATTCAAAGTTTTTATATTTTTTTTTTAAAAATATCAAATTCTCATATCTATTTATGGAAATATAAATATATCTATTTATCCAATGACCTAGAAAAAAATTGAGCTCTTCAAAGCTAAAATTTTCTTTGTTATAAAATTTTATTTCTTTGAATATTATACCTATAAGTATTTTTCTATATGTATTTATTTTTTTTAAATATTTATTTTTGATTTTTATATTGTAATAATCATTTAAACTTTCAAAATCAATTTCATTTAAGAATTCTTTATTTGTATTAAGTTTATCATCTGCATTATAAAAATATAATTTATTTCTCAATTCTACTTAGTTCTTTTGCAACAATATTAATATTTTTTTGATTTATATTTTTGATATTTTGTAATGATACTTCAAAGATTAACCTATATATATTAATGTTATAATCACTTGCTGATCTAAATAAAATAGGTAAAGAGCTTGAATGTATTTTTGATATACCTAACATTATATCTATAGAACTAAGACTATTAAAGTTAGGAACTATATTTTTCAAGTATTTTTCGCCTAAATCCATTAATTCAAAAAAATTTATATTACATTCAATGCCATTTTTTTTTAAAAGATAACATAAAATTTCTGTTTGAGCATTCCCTGCACTTCTGCCTAAACCTTTCACACTTGAATCTATATAACTAGCGCCCGAATTAATTGCGGCTATACTATTTGCATTTGCTAAACCCATATTATTATGACCATGAAATCCTATTTTTAAATCTGAATTTTCTTTAATAGCTGTAACATAATTAACAACATCTTCAGGAGTCATGCAACCAGCTGAGTCAACTACATAAACGACATCTATATTTTTCCATTTTTCAATTTTATTAATAACAGATGTAATTTCTTTAACATCAGAATTATATGTTTTCATAAGATTCAAACATGAAAATGCATTGTAACTTTTTATAATGTCTAAATATTTTCTTGTGTTTTTAAAGTCATTTACTTCAGTACCAACTCTTATAAAGTTAACTCCATTTGAAATAGCTTTTTTGATATCTAATATTTTTCCAAATTCAGGAATAAAAAAAACACCAAGTTTTTTATTTTTGCCAATTATTGATGATTTGATATATGTCATATCATTTTCAAAAGAAGAATATTTTTTATTTCTATAAGCACCAAGCCCAAGACCATGCCCTACTTCAATATATTCTATACCTGCATCTGATAATATTTTTGTTATCTTTAAATTATCATTTTTTGTAAATTGAAAATTATTTTGATAAGACCCATCTCTTAAAGTACAATCAAGGATTTTAATTTTTGAATTAATCATAAGTTAAGTATTTTTTTTGCATTATTAAAATATATATCTTCTTGCATCTTTTTATCTATTTTATATTTTTCAAAAAAAACATCATGATCTTTTAATGCTTTATTAATATCTATAAAAGGATGATCTGAGCCAAATATCACTCTATGACTACCTAGACTCTTGATTACAAAATTAAAATCATTCTCTATTGAACTATTTTTCCAATAACTTAAAGAAAATGATGTCTCTAAATACACATTAGGCCACATCTCTGCAATAAGGAAAGCATCTAATATCTTAGAACCACCTGCATGATAAAATATAATATTTCTAAATTTTGACATTTTGACTATCTCTTTAGCTATAATTAGTGGATTTATCTGATAAATATTTTTTGAACCATAAGCAGTAAAAACACCTACAAAAGCGTTACTCTTAATATTTGATATAATGTATTCTATTTTAGCTATATCACTATTTGTTATATCATGCATATATGGGTGAAAAGCTATACCTTTAATTGAGTCAAATTTATTAATTATTTCAATTATTTGATTGGTTTTTGGATTACTAGGATTGATTAATGCAACAAAACCAAATTTATTTACAGAATCGGATGCTAAAAATTTAAAATTTTTATCAAAAAATACATCATCATTCTCAATACATAATAGGCTAAATGAAATTTTATTATTATTTTGTATATTTTCATCAATGTAATTATTAAGGATATTAAAATTCATTTTTTTAATAGAGTCTTCTGAGTCACTTTGAATTGGAAAAGATAAAAAATCAATAATCATCTATATACAATTAATGTCTCTTCGTAAAAAGGTATTCTTTTTTCTGATCTTATAACAAAAATCTTTTTTGAGATATTATTATAAAAGAAGTTAAATAAATTTTTAGCACAGTATGTTTGGACAAAATTTTCAGTGCTTTTTTTTTCTTGATATTTAGAAATGTAATTTATTATAAGAGCTTTATTAATTCTTGGGAAAGCATATTTTGAGAAATTTTCCATTAATTTAATATTACTTACTCCTTTATGTTTTAAACTAAAAATACCAAATGCAAATATAAAGTCGTATTTTTTTTTTTCTAAATTAAACATATCTTTCTTTTTAAAAGTATATTTTGGATACTTATGTTTACATATTTCTATAAAATTTTTATTGATATCATATCCAACATAGTTATTGAAAGGTATTTTCTTTTTTTTTAAGAAACCTAAAAAATCTGCAAAACCACAACCAACATCTAAAATACTTGAATTATTTAAATTTAAATATCTAGTTGAAAATTCAAATCTTTCTGTTTGATTAATTTTTTTATCCCATCCAAGACTTTTTGGTGAAAGATTAAATTTACTTAATTTATTGTTATATCTCTTTAAAGTAAAATCTATGAAATCATCATATGACTTATTTTTTTTCATAACTGATCCTTATAGACTTATAGATGTTATTTTCTAATACTTTGAGTGCCTTGTAATTTTTTGCTTTTAAAATAACAAATCCATGTCTTTCACTTCCATTTTTAGGGTCTAAGATTTTTGAATTTTTTTTAATAAATATTTTAAATTTTTCTACTTCTTTTTTATTAAAAAAAGATTGATTAATACTAATATTTTTTACTTTACCAGGTTTAAATTTCAAAAACTTTAAAGATACTAGAAAATTATCATTCGTCTTAATTTTTTTTAATTTAGTTTTTAATCCAAGAGCTTCTCTATATAAATAATCCACAGTATCTATTTTTGAAATAATTTTCAAAATTGTACACGAAGTAAGAACGCCACCTCCTCTACTAGCTATTTCAATCAAAAAAGGTCTGCCTTTTTTATCAATGATATATTCTGCATGAGATATACCTCTTGTGATATTTAGTGCTTTAATGACTTGATTGTGAGTATTCTTTAGATTTAATAAAGAGCTTTTGTCTATTAAGGCAGGGTAATTTACTTGTATAATTATTTTTTTTTCCTTATCAGAGTGTTTTTTTTCTCCAATTCCTAAGATAAGTGGTTTTCCTTCATCATCAATCAAACTATCAACAGAAACATGTTTTCCCTCAATGTATGACTCTAGTAAAACTTCTTTTGAATTAGAGTGAATGAGAGTCTCATAAAATTTTTTTTGAATATTTTTTTTTGTTTTAATTACATTTACACCTGTACTACCTCGATTATCAAGTGGTTTAAATAAAATAGGATAATCAATAAAATTTAGTGAATAATTTATATCATGTATCGATCTACACAATTGATACCTAGGTTGAGTTATACTTTCACTTTTACATAACTCCCTCATTAAAAATTTATTAGATGTGGCTTGTATTTGATGAAAATCAAATATATGGGTATTAAAAAAAATTCTTAAAAAATTTACAGCATAATTAGAATAGTCACATTGATCTGATATAAAATTTTTTATATTATTTTTTTTACAAATATTTATTAATTTTGATAAATCTCTTGGATCGCAATATTCATAAAAGTCTAAATCAACATTTATTTTATTAGTATGATAGGTAGCAAATATCTCATGTTTATATTTCTTAAGTTTTAAGAATAAATTTTCTTGCTCCCATCCTAGACTAATTATTAAAAATTTAATCATTTAGAATATATAAGATATAATCAAATGCATTTAAATGATAATATATAAACTGTGATAAATTTAAGGAAAGTTGAATATAAAGACTCAAAAAAAATATGGGAATGGAGAAACGACCCTAATACTCGCAAGATGTTTGCTAATTCTGAAGTGATTTCATGGAAAGGTCATAAAAAGTGGTTTGAAGAGATAATTAAATCTAAAAAAAGTATGATATTGCTAGCCTATAAAGATGATTTAGACATCGGCATGGTAAGATTTGACATTAAGAGCGGTAATACTGCTGAAGTATCACTTAACTTCAACCCAGATGCTAGAGGAAAAGGATACGGAAATCTAGTTTTAGATGAAAGTTTAAAAATAGCCAATGCAAAAGGTATTAAAAATTTTAGCACTATAGTACGAAAAGAAAATTTTGTTGCGATGAAAGTATGGACTAAATCAAATTTTATAATAATTAAGGAGGACGATAAGTTTTTTTATTTAGACCTTTCTTTTTAAAATTTTTACATCAGACTTTTTTAAATAATCATTTTTTTTTAAATTATTTTTTAATAAAACTCTTTTTAAAAAAATATCGTTAGCACTTAAAGCAGTATTTTTTTCTTTAAAGGAATGTCTTAAAAAATTTATATTATCTATTTTTATAGCTTGATTTTTTTTTAGGTTTTTTTTTGCAAAAAGATAATATTTTATAGATTTTTTAAATTTATTTTCTTGATTTTCTAGTAATTTTTTTTCTTTATAATCAAATAATTTTTCAAATTCCCTAATCTTTTTTACATAATTAGAAAAATTTTTCGGATTTAAAGAAAAATGAGCATCAGGTGATTTTATAGAATTATTTAACTTGAAATGTTTTTCAAAAACTCTAGCACCTAATGATAAAGCAGCGAGAGAAGCTGTTTCAGATACAGTATGATCAGAATATCCAACTAAACATTGATAGTTTTTTATTAATTTAGATATTCTTTTTATATGCACTATTTCAGGAGGTGTTGGATATACACTATTACAATACATTATTATATATTTTTTATTTTTATAGTTTTTAAAAATTTTTATTATTTGATCTAATTCACTATCCTTAATTAAACCAGTTGATATGAAAGTTGGTTTATTTATCTTTGCTACATTTTCTACTAATTGTGGAAAAACTGATGTTTGTGCTGATGCTATTTTGTAGGCTTTTACATTTATTTTTTCTAAAATGTTAATAGCATTTATGTAGGTTGGTGAAGAGATGAATGTTACCTTTTTTTTGGTAGAATAGTTTTTAAGTTCATCGTGCCATTTTTCATTTAAATCAATTTTTTTGTGTAAATTTCTAATATTTTTTTCAGGCTTGTAATATAGTTCAAGAATATTTATTGATTGAAACTTTACTGCATTCACACCAATTTCTGTCAATGCATCTATGCTCTCTTTAGCTATAGATATACTTTGTTGATGATTAGATCCTATTTCGCCAATAATATAGGAAGGGGAAGTTGATGAAATTAATGTTTTATCTAGTTTTAGCATAAGTGATTAATTAATAGCATTATAAATTCTTTTAGCACCTTTTAAGTCAATAAAGTTAGAAGAAAAAACAAATTTTTTATCAACATCATTAAATAATTGAATTAATTTTAATTTATTTATTAGTCTAGTTGGATCATAAATAGGGTAAATTTTTTTTTTCTTAGCTAAAGTTTTTGTCATGTAAAATTGATCATCTGAAGTAACAACTGATATTGAAGGAACTTTATAATAAATTTTTTCCCAAGAAATAGTTCCACCAGAAGTTAAAGCAAAAAAGGAATTTGATAAATATTTTGCTATATTATTTGTATCGACTATTAATTCATATGTAGAACAAAATTCAAAACTATCTATTAATTTTTTAATTTTCAATAAATTCTTATTTTTAGATGTTGTTATAACAAATTTATGATATTGAGAAAAACTTTTGTCGGATAATAATTTTATATATTTAGTAGTTAAATTTAGTTTATCAGATGAACCAAAAAATAAAAAAATATTTTTATTTTTTTTTGCCTTTTTAAAAAATTTGAATGAAGGTTCTATTAAAATATATTTATTACCACCTAGAATTGTGCATTCTTTATTAATAAATTTGGTGTAAGGTTTTTTTTTATAAATTGAGTAATTAATTAAAAAATCACATGTATGCTTCACAGTAGTATAATCATCAATTACTATTAATTTGATATTATTTAACTCATAAAAAAATTTTTCCCAACGATTACCAATTGTATAAAGGTCTTTAATAAGAGAAATTTTATACTCTTTAAAGATATTATTTAAAAATTTAATTTCTTGTTTAATATTAAACCTATATGGTATTTGTATTACATTAAAATTCTTTTTAATTGATCTAAGACCATTTTGATCAGTATCTTTTATTAAAAAAATTACTTTTTTTCTTTTTAATTTTAATTCTTTAGCAAGAATTAACATTCTAGATAGATGGCCACCACCAACTTTATAATTTGAATCAGTTCTGATATAAACAGTCAAGTTTCTAAAAGAAATCGTAAATTATTTCAAAGGCTTCAGCATTCTTAATACTAAATGTATTACCTCTAAACTTTGATATATTTAATGTGTTTTCTAACGATCGAGGATGCGGAGAGGGCCTTATTTCGTCTCCATACATAGAAACCATATCCATCTTCTGATCAATATATTCTCCTATATCTACAAAAAAATTAGGTTGAAAATTATTTTGGAAATTCCAATGAGTACTACATGGAATTTCAAAAGATAATACTTTCTTAATATTAGATTTTTTTTGTGGTCTGACAGCGACACAAACTGCTTCAAAAATTATCTGATGATCAATATTTAAGTCTTTGTTAGAGTGCGTGAAAACTATTTCTGGATTAATTTTATCTATATATTTTTCAACTAGTTTTACTATTTTTAATAATGAATAGGTATCAAATTGATTATCTTTTAATTTTTCAAAATAATATTTAAATTTAAACTTTTTTGCAACAGCAAGGGAGTTGTCTTTTCTTTTTTTTATGTCAGTTTTTCTTATATTTGACCTTGATGAAACTCCATCTGAAAAAAAAACTGAAAAAACTTGATAACCTTTATCTTTATATTTTAAAATTGTCCCACCACATCCCAAAACTTCATCGTCAGGGTGGGCAGCGAATATTAAAATACTCTTTTTCATCTAATTAAATCTTTTAATTTGTTTATCAAGATATTTGTATTTATTTTCATTAGAAATATTAATTCTATCATCATCGTAAAGATGGATTTTATAAAAAATATCATTAAGTAAATCAAAATATTTTTCAAAAACTTTTTTATTATGATAAGTCGAGAGATAGACTGTATTTGTTGCTAGTATCTTTTTTTTTATCATTGTCTCAGTAATATATAATCTAAAATTAAAATTTTTTTTTAAATTAAGATTAAAGTTTGGTATGGAGAGTAATCCTTTTATCAAAATATCTAAGTTATTACCTTTAGCAATCTTTTTCCAATTTTTTGTGAGGTACTGGCCAAGTTTGGAAATATATATCCAAGATTTTTGATTTTGCATGACTTCAATAGTTTTAAAAGCTGCTGTGAGACCTACCTGTTCACTCCAGAATGTGCTGCTAATAAAAGTTTGATTTGCTTGTTTCATAATATCTTCTGTACCCAATATAGTATTAATAGCATAACCATTACCAAGAGCTTTACCTAGTATTAAAATATCTGGATTTACATTGTATTTCTTATGAAGCCCGCAATCAGTCTCCCTAAATCCAGATGTACATTCATCAAAAATTAAAATAATTTTTTTTTGATCACATATTCTTCTTATTTTTTTTAGAAAGTTATTCTTAGGTTCTTCATTTCTTTTGACTTCCATAAAGATAATTCCTATATTTTTTTCTTCTATAAGTTTTTTTAATTGGTCAAATCTATTATATTGAAAGCTATAACAGGTATTTTTTAGGCTATTAGATACTCCCCCTATTTCAACGTCATCAAATAAAAAACTTCCCAATTTTTTTTCCTTATTTAAATTTAAAGATAAATACCAATCATGCCATCCATGATATCCGCATATAGCAACATTTTGTGGTACACCAAGACACCTAGCTAATCTTAATGCAACAGCAGATGCCTCCCCACCTGTGCGAGTAAATTTAACTTTGGAAGCCCACCTATTAATATCTAAAATTTTTTCAGCAAGTTTATATTCATATGTTGAGTTAAGAGTTGAAGAATTTGAATTTTTAATATTTTTAATCACAAAATTATCAATTTTTTCATTAGCATAACCTAAAAGATTTGTACCAATTCCCATGGCGCATAAATCTATATATTTTTTATTTTCTATATCCCAAATATTTATGCCTTTTGCCTTATTATAATATGTAGGCCAATATTCTTCTGAAAATATTTCTGGTTTTTTAGAAAATAACATATTACCTCCAGCTATTAAATCATTTGCTCTATTCCATAATGCCTGAGACTTATTTTGAAATGCTCCAGAATTTCTAATTTTATTGTTATTGATAGAGAATATCTTTGGTGTTTTTTTATATAGATCAATAATTTCTTTCAAATAAAAATTATCAAAGATTTTAAATTTTTTAAAAATAAATTTTATGAGCTTCAAATCATCTTTATAATCTAGTGTGAGTCTTAAACTTGAGTAGTTTCCTAAATTATTTATAAAATTATCAGATTTTAAATTTTTTAAATTATTCTTTATGTGAAGAGTGACATGTTCTTTTTCCCTATTATTTAATTTATAGTTATTTAAATTTAGTAAATTAGTTTTGAATATCTCTATATCTAATCCATCTGGGAAAGTTGGAGGATTGTTATTAGAAAGGTAATCAAGCCTTTTTTCCTTATATATCTTTATCATTTTTTTTAAAATTTTTGTGTCAATTAAAGGACAATCTCCGGTAATTCTAACAATATCTGTGATATTGTAATATTCTGCTGTCTCTTTAAATCTTCTTAAAACATTATTTTCTGAGCCTATAAAATAATTTATTTTATTTTTTTTAGCTATGTTAATTAATTTAATATCTTCTTTATTACTTGTAGTGCTCAAATAGATTGAATTTTTATTAAAATTTTTGTTAAGTCTTTTAATAATTATTTCTAAAATGGTACATCCGTTAATTCTTGATAAAATTTTCTTTGGGAACCTCTTGGAGTTAGACCTAGCTTGAATAATAATTCCTATTTTTTTTTTTACCATTTTGATGGATTTAAAAGGTTATCATCATTTGTAAATAAAGGATAATCCAATTTATCAATAATTTTAATATTTAAAAGACTTCGCAAGTTTTCACTATTATTTAAACCTACCACTATTTGATCAATAAAATTTAAAGAGTAAATGTATGAGACGCAGGCCTGTATAGAATTTATATTATTGTTTAAAAGCCAATTATTATATATTTCAAAAATTTTACTCCATTTAGAAAACTTATATTGATTATATAATTTCTCATCTAAAAGCAATCCTTGCAAATAAATTGAACGAACTTGTATTAATACATTCTTGTTTTTAAAGAATTCTAGGTAGTTACTTTTAGTAAAACGTTGATCAAAAATATTGACTGGTATTTGAATTATATCTATATGTAAATTTCTTATAGTTGCATCAAGTAAATTTTCATTATAATACAAGGAAAGACCATAATTTTCACATAAATCTTTTTGTTTAAGTAAATCACCAAATTTATTTAAAATATTATATTTATCAATAACATCTAATTTAAAATTATGAATTAAAATATTTTCTACTTTTGATATATTCAATAGTTTTAAGTGATTTGATAAAAAATCAAAATTTTGATTAATTGATAATTCATAATTGTAATTAAACTTAGTTGTTACAATATTTTTTTTAATAATTTTTTTTAAAATTTTTTCGTTATTATAAATTTGTGCAGTATCAATTTTATTAATTTTTTTATGCTCTGCTAATTTAAAAATTTCTAGATATTTTTCTTTTTCAAAAGAAGTTATTGGTTTTAATCCATAATTATGGGATAATTGTGCAGTACCAATTATAAATTTATTTATAAAATTTCCTGATAACATCAATTACATAATTTTGGTTTTTATGCGTTAAATCATAATAAATAGGAATTGAGATCGATTTATCTGAGTGTAAATCAGAATTAATTAAATTCTTATGAAAAAATTTAATTTTTTTAAAATATGGTTGTTTATGAATTGAAGTATAATGAAGATTTACTTGTATTTTTTTCTTATACAAATATTCCATTAACTTATTTCTTATTCTTTTACTTTCGGTTCTTATTACAAATAAGTGATGGCTTGACTTAGTATTTTTGATTGTTGAAGGTAGGTCTATTGGTAAATTGTTAAGATTTTTCATATAAAAATTATAAATTTTGTTTCTTTTATAAATAAATTCATTTATGCGCTTTAACTGACTTATACCAATTGAGGCATTCAAATCCGCTAATCTAAAATTAAAACCTAGTAAATGTTGTTCATAATGATATGGCCAATTTTTTGTTAGAATAAAATTTTGATTTTTTTTAGTTATGCCATTTTCCCTTAGCATGATTAAAGTTTCAAATAAATATTTTTTATTAGTAGTTATAATCCCCCCCTCTGCAGTAGTGATAGTTTTAACTGGATGGAAACTAAAGACAGTCAAATCAGCAAATTTACATGATCCAATCTTTTCTTTATTGTAGGAAGCACCCAAAGCATGGGAAGCATCTTCAATGATCTTAAATCCGTATTTTTTTGATAACTGAAATATTTTTTTTTGATCACATGGTTGTCCTGCAAAATGAACAGTAATTAACAATTTTGGTAATCTTTTTTGTTTTTTAGCTTTTAATAATTTATTTTCCAAGTCATTTGGGCAAATATTCATTGTCTTATAATTAATATCCACAAAATCAATTTTTAAATTGTTGTGTAAAATTGAATTTGCCGTGGCAACATAACTATTCGATACTGTCCAAGCAATTGAGTTTTTATCTAAATTAAGTGAGCGTACAGCAAGAATTAAACCATTTGATGCATTGTTTACAGAAACAGAATATTTTGATCTTACAAATTTTGATAAGTCTTTTTCAAATTTTTTGGAAAACTCGCCTTGAGTAAGCTGGCCAGTGTTTATGCATTTTTTTAATGAATTAAAATCATTTTTATCTATTGAATGACGACCGTAAGGTATCATAACTTGTAATCAATTTTTTCTAAAATAAGCCTAATATCTTTTTTATTTGCAAGAAATTCGATTTGATTTGAAGAGTAATCTAAATCATTTTCTATATTTTTACCTTTGTTACCACTTTTGCTAATTTGATAATTTCTATTTTTATAAAACTTAATAGATGGTTTTATAAGATAATAATCTTTAAATTCTACACAATTCATAGACTCCTCTTTGGGAATTAGAGTTTCATGTAATTTCTCACCAGGTCTAATTCCAATAAATTTCATTTTTGGATTATTAAATAAAAATGCGACTAAATCACAAATTTTTATAGCAAATAATTTTGGGATAAAGATTTCTCCTCCCTTCATTTCATTTAATGAATTAATCACAAATTTAGCACCCATTTTTTTTGTAATGATAAATCTAGTCATCTCCTTATGGGTTATTGGTAATGTTTTAATTCCCTTACTAATAAGATCAATAAAATTTGGAATAATAGAGCCTCTTGACTCTAATACATTGCCGTATCTGACAACAGAAAATAAAATGTTTTTATTTCCTACCATGTTATTTGCAGCTATGAATAATTTATCTGAGCATAATTTTGAGGCACCATATAAATTTATTGGATTTACTGCTTTATCAGTAGATAAAGCTATAATTTTTTTTACATTATTTTCAATTGATGCTTTAATAATATTTTTTGCTCCCTCAACATTAGTTTTAATACATTCTTGAGGATTATATTCTGACGCCTCAACTTGTTTCATAGCAGCAGCATGAATAATATAATCAACATCATTAAAAGCAGTTTTTAATCTTTCATAATCTCTTACATCGCCGAGAAAGTATCTTAAGTATGGGTATTTGCTCTCTGGATAAGTCTTTTCAAGATTATATTGCTTTAATTCATCTCTTGAAAAAATTATTAATCTTTTGGGTTTATAATTTTTTGTGATTTGACTAATTAATTCTTTACCTAGAGATCCTGTTCCACCAGTAATTAAAATACTTTTTTTATTAAACATACTTAAAGACTTATATTTATACAGTTAATTTAAAAATTCTAAATATTTTTTTGCTTCAATATAATCGCTGTATGTATCAATATCTATAGAAAATCTTGGATGAGACATAGGCACAAAGATAGATTTATTAGAGAAAAAATTCTTTTCTTGTCTAATTAATTCAGGTGAGGTTATATAAAAGTTTCCATTTGGGAATAACTTATTAAATTTTTTGTTATAGCTAACAACACTTCTTGTCATTTTATTATCTATAAATATATTTATTGCTTTATTGAGAATTTTATTACTTCTATACGGGGAAGTAGGTTGTAATAAAACTATTATATTTATTTTTGAATATTTTTTTTCATATTTTTTAATTTCATAATTAGCAACTTCGTACGATGTAGATTTTGATGTAGATAAATACTCTGGTCTTTTACCATTAGTAACAATATTAAAATTTTTAATTAATTTATTTATAGAAGAGTAATTAGTTGATAATAAGTAATTATTTATCTTATTTTTTTGTTTAGATAATTTTAATGTCCAATAAATTAATGGTTTGTTTTTTAAGTATTTAATATTTTTATTTTTTAATCTTTTTGAACCTTTTCTAGCAAAAATTAACCCTAGTATATTCACAGATTTAAAAAATTTTCTAAAAGTTTAAGTCCACTTTTTGAGCTTTTTTCAGGATGAAATTGAGTTGCATATAAATTTTTGAAAATTATTATACTTGGAAATTCAAATTCATCTATATTTGAATAAATTATATCGGTTTTATTATTATCAGTATTAGCAAAGTATGAATGAACAAAATAAAAAAGATCTTTGTCAGTTATTCCTGTTAAAAAACTATTTTTGATATTTTTTTTAAAATTTATTTTTCTCCAACCTATATTTGGATAAATAAAATTATTTTTATTAGGAATTTTTATAATCTTTCCTTTTAATATACCCAATCCCTTAGTAATGGCTCCTCCTTCTTCCCCACTTTCAAATAGTATTTGCATACCTAAACATATACCTAAAATTGGTTTTTTTTTGTTGAAGAAATTTTTTATATACTGATCTAAATTGTGTTTATTAATAAATTCTAGAGCCTCTTTAAATGAGCCTACGCCTGGTAAAATTAATTTGTCTGCACTTTCTATGTCAGATTTAACATTTGAAACTATTGAGTCATATCCAAGAATTTTTATGGCATTTTGGATACTCTTATTATTACCTATAGAATAATCAAGTATACATATTTTAGTACCTGACATTTTTAAACCCAAGTTCTAACATTATTTTTTTAATTTCGTGTATTTTTAAAATTTGGTAGTGAATTGATGTACCAATTGCAATACCGCTTGGTCTACAGACTTCTTTAATTTTTTTGAGGTGTTCTAAAGTTCCCATACCCCCACTTATAACGTATGGTACATTTATTTTATTCTCGATATTTTCAAACAAATTAATATCGAATCCTTTTTTAGTTCCATCAAAATCTATACTTGTAATTAATATTTCTCCAACACCACTATCTTGAACAATTTCAAGCCATTGTTCTAATTTATAATTTGTTTTTTCTCTTCCATTATCTATATAAACCAACCATTCATTATTTATATTTTTTGCCTCTATTGAGGACACTATATTAGCTGATCCAAATTTATCTACTAGTGCTCTAAGAATATTTGGCTCTCTAACAGCAGATGAATTAACAAATATCTTATCAGCTCCATTATCTAAAAGTTCTTGTGCATTAGTAATGTTTGATACTCCTCCACCTGCAGTAACTGGTATGAATAATTTTTCAGATGTCTTGTTTAAGATATGCTTTAAATTATTTCTTCCATATAAAGTGGCAACTGTATCAATGTATAAAATTTCATCAATTCCATCTTCATAATATTTATTTGCAAATTCGTAAGGGTTTCCAATGATTCTTAAACCTTCAAAGTTAATTCCTTTTATTAATTTATCACTCTTGATGTCTAATCTTGCAATTAATCTTGTCATAAAGTTTAGGTATTTCTCATTATAAAACTTGTAGCAAGTTTCAGGCTATTTTTTTTAAAGTAAGGATTTTTATCGTTAAAATTCCTCTTATTTATTTTTTTGAGTAAGGAAATTTTTTGATTTAAATCTTTTAAACTAAATTTACAGTTAATTACTGATTTTGACTTTGCTCTACCTTTTTGCCTTTCACCAACATTTAAAGTCAATGTATTCAAAGAGGGTACCTCAATTATTCCACTAGATGAATTACCTATTACACAATCTGATAACCTTACTAATGAATAATACTCTCTTGGAGACAAAGATGGTAAAAATACACTATCACTGTGAATTTTAATGAACTGATGTATCTCATTTTGAATTATAAGACTTCCAGGGTCGACATTTGGAATAAGTATAATATAAAAAATATCTTTGTGTCTTTGGAGAGCTTTAAAAAAAATCTTTGACTCTATCTCATTTTTATTTGAAATGGTATTTGGGTGATAAATAACTAAAAAGGTTTTTTTTTCAAATTTAATTTTCTTACTTTTGAAATAATCTTTATCGTAAAACACAGTTTTCAGAATTTGATTTATAGCTAGTGATCCTGTATTTTGAATATCTTTAGACTTTTTACCATATTTAATTAAAAGTTTTTTTGACTTTTCATTAGATACTAAATGAAATTGGGATAATTGAGATATAGCATTTCTTGTTGCATTATCCATTGAGCCATCTGTAATCTCACCGCCATGTATATGAAAAACTTTAATTTTATATAAATTTGCAATACTTACTATTGGTAATAATTCAAACCTATCTCCAAGCACTATTAGAGAATTAGGTTTAATTGAATTAAATATTTGACTGATTTCTTTATATGATTTTGAAATTACACTTGTCAGATCAATTGGTGCATCTGATGTAAATTTTGACTTAATTTTAATTATATTTCTAAAATTATCTTTTTTAATTTCATTAAATGTATAACCAAATTTTTTTGATAAATGTGTTCCTAATACAATCAGATAAAACTTGATATTTTTTTTTTGGTCTAAGCTTTTAAAAAGTTGTTTTTGAATTCCGTAATCTGCTCTTGTAGTAGAAATTCCAAAAATAATTTTCATAAAGATTTATTCTTCAATTGTTTCATCTGCTAGGTAAGATTTTTTTGCTCTTTTACCTAAAATTTTAAACCACATATCTGCTGAAAGACCAAGCATTGGTCTTTTCAGAGTAATATTATCTTGATTGAAATATTCACCTTTTTTAATTGACTTACTTGCATATATTGATTTTTTAACAATTAGAGAATTTTTTTGTTCAGAAACATTTAAGGTTTTATATTTTTTCCCTAACATTAATTCAACATTTCTTATATTTTTGACAAAATTATTGAAATTTTTAAGATCAATACTTGATTTATGGTCTGGTCCCTCCATTGACCTATCAAGTGTAACATGTTTTTCAATTATATTTGCACCTTGAGATACAGCAATCATAGATGAAAATTCATCAAGTGAATGATCAGAAAATCCTATTTTATTTTTAAAAAATTTATCTCTTAAGGTTTTGATATATCTAAGATTTAAATCCTTTATGTTAGTTGGATAATCTGAAACACAATGGAGAAAAGAAATTTTTTTATCGGATGTTTTTATTTTTTTTAAAAAATTATAAGTTTTTTTGATATCTTTATATTCAGCCATTCCTGTTGAAATAATTAAGTCTAATTTCATTTTTGAGGCTAATTCTAATAACTGATGATTATTCATTTCACCTGATGGAATTTTTATAATTTTACAGCCTATATCATATATAAACTTTAAACTTTCTATATCAAATACAGATGTTAAAAATTTTTTTTTGTTAATTTCTACGTAATTTTTTAATATTTCTATTTGCTCGAAAGAAAGCTCATATTTTTTGAGTAAATCGTATTGATTATTTATTTTTCTTAAGTTTTTTTTTTGATAATTAGCTAATTTAGTTTTTTTTTTTACAAAATTATCAGTAATATAAGTTTGAATTTTTATAAAATCTAAATCAATATTTTTTAAATTAGATATAATTTTTTTTGCTATATTAATATTACCATTATGATTCACACCTATTTCTGAAATAATTTGAACACTATTTGGCATTTTTTAAAATTTTGACTAATTGTTTATTATTGTGATCTCTATCAATGCAATTATAAGTTTTGAATGTTTTATTCCATTCGTTTTTATTCATATTTAAAACATTAATTATAATATTATTTATATAATCTGAATCCAAATTAGAACACCAAAATGGACCATTTTTTGATAATTTCATTGGCCAACCATAACTATAGCCTAAAAAAAAATTACTTACGTAATCTCTTGCAGTAACAAATATAACCTTTTTACCCCTAGATAACATCTCATATCCTAAAGTTGAGTCTATAGTTATAATTAATTTACACTTATCTAAGAAACTAAACATACTTTTAAGATTATTTTTTTTTATGAATATAATTTTTGACTTCTTAAAAATATTCTTAAAGTAATTTTTTTCAATATCAACAAATGAATTTGTATTTCTAAGGTAGACTTTTAAATTATATTTTTTATCAAGTCTTAAATTATCTATCTTTTTAAAAACAAGTTCATCAGATTTCATAAAATTAGCCCAAGTTATTGGTTTTTTTCCATAAATAGATATTACATCATCAATATTAGAGTATTTTTGAAACTGAGATATTATGCAAATATCTTTAGTCTGAGTTTCTGCAATAGTATAGTTATTTGATCTAAAAGAACCAATATTAAAGTATTTTGATAAGATATGTTTTTTTAATTTATTTGATACGCTCTGATTAAAATTAAGAATGTAATCACATGATAAATTTTTATTCTCTTCTTTATCTAAACGTTCAAAAATATCATCTTTATATCCTCTCCAGCCATTTTGAACAGAAATGAACAGGATTTGTGGTAGATATTTTTTTAATTTATAAAAATCTAATCTATTATCATTAAAAGTAATTATTATTTTTGGTTTAACAAATTTTATTAAATTTAAATAATAATTTAATTTCATATTATCTGAACATTTCTTGTAAAATAAAGATAATAATAAACAAGTTATATTTAGTTTATTAAATCTAATATCTAAAATATAAAAAAATTTATTTATTTTTCTTAAATATTCTTCACCAATATCATCAAATAAAATTAATTTATTTTTTTTTGGTATTTTGAATTCAAATTTCGTTTTAAAGAGCAGATCAACATATTTTTTAATTTGTGTAAATCGCATTTTTCAATTGCCAAGAATTACTTTTCTTAGTCCATATATGTTCCGATCTCCAACTATCTATGACTGAGTGAAATGTTTCATAATCAATATCCATATAATCAATAAATTCTTTAAAATATTTGTTAGGAAATTCCCCATCATACTTTTTTACTAATGATATACCTTCTTCTCTTGTAATTTTTTTATCTCTTATCTCGTGAGCTGTATCAGATGTAGTCATACCTATTCCAAATTTTATAAATGCAAGATAATAGTGAAAACCATCTAACTTATCATCTAAACTCGCATATTTAGAATAAGTACCTTCTGTTCTCTCAGGGTTAACTTGAAATCCTGTATTTTCACAACAATAATAAAAATTTTCTTGGGGATCCCAAAATTTATAATAACCAAAAAAATGAATTTGAATATCTAACTCTTTTATACTTTTGGCTGGAGGGGATTTAAATTCCTCAATTTCAGATCCATCTAAACCAAACTCAACCCACTTATCTTGAGGGATTTTTGAAAAATACATTTCATCATGATCAATAATATTTCTAGTTGGTGAGTAAGCACTTTTCATATCACCGCCATATTCAACCTCGCCGTTTTCTCCGTAAAAAATTAATTTTATATTATTTTGAAAAGCAATTCTTAATGGATAATTTGTTTGACCGTAAATAAATGGCTGAAAAGGATCACCTATATGAATGAAAGATAATTTAGTTAATTTTCTTGTAACGTTAGGATTTGGTGTTCCTAAAACATGGCTAAAACCGCTTTGTATAAAATTATGTAAATTAGACCTACCTATTTCAGTAGGGATCAAAGGGCTCCAAGTGACACAAAGTGGATTCATATTATATTTATATTTAAGTTGATGGGCTACGAATGATCCATCCTTTCCTCCAGAACAGGGAACAATGCAATCAAAATTTCCATTACTTTTTCTATATTTATTACATAAACTTATTAACTCATTTTCTCTTTTTTCCCAGTCAATGGATTTTTGTTTAAAATCAGCGTAATTACATGCAGAACAAACACCTTTATCATCAAATTGTATCCTTGGTCTTTGATTTGAAATTGTACATTTTTTACAAAAACAAATTTCTTTTGGTAATGAGTATAATTCTTTGACGTTCTTTTTTTTTATCTCATACATATAAATTAGTTATTTTTAAATTTTCTAATTATTAAGATAGGAAAAAATAAAATATTTAACAAAAATGTTTTTATATTTATTTTGTTATTTCTTTCTATGCTCATGCAAAATGACTCATTTTGAGTATTATTATTTTCAAATAATAAGTATTTTTTTATTTTTTCTATATGAGATAAATCACGGCTTTTATAAACACTATTACCCGTGAAACTAGAGTCCTCTGCAAACATACCAATGGCCATTGTAAAATTATTTTCTCCTGAAATATTTGGTAATCTAGCATGCCATGTTTTATTAATAAAAAATGCAAAATTTCCCTCTTTTCCGATAAGAGGTTTTAGAAAAAATCTTGATATAGCAATTGGAGACCATCCTACTTTAGATGCAGTTCTATCAAATAAATGACTTTTTGGTAAAAAAGCTGTTACGCCTGAAGGCTTTTGTTGATCGCTTAAAATAAACCAAAAATTCATTTGACCTTCAGCATCTTGATGCATAGATAAACCCTTATCAGTTCCAATTGAAATTCTTGATGAAATCTCCCAAATTTTAAAATTTTTACCTAATATTTCTGAAGTAACTTCTTGAAAAACTTCGTTTAAGATAATTTTTTCGATAATTTTATCGATTTCTTTGTCTCTACCTAAAATATCATCTATAACAGGGGTTGTATCAGATTTGACATTTAATCCAATATCATTATCAAATTGGTATTTTAAAAAGGATTTAAGTTTATTCATATCACTTTCTTCAAGTATAATTTCATTAGTAAAAAGAGAGTAACCATTTCGTTTTATCTCTTTTATTTTAGAAAAATTTTCAATCATAATACTTCTCAAACCAGTCAATAAAATTAGATATTCCCTTTTCTGGATTTATTTTAGGAATATAGCCTAATTTCTTTATCTTATCTATGCTTGCATGAGTTTTTTTTATGTCGCCCATTTGTAGTTTTTTATAATTTTTATAGGCAGTCTTATTTAATTTTCTCTCTATAATAGAAACGTATTTATTAAGAGTAATAGGATTATTACTTCCAATATTAAATATTCTAAAAGGTCTATCTTTATTAAAATAAGAATTATTATTTCTTTTTATTAAATCAATTCCACGAATTAAATCATCAATATAAGTAAAATCTCTGGTATGGTTACTGTAATTATACAAATCTATTTTTTTGTTATTTTTTATATTTTTTACAAATTTAAATAAAGACATGTCTGGTCTTCCCCAGGGACCATATACAGTAAAAAATCTTATAGCAGTAATTTTAATCTTGTATAGGTATGAGTAAGCACTTCCAATTACTTCATCTGATTTCTTTGTTGCTGCATAAAGTTGAAGTGGTGAATTTGTTGGATTGCTTTCAAGAAGTGGAAAATCAGAACTATTTCCATAAACACTACTAGAACTTGCGAAAATGAGATGTTTAATATTGTTTTTTTTTACAAACTCTAAAATATTAAAAAAACCAAATATATTTGATCTAATGTAAGCGCTAGGATTTTCAATTGAATACCTCACACCAGCTTGAGCTGCAAGGTGTATGACTATATCAAATTTATAATTTCCAATTTTTTTTGAAAGCAAATTAAAATTGCAAATATCTACTTTTATAAATTTAAAATTTTTCTTCGATTTTTTTTTAAGCTCTTTTAATCTGTCTTTTTTAAGTTTAATTGAATAATAACTATTAAGAGAGTCTATACCTACTACTAAATTTCTTTTAGAATTTAGGTATTTTAGGCATGTATGGTAACCTATAAATCCTGCACATCCTGTAATAAGTATTTTCATTTAAATATTTATATATTGATGATAAATAAAAGTATTTATTAATCTATGGTTAAAACAAATAAAAAATTTATATCAATTATAGGGTTAGGGTATGTAGGATTACCCTTATTAGTTGAGTTTTCAAAGTATAACTCAGTTATTGGTATCGATAATGATAGTCAAAAAATTAAATTATTAAAAAAAGGTATTTCTTATATTAGTGACGTACCTAATATCAAATTAAAAAATGTCAATAATACTATATACACAAATGATTTTTCTATGGTTAAGAATTCAAGCACTATAATTATTTGCCTTCCAACTCCAGTATTGAAGAATAAAAACCCCAATTTAAATATAGTTACTAAAGCAATAAAAAAAATATCAAGATATTTGTTAGAAGATCAATTAATAGTTTTAGAGTCAACTACTTATCCAAGAACTCTAAAAGATGTTATAGCCCCATTAATAAATAGAACTAGATATAAAGTTGGTAAAAATATTTATCTCGCTTTTTCTCCAGAGAGAATAAATCCAGGATCAAGACAAAAAATAGCTTCCATACCTAAAATTATCGGAGCAGATGACACGAAAAGTCTTAATATGGCAAAAAAAATATATAGTAAAGTTTTTGATAGAGTAATTTGTACTAATGATAGTTCATACGCGGAAGCGGCAAAGCTAACTGAAAATATATTTCGTTCTGTCAATATTGCTTTAGTAAATGAATTAAAAATCATTTATGACAAAATGGGTATAGATATTTGGGAAGTAATTAAATTAGCTAAAACTAAACCTTTCGGATATATGCCATTTTATCCAGGACCAGGATTAGGTGGTCATTGTATTCCAATCGATCCATTGTATTTATCATGGCAAGCGAAAAATTTTGGACTGGAAACAAAATTTATTAATTTGTCAGCAAAAATAAATAGTAATATGCCAAAGTATATTGTTGATAAATCATTGAAGAAATTTAAACATTTTTACCCAAGTGTTTTAATAAAAAATTTAAAAGTTTTGATATTTGGAGTGGCTTATAAAAAAGATGTGAATGATCTAAGGGAAAGCCCTGCTTTAGAAATTATGAAAATTTTAAGAAAGAAAAATATTAACTTTGACTTTTATGATAAGTATATCCCTAGGATAGATGATATGAGGCATTATCCAGAATTCAAAGGAATGTCATCAGTAAAGCTGTCAAATAAGAGTATTAAAAAATACCATTTAATTATTTTAGTAACTGATCATACAGATTTTGACTATAAAAAACTTCTAAATAACTTTAGTTTGATTATAGATACAAGAAATAAGTTTAATAAGCTGAGTTCAAAATATATTTATAAATTATAATTAAACTCCTAAGTTAATCTTTTTATTAATATCTTTACAAATATTTACCATATTCCTAAACTCAGAGGGTGTTGCACTTAGTGTATGATCTCTTATTGATTGGTCAGATTTATCAAGAGTAAAATGTTTTTCAATTATATCAGCACCTCTGGAAGCGGCTAATATACAGGTCTCTATACCTATAGAGTGATCGGAATATCCATAAAAATCTTTTTCAGAAAATTTTTTAGGTAAACCAATTAAATCTTCTGGTTCAGTAGGATATTTTGATAAACACCATAAATATTTAATATTTTTATTTTTTTTAAATGGGAAGTCATTTTTTTTCCACATCCCTAGTGATATAAAAGTATTTTTATTTAGAGAAATTATTTCTTTGGCTAAATCAAAATCAAATTTTAAAGTTCTAGAAGCGATTTTAATATTTTTGAAATTTCTTTTTTTTATCATTGTTAAAGCTTTTTTAGATATTATTGAAAACATTAATTCAATTTCAAAATATTCACACCATTTTTCAAGATTGTTGATAACTTGATCATCAATGTAGTTGATTTCATTTTTTTTATCTCTCCAGCCTAATTGAAATTTAGCAATATCAGCACCACTAATCTTTGCTTGTTTAATTAATTCAAATGCAAAGTCAAAGTTACCATTGTGATTCATCCCAATTTCAGCAATAAACTTCATTTATTCAACTTTAACATATTGTCATATTTTTTTAGATTAATTTTATTTTTTGTTCTATTTTTCTCGTGTGATCTGTATTTATACAAAGGTAATTCCAGTCTACCGATTTTATATTTTTTTATAAATCTTTCTTTAAGATTATGACCCTCTCTCATTTTAAATTTTGTGTCATATAATCCTATATCAAATAGACACTCTTTCCTAAAAGTTATTCCACAAGCAATTTCCTCTTTAAATACATTATGTTTGCTTATCTGGTTTTCCAAAGCATCAACCTTAACGTAATCGACGGCTACAGCTTGATATTCTCTGTTATAGTTCAAGAATAATTTAGATAAATATAAAAAATTTCTAGCAACATAGTCATCTGAGTCTATTCTAACAATGTATCTACCTAATGAAACTTTTATAGCCTTATTAAGTGATTTTGGTAAACCAATATTTGAGTTATTTTTAATTAATTTAAAGTCAATTGATTTTTTTAAGTTTTGTATAACTTTTAGACTGGAGTCATTACTTTTATCGTCAACTAATATAATTTCATACATGCTTTGATCTATTAGTTCCTGATTTGTGATACTTCTTAAACATCTCTCTAACCATTTAGCATGATTAAAATTACAAATAATAATTGATATTTCTGGTAAGTTATTTTTCATTTATGATAATTTAAGATTTTTATAAGCTATTTCAAATGCGATATTTTCAGACTCGTAAGTTAAACCTGCTATATGAGGTGTAATAATTAAATTTTCATTTTGTTTAAAATAATTAATTAATTTATTAGATTTAAAATTTAAATTTTGTTCATTTGTTAAAACATCCAAAGCAGCTGCTTTGATCTTTCCTTTTTTTAAAAATGTTATTAAAGCACTTTCATTTACGATTTCACCTCTTGATGTATTTACAAAATAACATTGATCTTTCATCGATCTAAATTCTTCATAGCCAATCATAGATTTATTTTGAGCGTTATATTCCAACGAAAGTAAAACTATATCTGACACCCTTAACATATTTTTTAAATTTTTATATTTTGTATATTTTTTGTAACAAACATTCGGGTCATAAAATAAAATATTCATTCCAATAGAAGAACAATATTTAGCAACATTAGACCCTATTCTGCCAAGACCAACGATTCCAATAGTTTTATCTAATAATTGGTTAGATCTTAGTTGATCCTCAATTTCTCTCCATTGACCTGACCTTACCTTATTTATTGATTTATAGTGATTTCTCACTAAAGACAATATTAATGAGAAAGTGAATTCTGAAGATGCTGTAATTTTTTTAAAATCTGGGTTCGTTGAAATTCCTTTAACTGTAATTCCAACCTTCGAGCAGTAATCTGTATCAATATGTGTTAAACCAGTTGAAGGCGAAGAAATAATCTTAAGTTTAGGGGAGTATTTTAAAAGACTCTTATCAATCTTAAAGTTTGGACTTGGTTGACATATCCAATATTCTACATGCTTTAGTTTATTTTTTAATTTTTCAAAACTGATATTAGAATTTAAAAAATTAGCTTTAAATCTGATTTTATTAATTATTTTATTATTTATATGTTTTGTAGGTGCTGTAACAAGTATTTTTTTATTATGGTCAAACTTTTCATTATCATTATCCAAAATTATTTTAGATGGGTAATTTTCACAATATCCATTTTTTATAAGTAGTTCCGCTAATAACAAATCAAATTTTTCATCAATATTTATGGATCTCTCGGATGGCATAATAAATGGCCTACTATCTTTTCCGTGTCTTGTAAAATTATTTATTAGTGTATCTCTTGTCATAGAATAAATAGCACCATTTCTTATGTAACAATCATCCAGGTCTTGTCTTCTAGAGCCTTTTTTTGATTCTGGAAACTCTTTACAAAAATCTAAAATTTGATCTTTAATTATTTTTTTTAATCTAACTGGATGTTTTTCCCCTGTATTGCAAACTGAAATTACTGAATTCGATTTAGTTTTTAATAATTTTTCTAATGCACAATCAATATCATTAGAGTTTCTAAAAGGAGAAACACATGGTAATTCAATAATAAAATCATAATTACAACTTGATAATTTCTCATATTTTTTTACTGCATGATAAAGTGAATCTACAGAGGCTACTTTATCTTTTGCTAATTTCTTGGGTCTTAAAAAAGGGACCTCTGCACCATAATCTTCGGCTACTTTCTTTATTTCATTTGAGTCAGTGCTGACAATTAACTGATCAATATACTTTGAGTTTAAAGCTGCATATATCGAATAACTAATCAGTGGATTATTATTTATTTTATAAATATTTTTTTTAGGTATTCCTTTAGAACCACCTCGTGCTTGAATAACAGCTAACACTCGCTTATTTTTAATCAAAATTAAATTTCTACGCTGTATTTATTTAGAATTTCTTTTCCTTTTGAAAAGGAGCTAAAATCAATAACATCATCAGTATCTATTTGAATTGAAAAACAATCTTCTAAAGTAGCCATTAATGTCATATGACCTATAGAATCCCATTCGTCTATTGAATTGTATATTAAATCATCATTAACAATACTTTCTTCAATTGAAAAAGACTCAACAAAACAATTCTTGTATTTTTGAAGATTAGACATAAGAAAATACAAATATACTAGAATTAAAATGAATCAAGTATCTTTTTAGTAATTTTTGATGCAGAAATTCCAAGGCTATCTTTAAGAGGCTCATAAGGTCCGCTTACTTCATAACTATCTTGGATAGCAATATTAACTTGTTTGATATTAATATTATTTGTGGCTAAAACCTCAGATACACATGAACATAAACTTCCAAATACACTATGTTCATCAACAACAAAAATAATTTGATAATTTTTTGATATTTCTATCAATGTTTTTTCATCAAATGGTTTAATTGTATGAAAATTATATATTGCTGGATTGATATTTTTTTCTTTTAGTGTCTTAGCAGCTTTAATGCATTCATTAATAATAGTTCCATTTGTAATAATAAGAATATCTTCACCATCTAATATTTTATTAGCTTTATCGAACGAAAATTTATAATTGCCATCATTTATGAGTGGTAAGTTGTTTGAACCTGTTAATCTTATGTAGAGACTATTCTTTATTTTAAATGAATTTATAAGAATATAATATAATTCTATAACATCAGAAGGCACAGTTATACTAATATTAGGTATTGATCTTAATGAAGCCACATCCTCTATGGAGCAGTGAGAGTATCCTAAAACACCTAAAACTATCCCACTCGCCAATCCCACCATGACAACCTTATTTTTCATGTAACCTAAATTAACTTTTATTTGTTCATTACACCTTTGGCTTTGAAAAGGTGCAAATGTTGTTGTAAAAACATTCATACCCTCACTAGCCATACCTGCAGCAATAGTAATCATATTTTGCTCAGCTATACCTGTATCTATTATTCTGTCTGGATTTTGTTTTTTAAGTCTATCTAATCCGGCAGATGTCGAAACATCAGCTGTTATTATATAAAAGTCTTTATCTTCTTTTAGTAATTCATTGCAAATTAATCCAAAAGAACCTCTCAAACCAACTAAAGACCAAACTTTTTTATTTTTTTCGAGTATTTTATCCAATTGATAACTCTTCTTTAAACTTTTCGAATAAGGAGTTTGATATAGGTGTATGATGCCAATCATTATTATTTTCTGAGACACTAAAACCTTTGCCCTTGATAGTTTTTGCTAAAATTAATAATGGTTTATTATCTATAACGAAGGTTTTTTCTAAATCTTTGAAAGAGTGGCCATCTATTTCTTTCACATCAAAACCAAATGATTTAAATTTATCACTAAGTGGTTCTAAACTTAAAATATCCTCATTTTTACCTGTCTGTTGAAGATTATTTCTATCAACTATAGTAATTATATTTTTTAATTTATTAAAAGAAATAAATGATAAAGCCTCCCAAATTGAACCTTCTGCGCACTCTCCATCACCTAAAAGTACATATATTTTATTATCAATATTTTTTTTTTTAAAGCTTATTGCCACTCCAATTCCTAAAGATAAACCCATGCCTAAGCTTCCATTTGAGAATTCAATGCCCAGAGACCTATCCATTACAGGATGTCCTAAAAGCTTAGAATTAATTTTTTCAAAATTTTTGAGTTGTTCCTTAGGCATAATACCTTTTTCTACCAATGTGCAATAAAGCCCTAAACAAGCATGACCTTTACTAAGAATTAATCTATCTCTGTTTTCTAATTTATGATCAGAAATCTGCATTTTATGGAAATACAAAAAGTTAAGTATCTCAACTATAGAAAAAGCTCCTCCTATGTGTGAGCTATTTCCCTCATTATTAAAAGCTGTTTCAAATATTAGTCTTCTAATTTTTTTTGATCTAGATTTAAAATCCTCTTCCATTCAAGTCATTCCACCATCTACTCTCAAAGTTTGTCCATTTATATATGATGAGTTATCAGATGACAAAAAGAATACCACATTTGAGATTTCATCTGGTGTTCCAAGCCTATTTAGGGGAACTCTTTTTAAATTTTCTTCAATTATATTTTTAGGTGTATTGTCAAACATCATATCTGTAGAAATCATTCCTGGTGCTACACAATTAACCCTAATTTTATATCTTGATAATTCTTGAGATAAATTTTTTGTGATAGATATTAAAGAAATTTTTGACATAGAATACACAGACCTTCCAATGTTTGACTCAAATCCTGAGGTAGATGAAATAAATATAATATTTGAATTTTCTGTTTTTTTTAAAATTTTAATTAAATTTTGAGTAAATATAAGTTGGTTGAAAAGGTTAATATCAAATGTTTTTTTTAAATCTTCATATCTAATCATTTCAAATATACTTTGTTTGAGATATCCGGCATTATTTACAAGCGTATTTATATTTTTGTGATTGGCTAAAATATCTTTAGAAATTGATTTTGTTTCATTTAAATCCTCAAAATTAATTTTATATAAATAAATTTTTATTTTGAATTCTTTTTCTAACAATTTGCAGTGTTGTTTAAAATTATTGTCTATTGTCCTATTACAACAAATAATTTCATAACCCTCTTTTGCAAATTTATTTAAAATAGATAGACCTATACCTCTATTACAGCCAGTTATAACAGCAGTTTGATTTTTTATCATTATTAAAAATTAATAATGAACTTTTACATCTTTTTGGTCAATAAAATCATCTTCCTTGAATATATCTTTAGCGAGAGCTGGTCGAAAAATTGTCTGGCCAAAACCTGACATATAATTTGATACAAATTCTTTATTTTCACCAGCCAGACAAACTGGACTATGTTCATTAAAATGTTTTATGGAAAATCCAAAATCTACAATTTCTTTCAAAGATTGTTCAAGAACATTACCTATCTTTATATGAACATATGGGCAAGCCAGAACATCGCCAAGTGGGGTTATATAAAGTCTATTTACAGTTGTGCATCCAATTGATTTTTCGTGTGTTTTATCAAAAGGGTTCCAAATATTTCTTACTAAGTTTTTATACTCCTTTCTTAGATTATATAGATGTTCTCTATCTTTTTCATCTAGCATGATATCATCCATTTGAGACCACATGCCTGCGGGTACAGCAACATTGATAAGAGTTTTGTATTTATTGTCTTTAGAGTATTTTATTAATTCCTCGAAACCAGGATCAAAGGCATTATAGTGGCCCATAGTAATGTTAAGATATGGATCCATGCCTGCATCTTGAACATACTTTAGTGACTCAATAGCTCTTCTCCAAGATTCTTTTTTACCTCTAATTTCGTCATGAGTTTTTTCATCCATACTATCTATACTAACTGAAACCCTACTCACGTGGGCGTCAGCAAGCCTCTCAGCCATTTCCTTATTTAAATGGTAACCATTTGTGGTCAAATATAAGTAAAATCTCTCTGGTCTAATTGCTTCTAAAGACTCAAATAGAATATCAGGTCTTAGTAAGAGTTCTCCACCTTGGAGATCAAATTCAAAATATCCCAGCTCGTCTGCTTCATCAGCAACCCTAGCTAAAACATCAGCAGGCAACCTTGCCTTTACGTTGTCGCCTTTGGGTGAGTTAGTAAAACAATATTTACATCTAAGATTACATGCATTATTTAAGTTTAGATCTATACCTCTAGTTTTAGTTCCTACCTTACCGTCATTTTCATTGACATATTTATAAAAAGCTCTCAGCTTTTCAACTAATCTTGGTTTTTTTAATAAGCTAGATTTAATAGGCATGTTTAAAATATTCTAAAATTTTTCAATTCTCTGAATCCATGGATCATTTCTTACATTAACAGAGTTTTGGACGTTATCATAGAATTCATCTACTTTCCAAGACAATATTTTTGAGTTATTTTTGTAAGGATATATTAGAGGATTATTATCAAAGGACTCCTCGTCAAGGTATTTTCTTCGGTTTATATTTAGGAATATTGTGCTTTTTTGAAGTTTATTGTATATGAATTTGAAATAGTCATCTATTTGGGAACTACTCATCTCTTGAAAAGAGTCAATGTTTATAACTAAATCTGTATCAATAAATTTAATTAAAGATAAGTTGAAATTTGAACTTACAAAATAAAATCCATCATGTTCAAAATTATTTGTATTATCATTAATGAAGTATTGATTTATATGAGGGTATCGCTGTTTCAATATATTGCTCGATATTTTAATCATTTCATCTAAATCAATGATGATGTATTTTTTCACATTAAAATTATGAAATAAAGTTATAGCCAAATTACCAAGACCTGCACCTATTTCTAAAATAACTTTTGGTTCTATTTTTAGAGAATTTATTAGGTTATAGATATAAAAAGACTTCGCAGCGATAAATGTTTTATTATCAATATTTAAATCATTAGAAAATTGCTTAAAATTTTCTAATGATTTTTCTTTTTTAAAATAAATATGTGTTTCTGGATAGTTATTATAATAAATATTAAAGTTATTTTGTTTAAAACTCCAAACCTTTGAACTTAGAAACTTCAGTGATTTATACGACAAATAAAATATGTTTAAAAAAAAGAGGAGTATTTTTTTTTGAAATGAAACTTTATCCTTTTTTAAGAGAGTGTACCCTCTACTATTTATCTTATTGAAGTCATGATCAAAATCTTGTACAAGCCTTGTCCACATACTTGATTTTGAATTTTTATTAAATCGCACAATATGGAGTGTAATAAACTTTAATCATCTATTTTTTTATTTTTATAATTTATATTTTTAATCAAGTCCCAAAAATATTTTTCTTCTTCAACTTGATATGGATTATCTCTGAAAACTTTCATACAACCACTGTTAAAAGTTGGGAAACCCATGTGATATTCGCCTCTTACTAAATTTTGAATTCTATAAGTAGGTATTTCAACAATTAAATTTGGATTATTAGACTTATCATCTTGTTTCTTTTCACCAAATATAGTGTTTCTTTCAATATCTTTAAATCTAATTTCATCAAAAAAAATCCATCTAACATGAAAATAATTATGATCCCAAGTATCTTGTGCTTTTTGGACTGAGGTTATAAAATATTCTAAATCCTCTGCATAGTCCTCTGTTAAATATTTTTTTTCAAGAGCTTCAAATTTTCGAAATTCCTTTCTCATTCCTATGGCCCAAGCTGCTTGATCCATTTGTGATGGAATTTCTTTTGTTTGAGAGATAATATTTATTTTTTTATCTATTAATTCTAATTCATCACCAGTTTGCATTAAAATAGCACTTATCTCATCTTCTTTATCAAATAATTTAATATAATTCTTTTTATCACCCCTAGCCAAATCATTGATATGATAATCCACTCCGTAATGAAATTGATCACAAGCAAAAGGTATAACGTTTTTTGTATTAAGTGATTTAGCAATTTTAAAAGAATAATTAGCTGCCTTATCTCTTTCTCTATGGATAGTTTTTTCATAGTTACTTCATCAAAGTCAAAAAAAGTGGGCCAAGGGCCAGTCAATGTTGGTATTAAATATGATAAACTGATATCAAATTTCTTACCTATTCTCTCTGCCTCTTCATAACTCATTAAATTATCAGTTTGAATAAAAACATTATCTGAATTATTTGAGACTAAAAGAGAAGCGTCCATATCACCTTTATCATTTATAAATACTGAAATATTAGTCTTATCACTAAGTTTTAAAGAAGCATCATGCTCAATTAATATAGTATTTTTTAAGCCGAAGCTTCTTACTGCAGGCTCCCACCATTTTATTTTATAGTCTGGAATTATTACTTTTGTGTCTCTGTTATAGGGGAGTAACCTATCCAATGTGTATTTTTGTAAATGATCTTCATGTCCGTGAGACATGAAAATATAATCTACTTTACCTATATCCTCTGGAAGAATCTTAGAGGGTGGGTATATCCAGTGGTTATTAGCATATGTAGGTCCTACTATCCATGGATCAGTTAATATTCTAATTCCATCAACTTCTACTAAAACTGAAGCATGACATACGGTTGTAATTTTCATGATAAACTATTAAAAAATTTAGACCACTGAATATACCAGTTACGATCAATTCTGCAAGTGTGGTTAATAAATGAATTTATAATTAAATTTCTTTTTTTAGGTATAGTTTTTTTCTCTAATTTGTTATCAATTATAAAATTGATCAACTTTTTAGGATTTTCAAATGAAATTTTTACATCATTTAGTTTTTTGAATAGAACTTTGTAGTTTCCATATACATTGCAAAATTTTTTATTCCAAATGACATATACTGGAATATTCGAAGTCAAACATTCTAAAAAACCAGTACCAGGATAATCGAATAAAACACATTTTGACTCATTAAATTGTTTTTGGGTAAGAGATTTGGTTTTTGCATTATAAAGATAGTTTATTTCAATATTGTTTTGGTATAAATAATTTTTAAGTATTTTATAACATTCATAAGAGTAAGGTTTAATTTTTAGAAAAAGACTGTTTTTCTTTGCTAAATTAATAATATCCAAGATTTGATTAAAATATTCTTTATGAATATCAGTGGTAAAGGTAGATGCCCCTTCAAGCATTCCAGAAATAGATTTAATTTTTTGAGGAAAATACAATATGTCTATAGATTTAGCTTTATTATTTTTTTTTGCATAATAAAATTTTTTTTCTGATAGCCAAGGGTTAGGAAGATAATGAATAGGTATATTTTTTGGGAGAGTTGGAAATTTATTCAAACCCCATGAAATAAAGATATCACACCTTTTATATACCATTTCCATTGAGTATCTATTATCCTTAATATAACCGGCACCTCCACCATGATTAAATCTAATAACTTTTAACTTATTAACATGTCTCAGAATAGAATATAGATATGTTTCGTGTGAACTGGAGTCGCCATCAAGAATTAAATATTTATATTTATTATTTTTTAAAAAAATAGAGTATTTGTAACAATTTTCACTCAATCCCTCGAGAAAACAAGTTGGAAAAAATTTAAACATTAAATTTAAAGTTAAAAATTTAACTTTATTTTCATGAGAAGAATTATTTTCAATTTTCATTTTATAATTTTCAATTAAATTTGAAAAAAGATCTTTTCTTATCTTTTGGTTAAAATGACTGTCTTTTATGAGATTTTTGTAATTTATAAATTTGATAAATTTTATAAAAAATAACCTCCTTGAAAATGACTCATTAAAATGAGCTAGGTTAAATGAACAAATCTTTTTTTTTACGAATAATGTAAAACAGATTTCAATTAATTTAAAAAATTTTGAAAAGACTCTATTAGAAAAAACGTGATGCATAGTATTTATATTGTTATTACTAAGTTTGTTAATATTTTTTTTTTTTCTTTGATTATTTAAAGGAAAAGTTCTATAGGAGTAGTAGTTTTCAATTATAAAAGACAAAATATATTTATTAAAATTTTCATCTCTAAATTGCGATTCAAGATCTTCAATTAATTGGAATTTTTTTTTATATGAATATTTGTAATACTTAAATTTATTTTTTTTAGATAGTATTTTATTAATTCGAAAATATCTATCACATACAAGATGATTTAAAGAAACAGTGACTCTTCTTATAATATCTTTTAGAAGATTTTCATCTAAATTATATTTTTTTTTAAATATGGTAGTTAGTTCGCTTATCAATTCTTCTGATAATTTCGAACCAAATTCTGAATTTTTATTAATCTCTTCCAATTCAAGTGAATTAAAATTTTCATTAAAGCTTGGGTATATGCCTATTTCATTTTTATTCTGTGATATAATTGTTAAGATTTTATTCATTTATACCTTGGAAAGATCAGACACTTGTTATTTTTTAAAGAGTCAATCAATAATTTATTTGCTTTATTTAAATCAATAACATGTATAGGTATTGAATTAATATTGTAATAATTGTATGCATTTTGGACAGAGAGTTTCTGTTCAAAACTATCACAAATTACTGTATTCACTTTTCTATTTGTTTTCTTAATTAACCATTTTTTACTCTCATCTTTTCTAACAAACATAGAAAAAGACCTGTTTAATTTGTTATTATCTTTATCGACATAATCACCTTCAAATGTTTTTATGTATCTATAATCTACTCCAATATATTGCTCTGAATAATGTACAGCGAAATATCCATCTCTTAAATCTTTTGTAAATAGTACATGTTTAAATTTTTTTTCTATAATCTCAGCAATAAATGAGTTTTTTGAGAAAGCATCCGGACATTTATTATTTAGAAGTTCATCTTTTAAGAGGCCATATACCATAAATGAATATATAGCATGGTCTGATCTCGAAAAACTCCTATCATTCAACACAATATTACTAAAGGCACCAACCTTACTTTTAGAGTATTTTTGATGGTAAAAATTAGTTTTGCAAAAATCCCAATTAAATGCAGGTATGATTAAAGAGCCACCATTTGAAAAATATTCTTTTAAAAAACCTACAAGGTTTAAAGAAATTTTCTTTAAATCAACATTTTTGTCTATGTTTATAAAATTTAATAAATCAACAGTTAAGCAGATATTATCTTCTTGTTTGATATTTATATCTTTAAAAATTTTTTCAAAATCCAATTTATTTGCCTAAATTGGGTACAAATTTTTTTAGTTCATCAGGTAATATTATTTGATACTCAGATTTACAAACTATTTGGTTATTTACTATTCCCTTACCTTGACAGGTAGCAACACCATTTTTATAAGATTTAATAATAGTTTTTGAAGTAAATATATTTTCTGGTGTTACTTTTTTGAAAAAATTTGCATTAAAAACTTTTGTGAGATACATATATTTTCCCTCATTACCTTTTATAGATAATATAGCTAGAGCAGCTGTTTGAACGAGCGCTTCTATTTGTAACATACCTGGCATATTCGGATCGCCTTCCCAATGAATCTTAAAAAACCATTCATCACTTGGTAAAAACTTTTTTGACTCTGCACAAGTTTTTGGTACAACATTATAAGCCTCGTCCATCATTAGATATTGGCCTTTGTTTCTTTGTATCTTTAATATTTCCTGTTTGTTAAATTTGAAACTCATGTATCAATAATCCTTGTAAGAAAATTTTTAAGGTCATATCCATCCCACTTACTTGACATTTCTAAAGACTCACCGATATTAACAATTCTATCAATACCCAGTATAGAATTATTTAAAATTCTCTCTAAAAGGATTTTTTTATCTATTCCAAAAACCGATAAAGTTTGTATTTCTTTGTAATTCAATTTGGTAATTTCTTTAAGATTATTAATGAAATATTGATGAAAAATACCAGCAAAAGACCTATTGTTTTTTAAATCAAAATTACTTATTTGATGATCTAAAACATAAAACTTTTCATCAAATGAATTGATTTTTGATTTACTTCGACTCTCTAAAATTATTTCGTTAAGTATTTCAAATCTTTTTGAAGATTGAAAAAGATCAATATCATAACTTATATTAAAGTGGTTCAATATATCTTTCCAAAAAAAATTGACATTTTTTCTACTAATATTTTTATTTTTACTATACCAAAGGATAATATTAGGAGAAGAGCATCCTAATTGATTAAACAACATACAATCTTTAAAATATTTTTCTGATAAAAGTTTCTTTTCATTTTTTTTGAGTTTTTGATATTTATCTAAATCAATGATAGAAAAAGACTTTCTTGATGAAAAAAACAAATCTACTACTCTTGGTTTTGTATTAAATTTTTTAAATAAAGATATCGTACTATCTGAACCCCAAATCATTCTAACATCAGAAATAGAGGATAAAAAATCAGTAATATCAGGATTTTTGTCATATTTGAATAAGTAAATATACTTTCTTAATAGTTTATATTTATTTAATTTTAAGTATTTTTTTAAAATTTTAATCAATAAGATATTTTGATCAAAATCTTTTTCAGGAATCTTTACCAGATTAGTATTGCCGTATAATAATCCAAAAAATAAAGAGTAAGCAAAATTTAAAGGTACATTTTCTGTGCATATGTGCAAAGTTAAACCTCTCCCTAATCGACTATCAATAAACTTGTCACAATGTGTATAATTATTTTGATTTCTTAAAAAAAAAGCGAGATATATAAGGTCTTTATGATTTTTATATTGTTTATTTGAAAAAATATCTTTCGATATTTCTTTAAAAAAATTTTTAACTAGATTATCAAAAGGTCTAAGTATTAGTGGGGAAATTTTTTTTTGCCCAATAATTACTTTTAAGTTAGGTAAAGATAAACTATACATTACTGCAGCCTCTAACGTCAGAATTTTGGATTCTACCTTCAATTGTAAAATATTTACCAAAATTTCCACATTTACAATTATCTTCACCGTGGATAATACCCAAATCTTCGGTTAATATTGAGTTACCAGGATAACTTTTTGGCAATAATGAAATAAGTTGAACTAAACCTTTTAAATTATTTTTAAGTACCTCTAAATTTTTTCCTCTTATAATAATGTCATTGTATTTTGATGTATGAAAGAAACCGTACTTGCACTCAAAGAAAATAGAACCAGTTTGTTCAATCATACCATAATAATTTATAATTTTTTTAAATTTATATTTTTTATATAAGTAACTGTTAAAAAAATCTTTTGAAATTTGAAGGTATTGAAGTTTTTTCCAACCTCCTCCATGCAAAAGTATTTTATTTGAAAAAAATTTTTGGTGTTTAATATTTTTAGAGTGAAGTAACTTCCACACTGTATCAGTAAATCCAAAGAAAAAATCTTTTTCAGTTGAATTAGATAGAAAGTTATTAAATTTATTGTCATCAAGGCAAAATTGGGTATTTTTAGCGAATACTGAAAACCCAAAAATTCCTGCAGCTCTTGCATTAAAATTAATTTTATCTGGTGTGTTACTTCTAGAGTCTAAAACTAGCATATTTCCCTTTCTAAAAGGTATAAAATATTTTCCTATATCCAATAAAATTTTAGTTTGTATTAATGCATTCTCCTTATCTAAAAATATTTTAGATTTTTTTGAAGATGTTGTACCACTACTTGTCATTATTTTTTTAATATTTGTTTTTTTTGTACTTATTAATTCGTAGTTTTTAAAGAGACCTATGTGTATAAATGGTAAATTATTAATATTTTTGTAATTTGAAGAACTATTAAATAATGCTTTATAAATTTTGCTGAATTCTTTTGATTTACTCTGGTGATGTATAAGTTTTTTATTAAATTCATTTAAGAAGAATTCTTTTTTTTCTTTTTTACTAATAAAAATTTTACTATTCATAGATCTTGTAAATAATTTTACCATTAGCATTCTTTTCAAAGGAATTTATATATTGAACTGTTATATAATTTTTATTTAAATTAACTATTTGATTTAAATATTTATAAATTTTTTCATTAGAACTTTTATTCTCAGTATACACAATTAATTTATCTTTATACTCCATGGAATAGCATTTGAATTTTTTATTTAAATGCCTATCGATCTGATCAAGATTAATTCTTTGTCCAAAAATTTTTATAATTCTTTTCTTTCTTCCAGATACATAAAAAAAACCATCATCATCAAAATATCCTATATCACCTGTGAGAAGAGTATGTATTTCTTTTTTTTTATTTTTTAAATCCAAATATGAGTTAGAGTAGCCCATAAATATATTTTTTCCATTGAAGATAATTTCTCCCTCAGTAAATGATTTTTTTAAAACTGTTCCTTTTTTATTTAAAATTTTTAATTTTGAATTTTTTACAGCTATACCGATACTATTTTTTTTTTCTGGTAAATGTTTGTATGGAACATATGAAATCCTTGGTGATGCTTCTGTTTGCCCATACATAATAAAAAATTTAATATTTTTTTTGCTAGTAGCCTCATAAACATTAATAAAATCTTGGTCTTTTATTTTACCTCCTGCTTGAGTAACGTATCTTAAATATGGAAGTTCTTTTTTAAAAAAATTTATTTTATTGAGAATTGTGTAAGTAAATGGAACACCACCAAAACTTGAAACTTTAAATTTATTTACTTTATTATGAAAATCTCGTTCAATTACAGATAAATTGTTTAATACTATTTTTGATCTTTTAAAAATATGAGTATTAATTATTGACAAACCATAAGAATATGAAAATGGCAAAGTAGTTATAGTAACATCTTTATTAGTAATTTTTAAATAATCAATAATTTGGTCTGTATTCGTTATTAAATTTTTTTTTGATAAGATAACAAATTTTTTATTGCTCAAGGTTCCAGAAGTTGAAATTAATAGAGAAATTTTATTAGATAATGATATAAATTTTTTTATATACACATACATATTGTAGTTATCGCTATTATCCTGTTTCTCATAACTTTCATGAATTAATTCTTTCTTGGTAAAAATATATTTTGGTAAATAACTATTTATGAGTGATTTATCATCATTTAATGTTTGAAAATTGTCGATTAAAGCTATAGGTAAATTTAGTTCTAAGCATGCACAATACACACTCAAAGAGAAAAAATCATTGTCAGCATCTAAGAAGACCAACCCCCTTGATTGAAATAATTTTTTAAAATCTAATATTTTAGATTTGAGAAAATTATAACTTAATTCACTTCCATCTTCATCTATGATTGCAATTTTATTTGATGAATTATCTAATAAATTAAACAATTATTTTTTTTTTCTTTAATGATTTATAAATATTAAATGCTTTTTCTTTATTACAATTAATTTTACTTGCAATAAATTCAAGAGAATTTTTACCATTCGCATAAGCTATAAAATTTCTTAATAACCTTTTATCTACTGAGACACTTTGATCTTTACTAATATGATCGTACAAATTATATTTTTGAAGGAAAGGCTCGCAAGTAATATTTGAGAATGGAAATATTTTATTATCAAGTTGCTTATATAAATTAGTTAGAATACTTAAAGATTCACTTAAGCTTTTTTTAGAAACCACAGTTTTAAGAAGATCACCTGATGTGTGGTAAGTACTATAATTTCCTGGGCCAGCTCTAGTTAATGTAGCAAATGGGAGGTCGATTTTATTTGCATTGAATTGTCTTGAGTCAGTTCTATCATCTATCCATCTGATTGAATTAAAAGGTTTTTTTTGTGATTTAAAGAATAAATTAAGGTCGTGGTTTATTGACGTGTCTTCATATTTAGACCTTATAAATGAAAAGTTAGAATTATCACCTATGCACGTAACTACAAAGCCATAATTAATTTTATTTTTAATTTTGTCATAATATTTACTCAAATAAGAGATAGAACCAATTGTTTCAGGAATTATTAAAATTCTATATGAATAATTGTTTAATTTAGATCCAATAATTTTAGATAAAGCTAACAGTAATGTTGGGCCAACTAATTCGTTGTTGACCATTGATGGATGACATAAATAAGAAGTAAAAATGAATTCTTTTTTAGACTTTCCTTGTATGAATATTTCTCCATATCTGAGAAAACCGTTCTTTAACTTACTATTAATGATAACTTTGTATTTAGAGTTTTTATTAATTTTTTTATATTGATTATAGCTTAGGCAGAAACCCCAATCTTTTTTATAATAACTGGTTACATATGGAATAAGGTCTGGTTTTTTTTTTATAAAATGTAATTTTTTTTTTAAATCTCTAAAATGTAATATTTTGTTTACACTCTTTGAATAACTAACTAAGTGTAAGTTGTTTTTATTGAAATCAATAATTTTATTACCATTACAATCTTCGATATAAGCATTATAACACATCCACTCCTTAGGAATTACCCAATCAAATACTCTAGTGCCTGACTTAATTTTTTTAATTTTAATATTTTTGTTATATTTTTTTAATATTTTTAAACTATGTAGAAAACCTGGACCTAAAATAGATCTATTTATAAGGAATAATGAGGAAATTAATTTTAAAATAGAATTGATAATGGTCATTTCCAAACTTTAAGTTTTTTATCTTTTAAGAGTAATACTCTATCAAAATATTGAAAATTATCCTTATTATGAGTAACACATATAATTGTTTTGTTTAGCGATGAAACAAGATTAAATATTTTCTTTTCATTTTCTTTATCTAATGAATTTGTAAATTCATCTAAAAGTAGAATTTCAAAATTATGATAAAGAGCCCTAGCTATACCTATTCTTTGTTTCTGACCACCAGAAATTTTTTTACCAGATTGACCTGTGATAATATTATTTTCAATATTACCTTTATCAAATAGATCGTTTAATTGAGCCGCCTTTATAGATGAGTCTAAAAGATTTTGGTCTAAATTACACATGTTAAAATCTAATGTAATATTTTTAACAATATTACTATCATAAATAAAAACATCTTGAGGTATAAAACCTATCTTGATCTTTTCAATTGGATTTTTTATTATATGGCCATTTAAAAGGATATCACCAGAAGAGGGTTCAATTAAGCCAGAAATAATATCCAATAGTGTTGACTTACCAGATCCTGACTCACCAAAGATGCATATTTTATCATTTTTTTTTATTTCTAAATTTAATTTGTTAATTATTGCTTCTTTTTCAGGGTATTTGAAATGAATATTACTAAAGTTTAAAGAGCTAAAATTACTCTCTCTATTATTATATAAGAATTCATTCTGTTTAAATTCATTACTCTTAAATTCATCATAAATTAAATTTAATGCCACATTATAAAAATTAATAAATCCAAAGTTTGAAACTATAGACTGAAATGAGGGTAATAACTTTAATGTGGCAATTGCAAATATACTAAGCATATAAATAAGATTATTATCTTCAAAAGAAATATAAATTATTATCATAAATGAAATAATAGCTATTAATTCAAAATATATTTTTGGAATAGAAGTTAATATGTTTGTTTTAAGAATAGATTTTTCAACTTTTATTAAAGCGTTTAAGTACACCCCCTTCAAAAAGTTACTAATATTATAAATTTTTGACTCTCTATTTGAGTCAATACCTTCATAGAATGATTTAATTCTATTTCCATCTTCTTTTTGAAATTCCTTACCGAATTTGTTGGAAAAATTTTTATAAAGAAAATAAAAACAGGCTATTGAAATAATTAAGGTAAATAATAAATATGAAGTTAATACGGGGTTAGCAAATAGCATTATTGTAATCATCGAAAATACTATTATTACCTCCCTCATAAATAATTGAAGAGTTTTGAAAAGTCCTCCAATTCTTTTAATTTCAGTCATATTTCTAAATAATAGAGAAGAGTTATTGTTTTTAAAAAATAATAGATTTTTGTTGGTATAATGATTATAAAGGCTTTTACTTAGATTGGTGTTTAATTTTAAGACAAAATAATTTTCTAAAAAAATTACAGTTAATAAAATAATATTTTTTATTAAAAATATGAAAATCACAAATATAGAAAAAACTTTAATATCTTGTCTTAAATAGTTATCAAGTTTTATTAAACCAATTTTCATTAAAATAGATTCTGTATTACTACTATCTCCTAAAAAATTAAAAATTAGTGTTAGACTACCAATTGATAAGAATTCCAAACAGAATACTATTGAAAGCAAAATACTTGTGAGAAAAAATAAGTTTATGGATTTTGATATCTTCAGACAAAAAAGAATTTTAGTGATGTATCTTGGTTTCATTAGTTTTGGTAAAAAATTATTTTTAATCTTATCAAAAACAATTAAACGGGTACATTTGATAATATTTTATTAAATATGTAAGAATTAAATAAATAGGCGGCGTCCTACTCTCCCAAGCCTTAAGACTAAGTACCATCGGCGCTGGAGGCCTTCACGACCGAGTTCGA
>MDTB01059658.1_pt1 | contig 53932 bp, 59 predicted proteins | sample 811161 | NCBI WGS metagenome assembly MDTB01 (sample SAMN05326650, study PRJNA326480) | marine metagenome | isolation source: seawater | place: Mediterranean Sea | collected 2009
GTACCGTGCCTCGCTCGGCGATACGCCCGAGATCATTACGCACCATGTCGGTGATCATCAGGTTTTCCGCCCGGTTCTTAGCCGATCCGGAGAGCCATTGCTGTTGGGCTTGATCTCCCTCTGAGTGGTCCTGACGAGCCGCTGTCCCTTTCATCGGCGAGCTGACGATCTCATCCCCGCGCAGACGAAAGAAAGATTCAGGCGAGGCCGAGACAATGCTAAACGCCTCGGTCTCGATGTAGGCTCCGAAGCGGGCATCCTCTGCAATCTGCAGAAATAGTGCCCACGGATCATCAACCCGGCCACGCAACCGTAGGGTGTGATTGATTTGATAAACGTCCCCGGCCGCAATCAAGGCATGAATCTGCTCCAGTTTTTGCTCATGCTCTGCCGCCGACTCGTCGAGCACCCATGCCGCATAGTGGTGCCCGGGCTCGGCCTCGGGCAGGATGACCGTTTCACGACTGCGGAACAGCCCAAAGTAGAGCAGGGGTAGAAAGGTGTCGGGCAAGCTTGGCAGTGCGCGATCACAGCCTGGCGCGGCCTCGTAGCCTAAAAATCCCGCGGCATAGAGACCTTGCGCCTGAACCTGCCCTTCGACCTGCTCCAGAACGGGCAGCACCGCTTGTGGGTCATCGGTGGCGTAACTCGCCTGGAGATCACCGTAGGACCACCACTGGCCGGTCTCTTCATCACGCAGCAGCACTCGTTTGGCCAGGGAGGCGTGGCTCACGCTTTTCTCTTGCCTCAAAAAGGCTACAGTTTAATGCAGTCGCGTTGATTTCGGTTACCCCGCCCTAGGGATTTTCACCTAATCCATGAACAATCTGGCTGGACCTGCCCCGGTTTAGCCTCTAGCCTGCAGCGGTTTCTTATATCGGATATTGGCCATGCGATACCCTTTGGTTCTCTCAGCACCCTGCGGTGCATGCCTGCTGCTCTTGGGTTCTCTTCTGTGGACTGATCATGCTCGCTCTGAACCTGCTAACGAAAGCCGAGTTGAGCAGGTGACCGTCTTGGCCAACCACCTAAATAACCCGGTGGATCGGGTGGGCAGCAGCGTCAGCGTTATCGACGCAACGGCGTTTACGCCAGGCCAAGATGCCGTGGATTTACTGCGGCTGGTGCCGAATATGTCGGTCAGCCGATCGGGACCGCGAGGCGGTCTTTCCCAGGTCCGGCTGCGAGGCTCCGAGGCCAATCACACGCTAGTGCTGATTGATGGCATTGAGGCCAATGATGCGGCGAATGGCTCTGAGTTTAATTATGCGCATCTTACCAACCTAGACATTGCCAGGATTGAAGTCCTGCGGGGAGCGCAGAGTGCGCGCTACGGCGCAGATGCCATCGGTGGGGTCATTGCTATCCAAACCCGCGCAAATACCGAGGAAGCGCTTGCCGGCAGCGTGAACATTTCCAGCGGCTCCCATCGAACCCATCGCATCAATGGCAGATTGGACGCCTCTCATGAGACGGGCAACGCGCGATGGTCCGGGCAGATTGCTGGTGGACGCGAGATAAGCGATGGAGAGAACGCGGCAGGTCTAGGCTTTGAACGCGATGGATTTCAAAGCACCCAGCTGCGGGGTAGCACAGGCCTCACTTGGGACCAGGGCTCTGAGCTTAGGCTGCAGTTCCTTTACACCGACCTGCTCGCCGAGAGCGATAAGCAGGACTTCGATTTTCCGAGCACGCCCACCCAGGGCTTAGTGATTGACGCCAATGACACGAATGCCTCTGCCCAAAGCTTGAGCCGGCTGCTCGGTCGCCATAGCTGGGGCAATTGGTATTACCAACTGTCTATGGCCCATACCAGAACGGTATCCAACTTTACCGAAGAGGGGGTGCCCATGAGTGGCCTGCGCGGCGAAAGAGATCAGGTTGAGCTACAGGGCAGCAGACAATTTGAGATCGCAGACGCCGTGCATTCCATTCTGCTGGGTGGCCAGTATGAAGGGCGCTCCTTTAGAAATCTTTCGGCCACCACCGCCGCCGCCAATCATTCAGCCGAGGACCGGCATCGCAGCATATATGTGGAGTACGTCTATGCGAGTCCCGCGAGCAGCTTCACCCTGAGTACGCGCCATGACAAAAACCAGGATTTTGCGGATACCACAAGCTGGCGGATTACTGCCAGCAGGGACCTGCTCGCCCAGCTGAACGTTCACGGGAGTTGGGGTGAGGGAACAGCCAATCCAACTTTCTTTGAACTTTTCGGCTTCATCCCGGACAGTTTTCAGGGCAACCCTGGACTTCGCCCAGAGGAGTCCGTGAGCTGGGATTTAGGGCTGCGCGGCAAGTTCTGGGATGACCGTATCAGCTTGGGGGCCACTTATTTCAAGGCGAACTTGCGCCATGAAATCACTACTGTTTTCGACCCTCTCACCTTCGCCTCATCACCGATCAATGGCGATCAGAACAGTCATCGCCGGGGCTGGGAATGGTCGCTGAACGTGAGTCTCCTGGATAATTTGAGCGCTGAAGCGAACTGGACGAGGTTGAATAGCCGAGACCCCTCGGGGCGGGAGGAGGTCAGGCGGCCCAAGGAAAGCGGGGCTATTGCCCTGTTCTTCGATTTCTTCCAGGGTCGCGGCCGGGGCGATGTGCGGCTGTTTCACAATGGCCCTATGCCCGATAGCGAATTTATCTTCGCCACAGCTACCGATCGCGTCGCCCTAGGCAGTTATACCACCGTTGGTGCGGGGGTCAGTTTCCAGCTCCGCCCCGGCATTACAGTTTTCGCGAGAGCCGAGAACATGCTTGATCGCGAGTACTCGGAGGTCTTCGGTTTCCGTGCGCCCGGTGCCAGCGCATCCGTCGGATTTAGCCTAAGCCCCTGATTCTAAGCTGTGTATCTATGATCGAAGCGCCCATCCCTCTATGATTCATTGAGTTTTACGAGAGAGGCTGCCAAGGCATGCGCATCGCCACCTGGAACGTTAACGGGCTACGTGCCCGACTGAACTATATCGACCTTTGGCTGGCGGACCGCCAGCCCGATGTGGTGGGCTTTCAAGAATTGAAGACGCCCGATGAACTCTTCCCCCACGAACACTTTGCCGAGCTGGGCTACCGGTGTCTGGTTCATGGCCAGAAGAGCTGGAACGGGGTCGCGATATTGAGCAAGGTGCCCGCTGAGACGACCTGCTTAGGTTTGGCGGAGCAGGCTGACTTTGGCGCCCGCCTGATTTCAGCGGACATCGGCGGCAAGCTGGGCTTCACTACCGTGTATTGCCCCAACGGCAAGACGCTCGAGCATGCGGACTTCCAGGGCAAATTGGCTTGGTACGACAGCCTGATTGACCACTGGAAAAATGTTGACGCCTCCCGGCCGCGTATTCTTTGCGGAGACTTTAACATCGTACCGCAGCCCATTGATGGCTGGCGTGGCGAAGCCGGCGACGGCAGCATCTTCTACACCGTGGAAGAAAGACGCCAGCTACGGCGGCTCATGGATGAGGGCCTGTATGACCTATTTCGTGAGCGTTTCCCGGAGGAACAGGCTTTCTCTTGGTGGGACTATCGGGGCGGCGCTTTTCATCGCAAACATGGCCTGCGTATCGATTTCCTGCTTGGCAACCAGGAGCTGCTCAGTCGAACTCAAGATGTCGTTATCGACCGGGATTATCGGCGCAAGATAGGGGAGCTGACAGCTTCGGATCATGCCCCGGTGTACGCGGATATCGATATCTGAGCATAATCCCAGTGGCATCCCCCAGGGTCGCCTTCAGTGCAACATATAATTTGCGTGAGCTTTTTCCGATTCAATGGTATTCTGCGCCATCGAGATTCCAAGCCAATAAATTTTTCCTTATTTATCAATGGGTTATCATGCGGCCGCGTTGATCAACCGCCTTGCAGAGAGAACAGATGAAAGACCTTACCCGCTATCGCAACATTGGCATTTTTGCTCACGTAGATGCCGGCAAAACGACGACCACCGAGCGCATTCTAAAGCTCACCGGTAAAATCCATAAAATTGGTGAGGTGCATGACGGTGCTGCTACAACCGACTTTATGGAGCAGGAACAAGAGCGCGGCATCACCATCCAGTCTGCTGCAACGAGCTGTAGCTGGGCCGATCACCGGCTCAATATCATCGACACCCCTGGACACGTGGATTTCACCATCGAGGTATATCGATCACTCAAAGTACTCGACGGCGGCGTTGGCGTTTTCTGCGGCTCCGGCGGGGTTGAGCCTCAGTCCGAAACCAACTGGCGCTATGCCAACGAATCCGAGGTCGCGCGTCTGATCTTTGTGAACAAGCTTGATCGCTTGGGTGCAGACTTTTACCGCGTTGTCGGTCAGGTAGAAAAAGTACTGGGCGCCAACCCCCTCGTGATGACGCTGCCAATCGGCGAAGAAGACGGCTTTACAGGCGTCGTCGACCTTCTGGAAGAAAAGGCCTACATCTGGGACGACAGCGGCAACCCAGAAGCCTTTACCGTTGAAGAAATCCCCGCTGACCTGCAGGACAAGGCTGCGGAGTATCGCGAGAAGCTGGTGGAAACCGCACTGGAACAGGACGACGACCTCATGGAAGCGTACCTGGAGGGCAACGAGCCCAGCGTTGAGGCGCTCAAGGGCTGCATCCGCAAAGGCACTATCGCCCTGGACTTCTTCCCCACCTTCTGCGGTTCAGCGTTTAAAAACAAAGGCATCCAAAATGTACTGAACGGCGTTGTGGACTACCTGCCAAACCCCATGGAAGTTGAAGCTCAGCCGGAAGTTGACCTAGAGGGCAATGAAACCGGTGAACGCGCTGAAGTCGATCCCGAGAGTCCCCTGCGCGCGCTTGCCTTTAAGATTATGGACGACCGGTACGGTGCGCTCACGTTCACCAGAATCTACTCAGGAAAGCTGCAAAAAGGCGACACCGTCCTGAATACCTATACCGGCAAAACCGAGCGCATCGGCCGCATCGTTGAGATGCATGCGGACTCCCGAGAGGAGCTGGACGTCGCCCAGGCCGGCGATATCGTGGCGCTGCTGGGCATGAAGAATACTCAGACGGGCCATACCCTCTGCGATCCCAACAAGCCGGCCACGCTAGAACCCATGGTTTTCCCGGACCCCGTCATTTCGGTTGCTATCGCACCGCGTGATAAGGCTGGTGCGGAAAAGATGGGCGTTGCGTTATCGAAGATGGTTCAAGAGGACCCGTCCTTCTACGTGGAGACCGACGAAGAGTCTGGTGAGACCATCATGCGAGGCATGGGCGAGCTGCACCTGGATATTAAGGTCGACATCCTGAAACGAACCCACGGCATTGATGTTGACGTTGGCCGACCTCAGGTCGCTTATCGTGAAACGATCACCCAGAGGGTAGAGGACACCTACACCCACAAGAAGCAAACGGGTGGATCAGGCCAGTTCGCGAAAATCGACTACATCGTCGAGCCTGGCGAAGTGGGTAGCGGCTATGAATTCGAGTCCCAGGTCAGCGGCGGTAATGTCCCCAGAGAATTCTGGCCGGCCATCGAAAAAGCCTTTGGCGTTTCTATGCAGGAGGGCACACTAGCTGGCTTCCCACTGCTGGACGTAAAGGTTGTGCTAACCGACGGCGGCTTCCACGCCGTTGACTCCTCGGCCATTGCCTACGAGTTGGCGGCCAAAGCCGCCTATCGTCAGACGGTCCCCAAGGCGAAACCTCAGCTCTTGGAACCGATCATGAAGGTCGATGTCTTTACGCCAGACGATCATGTCGGCGACGTCATCGGCGACCTCAATCGACGTCGCGGCATGATCAAATCACAGGAAGCTGGCATCACGGGCGTTCGCGTCAAGGCTGACTGCCCGCTCGCTGAAATGTTTGGCTACATTGGCGACCTGCGCACCATGACCTCAGGGCGTGGCCAGTTCTCCATGGAGTTCTCACACTACATGCCCTGCCCATCCAACGTGGCGGATCAGGTGGTTCAGGAAGTTAAGGAGCGCAAGGCGGCGAGCTAAACTCGCTGCCCGGCGTATCCCTGGTGTTGGGGGTGCGCCGTTTCAGACGTTGAATCGGAAGTGCACGACGTCGCCGTCCTGCAGCTCATACTCCTTTCCTTCTAAGCGCCATCGGCCAGCATCTTTTGCACCCGCTTCACCACCCAGCGAAACGTAATCTTCAAAGCCGATCACTTCGGCACGAATGAAACCTTTCTCAAAGTCTGTGTGAATCACACCCGCACCCTGAGGAGCTTTTGCGCCCACGGGTACGGTCCAGGCTCGCACTTCCTTTGGTCCCGCCGTGAAATATTGATGCAGGCCCAGCAGCCGATAACCTGCGCGAATCACCCGATTCAGCCCTGGTTCTGTCAGATTCAGCGCCTGGAGAAATTCTACGCGTTCCTCTGCATCCAGTTCGGCCACCTCGGCCTCGATCTTATTGCTTACCACCACCACCTCGGCACCCTCAGCGTCAGCGATCTCTCGCACCTGGTCTACCAAGGGGTTGTTCTCGAGGCCGTCCTCGGCCACGTTGGCAATGTACAGAACGGGTTTGGCCGTGATGAAGTGAAATTCTTGCAGGACTCGGTGCTCATCATCGCTGAACTCAACTGAGCGTACCGCATTCCCCGCATCCAGGGCCTCGCGCACGCGCTCGAGTAACGTGATGCTGCGCTTTGCGTCCTTATCGCCAGCGTTGGCCACTCGGATGATTCGGTCATATACCTTTTGCAGCGTTTCTAGATCCGCCAGCGCCAGCTCTGTATTGATGATTTCGATATCGTCCTGGGGCGACACCTTGCCCGAGACATGGACGATATTTTCGTCCTCGAAACAGCGCACCACGTGAGCAATGGCATGGGTCTCCCGCACATGGGCTAGGAACTGGTTCCCCAGGCCTTCGCCCTTGGACGCTCCGGCCACCAGGCCGGCAATGTCGACAAATTCCATAGTCGCAGGAATGACTTTCTGCGGATTCACGATATCGCTCAGTTGGTTCAACCGCGGGTCAGGCACAGGGACGACGCCGGTATTGGGGTCGATGGTGCAAAAGGGAAAGTTTTCAGCATCGATACCGGCCTGGGTCAGCGCGTTGAACAGCGTTGACTTACCAACGTTGGGCAAACCAACAATGCCGCAATTAAATCCCATTAGCTCTCTCCAAGGTGTGAATCTGGCCCTGCTGACTCATCGGGCTGCTTTGTTGTAGCGTCAGGCTCCGGCGCATGGAACGCCGTCATAGCGCTTTGCCACCTTCCTGCCACGATATCTGCCAAAATCTCTGGCGACGTAAGTCCAGCGGCCTGAATCAACCCTCGCTCCTCTTGAGTCGGCGTCTGCTGAGTGAGATAGGCATTCACGCGACTGCGCTGACCCGGATGCCCAACCCCTATTCTTAGGCGATTAAAGGTGTCCTGGTTCCCAAGGCTGGCGCGAATGCTCTTCAGCCCGTTATGGCCGTTATCACCACCACCATTTTTTAGTTTGGCGATGCCGGGCGCGAAGGCCACCTCATCATGCACTATCAGTATGGCCTGCGGCTCAATCTTAAAAAACCGCGCCAGCGTGCCCACGGCTTCGCCGCTGTTGTTCATATAGGTCGTCGGAATCAACAGCCTAAGATCCACATCGTGGATTATCCCTCGCCCGATTTCACCCTTGAAACGGGCGTCCAGGGCCAGGGAAATCCCTTGGCTGTGGGCCAGTTCACGAACCCAATCAGCACCGACGTTGTGTCGAGTTTGAGCATACTGAGGCCCGGGATTACCCAGACCAACAATTAATCTTAATGCCCCCACCAAACATGACCCCTAGGGTTGGCTATTCGTCTGCACTTTCCGAGCTGGAGTCCTCTTGTACAGATTCTGCCTGGTCGTCGTCCTCACCATCCTGGCCTCCTCGACGAGCGGTTACGCTCGCTACGGGAATATCCCGATCTGGACCAAAGGTAAGCGCCACGACAGTGACACCTTCCGCTATGTTTAAATCGCTCAGGTGCACGGATGAGCCCGCTTCAATCTCTGCCATATCAACTTCGATGAACTCGGGTAGGTTCGCAGGCAAACAAGATATCTCTACCTCGGTCAGGCTTCGGGTCAGCGTGCCACCCTGCATTTTCACACCGACACAGCTTTCTTCATTGATGAAGTGAAGCGGGACGTTCACGTTTATGACCTGATCCGTAAGGATACGTAAGAAGTCGATATGCTGGACTCGCTCATTCGCGGGGTTTCGCTGAAGGTCGCGAACAACCGCCTGCTCCACCTTACCCTCAACGCTGAGCTCGAGAATCTGGGAGTAAAAGGCTTCTTGCTGCATGGCCTTCCCAAGCTCGTTAGCGGAGAGACTCACCATCTGCGGTTGCGACTTTCCGCCGTAAATAATCCCGGGCACCTTATCTTCCAAACGTCGTAGGCGGCGGCTCGCACCTTTCCCTACAGTTGTTCGGAGTTCCGCCGTCAGCTGAATTGAATCTGACATCATATTTCTCCAAATGTTAATGATCGTGTCTGTAGATCTGCGACCAATCTATAGACGACTATCCTCTGCGACAGGCCCAGATGCTTATCTGAACATGGCGCTGATGGATTCCTCGTTGCTCACCCGTCGGATGGATTCCGCTAGAAGCCGGTCCAAACTGAGTTGCTGAATTTTCGTACAGGCCGTGGCTTCCGCTGATAGCGGGATCGTATCTGTTACCACCATCAGGTCGACTTCAGACTTCGCAATGCGTTCAATGGCCGGACCAGAAAAAACCGGGTGGGTAATATAACAGACCACGCGGTCCGCGCCCTCTTCCTTTAGCGCCTGAGCCGCCGTACACAGGGTCCCAGCGGTGTCTACGATGTCGTCAACAATAATGCAGCTGCGCCCTTTCACGTCGCCGATGACGTTCATTACCTTGGTTTCATTGGCCTGAGGTCGCCGTTTATCAATAATGGCCAGATCTAAGTCATCGATTTGTTTGGCGATAGCTCTGGCACGTACAACGCCGCCCACATCCGGGGACACCACAATGGGTTTCGGATAATGCTGAGCCAAAATGTGGTCCACCAGAACGGGTGAGCCATAGATATTGTCCACGGGGATGTTAAAGAAACCCTGAATCTGATCTGCATGAAGGTCCACGGTCAGGATGCGGTTGATGCCGACCGTGCTGATCATGTCGGCCACAACCTTAGCGCTGATCGCCACCCTGGCCGAACGCGGCCTCCGGTCCTGGCGGGCGTAACCATAATACGGGACCACTGCCGTGACCCGCTGAGCTGAGGCGCGGTGCAGTGCATCGGCCATGATTAGCAGTTCCATTAGGTTGTCGCTGGTGGGTGCACAGGTAGACTGCAGCAGGAAAACGTCCTTCCCGCGCACGTTTTCATGTATCTCTACGGTGACCTCGCCGTCGCTAAACCGGTCCACGTCCGCATTGCCCAGCTCCACATGCAGCTCATGGGCGACACGCCCTGCCAACGCCGCATTTGAACCGCCCGAAAAAAGCATCAAGTTGGCCATTTCACCCCCCACACGGCGATTTCAGCATGCTCGGATTTGAATGCTAAAGATGGCTGGGGTGGCAGGATTCGAACCTGCGCATGCCGGGATCAAAACCCGGTGCCTTACCGCTTGGCGACACCCCAATATGTTTATGCCGTCACAGTCCCCCGCTGAGATTCGCGCCGGCACGCTAACCCATTCCTAGCTGAGAAGCTCTGGGACGAGCCTAGCACCCATCTTGCTCTGGGATAACCTTGACTCCCCTGCCCTTGGGCTACTTTTCTCAGCGTTCTTATGAAGCTGAGGCTCCACTGAATATTTTGAGCGCGCTATTGTCCTGATCGAATCGTAACGTGTCAAACTTCGCGTTCTTCCTCCGCCCCAGAAGACGGCTAACCACGCTGGGATATCATAAGCTTTATCGTTAAGGACCCACGGCTGACGGTGATACGCCGAGGCACCCACCGCTCCCCGCTCCCTTCAAACTGTTCCAGGGCAATATCGGTTTGATGCTGAGAAAAGGCAATCAGCCGCTGCGCCTGATCTCGCCTGAGGTCGTAGGCAGGAGACTTTTGATCCGGCCTACCCCTGACCCAATAGCCCAGGGCAGAAAGGGGCACCTGCCAGCCTAGTTCGGTTTGCATGATCTCCTGGGCCGGCCCCGCCGCCACCACTTCTCCCTGGCGAGAGACCTGAAGCACAGCTTGATCTCCCACCAGCTCCGTCCTTGCAGCACCCAGGGGCCCCCAAAGTCTTATTCGGTACTCATCTTGAGCCTGCTGCCAGCTAAATCGAAGGCTGGTGGCTTCCTCGCCGCTGCGAACGATTAGTTTGCCCGCGAGATAGAAGTTTGAATCTAAGTTCTGATCTGAGGCCGGGGGAGATGTTTGCAGTCGCCCGGCGCACCCTGCCAGGTGGCCAAGGATTACTAGGAGCAGTAGGCTCCAAGTCAACTTCCTCGGGCAGGCCATAGTGGGTTGCGTCAATGCCAAGTGACGTCCAAGCCCCGGCTGCCCAGACTGAGGGCCTCGGGCTGATGGTGATTATGGATATCTGGTATCATTTGCCACCCTTTTTTGTCTGACTTCGTTGATGAGCATACTGGCATATGGCCTAAATCACCGAACCGCTTCCCTTGATTTGAGGGAAAGGGTCGCGTTTTCTCCGGAAGACCTGGATCGGACGCTACAGGCACTCACCTCAGAGGTCCAAGGCATCGAGGAAGCGGCCATCATCTCGACCTGCAACCGGACCGAGATTTACTGTGCCACCGATGCCTCACGAGAGGAAGATATTTCACATTGGCTCACCGACACGCGGCCAGTGACCCTGTCGGAGCTTAAGGGCGCCAGCTACGGGCATTGGGACCAGGACGCCGCGCGCCACGCCATCCGCGTTGCCTCGGGCCTTGACTCCCAGATGATGGGCGAGCCGCAGATCATGGGGCAGTTCAAGTCTGCTTATGAGGTCGCTCGAAAAACCGGTACCGTGGGGCCGGAACTAAGCCTGCTGTCGCGCATGACGCTCCGCGCAGCAAAAAAAATTCGAACCCATACCGACATCGGTAAGAACCCAACATCCGTTGCCTACGCCGCCGTATCGCTAGCGGATCAGCTTTTTAGCAATCTGAATCAACGACGCGCCTTGCTCCTGGGCGCCGGCGAAACAGCCGCCCTAGTTGCAGAGCACCTGCGGGCTAAAAATATCGCGGAAATTTGGGTTGCCAACCGCACCCTTGAGAATGCCCAAATCCTAGCCGCGAGAGTGGGGGCGTCGGCCATTCAGTTAAGCGAGGTGCCCGAGCATCTGGCGAATTTTGACATCGTCATTGCTTCCACGGGCAGCACCATACCGGTGGTCGGCAAGGGCGCTGTAGAAGCAGCGATTTTGCAGAGAAAGAGGCGGCCCATGTTGATGGTGGATATCGCTGTCCCTCGAGATATCGAGTCCGGCGTATCGTCTCTAGCTGACGTTTATCTCTACACCATTGATGACCTGGCCAAGATTATCGAGGTGAATAAGGCAAAGCGCGTTGAAGCAGCGGACTCCGCCGAATCCATTGTCGCCGAAGGTGCCAATGCCTATCAGCGAGAGCGCAGGCTGCAGCGTGGACAGGCCCTGCTAAAGTCTTTTCGCGCACAGGCTGATGCCGTTCGAATCCAGGAAGTTGAACGTACCCTGAAAAACCTTGAGAAAGGCGATAACGCGGAGGAGCTGATCCAACAGCTCAGCAAGACCCTGACTCAAAAACTGATCCATCCTCCCACCGCAGCCATTCGTTCTGCCAGCGCAGAAGGCCGTCAGGACTTACTGACTTACTTTGGCGAGCTTTATGATTTGGACCCGGCGCTATCGGAAGATGCCGACCAGACATCGCCTATTCAAGACCAAAACATTAACAGCACGGACGCCTAATCATGCAGCTTTCGGAAACCATGATGGGCAAACTCGACACCCTGCGTGATCGCTTTGAGGAGGTTTCCGCCCTGCTCTCTGATGCGGAGGTTATGGCGGATCGGGAACAATTCACCGCGCTATCCAGAGAATTCGCGGAGATTGAGCCTGTCGTTCTCTGCTATCAGCAGTGCAGTGAACTCGAGCAAAGTATTGAGGACAACAGCCAGCTGCTCAGTGACGAGGACCCGGAAATGCGGGAGCTTGCCGAGCTGGAGGTGAAGGCGGGGCAGGAACAGCTAGATGAGCTAGGCCAGCAGCTGCAGGCTCTGCTGCTACCTAAGGACCCCAATGACCGTTCGAACGTTTTCCTGGAAATTCGCGCTGGGACCGGGGGTGATGAAGCGGCCATATTCTCAGGCGACCTATTTCGCATGTACGCGAAATTCGCAGAGTCTAAGGGGTGGCGCATCGAAGTGCTGAATGAACGCCCGGGCGAGCACGGTGGATTCAAGGAAATTATTTCTCGCATTGAGGGTCAGGAGGCCTATAGCCAACTCAAATTTGAATCTGGCGCCCACCGCGTTCAGCGGGTGCCCGAGACGGAGTCCCAAGGCCGTATTCATACCTCCGCCTGCAGGGTGGCCGTGATGCCCGAAGTCGATGAGATTGATTCCATCGACATTGACAAAAAAGACATACGTGAGGACACCTTTAGAGCCTCCGGGGCTGGCGGACAACACGTTAATAAAACCGATTCAGCAATTCGGCTGACCCACCTGCCTACCGGCACCGTCGTCGAATGCCAGGATGAGCGGTCTCAGCACAAGAATCGAGCACGGGCTCTGTCCCTGCTCCAGGCGCGCCTGCTGGACGCCGCCCAGAGCGAGCAACAGCGCGAACAGGCCGCCAACCGGCGCCAGCTCGTGGGCTCTGGCGACCGCTCTGAGCGGATTCGTACCTATAATTTTCCCCAGGGCCGCGTGACCGATCATCGAATCAACCTAACGCTCTACAAGCTGGACGAGGTCATAGAGGGCGACCTGGCGGCAGTGGTTGAGCCCTTGATCCAAGAACATCAGGCCGACCTGTTACAGCACCTTGCAGATGGCTAACCCAACGACTGGGGAGGCTCTATCCAGCGTTGGCGACTGGCTGGCCCATTTGGGGGATATCGAAAAGGTCGCCGCGGAACTCACGCTGGCCCACTGGCTTGGCGTTGAGCGCACGCGAATCATTGGCTTCCCAGATACGCTGGTTCCGGCCTGTCTCCACCCTCAAATCCTCACCTGGGCTAAGGCGCTGCGCCAGGGCGTGCCTCTAGCCTATCTTACGGGGCAGCATGGCTTCTGGGACATGACCCTGGAAGTCGATACCTCGGTGTTGGTGCCGAGGCCTGAAACAGAACTCTTGGTCGAGGAGACGCTGCAGATCGTCAGACATAGCCCTTCCAGCGATAGGGCCAGGAAACTCCTGGACCTGGGTACCGGCAGTGGGGCCATCGCCATCGCGCTCTCTAGGGAACTACCGACCTGGCAGGTCACCGGGGTGGATAACCAAGCAGACAGTCTGACCTTGGCGAAACGGAACGCCGCATCTTTCAACGCGCCCATTCGCTTTGTACTCAGCGACTGGTTTTCACAGCTGGATGATCAATGGAACATTATCCTGGGCAATCCACCCTACATTGCTCCTGATGATCCCCACCTCCCTGGACTACAGGCTGAACCCAGACATGCCCTGGTGGCCGACGAGGAGGGCTTGGCGGACATCCGACATATCGCTCAGACTGCGCCGAGTTTCTTACAGCCCGGGGGCTGGCTGATGCTGGAACACGGCTACGACCAGGGAGCGCAGGTCAGGGCGTTATTTGTTGGGAATGGCTTTGAAGACGTAGCCTCAATCATGGACCTAGGTGGCCATGAACGAGTGACCCGAGGGAGGTTTGGTCATGAATGATGACGAACTGATGCTCTATAGCCGACAGATCATGCTCCCGGAACTTGATGTGACGGGCCAAGAAAGATTGCGTCAGGCTCGCGTGCTGATCATTGGTCTGGGCGGTCTCGGTTCACCCATCGCGCTTTACCTTGGTGCGGCGGGCGTTGGCCATTTGACGCTGGCGGACGACGATACCGTTGATCTCTCCAACCTGCAGCGACAGCTCGCACACCAGCGCGAAGACTTGGGGACGAATAAGGCCGCCTCAGCCGCTGCGTCGATTCGTGCACAAAACCCCCACGTGGCTATTGAGGTGGTCCCTCACCGCCTGACGGATTCCGCACTGCTGCAGGCGTGTACGCGGGCTGACCTGGTCATTGACGCAACCGACAATCACACCAGCCGTTGCGCCATAAACCAGGCCTGCTGGCAGAGTAAGACCGTGCTCGTTACGGGGGCAGCCATCGGCTGGGAGGGGCACATCACCGCCTTCGATGCAGGCCTGGACCAAGGACCCTGCTACCAGTGTCTGTATCCGGCGGACTCGGATGTGGACCTTTCCTGTTCCGAAAACGGCGTCATCTCCCCCATCGTGGGTGTCATTGGCAGCCTACAGGCGCTAGAGGCCATTAAGATGCTCACGGGAGTGGGCGAAAGCCTCGTGGGCACGGTGATGTTCTACGACGGTAAATTCGCGGAGTGGCGGCGTCTCTCGCTCAGTCGCTCGGCGCACTGTCCGGTGTGTGGGGATGCAGACCAAACTGTTGCATAACCTGGGTTAGCAACCGCTGCTGCACACGGGCTATGGGAGCGTCCACCCAGTCCGACAGCTGGGTAACGCCCACATCCGTCAGCCCGCAGGGATTGATGCGTGAGAACGGCTCTAAGTCCATGTCTACGTTGAGACTCAAGCCGTGATAGCAACGGCCTCGACTGACCCGCAGCCCAAGAGCCGCAATTTTAGAGTGCTGGACGTATACGCCGGGGGCGCCAGGTAGCAAGTGGCTACTAAGACCATAATGCTGCAGCGTCCTCCCTATACTTTCCTCGATACCCGTCACCAGGGCTTTAACCCCTATCCCCAGACGCCGAAGGTCCAGCAGCAGGTAAAGGGTGATCTGACCCGGGCCATGATAGGTCACTTGTCCCCCTCGGTCGGATTGAATGAGGGGAATGCTGCCGGGATTTAACACATGCTCAGCCTGGCCCGCCTGACCCTGAGTAAAGACCGGGTCATGTTCCGTTAGCCAAACTTCATCTTGGGTTGTGCTCGTTCGACTGTGAGTAAAGGCGCGCATGGCCTCAAAGGTCTGCCCGTAGGGAGTTTGTCCCAATTGCCTCACCATCACCCCCCTGGTGTCGCCTGCCATGCTAGATAATGAGGCGCACGGCTTCATGCGCCATCAGCTCACTATAAAGCCGCTCAAGCTGGGCCGCGTCGCGCGCCATCAAATTGACGCGGATAGAGACAAACTTGGATTCTCGACTATGGCGTGTCCCAATGTCGTCGGGCGTCACCTCAGGACTGTGTGCTCGCACGATTTCGACCACCCGCGCTATGGTCTCAGCAGAAGCAGCGGCGATAATTTTGATCGGATATCGGCAGGGAAACTCAAAAACTACTTGATCATCCTTCATTGCATGCCATCAAAAAATAAATAAATTGCGTCACCCAGCTGGGACAGTAAATTGCCCTCGGGCACCGCGACAGTGGTCACCACTTCCCCCTGGTAAATGACTTCGTCGCCCAACACCAGCTCCAGCTGGCCTACGGCCTGCCCTGCTGCGAGGGGAGCCTCCAAGGACGCCGGTATCGTTAGCCTGGGCTCGAGCTTGCCGTAATAACCCCGCGGGATGGTGAGCTGCACATCCTCGGCCACCCCCAGCCCCACCTTGTCCCGGGTGCCGTAATATACTGGCTCTTCTTGGAGCACGGTGCCGCTGGTGTAGACGGTCTTTGATTCGAAGTTGCGAAATCCAAAGGAGAGTAGCTTTTGGCTTTCACGCATACGCGCCTCGTCATTCTCTGCCCCCATGACCACGCTGATGAGCCGCATGCCGTCACGCTTGGCTGAGGCGACGAGGCAGTAACCTGCAGCACTCGTATAGCCCGTTTTGACCCCATCAACCGTCCGGTCTCGCCACAGTAAGCGGTTTCGATTTGGCTGACTGATATCGTTATATTCAAAGTTTTTCTCTGCGTACAAACGGTATTGTTCAGGATAGTCTTTGATCAGCGCCTGAGTCAGTTGGGCCATGTCTATGGCCGTGCTGTAGTGTTCGGCATTCGGCAGGCCGGTGCTGTTTCGGAACTGAGTCCCAACCATGCCGATGCGTTCTGCGTGTTGATTCATAAGCTCGGAGAACTGGGCTTCATTGCCGGCAATGTGTTCAGCAAGGGCAACGCTCGCGTCATTCCCTGACTGGATAATGACGCCTTTGAGCAAGTCCGCTACGCTGACCTCGGTCCCTTCTCGGATGAACATCTTGGAGCCCCCGGTGCGCCATGCGTTCACGCTCACCTGAATCATTTCCTCAGGCCCCAGCCGGCCAAGCTCCATCTCATGGCCCACCACATAGCCCGTCATGATCTTGGTCAGACTTGCCGGGGCCTTGCGCTCGTTGGCATTGTGCTCGGCTAAGACGGTTCCGGTATCCGCATCAATCAACAGGAAAGAGCTGGCCTGTAGTACAGGCGGCGGCGGAGAGATAGGTGCTGCAGACCAAACGAGGCTTGGCGCAATCAGCAGGGTGAACATTGCACCTAGCAGATTCCTCTGCGGGGCGAGAAGACGGATTGCAAAGGCACAAAATTTTTCTAGCATGGGCTCATGATCCGAACAAAGGCATTAGGTTAACACCAGCGCCCCGAGCGCGGAACTTTGCAATCCCGGGGTGAGGTGCCTGTACGCTGACGCCCCGGTCTTATTGCTGACCATGCAGCAAACGGATTTCCGGCAGGCCCAGACCCAGGACCGTTACGAGCGCCCTGAGCTGCTCAAGCTTGGTATCTGACTCCACGGGCCCAATTCTCAGCTGCAGCTTCTCGGTGTCGGTATAGCGCACCAGGGTAGCGCTCACGCCGGTGGCCTCAACAACCTCGGTTTGAGCTCGTCGTCCGGCACTTACAGTGTCAAATGACCCCGCGAAGAGGTATTGCTGAGGTTCACTCTCGGTGAGCGCTTCGACTCTCACCCTGGTGGTGCCCTGCCGGGCAAACCCTAACTTTACTGCGGCGGCATAGGACAGGTCGATAATGCGATCTCCATGAAAGGGACCCCGGTCATTCACCCTTACTATCGTGCTCCGCCCGTTTGCCAAATTTGTCACCCGAGCAAAGACGGGGATCGGTAGCGACTTATGCGCGGCCGTTAACGCAAACATATCGAAGCGTTCTCCGCTGGACGTCTGCCGACCATGAAACTTGGTGCCATACCACGATGCGCCACCCTCCTCCACATAGCCTTGGGCTGACGGCATCACCTGATATGACTTACCCCAGACGGTATAGGTTGGGGAGTTCCCGCGCTGACCGACCGGTAAGGGGACCACCCTTGGATTAGGCAAATTGCGGAGTTGCCGGAGCACGGTGGGGCTCACTGCCGGCGCGCCATCCACCTGACCCGTGCCGGTGCTGGGGGTCTGAACGCTGCAGCTGGTGCTGACAAGGCATAGGGTCAGTATGTAAACGTGTGTCCGCAGAGCCAAGGCGCGCAGATTGCCTGTCTCCCTAGCCTCTGTGGGCCGCCTTGCCTGCATCTATCCCGCCTCCCTGCGCTCACGGATAGCCTGGCTGAGTTGCAGGACGGCCATCGCGTATAGCCGACTGTGGTTGTAGCGGGTAACGACATAGAAATCTTCGAAGCCTAACCAGAAGTCAGCCCCCTCAGCCTGCTCGAGCCGCAACAGCGTAGCCGGCCACCAAGACTCTGGGCGCACACCTTCCGTCTGTTCCAAAACGACACCGAGCGCCTGCCATTCGCCCAACGCGCGTGTTGGCTTCAGGGAGGCATTCGCCAGATCAAGTAACTCAGGGGTGGGCGTTGCCACGGTTGCCGGGAGTACGGTGGGCATGCTACCCGACCACCCATGGCGCGCGAAGTAATTTGCCACGCTGCCGATGGCGTCTGTCTTGTTGGTCCAAATGTCGCGCACTCCATCTTCATCGAAGTCGATGGCGTAGTTTCTATAGCTGGACGGGATAAACTGACCGTAGCCCATGGCCCCTGCGTAGGAGCCCTTCAACGACATCGGGTCCTTGCCCTCCTCACGGGCCAGCAGCAGCAGCTGCGTAAGCTCACCACGAAAAAATTTTGCTCTGGGCGGATAGTCAAACCCCAGCGTCGCCAGGGCATTCACCACACTAAATCCACCTGTAATGCGTCCGTAACGGGTCTCTACACCGATGATCGCGACGATGATCTCTATGGGGACCCCATATCTATCACTGGCTTTTTCCAGGATCGCTAAATTCTCATCCCAGAATAAGAGGCCCTGACGAATTCGGGGTTCATCCACCAAGATCTCACGATACTCATGCCAGACCAATCGTCGCTCAGCGGGTCGGGAGATCAGGTCTATGATTCGTTCCGAATGCCTGGCCTCAGCAAAAATCTGTTCCAGCGCCGCTCGAGAGAATTCATGGTCCTCGACCAACTGGTCGATATAGGTTTCGACGTCGTCTCGCCCTAAATAACTCGCGTTAGAAACCGGCGCGTACAGCCAGCAAATCGCTAAGATTTGAAATAAAAATACAGCACGCATTGTTTCACCCCCTGAACATTACCTCGAAACTGCTTCTCACCAAGCCTTGTGGCTTCGCATCGACATGATGATGCCAAACCCTGCCATAAGCGTTATGGCGGACGTTCCACCGTAGCTTACCAGCGGTAGCGGAACGCCAACCACCGGCAGAAGGCCCGAAACCATGGCGATATTAACGAACAGATACACGAAAAAAGTCATGGTTAATGCGCCAGCAAGCAGCCGGCCAAAAGTGCTGCTGGCGTCAGCAGCCAGAAATAAGCAGCGTGCGATAATCAAGAGATAGAGCGCGAGCAGGGCAAAAATGCCGAAGAACCCTAACTCCTCCCCCATCACAGCGACAATAAAGTCTGTCCGTGCCTCGGGTAAAAAGTCCAAATAGCTCTGGCTTCCTTGAAAGAGGCCCTTACCGAAAAGGCCGCCAGAACCGATGGCCGTGGTGGATTGAATGATATTCCAACCCGCGCCCAGGGGATCCCCTTCGGGGTCAAAGAGCGTAAGGATGCGCTGCTTCTGGTACCCGGTAAGAACATACTGCCAAACAATCGGAGTCGTCGGCACGGCCAGCAGCATCGCGTAAAATACCCATCGCCAATGCAGACCAGCGAACATCAGGACCGACAACCCGGCCGCCACAACAAGAATACCGGTCCCAAGGTCTGGCTGTTGGCCAATTACGATGGCAGGCACCAAGATAATCAGCAAACTGATCAGTACGTGTTTTGCCGACGGCGGCAAAATGCGCTGATGCAGATACCAGGCCACCGACATGGGCACGACGATCTTAATCAACTCTGAGGGTTGAAATCGCAGGAGGTGCGGAACGTCTAGCCAACGCCTGGAGCCCTTAACCTCAGCGCCAAAGAAAAAGGTCAATGCCAGTAGGATTAGACAAATCAGGTAAAGCATAGGCGCCCAACGCATATAGAGGTTGGGCGGCACCTGGGCCATGATAACCATAACCAAGAAAGCCAGTCCGAATCGATTCGCCTGGGCCATGAAAAGGGCGTCGTCTCCGTCTACGGCACTGCGTAAAACCGTTAGCCCAAAAAGCACGACTAAGATTAGGAGTCCAACAAGAATGGGATCGATATGGATTCGGTCATACCAACGCGGTACCGCCGCAGCGGCAAGTTCGGGCACCTGGCGTTGAAAGTCTTGGTTCATTTTCCGTTAGTGCCCTGGGAGTACATTATCTGCTCGCTTGCTCGAGGAATTGGGGGTTCAGATAGGCATCGATCACTTCTCGCGCCACCGGTGCAGCCACAGAGCTTCCGCCGCCGCCATTCTCAACCAGGACTGCAACCGCTATCTTCGGATCCTCAACGGGGGCAAAGGCTATGAACCAGGCGTGTTTTCGATTGAGTTCCGACAGCTGCTCTTCGTCGTATTCTTCTCCCTGATAAATCTCCACCACCTGGGCGGTTCCAGATTTCCCCGCCATACGATACTCCAAGTTTTGCCCAATATAAGCCCATGCAGTCCCGTTGTTTCTATAGCCCTGGCCACCACGGTGCACTACATCCTCCATAGCACTCACAACGAGGTCCCAGTCCGCCCCGGTCAAGCCCTCAATATAGCGAGGCTCACTCCGTTCTGCGGGCGGATAGTTGCCCACCTGCATGAGCATTTGGGGTTCAACAATGCGACCCCTATTTGCGATGATGGCCGCCACCGTCGCCATTTGCATTGGCGTTGCCAGTAAGTCGCCCTGACCAATACCTAAGTTGACCGAGTCCCCCGGGTACCAGGGCAGGTCTTTGTTCTCCCGCTTCCAGTCTGGGTTCGGCAGTAAGCCTTGAGCTGCTTGAGGTAGGTCCAAAGCAAAGTTCGACCCCAGTCCAAATTGGCTCACAAATTCGATGAAGGCCTCTATCTCCATGCGACTGGCCAGATCATAAAAATAGACGTTCGAGGACCGATAAATCGCCCGCCGCAAATCTACAATGCCCTGGCCACCCGTATCGTCTCTGGTCCAGGACCAATCTCGATAGACTCGCTCCTGACCAGGTAGACGAAACTCTCCTCGATCCTCGATTTCTTCTTCCCAGGTGGTGTTTCCCAGCGCAATCCCGCTCAGTCCCACAAGCGGTTTGAAGGTGGATCCCGGCGCATATTGACCGCTAATGGCCCGGTTAAAAAGTGGCGTGTAAATGGACTCACTTAACGCCCTGAACTCTGCCGTGTTCATGCCTGAAACAAAGAGATTAGGGTCGTAGGACGGCTCGCTTACCAGGGATAGCACGCCGCCCGTTGCGGGTTCCAGCGCTACGATGGCCCCGCGACGGCCCGCCAAGGCCGCGACGCTCGCCGCCTGTAGCCGGGCATCCAGGTGCAGCTTAATATTCTTGCCTGCCTCAGGCTCCTTAACCTCCAACGCTTCACGTATCCGACCATGGGCGTCTTTCTCTACTTTTTGGTAACCCACCTCTCCGTGGAGCTCTGGTTCGTAGAACGCCTCGACACCGCGTTTACCAATAAACTCCGTGGCGCTGTACTGAACGGTAGGCAGCTCGCGCAAGTCCGCAACGGTTGGACGCCGAACTGAGCCAACGGCATGAGCCGCTACGCTTTTTAGCGGGTAGTGGCGAACCAAGCGATTGATGACCTCGATCCCCTTGAGCCGGTGACGATTTACCGCGAGCACGGCCACCTGCTCAGCCGTCAGGCTGTCCAACAGCACCACCGGCGTACCCGGACGGTTACGAGCCTCGAGCCGTCGCTGAAACCCTTCCCTCGCAATGGGCGGTAATTCAAGTAGCTCGAGCACCAGCGCCAGCGACGCATCCATATCCTCGATTCGATCAGGCACGACGGCCAACAGCGGAGAGTTCTGATTGTCCGCGAGGATGGTGCCCTGACGGTCGAAAATCATGCCTCGGGGCGGCGCTAGGGTTTGCACCTGCAGTCGATTTTCATCGGAACGGTTTTTATACGTTGCGTGATCGTAGACCTGGAGCTTTATGAGCCGCGCTACCAGAACGCCCATCAGCAGGAGCGTCAAAACGAAAAGAACTATCGCTCTCGCGACGAAGAGTTTCTTTTCCTGCTTCTGATCCTTTATGGCGAGTTCTACAGCCAAGGTTCACTCTCATTAGGGGCACGGCGCGACGCTTTATGATAACGGTTTAACGACTGCTTTAAACAGCAAGATCACGCGCTCTAAACCGTTACTCCCGGTGATAGGGATGCCCGGACACGATGCTCCATGCCCGATAGAGCGCCTCTGCCAGGATCACACGCACCATATAGTGGGGGTAGGTCAATGCGGAGAGCGATAGCCTACGATCCGCACGCGTCAATACGCTGTCCGCCAGGCCATCGGCACCTCCGACAACGAAGACCACATTACGTCCCGCGCTCCGCCAAAAGGACATTTCCTTTGCGAGACCGGCACTGGACATGCTCTCTCCCCGCTCGTCTAGCGCGATGACGCAATCCCCAGTCTGAATTAGCTTCAGCAAGCGTTCGGCTTCAAGCTGCTGACTCTTTCGGCCATCACCGCGATGCTTGGGCGCCGGAATTTCATGCAGACTCAGAGGCATTTCCCGGGGCATCCGTCGAGCATATTCCTCGAAGCCCGTTTTGATCCACGGAGGCATCCTACTGCCAATACAAATCACACGAAGATGCACCCTTTGGGCCTAGGTTGGGGAAGTTTCACTGTCGCTGGCGAGGGTCGACCAAAGACGTTCCAGCTGGTAAAACTCCCTGGCTTCATCGTTCATAACATGTACTAGAATATCTCCCAGATCGACCAGCACCCAGTCATAACTTTCCCTGCCCTCAATCCCCATAGGCTGCACGCCTACCGCCTTACAGGATTCGCTGGTGGTATCCACTAGAGCTTTCACGTGCCGATTTGAGTTGCCACTAACGAGCACCATGAAGTCGGTCATGGGCGTCATGGTTGCGACATCAAGGGCGACAATATTGACCCCCTTCATGTCCTCCAAGGCTGCTATCACGTGATCGCGCAGGTCGCTGGGGTTCAAAGACTATCCTCCTGATTCACATAGAGTTTTTGTTCATCAATATAGGCGGCTACCGCTGGGTTAAGCCAATGATCAACCGCCCGGCCAAGCCTTAGGGCATCGCGAATCTGTGTTGCCGACAAATCCAGCATCGCTTCAGATAACTTTGCTATCTGGGTGTGATCTGGCGCTTCCCGAAGTGCCGTGAGGGCCGCTGGCTCGCAGCCACTGTAGCCCGGCCGCTGAAGAACAATCATATGGCACAGGGATATCAGCTGAGCCCAACGATGCCACTCTGTCAGCGTATCATAGGCATCTTCGCCCAAAATCCAGAAAAGTTCGGCGTCTGGATACTGCCCTTTGATACAGGCTACCGTATCCGCTGCATAGGACTTACCGGGACGATTCAGCTCGATGGGGTCGGCAATCAGGTGCTGCTCGCCCGCACACGCCAGCTCAAGCATGGCTAGACGCTGTTCTGGAGTAGCCTCAGGTGGGTGGCGATGACCAGGGCGTGCGGCAACAATCATGTGTACCTGGTCTAGACCCAGCTCTCGCTGAGCCACTCGCGCTGCGTGAATATGTCCGCAATGGATTGGGTCAAAGGTACCGCCAAGGAGTCCCAGACGCTGCGGCGGTGCTGGCATCATCGCCCCGCCACCTGTTCGTTAGAAAACCTAACGATGGCGTATCTCGCCGTTGCCATAGACCACGTACTTTTGAGAGGTGAGCCCCTCGAGACCCACTGGCCCCCGTGCGTGAATCTTGTCGGTGGAAATTCCGACCTCGGCCCCAAGCCCGTACTCAAAGCCGTCCGCAAATTGCGAGGAGGCGTTGACCATGACCGATGCAGAATCCACTCGGGCGATGAAATCCCGTGCATGTTCGTAATTGGTGGTGACGATGACATCGGTATGGGCTGATCCGTACTGGTTAATATGCGCTACGGCCATGTCTAGATCGTCTACGACGCGCACCGCAAGCCGAGGGCCTAAATATTCCTCCAGCCAATCCGCCTCGCTGGCATTATCCATGGGATATACCGCCTGGGCTCTTTCGCACCCGCAAAGGCTCACGCCTGCTGCGGTATATTGCTCGCCAAGCTTAGGCAGCAGGGTCGACGCCATGCTGGCATGCACGAGCAAGGTCTCAAGAGCGTTGCAGACCGCGAATTTTTCTACTTTTGAGTTGAACGCGATGGAAAGCGCCATCTCCTGATCTGCGGATTCATCCACGTAAACATGGCAAACGCCGTCTAGGTGTTTGATTACCGGAATCGTGGCCTCTCGACTAATACGATCAATAAGGCTCTTGCCGCCCCGAGGCACGATGACGTCCACGTAGCGGTCTAGCCTGATGAGCTCTCCGACCGCTGCCCGGTCCGTGGTATTGATAAGTTGAACGCAGGCCGATGGAAGCTGGGCAGATGCCAAGCCTTGGCTGACGCAGGCAGCAATCGCCTGATTGGAATGAAAGGCTTCTGTGCCCCCACGTAATATGCAGGCGTTCCCTGATTTAATAGTCAAACTGGCCGCATCTACAGTCACGTTCGGGCGCGACTCGTAGATCATGCCAATCACACCCAAGGGCACGCGCATCTTTCCAATTTGGATACCCGTCGGCCGATAGCTGAAATCAGACATCTCGCCAATGGGATCCCTTAGCGCATCCACCTGAAGCACGCCTTCAATCATTTTGTCGATGCCACGGTCATCTAGCGCCAGCCGCTCTACCAGAGGCTGATCTATTTGATTCCCCTCGGCGGCCTGCATGTCTTTGCCATTGGCTGCAATGATCTCCTTGCGGGACCCATCCAGAGCCTTGGCCACTGCCTGCAGCGCCTGGGACTTACTTGCGGAACTGGCGGCAGCGAGCACCCGGGATGCATCTCGAGCGGCGCTACCCACCCCCTGCATGTAGTTAACTAAATCTTGTTTCATGGCTTCATTATACGGGCTAACGTCTTCATTTTAAGTCTGCGCGATGGTGCTTGCGTCGGCTATTGCTGACAGAATTTCTCGACCAGACGCTGGAGTTCGGCCATCCGTTCTGCTGGCCGGTTGAGCTGAAGCAGGGCTTGCTTTATTTCTGGCTCAATAGGTAACAACTCGGCCAGGCGATAGCTGACAGAGCGCGCCTGCTGCATATCCACGTTGAGATTGAGTTGTTGGATAAGTGGGTGTTCCATCAGGTCCTTCAGCACCCCAACTAGGGGCGCGTAGTCGTCGCGCATTTCCCCCTTCGGCTCTTCCGGCACTAGGGTGACTTGCCCTCGTAACAGGCCATCTGGCTGCTGTGTTGTAGATTCTACGCTGAACTTGCGTCCACCCTGGGCAATGATGCCCAACAGCCCGTTATCTGCTTGATTGAAGTCAACGATTTCGGCCTGGGTACCGAAGCCAAAAATGTCTGGGACAGCAGGCCCCTGGTCTTCCTGACCTGCGGCCTTCATGACATCACTGCCGGACTTGAGCAGAACAACGCCAAAGGGGGAGTTTTCGCGCATGCACCAGCGGATCATATCCACGTATCTGGGCTCAAAGATGCGCAGCGGCAAGATACCCTCCGGGAAGAGGACCGTTCGCAACGGAAACAGCGGCATATTTTTTTGGGACGCCAACTGACGATCACCCGAACCTAATTTCACCTCTGCCATAGTCTTCTTCGTCTACCTTGTCTCACAGCCTGATACTCGCCCGTGCTGCCACTATATCCAGCAGCGAGCGCGGTGGCCAATAGCCGTTACGCTTTGTCGCCCAATCAGGGAGAATAAACTATCACCGGACCGGGCTGCTGGGTCCGTGACGATCAAAATATCGTTTGGGAATTCAGCCCTATGGATTGGATACAGGTCATCGTTCTCAGCCTCATTCAAGGCATCACGGAGTTTTTGCCGATTTCAAGTTCGGCACATTTGATTCTCCCTGGCCTGTTGACCGAGTGGCCCGATCAGGGCCTTGCGTTTGATGTGGCCGTTCACTTCGGAACCCTGGTTGCCGTAGTCGCCTATTTTCGAGGGCCACTGCTCACCATGGTGACGTCGGTGACGCCCCAGGCCTTGATTAGACGACCACCCTCGGACAAAGGGCGCCTCGATGAGGCCCGCCGCAATGTCCTGCTGCTTATCGTCGCAACGCTACCCGTGGTTGGCATTGGCGTTATAAGTAAGGACTTTGTGGCGTCGAACTTACGCACCCTGCCGGTGATCACCGCCACTACGTTGCTGTTCGCCGGCATGCTCTGGTACGCAGACCGGCGTCCGGGTACGCGGGCGACCTTAGACCTTCGAGATGCTTTGATCATCGGCCTTGCTCAGGCCGTGGCGCTCATACCCGGCACATCGCGCTCGGGGATCACCATTACTGCCGCGCTGCTGCTCGGTATCAGCCGAGTTCGCGCCGCCGAATTTTCCTTCCTGCTGGCCATTCCAACCATTGCAGGTGCCCAGCTACTGCTGACCCTTGACTTGGTCAGCGCACCGAATAGCTCTGAACTATTGCAGGCGGCCTGTGGGGCTCTGATTGCTGGTATCAGTGCCTATCTGGGCATTCACTTTTTTATCCGCTTGGTCAACGTAACGGGCATGTTGCCTTACGTGGTCTATCGAGTTGCCCTGGGCCTGACGCTGCTTGGCGTCATGGTTTTTTACTAAAACGGAATATCGTCCTCGATGTCCATATCATCTGAGAGCGTCGTTGTGCCACTGTCCAGCCCTAAACCCGATGTGGGCGGTGCCTCATTAAAGCTCTGGGGTGCGCTGCCAGCCATCCCGCTGGGGGGGGCCATATCGCCGCCACCCATGCTGCCGCGACTATCCAGCATCTGTAGTTCTCGCGCATTAATCTCGGTGCGGTACTTCTTCTCCCCGTTGGCCTCCCAGCTGGAGGTACGCAGGCTGCCCTCGATATAAACCTTTGAGCCCTTCCGCAAATACTCCCCTGCGATCTCAGCAAGTCGAGCGAAGCAGACAACGTTGTGCCACTCGGTGCGCTCCTGCTGCTCTCCCGAGGTGCGGTCTTTCCAGCTTTCCGATGTGGCAATACTGAAGCGGGTTACGGCGTTGCCGTTTTGCGCGTATCGCGTTTCAGGGTCTCTGCCCAAGTTCCCAATCAGCATGACTTTGTTGATTCCACGAGCCATCTCGTACTCCAAGTAAATTCTCTCGTGCAGTGTAGAGCAAAGCACTGGCCGACCCAATTAGAAAGAACCCATTGCAGACATCAGCTACGTCCCTAGTCCCTGGATTTAAGTTGAACGCGGGACTGTTTACCTTGCTCGGGGCAGCGGATCACGTTATGTTTTTCCGCTTGTCTCAACCAGGCTTCACCTGTGGATACCATTTCAGTTCGTGGTGCGCGTACCCACAATTTACGCAATATTGATCTAGACATCCCCAGAGACAAGCTCGTTATCATTACCGGACTTTCCGGCTCCGGGAAGTCTTCGCTGGCGTTTGACACGCTTTATGCAGAGGGCCAGCGGCGCTACGTGGAGTCGCTCTCTGCCTATGCGCGGCAGTTTCTGTCGATGATGGAAAAGCCCGATGTGGATTTGATCGAGGGGCTCTCCCCAGCCATCTCCATCGAGCAGAAGTCCACGTCCCATAATCCTCGATCTACGGTTGGCACCATTACGGAGATTTACGACTATCTCCGTCTGCTTTATGCGCGCGTAGGCGAACCCCGCTGCCCGGAGCACGGCCTGGCTCTGGATGCTCAGACGGTGAGCCAGATGGTGGATCAGGTCCTGGAAAAGTTAGACGACCAGCGGATCATGGTGCTGGCGCCCATCGTCAGCGAACGCAAGGGGGAGCATCTTCACGTCTTTCAGGAACTGACCGCTAACGGCTTTATCAGAGCCCGAATCAACGGCCTGATCGTGGATCTGGATGATGCTCCGAACCTAGATAAGAACAAAAAACACACCATTGAGGCGGTCGTAGACCGCCTTCGTGTGAAAAAAGACGTCGGTCAACGCCTTGCCGAAAGCTTCGAAACTGCCCTTGGCCTTTCCGACGGCGTGGCCCTGGTGACGCGCATGGACGAAAAAGACGATGACGCCCTCGTCTTTTCCTCTCGATTTGCCTGCCCCACTTGCGGCTACAGCATTTCGGAACTTGAGCCGAGAATGTTCTCCTTCAACAACCCGGCAGGAGCCTGTACCAGCTGTGATGGACTTGGCGCGACTCAGTTTTTTGATCCAGATTTGGTCGTGGCCGACAGAGACCTCACCTTGGCCGAGGGCGCAGTAAGAGGCTGGGATCGCCGGAATATTTACTACTTCCACATGCTGTCGTCGCTTGCCAAGCACTTCAATTTTGATGTGGAAACACCTTTTAAAAAACTGAGCAAAAAAAATCAGCAGGTCATTCTCTACGGCAGCGGTCGCACTCGAATCGACTTCAGCTACAGCAACGATCGGGGAGACATTATTCGCAGGACCCATCGTTTCGAGGGTGTTCTCCCGAATATGGAACGCCGTTTTCATGAAACTGACTCCTCTATGGTGCGAGAGAATTTGCAGAAATATATGCGTGTTTCTGCTTGCCCAGCGTGCTCTGGGACTCGACTCAGGGAGGAATCCCGGAATGTTTTTATCGGCGATACCAATCTGCCCTCTGTCACCCACCAGTCCGTGGCGGATACGCTAGTCCACTTCAATAAGCTCAAGCTTCGGGGTCAGCGGGCCACCATTGCCGACAAAATCCTGAAAGAGATTAAGGCCAGGCTGCAATTTTTGGTGGACGTTGGCCTAAATTACCTCACGCTAGACCGCAGCGCTGAAACCCTATCAGGCGGGGAAGCTCAACGTATCCGACTGGCCAGCCAGATCGGCGCCGGGCTGGTGGGTGTTCTGTACATCCTCGATGAGCCGTCCATTGGCCTGCACCAGAGAGACAACGAGCGGTTGCTTGCCACCCTTGAGCATCTCCGTGATCTCGGCAATACGGTCCTCGTGGTGGAACACGACGAAGAAGCCATGCGCAAAGCTGACTACCTGATTGACATCGGGCCGGGTGCCGGCGTTCATGGCGGCCAGGTCATTGCTCACGGTAGCTACGAAGACGTGGCGAAGAACAAAAATTCGATCACGGGACAATTTCTGAGCGGGGTCAGAAAGATCGACACTCCCGTCCAGCGCACGGCGTTGAATCCTGAGCGGGTGCTGTCGTTAACCGGCGCCTCGGGGAATAACCTTAGGGACGTCACGGTGGCCATTCCGTGTGGTCTGATGACCTGCGTCACCGGCGTATCGGGCTCCGGGAAGTCGACGCTGATTAGCCACACCCTCTACCCCATCTCCGCCACCGCGCTAAATAAGGCAACGACACTCAAGCCGCAGCCTTACGAAGGCATCCAGGGTCTCGACCTCCTGGACAAGGTTGTGGACATTGACCAGAGCCCAATTGGCCGAACCCCGAGATCCAATCCTGCCACCTATACGGGGCTCTTCACGCCCATTCGTGAGCTCTTCGCTCAAGTCCCGGAAGCCCGGGCCAGAGGCTATAAACCCGGACGCTTTAGCTTCAACGTGAAGGGTGGTCGTTGCGAGGCCTGTCAGGGCGACGGCATGATCAAGGTCGAAATGCACTTTTTGCCTGACATTTATGTCCCGTGTGATATCTGCAAGGGCAAACGCTACAACCGAGAAACATTGGATATTCGCTACAAGGGCAAAAATATCAATGAGGTGCTGGAGATGACCGTGGAGGACGCCAGTGAGTTTTTTGCCGCTGTCCCCATGCTGGCCAGGAAGTTACAAACGCTTAATGATGTAGGGCTTTCGTATATCCGCCTGGGCCAGTCCGCGACAACCCTGTCGGGCGGAGAGGCGCAACGCGTTAAATTGTCCAGAGAGCTGTCCAAAAGAGATACCGGATCTACGCTCTACATCCTCGATGAACCGACAACGGGCCTCCACTTCCACGACATCGCCCAGCTTCTAGAAGTCTTGCATCGGCTTCGTGACGACGGCAATACGGTCGTCGTTATCGAGCACAATCTTGATGTCATCAAAACCGCGGATTGGGTGATCGATATGGGTCCAGAGGGCGGTTCAGGGGGTGGGCAGGTTGTCGCCACCGGCACGCCCGAACAGGTCGCGAAAAACAGGAAGTCTCATACCGGACGATTCTTGAAGTCCGTCCTCGCCTAGGCCGGCTGGGGCTACAGGCAGGCGCGCAGGGCGCTTGTGCAGAGCTGGATATTCTCTTGGCGAGCGGAGTAGCCCATCAGACCGATTCGCCAAACCTTACCTGCGAACGCACCCAGTCCAGCACCAATTTCCAGATTAAAGTCTGTCAAAAGTTGCTTCCGCACGCTGGCTTCGTCCACGCCCTCGGGCACTTTGACCAGGTTCAACTGGGGAAGCCGGCAGTCGCTATGCACAACAAAATCCAAACCCAGTCCGGTCAGATTCTCGGCAAGAGACGCATGCATGTCGCGGTGCTTTTGCCAAGACTGCTCCAGCCCTTGCTCCTGCACCATCAGCAGCGCTTCATGGAGTCCATACATCGCATTGACCGGGGCCGTATGGTGATAGGTGCGGGCACCTTCCCCTTCCCAATAGGCCATCAGCAAAGACACATCGAGGAACCAGCTCTGTACCGGCGCATTGCGAGCCCGAACACATTCTGCAGCTGCTTCGCTAAAGGTGATGAGGCTGATCCCCGGAGGCGCAGAGAGGCACTTTTGAGTGCCAGAATACGCAACGTCTACCTGCCAGGCATCTACCTCAAGGGGCACGCCGGCGAGCCCCGTCACGGAATCTACGATGGTCAGGCAGTTATGCTTCTTTGCCAGGGCGCAGAGCGTTTTGACGTCTGAACAGACGCCAGTTGAGGTCTCCGCATGGACCATGGCTACAATCTTCGTTTCAGGGTTTGCGGCCAGCGCTGCACTGAGCTTTTCAGCGTCGACTGGCGTTCCCCACTCATCTTCAACGGTCACCAGCTCTCCGCCCATACGCCTGACGTTTTCCGCCATACGCATGCCAAAGACGCCGTTGATGCAGACAATAACTTTGTCGCCCGGCTCTAGCAGGTTAGCAAAAGACGCTTCCATGGCAGCCGATCCGGGTGCGGACAGCGGCAGCGTCAGTTTATTTTGCGTGCGAAAGGTCTGACGCATCAGCACCTTTATTTCTTCCATCAGACCGATGAATTCTGGGTCCAGGTGACCGATCGTGGCCTTTGCCATGGCGCCGAGTACTCGGGGGTGAACATCTGAGGGCCCAGGACCCATTAGCGTGCGCGGCGTGGGATGGAAACTTGTATTCATTGGCGTTTTATTAGCCTTTTTTGTCTTCTTCGTTCTTGGCTTCGTCCTCTTGAGAGGACGCTTCTTGATCGGCTGCTTCAGCCTGTGTTTCGGATTCTGCTGTCTCCGATGAGGTGGCCTCTGCTACCGTCTCTGTTTCTTCCTCGGCCTTCAGGTCCTCGGCTTGGGGCTCCTCGGCTTGGGTTTCTTCCGCAGGCAGCGCTTCCGCTGCTGCATACTCTTCATCAAGCGCTTCGTCCTCAAGTATCGGGCGGTCTACAAGCTCCACATATGCCATGGGTGCAGCGTCACCGCTCCTAAAACCACACTTCAAAATGCGCGTATAGCCTCCAGGCCGATCTTGATAGCGAGGGCCCAGCTCGCCAAACAACTTGCCCACCGCAGACTTGCTTCGTGTGCGAGAGAAAGCCAAGCGCCGATTTGCGACGGAATCTTCCTTAGCTAGTGTGATCAACGGCTCTGCGACCCGTCGCAGTTCCTTCGCCTTTGGTAAGGTGGTCTTTATCACTTCGCACTCAATCAGCGACGTCGCCATATTTCTAAACATGGCCTGCCGATGAGAGCTCGTGCGATTTAAGTGTCTGCCACTCTTTCGATGACGCATTTTTCTTTCCTGATTCTCTTATCGCCGCCGGGTTCATTCCGACGGCACAAACTTACTAGATTCTGCCGCCGTGCAGGTTTGCAGGGGGCCAATTTTCAAGGCGCATGCCCAGGGACAGACCGCGTGACGCTAGTACATCCTTGATTTCGGTAAGGGACTTCTTGCCCAGATTCGGTGTCTTCAACAGCTCCACTTCCGTGCGCTGGATCAGGTCACCAATGTAGTAAATGTTTTCTGCCTTGAGACAGTTCGCTGACCGTACCGTGAGCTCCAAATCGTCTACGGGACGAATCAGGATTGGGTCAACCTCGTCTTCCTTCTCTTCTACAACTTGCTCGCTTTCATTGTCTAGGTCGACGAACACGGCCAGCTGATGCTGTAGGATGGTGGCTGCCCGACGAATCGCTTCCTCTGGGTCGAGGGTTCCATTAGTTTCCAAATCCAGAATAAGCTTATCCAGGTCGGTTCTTTGCTCTACTCGGGTGCTTTCCACGCTGTAGGAGACTCGTCGAAGCGGGCTGTATGATGCGTCGAGCCGAAGGACACCGATGGGCTTGGTTTCTTCTTCACCCGTTTCACGAGCGTCCACGGGCACATAGCCCCGACCGCGAGTCACGCGCGCTTCAATCCTAATGGACCCTTTTTCATTCAGGGTACAGACAACGTGGTCTGGGTTTGCGATCTCGATATCCTCTGAAAGCTGGAAATCACCGGCCGTTACAGCGCCAGCGCCTTCCTTCACCAGCGTGATGACCCCTTCTTCCTGGTTGTGCATAAGCACACTGATATCTTTGAGATTAAGCAGGATATCAATGACATCCTCCTGTACGCCGTCTAGGGCGCTGTATTCATGCAGAACACCGTCTATTTGTACTTCTGTGATGGCGCACCCAGGCATGGAGGACAGTAGAATCCTGCGCAGCGTATTCCCTAGCGTATGGCCGAACCCTCTTTCCAGGGGCTGCAAGGTCACCTTCGCGCGGAACGCGCTATTGGACTCAACCTCAATATTTGTTGGCGTTAGAAATTCGTTTGCCAGTTGTGACATATGGTGTCTCCTGCAGGCGCTAGGCGCTTCCAATTACTTAGAGTAGAGCTCGACGATCAAGTTCTCGTTGATTTCAGCCGGCAATTCTTCGCGATCCGGTAAACGTTTAAAGACGCCGGTAAACTTAGCGGCGTCCACATCGACCCAATCAACCCCCCCGCGCTGGCCTGCGAGCTGCAACGCAGCTGCTATACGAAGCTGGCCGCGAGATTTCTCCGCTACTGCGACTACATCGTCAGGCTTAACTTGATAGGAGGCGATGTTTACCAAGCCTCCATTGACCGTTATCGACTTGTGGGAAACCAGTTGGCGGCTCTCCGCTCGAGTTGAGCCGTACCCCATACGGTACACCACGTTATCTAAACGACTCTCCAGCAGCTTCAACAGATTCTCGCCCGTGGCGCCCTTCTTCCTATCCGCTGTCTTGTAGTAATTACGGAACTGCTTTTCTAACACCCCGTAAAGCCGCCTTACCTTCTGCTTTTCACGCAGCTGAACTGCGTAATCAGACAGCCTCCCACGACGGATTCCGTGCTGACCAGGTGCGTTGTCTATCTTGCACTTGGAGTCGATGGGGCGAACGCCGCTCTTTAGGAAGAGATCCGTTCCCTCTCTGCGACTGAGCTTTAATTTTGGGCCTAAATAGCGAGCCATACCTTATTTCTCCGTTCAAATTCTTTGGTCGCTGCGATGGCTATACGCGACGGCGCTTCGGGGGACGACATCCGTTATGCGGAATTGGCGTCACGTCAGCAATGCTGTTGATCTTCAATCCTGCGCTGTTGATCGCACGAACTGCAGACTCGCGACCAGGTCCTGGCCCTTTAACAAAGACGTCTACGCTTTTCATGCCAAATTCAGCGGCCACCTGACTTGCCCGCTCGGCCGCAACCTGGGCCGCATAGGGCGTACTCTTCCTTGAGCCTCTGAATCCAGAGCCCCCGGACGTTGCCCAGCTCAGCGCGTTGCCCTGACGGTCAGTTATCGTGATGATCGTGTTGTTGAAGGAGGCGTGGATATGCGCCAGGCCATCAACCACGGTACGTTTTGCTTTCTTTCGTTCCGCCATTTTTTTGTCCTACTTGCGGATAGGTCTACGCGGTCCCTTCCGGGTGCGCGCATTCGTTTTCGTTCTCTGTCCATGCACTGGCAGGTGGCGGCGATGTCGCATCCCTCTGTAGCAGCCCAGGTCCATCAAACGTTTGATGTTCATTGACGTTTCGCGGCGAAGGTCCCCTTCAACCGTCATCTTGGCGATCTCATTTCTGAGCGCATCCAGATTCGCTTCGTCCAGCTCGCCCATCTTGGCGTCTGGTTTTACACCCGCTTCTGCACATATTTTATCTGCAGATGTGAACCCTATTCCGTAAATATAGGTCAACGAAACACGTGCGTGTTTGTTATCCGGGATATTGATTCCGGCGATACGTGCCATTTATACGCTCCGTCTTAAACTTAGTGGCATTTCCCTAACCCTGGCGTTGCTTATGCCGAGGTTCGGCACTACAGATCACTCGCACGACACCGTGGCGCTTGACGATCTTGCAGTTACGACAAATTTTCTTAACTGATGCTCTGACTTTCATATTTCCACTCGCCTGACGCCTACTTGCGTCGTCCATAATTTTGCAGCTTCGACTTCTCCATTAGCTTTGCGTACTGGCTGCTCATGAGATGCGACTGCACTTGGGACATAAAGTCCATTGCCACAACAACAACGATCAGCACTGCGGTCCCGCCAAGCTGGAACGAGGTATCAAAAAATACGACCATGAATTCGGGAAGCAGGCACACTAACGTGACGTACAAAGACCCAAACACCGTCAAGCGCGTAATCACATCATCAATGTGCTTGGACGTCTGCTGTCCGGGTCGAATGCCCGGTACATAGGCACCCTGACGCTTAAGATTGTCCGCGACATCCTTAGGGTCAAACATGATCGCCGTGTAGAAAAAGCTAAAGAAGATTATGCCCGCTGCGAACATCATGATGTAAAGGGGCTGTCCCGGAGAGAGTACGAGCGCGACCTGCTGGAGGGCGCCCATGCCTGGGTTATTCCCAAACCAGGTGGCCATAGATGCGGGTGCCAGGAGTAGGCTAGACGCGAAGATTGCTGGGATCACACCGGCCATATTGATTTTGAGGGGCAGGTGGCTACTTTGTGCTTGATAGACGCGGCGTCCCTGCTGCTTCTTCGCATAATTTACCGTGATGCGCCGCTGGCCTCGTTCCACCCGGACAACAAACCAAACGACGGCGATAGCCAGTGCAGCCATGGCCAGCAGGGCAATGATGTTGATGCGTTCGAGACGTGCTGCTTCAAACATCTGGCCGATTGCTGCAGGGAAACCCGAAACAATGCCCGAGAAGATAAGCAGCGATATACCGTTGCCCACCCCACGCTCGGTGATCTGTTCGCCCAACCACATCATGAAGATCGAACCTGTCACCAGGGTCAGCGTGGCGACAAATACAAAGCCGTAACCGGTATCGAAGGCCAAACCCTGATTCCCCAGCGTGACCGCTAAGGAGGTCGCCTGGATCAGCGCAATACCCAGCGTCAGAAAACGGGTCGCGCGCGTGATTTTTCGTCGACCGGACTCCCCTTCCTTTCGCCACTGCTGGAATTCAGGCCACATCATCGTCAGAAGATTCATGATAATGCTGGCGGGGATATAGGGAATAACGCCAAGAGCCAAAATACTCATGCGCTCCCAGGCACCACCTGAGAACATATTGAAGAGTTCTAGGATGCCGCCCTGATTTTGATTAAACAGAGCCTGCAGCTGAGCAGGATCGATACCGGGCACCGGGATGTGCGTGCCAATTCGGTACACCAGCAGCGCGATCAGCACGAAAAGCAGGCGACTGCGGAGTTCCGCTGTCCCTGCCTGATTCCCTGCCAACTGGTTGGCCATGTCTTGCTGATTTCGTGCCATTTAACTGTCTACTTCAATCCTAGCTTCGCCGGCCCTATGCCGACGTCTCTTGGCTTACGCCGCCACCTGCGGCTTCGATAGCGGCCTTCGCGCCCTTAGTGACCGTCACATTGGCGTCCTCTACTTTGAACGCGCGACTAATTTCACCGGATAACATGATGCGTGCGCGCTTCATGTCACGACGTACTACGTTGGCCTGCTTTAAGGTTTCTAGAGTCACAGAGTCCCCCTCTACCTTATTCAACTCGCCGAGACGGACCTGAGCCGTCACCAGACCAATGCGCGACCGAAAACCAAACTTGGGAATTCGCATTTGCAGGGGCAGCTGACCACCTTCAAACCCTGGGCGGACACCGCCTCCGGAGCGTGCCTTCTGCCCCTTCTGTCCTCGGGAAGCAGTCTTACCCCAGCCTGACCCAGGCCCACGGCCTACTCTGCGCTTGGCCTTGTGGCTGCCTTCATTGGGATGCAAATCGTTCAGATGCATTAGGATTCTCCCTCTACGCGCACCATGTAGTTGACGCGATTGATCATGCCCCTGACCGATGGTGTATCTTCCACGGTGACGGTATGCCCTATTCGACGCAGCCCTAACCCAGCAACACAAGCCTTGTGATTCTTGAGCCTACCAATGGGACTCTTGGTCAGGGTTACGGTTACTGTCTTGTCACTCATAGCTTTTCCTTAATACGTCGCTCTCGCCATCAGGCGATTACTGAGTCGACATCCTTTCCGCGCTTTTCCGCGACCCGCTCAGGCGACCGTATGCCGGTGAGCGCTTTAAACGTCGCATGTACGACGTTTACCGGATTAGTTGAGCCATAACACTTGGCCAGTACGTTCTGAACGCCAGCGGCTTCAAGCACAGCCCTCATGGTTCCTCCCGCAATGACGCCGGTACCCTCTGATGCAGGCTGCATATAGACCTTTGACGCCGCATGGCGCGCAGTGGTCGCATACCATAGGGTGTTGCCGTTTAAATCCACATCCACCATGTTGCGGCGTGCTGCCTCCATGGCCTTTTGAATCGCTGTAGGCACTTCCCGGGCCTTACCGCGCCCGAATCCAACCTTTCCGTTTCCGTCGCCAACGACCGTTAGCGCGGTAAAGCCGAAGATTCTGCCGCCCTTTACGACCTTGGCAACACGGTTAACCTGGACCAGTTTTTCGACCAGTCCCTCTTCTCGAATTTCTTCTGTATATGCCATCTAAAACTCCAGCCCACCTTCTCGCGCCGCATCCGCTAGCGCCTTGATTCGACCGTGATATTTGAACCCTGAACGATCGAAGGCGACCTTTGTGACACCCTGCTCCTTCGCCCGCTCGGCGATGAGTACTCCGACCTTAGTTGCCGTCTCTACATTGCCAGTCTTCTCGCCGCGCAGGGACTTATCCAGCGTAGACGCCTGAGCCAAGATTTTGTCTCCGTCCGGGGAAATCACCTGGGCGTAGATATGACGCGGCGTGCGGCAAACGGATAACCGCGTGGCGCCTAGCTCGCGCATCTTCATGCGTCCGCGTCTTGCCCGCCTCAGTCTGCTAACCTTTTTCTCGTTCATCGTAAAACCACTTTCCTCAATATTGGTTGCGCCAGCTTTAGCGTGTTCACGCTGGCGACCTTGACCCGCTCTGGGCTTGGCCCATCAACCCCTATTTCTTTTTCGCTTCCTTACGTCGGACGAACTCGCCCGCATACCGGACACCCTTACCCTTGTAGGGTTCAGGCGGACGATAGGCGCGTATTTCCGCACAAATCTGTCCTACTCGCTGCTTATCCACGCCGGAGACAACAACTTCTGTTTGGCTGGGCGTCTGGACATCCACATCCTCTGGGAACATATATTCCACTGGATGAGAGAACCCGAGCTGCAGGGTCAGTTTCTTACCCTGGGCCTGTGCGCGATAACCAACGCCCTGAAGTTCGAGCTTTTTTTCAAACCCTTGGGTAACACCGGTAACCATGTTCTGCACCAGGGCGCGCATGGTGCCCGCAAGTGCCTTGGACTGGGTGTCCTCGTTCCTTGCTTTAACCAGCAGGACATCGCCTTCATGAACCAGCGAAATTGCTTCATGAACGGCAAAGGCCATCTGCCCCTTGGCACCCTTCACAGAGAAATCCTGGCCGTCGAGCTTCACATCTAGACCAGAGGGTACTTTTACCGGGTTATTCGCTACGCGAGACATTTTGTTCTCCTAAAAGACCGTGCACAGCACTTCGCCACCAATACCCTGGGCACGAGCTGCTTTATCCGTCATCACACCTTTGTCGGTGCTTACGATGGCCACGCCTAACCCCCCTCGAACCTGTGGTATGGCGTCGCTATCCCGATAAATACGCAATCCTGGCCGGCTCACGCGATCTATCTCTTCAATAACCGGAGCCCCCTGAAAATATTTCAGACTCACCGTGACTACTGATTTGGCGTCATCGGTGGCCTCGTATCCCAGCACGTAGCCTTCCTCTACCAGCACGTCCAAAATGGCACGCTTGGCCTTTGAATTCGGCATGGAGACGGATACGTGCCCGGCTGATTGGGCATTTCGGATTCGTGTCAACAAATCTGCTATGGGATCTTGCATTGTCATGATTACTACCTACCAGCTCGCCTTAACCAATCCAGGAACGTCCCCGCGCATGGCTGCTTCGCGAAGTTTGTTGCGCGAAAGTCCGAATTTTCGATATACCCCGTGTGGTCTACCGGTCAGCCCACAGCGTCGCTGTTGACGGACACGGCTCGCGTCACGAGGCTGCGCCTGAAGCTTAAGCTGGGCCTCCCAGCGCTCGTCGTCGGAGACAGAGCGATCAGCAATAATCGCTTTCAGGGCGTCTCTTTTGGCCCCAAACTTTGCGCGCGTGCGATCGCGCTTTTTCTCTCGCTCAATCATGGAACGCTTTGCCATAGCTCTTTCTTTCCCTAGCTTCGAAACGGAAACTTGAACGCTTTCAGTAGCGCCAGTGCCGACTCGTTAGTTGCTGCCGTCGTGGTTATACAAATATTTAGACCACGAATTTTGTCGATTTTGTCGTAGTCGATTTCTGGGAAGACGATCTGTTCCGTCAAACCCATACTAAAGTTCCCACGTCCATCGAAGGACTTAGGATTCAGTCCACGAAAGTCACGGATACGCGGAATAGCAATGCCAACCAATCGCTCTATAAAGTCGTACATGCGTCCCTTGCGAAGGGTGACCTTGCAGCCGATGGGGTAGCCCTCGCGGATTTTGAACCCGGCTTCTGACTTGCGTGCCAGGCAAATGACCGGCTGCTGCCCCGCTATGGCGGTCATGTCCGCTACTGCGGCATCCATAATTTTCTTGTCGCCAATCGCCTCGCCCACCCCCATGTTCAGGGTGACCTTGGTAATCTTTGGCACAGCCATGGGGTTCGCAACCCCCAACTCACTCTTCAGCTGTGGCTGTATCTCGCTGACATAATGCTGATATAGGTTGGACATTCTTAGTCCTCGATCTCTTTGCCGTTTGACTTAAAGAAACGCACCTTCTTGCCGTCTTCGACACGCAAGCCTACGCGATCCGCCCTTTCGTCCTCGTGATTCCAAATAGCCACGTTGGATACCTGGATGGGTGCTTCCTGCTCCACGATCCCACCCTGCTCCCCTGCATTGGGATTTGGCCGCTTGTGCTTCTTGACCATATTTATGCCGGCCACCATCAGTCGGCCATCCTTCATGACGCGCAGCACCTCACCGCGGCGGCCTTTATCGCGCCCAGCTATCACAACCACTTCGTCACTCTTTTTGATCTTCAACATGCCGACTATCTCTTACCCTTACTCTTGTTCGCCGTTTCGTATCAAAGCACTTCAGGTGCTAAGGAAACGATGCGCATAAAGTTCTCTGTTCTAAGCTCACGGGTCACAGGCCCAAAAATCCGGGTGCCTACCGGCTGTTTTTGCTGGTTCAGAAGCACGGCTGCGTTTTGGTCAAATTTTATCAACGATCCGTCAGGTCGACGCACGCCCTTTCGCGTCCGTACAACCACCGCATCCATCACCTGGCCTTTACGCACCCGACCTCGGGGAATCGCTTCCTTTACCGTGACCTTGATGATGTCGCCAATGCCCGCATAGCGCCGGTGGCTTCCGCCAAGCACCTTGATGCACTGGACCTTTCGCGCGCCGCTGTTGTCGGCGATTTCTAGCATGGTTTCTGTCTGAATCATTGCTTGCTAGACCTCCGTGGCGCGAACATCAACGCTCTTCAGCGTCCAGGTTTTTGTCTTTGAGAGCGGCCGACATTCGACAACCGTCACCGTATCCCCAACCTTGCAGTCGTTGGTTTCGTCATGAGCATGGATCTTGGAGGACTTCCGAACGTACTTGCCGTACACCGGGTGCTTAACGCGGCGCTCGACCTTGACCGTTATCCCCTTCTCCATCTTGTCACTCACCACGACGCCAGAGACGGTGCGCGGATTCTTTTGCTCTTCTTGCCTTACTTCAGACATTGCTGCTTTCCTTCATCACCGTCTTTACGCGGGCTATGTCTCGTCGAACCTCTTTGAGCAGATGACTCTGCCCAAGCTGGCCGCTTGCCCGCTGCATGCGTAATGAGAAGTGCTCACGCTGCAAACGCAGGACTTCTGCGTGCAGTTCCTCTTGGCTCTTCTCTCTCAATTCTTGAACCTTCATTACATCGCCGTCCGTTTAACAAATACGGTCTTAAAGGGCAGTTTTGCCGCGGCTAGCGTCAACGCTTCGCGAGCTACCTCCTCGGACACGCCCTGCATTTCATAAAGCACCTTACCTGGCTGAATCAGGGCCACCCAGTACTCGACGCTTCCCTTACCCTTACCTTGGCGCACCTCAAGAGGCTTTTTGGTAATCGGCTTGTCTGGAAAAACCCGTATCCAGATTTTTCCGCCACGGCGAATACGTCGCGTCATGGCTCGACGACCGGCCTCGATCTGACGCGCCGTCATACGACCACGGCCCACGGCCTTTAGTCCGAACTCACCGAAGCTCACCTTTGATCCGCGAAGCGCCAGACCGCGGTTACGGCCCTTATGCTGCTTTCTAAACTTGGTTCTTTTTGGCTGTAACATGTCGCTCGTTCACCAATGCCTATGCTTGTTGTGTGGTGGTCGCGAGCGGCTGCGTGCCAATCACCTCACCCTTAAATATCCAAACCTTGATACCGAGGATCCCGTAGGTGGTCTCTGCCTCATAGGTGGCATAGTCGATATCTGCGCGCAATGTATGCAGCGGCACACGACCCTCGTGATAGACCTCGGAGCGGGCAATCTCAGCCCCTCCAAGACGGCCAGCCACGCGCACCTTGATGCCCTCGGCCCCCAGGCGCATGGCGTTCTGAATTACACGGCGCATGGCTCGGCGGAACTGGACCCGGCGCTCTAGCTGCTGCGCGACGTTCTGTGCCACAAGACCTGCGTCAAGCTCTGGCTTCCGTATTTCTTCTATATTGACATGCACCGGCACACCCATCATTTTCGACAGCTGGGATCGAAGACGCTCAACGTCCTCGCCCTTCTTCCCAATAACGATGCCCGGCCTCGCGGTGTGTATCGTTACCCTTGCCGTCTGGGCTGGTCGCGCAATCTCGATCCGTCCAACCGATGCGTCTGCAAGCTTCGCGCGCAGGAAGTCTCGGACTTCCAGGTCGTTAAGCAGGTAATTCGCATAATTTTTCTTATCGGCAAACCATACCGAGTTGTGATCTTTAACGATCCCAAGGCGAATACCGGTTGGATGTACTTTTTGGCCCATAGTGTTCTCTTACTCGCTGTCTGAAACCGTCACGGTGATGTGACAGCTCCGCTTAAAGATTCGATCCGCTCGTCCCTTGGCACGAGGACGAATACGCTTCATGGTCATGCCTTCGTTGACGTAAATTTCAGAAATCCGTAAATCGTCTACGTCCGCGCCTTCGTTGTGTTCTGCATTGGCGATCGCTGATTCCACTGTCTTCTTCACCAAACCCGCACCCTTGGTAGTGCTGAAGTTAAGTATGTCGAGCGCATCAGATACCTGCTTCCCCCTAACCTGGTCCGCCACAAGACGAACTTTTTGTGGAGAAATCTGAAGCCTTTTTGCTATCGCACTTACCTGCATAATCCCTTTCTCCTAGCTGCCTTAACGCTTGGCTTTCTTGTCAGCCGCGTGGCCGCGATAGGTTCGCGTTGGCGCAAATTCACCAAGCTTATGTCCGACCATGTCTTCGTTGATCACCACAGGGACATGCTGACGTCCGTTGTAGATGGCTATGGTCAGCCCTACCATCTCTGGCATGATCATCGAACGACGTGACCAGGTCTTGATCGGTCGCCGCTCGTTATTCTCCACTGCCTTTTCCACCTTCTTGAGCAGATGGGTATCGACAAATGGGCCTTTAAATAATGATCTTGGCACTTACCGTTCTCCGTCTATCGCTTGCCACGGCGGCGAACAATCAGGTTGTCCGTCCGCTTGTTTTTACGTGTCTTGTACCCCTTGGTTGGCATGCCCCAGGGTGATACCGGATGACGGCCACCAGAAGTTTTACCTTCTCCACCACCATGCGGGTGATCCACTGGATTCATCGCCACACCACGAACTGTTGGTCGGACACCTCTCCAGCGTTTGGCGCCAGCCTTCCCGAGGGACCGCAGGCTGTGCTCTGAGTTTCCAACCTCGCCAAGCGTTGCCCGGCACTCACTGAGTACTCGGCGCATTTCGCCAGAGCGCATACGGAGCGTCGCATGGGAACCTTCTCTCGCTACTAGCTGGCAGGAGCCGCCTGCACTGCGCACCATCTGGGCACCCTTGCCGGGCTTTAGTTCAACACAATGAATCACGCTACCTACCGGTATATTTCGCAGTGCCATGGCGTTGCCGGCTCGAATAGGTGCAGAGGCACCGCTCATCAGTGCGTCCCCGGGCGCTACGCCCTTGGGCGCGATAATGTACCGCCGCTCCCCATCCGCGTACTTAAGCAGGGCGATGTTAGCGGTTCGATTTGGATCGTATTCCAGACGCTCTACCGTTGCTGGTATGCCATCTTTGCTGCGTTTCCAGTCAAGGATTCGATAATGCTGCTTGTGGCCGCCACCGCGGTGCCGCGTCGTTATGCGCCCCGCATTGTTGCGTCCGCCGGTCTTTGATTGCTGGCTCAGCAGGGGCTTGTAGGGGGCACCCTTATGCAGCGTTGAGTCAACGACCTTTACAACGAAGCGTCGACCTGCCGATGTCGGTTTTGATTTTACAACAGCCATGGTCCTACCCTTGCTCCGCCATCATGTAATCGATTTCTTGCCCTTCGGTCACGGTGACGTAGGCCTTTTTCCAGTTTTTCTTGCGTGACTGCCCTCGTGCCGTGCGCTTCACCTTGCCCTTCACGTTTGCCGTGGTGACCTTGGTAACGGAGACTTTGAAGATAGACTCGACGGCCTCTCGTATTTCAGCCTTGGTCGCATCCGTAGCCACTTTAAAAGCGTACTGATTGGCAAGATCGCCTAAGATCGAGACCTTTTCGGAGATATGCGGCTCGCGCAAAACGGTAAACATTCGCTCTTGGTTCATGCCAACACTCCTTCGAGTTTTTTAAGTGCCGGCACGGTGATGAGCACCTTGTCATGGCTGATCAGGCTAACGGGATCAAGCCCTTCTACGTCCCTGACATCTAGCGCCTTTACATTGCGCGAGGCCAGGTGCAGGTTCTGATCGACCTCCTCTGACACAATGAGCGCACTGCTGATATCCAGCGCCTTCAATTGCCTCAGCAGGTCCTTTGTCTTCGGCGAATCCACCTCGAACGACTCCACGGCGATCAGGCGTTCTTGCCGAATCAATTCGGACACGATGCAGCGCAACGCACCACGGTACATCTTGCGGTTGACCTTGGTGGAGTGATCCTGGGGTTGGGCCGCAAAGGTAACGCCACCCGTTCGCCATATGGGCGAGCGCGTGGTTCCCGCTCGAGCGCGCCCGGTGCCTTTTTGACGCCAAGGCTTCTTGCCGCCACCGCTCACGGCGGAGCGATTCTTGTGAGCACGAGAACCCTGGCGAGCCCCTGCCATATAAGCTACGACAACTTGGTGCACCAGCGCTTCATTGTACTCTCTGCTGAATGCGGTATCGGCGACCTCTACGCTGCCGCCATCTACTGCGAGACTAAGATTCATTCGGCTTCTCCTGCCGCTTTCGTTCCGGCCCGTGCCTTCACCGCGGGACGAATACAAACATCGCTACCCGGGGCTCCCGGTACGGCACCCTTTATTAGAATGAGGTGGCGCTCTTCATCGACACGAACGATCTCTAGGTTTTGGGTCGTTACGCGCGCATTTCCCATATGGCCGGACATCTTCTTGCCCTTAAATACACGGCCAGGTGTTTGACATTGGCCGATGGAGCCAGGCGCACGGTGGGAGATCGAGTTACCGTGGGTATTGTCCTGCCCTCGGAAGTTCCAACGCTTGATGGTGCCGGCGTAGCCCTTACCCTTAGAAGTTCCCTGAACGTCCACCGACTGTCCTACGGCGAACTGAGAGACGGTCAATTCGCCCCCAACGCTAAGCTCGGCCACTTCTTGGGAGCGGAATTCCCAGAGCCCGCGCCCGGTACCCGCACTGGCCTTCGCAAAATGGCCTGCCATCGGTCGGTTGACGCGGCTGCGTCGTCGCTCACCGGTGGTCACCTGCACTGCCGAGTATCCGTCGACATCGTCGCTTTTGATCTGCGTGATGCGATTAGGCTCAGCTTCGATCACGGTTACGGGCACTGATACGCCATCTTCGTTGAAGATCCGCGTCATTCCGCTCTTTTTTCCTACCAATCCGATTGCCATTGGTCTTTCCGCCTTGCTACCGCCGTCCTAATCTTCAACGTGCAAAACCCCGGCCCTCTGCCCTGTTTGGGGAGAGGGTCGAGGCTCGGCTCGCGCCCATCGTCGGTCCCCTATCGGGACCCTTTGGTATGACCTATGAGGTCAGTCGCCGCTACTGCGTTACACGACGGACCTAGTTCAAACTAATTTGTACTTCTACCCCGGCGGCCAGATCGAGCTTCATCAGCGCGTCCACCGTCTTTTCCGTGGGTTCTACAATATCCAGGAGTCTTTTATGGGTTCGAATCTCGTATTGATCACGCGCATCTTTGTTAACGTGCGGGGAGATGAGCACCGTGTAGCGCTCCTTTCGTGTTGGCAGCGGGATAGGCCCTCTGACCTGAGCACCCGTACGCTTTGCTGTATCTACGATTTCCTGCGTCGACACATCAATTAAGCGATGATCAAACGCTTTCAAACGAATACGAATGCGCTGGTTCTGCACTGACTATCTCCAACCCAATTTAATGACGCTCACCTCTGCCATTTGCTAGCAGAGCTTGAGCATTTCCTCCTGTTAAAGAGCACCCTAACAACCAGGGTTCTGCCAAGGGTTTCCTCAATCCTCCCCTTGGCGGGGAGCGAACTATACAGAGTCATTTGCCCAGTCGCAACAATTGCCTTAACGGCGCGTCCCCATACGCTGCATCACGGCGTCTGGCACATCTGCATACTTTAGAAACTCCATGGTGTAAGTCGCTCTGCCTTGGGTGCTGCTCCGCAGGTCGGTGGAATAACCAAACATCTCCGACAGCGCCACCTCGGCTTTAACAACCTTGCCACCAGAACGATCTTCCATGCCGATGATGATGCCCCGCCGACGATTAAGGTCGCCGACCACATCCCCCATATAGTCCTCCGGGGTAACCACTTCTACTGCCATAACCGGCTCCAACAGCACCGGGTTGGCATTTAGCGCTGCTTCTCGAAGCGCCATCCCTGCCGCGATCTTAAAGGCCATCTCCGACGAGTCTTCCTCATCAAAGGATCCATCTACCAAACTTGCGCGAATACCCATCATTCGGTGCCCGGCGAGAACGCCATTTCGCATCTGATCTTGGATGCCTTGATCCACGCTTGGAATGAACTCGCTGGGAATTACGCCACCACTGATTTGATCAATAAACTCATAGCCATAATTGCCGTCTTCGTCTTTGAGTGGCTCAACCTTGAGTCGAACATGTCCATATTGTCCGCGGCCGCCAGATTGACGAATAAATTTTCCCTCTTGCTCCTTCGCCTCGCGGATGGTCTCTCTATAGGAAACCTGAGGTTTTCCAATATTTGCCACAACGCCAAACTCTCGGCTCATTCGGTCAACGATGATCTCGAGATGCAGCTCGCCCATGCCCGAGATAATCGTCTGTCCCGTTTCTTTGTCTGTTTCTACCCGGAAGGACGGGTCTTCTTGAGCTAGCTTTGCTAACGCCTGAGTGAGCTTGTCCTGGTCGGCTACCGACTTTGGCTCCACCGCGACGGCGATAACCGGCTCGGGGAATTCCATTCGCTCTAGCGTTATCGCCTCCTGCTTTGCGCAAAGGGTCTCCCCCGTTGTCACATCCTTGAGTCCAATCGCCGCAGCGATATCACCGGCCCGGACTTCCTCAATTTCATTGCGATTATTGGAGTGCATCTGCACCATCCGCCCGATTCGTTCACGCTTGCCCTTGATCGGGTTAAATACTTGATCGCCGGTGCGCAGCACGCCCGAATAGACGCGAAAAAAAGTTAGGGTCCCAACAAAGGAGTCCGTTGCGATTTTGAAGGCCAAGGCGGCGAAGGGGGCATCATCCCGAGAGGGGCGATCTGCCTTGCTTCCATTAGGCAGCTCTCCCTCTATGGCTGGCACCTCCGTTGGTGCAGGCAAGAAGTCGATTACCGCGTCTAGCATGGACTGAACGCCTTTATTCTTAAAAGCCGATCCACAAGTCGCAATGACAATCTCATTGGCGAGTGAGCGCAGCCTGAGCCCTTCCTGAATCTCCGTTGGGCTAAGCTCGCCGGTCTCTAAATACCGCTCCATTAGATCGTCGTTTGCCTCAGCAGCGGCCTCAACCATTTGCTCTCGCCAATGCGCTGCCTCCTCTGCAAAGGCCTCAGGAACGGGATCGCTTTCAAAAGACAAACCCTGATCTGTAGCATCCCAACGAATCGCCCTCATGCCGATAAGGTCAATCACGCCCTGAAAGCTTTCTTCCTGCCCCATGGGTAGCTGGATTGTGACCGGGGTAGCCCCCAGGCGCTCCTTGATTTGGGATAAAACGCCTTGAAAATCTGCACCCTGCCGGTCCATCTTATTGACGAAAACAATTCTAGGCACCTGATACTTGTCGGCCTGTCGCCAAACGGTCTCTGACTGCGGCTCCACTCCAGAGGTGGCGCAAAAAACCACCACTGCGCCATCAAGCACCCGCAAACTGCGCTCCACCTCGATGGTGAAATCTACGTGCCCGGGGGTATCTATGATGTTAATGCGATGTTCGTCGAACTGTTGCCGCATCCCGCGCCAAAAGCACGTGGTGGCGGCCGAGGTGATGGTGATGCCGCGCTCTTGCTCTTGTGCCATCCAGTCCATGACGGCCGCGCCGTCATGGACCTCTCCCATCTTATGCGAAAGGCCGGTGTAGAACAGAACGCGCTCGGTGGTCGTCGTCTTGCCCGCATCGACATGGGCCACAATGCCAATATTCCGATATCGATCTATTGGCGTGCTGCGGGACATGCTGATCAGCCTAGGGTTACTGGGTTGAGTGTCTAGTACCGGTAGTGCGCGAAGGCTTTGTTTGCATCGGCCATACGGTGCGTATCCTCACGCTTCTTAACGGCGCTACCGCGGCCGTCAGAAGCATCCATCAACTCACCCGCTAATCGCGCTGCCATGGATTTTTCGCTTCGGACGCGAGCACTGTCCACCAGCCAGCGCATGGCTAGGGCGTTGCGCCGGGATGGCCGCACTTCCACGGGGACCTGATAAGTTGCGCCACCCACTCGACGTGATTTGACTTCTACCATAGGCGCAATGGCGTCTAGGGCTTTCTCAAAAACTTCGATTGGATCGGCACCGTCTCGCTCCTGAACGCGGTCTAGCGCCCCGTACACGATGCGCTCGGCTACCGCTTTCTTACCACTCACCATGACATGATTAATGAACTTGGCGAGGACCTGATTATTGAACTTAGGGTCGGGAAGTACTTCCCGTTTTGCGACAACGCGACGTCTTGGCATGTTTTCTCCTTGCTTCAGGTCTTCCCCTCATCCAACAGAGGGGCCTTACTGAGAACGGGTTTACTGGTTTTCTTTACTTCGGCCGCTTGGCACCGTACTTGGAGCGACCCTGTCGGCGATCTGCAACACCTGAGGTGTCCAGGGAGCCACGAATTGTGTGATAGCGAACGCCAGGAAGGTCTTTGACCCTACCGCCCCTGATCAGGACAACCGAGTGTTCCTGCAGGTTGTGGCCTTCTCCGCCAATGTAGGAGGTCACTTCGTAACCACTGGTCAAGCGCACGCGGCATACCTTTCTCAAAGCGGAATTAGGCTTCTTAGGAGTGGTGGTATAAACCCGGGTGCACACTCCACGACGCTGCGGACACGCCTGAAGTGCGGGCACTAGGTTTTTTACAACTTTCCGCTTACGCGGCTTTCTCACTAGCTGGCTAATTGTTGCCATATCTCTCTACTTTCTCCTGTTTTTGCCGCTCTCTCAGCACTGGGCTGAGATGTCGGTCTCCGCTGGCGAAGGGCGGGAATTCTAATCATCACCCGCTCGTTTCACAAGCCTCTTTACCCTCGCCCTTGGCAGCCTACTCCGAGTCTTGCGCTGACAGCGCCTCACTAAGCGCCTGCTCGATCTCGTCTGCCGTCACGCTTTCACGACCGCCTTCGAGGTCAATCTCTTTCTGACGACGCCTATCCGCATGGTAGGTAAGCCCGGTGCCCGCTGGAATCAATCGTCCAACCACGACGTTTTCTTTCAGACCGCGCAGGAAGTCCTGCTTTCCGGTTACCGCTGCTTCGGTCAGAACTCGAGTCGTCTCCTGGAAAGAGGCCGCCGAGATGAACGACTCTGTTGCAAGTGATGCCTTGGTAATACCCAGCAACAGCCTTTCAAACTCTGCCGGTGCCTTGCCTTCGGCAACGAGTGCTGCGTTAGCTTCGCGTACGCTCGTATATTCGATCTGCTCGCCACGGATGTATTCTGAGTCTCCCGAGTGCGTGACTTCCACCTTGCGCAACATCTGACGAACAATCACTTCGATGTGCTTGTCGTTAATGGTCACGCCCTGGAGTCGGTACACTTCTTGAATCTCGTTCACAATGTACTTCGCCAGTTCCTCAACGCCCTTCAATCGAAGGATATCGTGCGCGCTGAAGGGACCATCACAAACCGTTTCACCGCGTTCTACCTGCTCTCCTTCAAACACGCCGATGGTGCGCCACTTGTGAATCAGCGTTTCCACCGGATCGCCTCCAGGAGGCGTCACCACCAGACGACGCTTGCCCTTGGTCTCCTTTCCGAAGGATACGGTTCCCGTGGCCTCTGCGAGAATCGCAGGTTCCTTAGGTTTACGAGCCTCGAATAGGTCAGCAACCCGGGGCAGACCACCGGTGATGTCACGCGTTTTCGATCCTTCCTGGGGAATTCTCGCGATGATATCTCCGATACCGATCTTGGACCCATCCTCCATATTGAGAATGGCGTCGCTAGGCATGAAGTAATTTGCGGGTACCTCACTTCCGGGCAGCATGACTGCACCACCCTTGGTATCGACCAGACGAACGGCTGGACGAAGATCCTTGGCGGCACTGGGCCGGTCCTTGGGATCAAGCACCGTGATATTGGTGAGACCCGTTAGTTCATCTGTCTGACGGTTCGTGGAAAGGCCTTCTTCCATTTCTTGGAACTGAGCCACCCCGGAGACCTCCGCCACGATGGGGTGTGTATGCGGGTCCCACTGAGCAATAACTTGTCCTGGATCCACCTGATCGTCTTCCGCAACGGAGATCACCGCGCCGTAGGGCAGCTTGTAACGCTCCCTTTCACGACCGTGCTCGTCTGCCACGGCGATGGCACCGGAACGCGATACCGCAACCAATTCACCTGATTCTCTGGATACCGTTTTCAGGTTATGCAGGCGTATCGTTCCGCCGTGCTTGACCTGAATGTTATCAACGGCCGTCGCCCTGGAGGCGGCGCCGCCGATGTGGAACGTACGCATAGTCAACTGAGTGCCGGGTTCCCCAATGGACTGGGCGGCGATCACGCCTACCGCCTCTCCAACGTTAACCAAGTGCCCACGAGCCAAGTCGCGACCGTAACAGGCGCGGCAGACGCCGTGGGGCGTTTCGCAGGTAATGGCGGAGCGCACTATCATTTCATCGACGCCCATTTCGTCCAGTCGATCTACCAGCGCTTCATCAATCAGCACGCCACGTTCAATCAATAGGGTCTTACCATCCGCCGCAAAGATGTCATCGGCAACGGTACGACCCAGTACTCGCGCACCAATAGGCTCCACTACATCGCCGCCTTCGATAATGGCTGCGGTATGCAGACCCGCTCGAGTGCCGCAATCGTCTTCGGTTATCACAACATCCTGAGCCACATCCACCAAGCGCCGGGTCAGATATCCCGAGTTAGCCGTCTTGAGCGCCGTATCGGCTAGACCCTTCCGTGCTCCGTGGGTAGAAATAAAGTATTCGTTTACCGTTAACCCTTCGCGGAAGTTCGCGGTGATCGCATTTTCGATAATGCTGCCATCAGGGCGGGTCATCAGACCCCGCATCCCTGCCAGCTGTCGAATCTGGGCTGGTGAGCCCCGAGCGCCTGAATCTGCGTAGATATAGACCGAGTTAAAGGACGACTGTTCTTCCTCCTCACCCTCTCGGTTGATCACACTTTCTTTCGAGATACCGTCCATCATCGATCGCGCCACCAGATCATTGGCTCGCGACCAAATATCTACCACCTTGTTGTATTTCTCGCCCTGGGTAACCAAGCCCGAAGCATACTGCGACTCAATCTCCGCAACTTCGTCTTCCGCTTCGCCAATGATCCTGCTCTTGGCGTCTGGGATTACAAAATCCTCCACACCGATAGAAGCGCCTGACGCAGTGGAGTGTGCAAAGCCCGCGTACATCAATTGGTCGGCAAAGACGACAGTCTCTTTAAGGCCGCATCGCCGATAGCAATCATTAATAAGGTTAGAAATCGACTTCTTGTCCATAACCTTGTTAACCATGCTAAAGGGCAAGGTATTGGGCACGATGCCGTAGAGCAAGGTTCGACCCACGGTAGTGTCGTACAACGAGGTTTTAGCATGCATTTCACCATGCTCGTCCACTTCCTGCTCCTGAATACGAACCTTCACCTTGGCGTGCAGGTCTACCTGCCGAGAGTGATACGCACGGTGCGCTTCGTCGCCGTTGGCGAATACAAGGCCCTCCCCTCGCGCATTGACGTTTTCTCGAGTCATGTAGTAGATGCCCAATACAACGTCCTGGGACGGCACGATAATAGGCTCTCCGCTTGCCGGCGACAGAATGTTGTTTGTCGACATCATCAAGGCTCGGCTTTCTAACTGAGCCTCAAGGGTCAGCGGCACGTGTACCGCCATCTGGTCGCCATCGAAATCTGCGTTGTAGGCACTGCAGACTAGGGGGTGCAGCTGAATTGCCTTACCTTCAATGAGCACAGGTTCGAACGCCTGGATGCCAAGGCGGTGCAGAGTGGGTGCTCGGTTTAGCATCACCGGATGCTCGCGGATCACCTCAGCCAGGATGTCCCATACTTCCGGGGTCTCCCGCTCAACCATCTTCTTCACAGCCTTGATTGTTGTCGCAAGCTGTCGGTCCTCGAGCTTGCCAAAAATGAAGGGCTTGAAGAGTTCTAATGCCATCTTCTTTGGCAGGCCACATTGATGCAGGCGAAGGGTAGGCCCAACCACGATCACCGACCTGCCTGAGTAGTCAACGCGCTTGCCGAGCAGGTTCTGACGGAAACGACCCTGCTTACCTTTGATCATATCGGCCAGTGACTTAAGCGGCCGCTTGTTCGAACCAGTAATGGCCCGACCGCGCCGACCGTTGTCCAACAACGCATCCACAGATTCCTGAAGCATGCGCTTTTCGTTGCGCACAATGATGTCTGGCGCAGCCAAATCCAAAAGACGCTTCAGGCGGTTATTTCTATTGATGACTCGTCGATATAGATCATTCAGATCTGACGTAGCAAAACGCCCGCCATCCAGTGGCACCAGCGGCCGCAAGTCCGGTGGCAATACAGGTAGAACCGTCATGATCATCCATTCAGGCTTATTACCCGATTTGACGAATGCCTCCATCAGCTTCAAACGCTTGGAGAACTTCTTAATCTTAGTTTCCGAGTTGGTCGCCGGAATCTCTTCCCGAAGGAGCGCAACCTCTGCATCCATATCCAGGTTAAGCAGAAGCTGCTGTACTGCCTCAGCACCCATTCGTGCATCAAACTCATCACCGTATTCTTCGATCTTGGTGAAGTACTCCTCGTCCGACAGCAGCTGTCCCGTCTCCAGGTCTGTCATTCCCGGATCGATGACCACAAACGACTCGAAGTAGAGCACGCGCTCGATGTCCCTGAGCGTCATATCAAGCAACAAACCAATACGGCTTGGCAGCGATTTCAGGAACCAAATATGCGCCGTAGGACATGCCAACTCGATATGCCCCATGCGTTCTCGACGCACCTTAGTCAGGGTGACTTCAACACCGCACTTTTCGCAGATAACGCCTCGGTGCTTGAGTCGCTTGTACTTGCCGCAAAGGCACTCGTAGTCCTTCGTTGGTCCAAAGATTCGGGCGCAAAAAAGTCCGTCCCGTTCGGGCTTGAACGTACGGTAGTTGATGGTTTCTGGCTTTTTAACCTCACCAAAGGACCAGGACCGAATCATCTCAGGAGACGATAAGCCAATCCGTAACGAGTCAAACTCGTCCGTGCCACCCTGCGCTTTCAATAGATTAAGTAAGTCTTTCACGATCTTTCCTCATATTCTTTTAGCGACGCCGTCGCGATAACCTTCCACCGACCTCGTTTATTCGGTTTCCAGCTCCACGTTGATCCCTAGCGAGCGAATCTCTTTGACCAGAACATTGAAGGACTCGGGCATCCCCGGCTCCATCTTGAAGTCTCCATCCACAATATTCTTGTACATCTTCGTACGACCGTTCACGTCGTCCGATTTGACGGTGAGCATTTCCTGAAGGGTATAGGCTGCGCCATATGCCTCTAGTGCCCAGACCTCCATCTCTCCAAAACGCTGCCCGCCAAATTGCGCCTTTCCACCCAGGGGCTGCTGGGTCACCAGGCTATAGGAGCCTGTGCTTCGGGCATGCATTTTATCGTCGACCAAGTGGTTGAGCTTAAGCATGTACATGTAGCCGACGGTGACGGGTCGATCAAATGCGTCACCCGTCCGGCCGTCATACAAGGTCGCTTGTCCGCTATTCGGCAGGCCCGCGATATCGAGAAGCGCTTTGATCTCAGCTTCTGCCGCGCCGTCGAAAGCCGGGGTGGCGAAGGGCAGACCCTTGCGCAGATTCCCTGCCATTTCCAGCACTTCAGCATCGCTCAATGACTTGAGATCAACTGGCGTGCCTCCGACTTGGTTATATACCTGGTCTAGGAACTTGCGTATCTCAGCGACCTTCCCATGCTCCTCGATCATCTCGTTGATCTTGTCGCCCACGCCGCGTGCCGCCCATCCTAAGTGCGTTTCCAGCACCTGGCCCACGTTCATGCGCGAGGGAACCCCAAGGGGGTTGAGCACAATGTCTACGGGCTCGCCTTTCTCATCAAAGGGCATATCTTCAACGGGCATGATGACCGAGATCACACCCTTGTTGCCGTGACGGCCCGCCATCTTATCGCCAGGTTGAATTCGGCGCTTGATAGCCAGATAGACCTTGACGATCTTCAGCACGCCGGGCGCCAAATCATCGCCAGTTTCGATCTTGCCGCGCTTATCCTCATAAAGAGCGTCTAGGTTCTCCTTGCGCTCCTGGAGGTGAGCCTCGGCCCGCTCGATCTGCTCGTTCAACGCATCGTCTTTCATGCGAATTCTGAACCAGTCATCTTTGGGCAGCTCGGCAAGGTATTCCGCAGTCACTTCCTTATCCTTGCCCAAATCTGGCGCGCTCGCCGTCTTCTGGCCAACGAGTGCACGCTGCAAACGCTCGAAAGTCGCGGTCTCGATAATCCGCATCTCATCGTTCAAATCCTTACGAATCTGAGCCATCTGAGATTGCTCGATGGCACGAGCACGGTCGTCTTTCTCCACCCCGTCTCGCGTAAAGACCTGAACATCGATCACGGTACCCTTGACGCTACTGGGCACGCGCTGTGAGGTGTCCTTTACGTCTGATGCCTTTTCTCCAAAAATCGCTCGCAAGAGCTTTTCCTCAGGTGTCAGCTGAGTCTCGCCCTTGGGCGTAACCTTGCCTACCAGAATGTCGCCGGCACCTACCTCGGCGCCAATATAAACAATGCCGGATTCGTCCAGCTTAGAGAGCGCACCCTCCCCGACATTCGGGATATCACAGGTAATCTCCTCTGGCCCGAGCTTGGTGTCTCGAGCGATACAGGTAAGTTCCTGTATGTGAATGCTGGTGAACCGGTCCTCTTTTACAACCCGCTCGGATACCAGAATCGAATCCTCGAAGTTGTAGCCATTCCAGGGCATAAA
>MDTB01206902.1_pt1 | contig 53820 bp, 95 predicted proteins | sample 811161 | NCBI WGS metagenome assembly MDTB01 (sample SAMN05326650, study PRJNA326480) | marine metagenome | isolation source: seawater | place: Mediterranean Sea | collected 2009
TCGCCGGCGGCTGCTGAATCCCAGACTACTTTGGATCCGTCCCATTTTAGAAATTGACCAGATGAAGGAGAATCTTGGCCGATTTTTGTAATTTGTCCAGCTGGGTCTATCTCTATAGCTGCAACATCTCCAGTAGATGCAATTTTTGAAGTTGCGATGCCACCATATGCTGTTAAATCACCTCCAGTTACCTGTTTAAGACTCATTGATCCAATTGTAAAAGTTGAACCCGCGGAGCCAAGATTGTTTGCAACTACTACGAAGGCGGCTGGGTCTGCAATTGTGCTTCTTGATCGAAAGTACTGAGTGTGATGTCCAACCGTCAATATTAGCGGAACGTTTACACTCCCAAAAGAAGCATTCGAAAGCTGAGCTGTTGTTCCTCCTTGTAGCGATGCTGCTGTAATTTCATATGTTAATTGATAAAGAGATGAGGCTCTAGGGGTAGCGGCTAGATTACTTAATTGTTGTGTAAAAGAGGAGGCTGCGCCGGTATGGGTGTATATCATATTCCCGCTGGAGACGGCGAATCCATTTGAAGCGGTCCATGTTGTTGCAAAATTACTTCCATTAGAAAGTGTTTCAGACCCTAATTGTGTAGCATCTGCCAGCGTTAAATTAGAATACTTTTTGTGCGGAAGCATTCCAAAGACTGCATTTACTCGGTTGTTTAAGTACTGAGGGGTTGCCTGAAACGCGTTTGCAGTCGCGGCTTTAAATCCTTTATCTGTATATTCACCAGGATCCTCTTTGTTTCCACCACCCATTATTGCTACCCAACACCATCGATGGGATTCTGGTGATTTCATCCAAACTTGCGGTATTTTTGTATCTCCGACTGTTAAGTATATATCTTTAGAGGGGTCCCAATCACCGTAGGAGTTACTTAGGTTTTCAGAGTTCATATAGTCAACAGTTATTTCCGTTCCATCTAGATCGTAGTATGGGCTGTTTCCGTCTGATTTCCCAGTGTATTTTACAGTAACTAAAAACGCGCTGACAGCTGATCTGTCTGCAACATTTTCTACCCCGGAAAATGTTACCATCATTTGGTTGCAAACAGAATCGTTATCACCTATTGCCTCTTGGGCTTCGGCAATTTTAACCCAGCGGTTTTCGTCGGTGGCGGTGCCGGCGTGATCTGATGATACTCTTACAGCTGGGGAATATTCTGCAGAGCTAGCTCCTCCGTCGGTCCAACCTAGATTTCCAGATCCATCGGTTTTTATTACTTGTCCTGCAGTTCCATCAGCAGGGGGAAGAACCCAGATCTTATCTCCTGATAATGCTGGAGCTTCGAAGCCTACATAGTTTGCTCCTTCATAAAACCTTAATTCGTTATTGCTTCCTCCGATACTTACATGGCCATCAACTTGCAGTTTTGTGCCAGGTGAAGACGTTCCAATTCCAACCTTGTCTCCCAGTATTGACATCTGTGTATTTCCACCAGTTTTAAATAGAAACCGGTCTGATGTATGATCATAATCAATCTGGCCTTCATCATTGTCAGCAACTGACCCAAAGACAATTGTTCCACCATAGCCATTAGGCGACTGAAAATGTAACTTTGGTTTTTCATTGGACTCTAGCGTTAATAGTGCACCGTCCACTGTTGCAATAGTGCCGGCGGAGTTAGATTGTACATGAAGTGCCGTTTCTGGTGCAGTTGTACCAATTCCGACTTTGTCCGCCCCTGTTCTTAGTCTAACTGTTGCTCCATCGTCGACCCATCCAGAAACTGCAGCCGTAACTTCATCGCCATTTTTGTCGTATAGGGAGCCGGATAATTTAACATCTCCAACAAACAACACTGTTCCCATTGAATTATCAACGCCGGCGGAAGGAGTAGATCCAGAAACAAACATCCAAACATCATTACCTACTGTGTTTGTTCCGGATGTGTTTTTAAGCATTGAGCTTGGGAAGCCGCCAGAAGAGTTTGTTGCGTGTGAAGCTGAATAAATAAGCAAAGACGGTTGATACCCTGTATCAATTGATAAACTTGCATGTGAACCCGATGCAATAATTTTTGTTGTTCTTACTTGTGATTGTCTGAAATCTGATGACATGTTTTATCTCTCTTTATCCAACGGAAATGATTTTATAGCTCATCTTTCCTGTGAAAGGCGCTGAAGCTGAAATATATAAGTAATTATTGTCCAGCCACGCATTTGCGGTAATATCTGCGTTTTCTTTTTCAGATGTTATGTTAACGCCTATAATATCGTCTCTTGCTACATAAGTTCCAAAATCCCCGCCACCTGTTTGGGATCCCGTTAAATTCATAGCTGCTTTTGTGTCAATGAACGAAACAGCACCATCACACACCTTGTCGTTTGATCCGTTCGATTCCTCAAACTCCCAAAAATTTATAACGTTGCCGTATTTTGAGTGGGTGGTTATATCATACCAATTTCCAGAATTATATAATTCCTGTACCTCTGCTTCTGTTAACGCAGTGTTAAACCAGGACATTTGATCGAATTTGTGATATCTTGATGTATCTACTCCGACAGAATTATTATTGTTTGTTTTTGAGAAAAAAGTCGTATGATTAAATGAGTGTATTTTATTTGCGCCGGATTCGTGCGTAGAATTATTATATTGTTGGTGATTTGCCGTATATTTTATTCCGTTGATATACATAAAATAATTATCGACTAGTCCGCCACCGGTTCCGGTGTCGGGGCCCGGACCGCCTGAATAGCCTGGTGTGATTGCTGTTCCTGTAAACGTAAACGCAAAATGGTTCCATCCACCCTTGAACCTTCCGCGGACTCCTCCCTCAGAGTCTGCGCTTAAAAATCTGATTCTAGTTCTGGTTGTATTCAATATTGAAAAGAAAACTTCAATATATCCATTGTTTGCCGTTGTGTATCGATACAAATGAATATAATGTTTGCGGTTCCCATTATTGCTGTCGTCAGAATACAAAATCTTATTTGTTCCGTTCGTAGGTGTTTCCGGAATGTACCACCAAAATGCAAAAGTATATGCCTTCCCTTGACCCGGGTCACCTGGCCAGGCACCTGGTGGTCCGCCGGCGGCTAAATTTAAATAGGGATCTTGATTTGATAAACTAATGCCGGTAGTTGCGCTAGCTGATGGATCTATGGTTTCACTTGAAAACCGCTGAATGGGAGTATCATCGACCGCCGGAATAACCGAGATGAAATGTTGGGGTCCATGATCCTGTGTTATACCCACTGCTGCGTGCGATTCTCCAACAAATTGATAATATCCCTGCTCGATTTTTACTGTTCCCATTATTCGACCTCTAACACTTGAATGAACACATCTCCCGTAAATGGTGCTGACGATTTTAAAGTAACCGATGTTGTTGAAATGGCATGAATATAGACGTTGACTATACCAAAATTATCACTGGGTACTTTTACCCCAACAGATAAAACCGGAGCTGAGGAATACGTTCCCGTAAAATTGTAAACTTTTGTATCTTCATCATTAAAAGAAACTGTTGCTACTTCTAAATTTATTTTCTGATCTGACAGCAGTCGATATATTGGTTTTCTTCTAGAGAAAGGATAAATCTTTTTTTGTCTTTGGATGTCTATTCTTCTATAATTTGCCATTTTTTTCCTCTATAATATTGCAGAAGCAACTGAAGCCAGGTTACTCCGTTGACCTTTACTAAGATTAACGTGAGCTGCTAATGGTGAGTGCTTAAATTTATCTATAACTATGCTCAACCCTGAACTCTGTCTATCAATATACGGAGTATCTATTTGGTCAATGTCTCCTAGGAGAACTATTTTGCTGCCGGCGCCCATTCGTGTTATAATTGTTTTCAATTCATGTATTGTCGCATTTTGAGCTTCATCAACAATTACAAAAGAATTGTTGAATGTTCTACCTCTAATATATGGAATCGGAGCGATTTCAACATCACCCTTTTCCATCATCGCATTAAAATAGGATAAATCCTTAAAAGCGTGTCTTACATTGTCAAATATTGGCATAAGCCAAGGAGCCATTTTGTCTTCCATTGTCCCAGGAAGGTATCCTAAATCTTTTCCAACTGGCTGAAGCGTCCTTGTTATTACCAACCTTTCAAACCCTAAGTTTTGAAATTCTTCTGGTATTCTGGTTCCTAGTGTTCCCGGGTGTGGCTTAAGCCCGTTCAGTCCAGCCATAAGAGCCAGAAATGTTTTACCTGAACCTGCTAGGCCTGTTAGTGTTACTAATGGAATGTCAGGATTTAATAGTGCCTCTATTGCAAAAGTTTGTTCACAGTTTCTTGGTTCGACGGATATAAAACCGTCTAGTTTCCATTTTAATTTTTCAACATGCGAACCGTTTGCAATTCCTAAAAACGATTTTTTTTCGTGTTTTCCAACTATAAAATGATTTGGATCGAATTTTTCTTCTAGTTCTATAAAGCCTTCAGAGTAAAACTCGTCTATAACCTTTGGGTTTGGAATATCAATTTCTGAATATCCACTTACTGATCTAACGTCTGACTCTATGTGGTCCTTAAAGTAATCCTCTGCTTTTATCCCGACGGCGTCGCATTTTACTCTTAAATTAATGTCTTTTGTTATCACAATCACCTGATCATGATCAAACGACTCCTGACAGTATTTTGCACAAGCTATTATGTGATTATCTGTATAGCTAGCATCTAAGCCTTCTGGAATGAAATTTCTTAGTGATTTTGTTACAAACCTAAATCTTATATCATCCTGAGATGGTCTCCATCCTTCCTCGTCTTTTTCTATTGACCTCATGACGTCTAAAAATCTATTGACGTATCTTGCTGCTTCGCCTAACAACCCTCTTTTTTCTTTGAATTTATCTAGCTCTTCTAGAATACAAATCGGTAAAACAATATCGTTTCCGGCAAATTGGTGAATAGCTTCTTTGTCATATAACATTACTGACGTATCTACTACGAATATTTTTCTTTTCATAACTTTCCTTTATGTAAATCTTAACCCACCATGATAGAATTCCTATATAGGAGGATTATTGTGAAAAATAAGAACAAAACGTGTTTCTCTGAACACAAACGTAACAAGGTTCCTTGTGAGAACAAAAGTTGTAGACAATGGATGGATTGCAAAAATAAACTTAATTGTGTTATTATTGCTGCAGAAGACGGCCCTAGGACATTGCAAGAAATAGGGGATTTACATGGACTTACTAGAATGCGCATTTGTCAAATTGAGAAAATAGCCTTACGAAAAATAAAACAGATCTATCAAGAATAAATATCACCTAAAAAAAAATGGGAACCATAAGGCCCCCATAAAAATTAGTATTTAACACTTGTTTTTTATCTAGATAGTTTTTTCTGTTTATCTAGTTCAACAGTAATTTTAACCAATTCGGCTGCTTGTGCCTTTAAAAGCCTTAGACCTTTCCTAGCTCTAATTCCTGCGCTTGCATTGCCGGCGGCATTTTTATGGATATCCAAATCAATACTTTCAATTAAGGTCTTGATTTCAGTCCATTTTTCTGTTACTGGATTGCTCATGTCATCCTCCTGTTATTATGGAATTTTTAGGCTGATCAGCCTGTTTGTTAGATTTTATAATACTTGTAATTTGTTTGACTGTGTTCATATTTTCTAGTTCTAGAGCCAATAGATATATCATTTGCATAATCTGTTCTTGGTTAACTCCATAATCTAAAACCGTCTGTACAATCTCTCTGGCTCTAATGTTGTCTTCTATGCTGGCTTCTTCATCTGATGATCCGAATATTTTTTTGCTCATTGTAACACTCTCTTAATTGTAAAGGGCTCAATAGAATATTTTCCTGGGCCATTGAATTTTAAAATTTTTCCAAATTGTTCATTGCCGTCATCAGATTCATCCCTATTCACAATTATATGTTGTCCCCAATCCTCGTTTTGTAAAATATCTATAGCGTGCTCATAGTCTGGAAGCTCACAACTATAGTTTTGTAATATATTGAGAATCGATTCTGGTATTAGAAGCGCGCAATCATCTATTCCAATGACTGCTCCGGAATCTTTGCCTACCTGAATTTCTGATTTACATATATCGATTACTTTGTGAATCACTCCGCAGTTGTTGCAAGCGGAAAACTTTGGAATAATTGCCCCTGTTTGGTCATAAGTCGAAAAAACTTTAAATTTGTGATATTGTGTATTTTTCAAATTATTTCTAAACTGAGGTAAAACACAGTGACATTCTATCAAGTGTTTGACTCCGGCCATTATTTCGTTTTACGCCTAGGCGATTTTGTTACCTTACTAGTAATAACTGCTTGCAACGCTTCATATCCGTTAACTGCGCCCTGAGTGAGTGACGTGTCAACAATATAATTGATTTTTGATAGCTGCGCTTCGGTCAGCCCCATATTGTTGGACTCTGCTAAAATAGCGCTTATAATATTAGTTTTAATTACTTCGGTAATGTTTTGATATGTATTTAGAATTTCTTCCATTATTAAATCTCCACGATAAAAGGGTTTTACCCTATAGAATAGTATAATAGTTTTTTTTGCTTGTATACTAATTATGGCAAATTAGAAATCCGCCTATAGACTTTATGTTGTTTTTAAATGCTTCTGCATGCTTTTTTGCTGCTTGGTAATGGGAAACAGGTTGGGGCCCTAGCGAAGTATTTAAAAATCCAGTTTTAATAAATTCTCTATATGTTTTTAAACTATAGTCTATTTTTTCAAAAAATACATTGTCTGGGCTATGAAGGTTTATTTCTATTAATTCTGAACTCAGGCTAGCTATTCTTTGTGAGATTAAGTCTTGTTCAGCCGGCGAGTTTGATGTGTTCATTTTTTTTATTAAGTTTTTAATATGTGATTGATCAATGGGTTTTTCTGTTTCTACCAGCATTTCCCAATCGTCGATTTTACAAATATCAACAAACCCATACTTCTCTTCATCTATAATAGCAGACGCGATTGAATCCCCTAGATCAGATGAAATAGGTACATATCGAGCTACTGTTGCAAAATCGACAATTGAGTTGATGTTGTGTAATTCGGTTCCATAAACAACCGGCAAAATAGACAAGGTATTTCTCATCCAATTAGCAGACAAAGTTGCTATTATCTCTTCTGGAAAAGATCTTGCCAGCAGAATAACGTTCCATTTTAAATCATGAGCTTTCTGTAACAGCGAATTGATTTCTCCTACAGAAGATGGAGAACCTTCTATGGCTATTACTTTTGCGTTTTCTATGTGGCAGATGCCACCACCTATTGATTTGTGAAAAGTTCTGTCTAGACCGATTGGAAACTTATATCCAGACTTAAATTCTATTACATCTGTTTTAAAATTTCCAGGCTTCAAAATTATTCTGGCTGTAGAACTAAGTGTTTCTCTTAGTGTTGAAATTATTTCTAATCCTCTATGAGAAAGAAATCTAGACGCGTTTTTTAAAGCAAAATCAGTATTACATCTATTACATTCTTCTGTGATTTGGATTTTTTCTGTTAAAACTGGAAAAAACAAAGGAGAGCTTCCTGGCGCCTGTTGTTCCATGGAAGTTAAGTGATCTAACGCTATGTTTCTAATTAAAAGATTTTTACCCTTAAAATCATGCTCGTGAATCCACCGTATGGAAGAATCTGCGCTTATAACGCACGCTTTTTCGTCGTAGTGAATTATTTTAGAACTATTCCATAAGGATGCACAAGAATTAATTAAATCTCTTATTTCTTTGCTATCGGTAGCCGGCTCAAATACTCTTTCCATCAATGGAAGCCGTTGATATCTTTGCCTCCGACGACATTTAAGAAATTACTTAATGTTTTTTGGGCTTTTTCTACTTCACTAGAAATATGTTTTGATCTTTCTTGTTTTTCGTTATACTCAATCAGGAATGATGCCAATCTAGATAAAACTCCTAGACAAAAGGCCGTCACGCTGAACCAAAATGAGCTACTGTACATTAAACAGCTAAAGACGATTAAAATTTCAGGCATGCCAAATTTTATTTTCACGAATCCCTCCAAAGGTTATTACTCGCATAAGTTAAGATTTCTTCGGCGCTACTTTCGTTATAGCCATATTCATCGATTAAGGTTTGGACCATATCACTATATTTTGCTCTTTGGTCATCATCTCTAGTTTTTGACTTTGTTACAATACGAGCCATATCTTTTACAGAATTAATTAAATAAGCTTCAATAGCTTCCTTTAGTGGCTCGTAGCTTCTATAGTCGACTGTTTCTCCGTGCCTCATTTTTGCAAACATATAGGCCGTGACATCTGATCTGAATCCTTGTCTAGATGATCCAGAAATTCCTATTACCTCTTCTATCGATTTCATGAATTTTTCATCGGCGTCGATTTCTTCACCGGTGATTGGATCTTTTATTTTCGATTTAGTTGTATAAGCTTCAGCGTTGTCAAGATAAGTGTCGAATAATGACTGTGCCTGTTCTTCGTATGCGGTTATAAAGGCTTTTGCAATTTCAGTCTCTAGAATTCTAAGATACTCTTCCCTTACAGTCTGCTGAATTATCTCTAGGCATTTCTCTCTAAAGTCCTCATCGACTATTTGTTCCTTGACCATTTTAGTTAAGGACTTCATAACACTGATTGGCGTAATAAAGTCTTTTGAATCATCAGTCAAAGCGTGGTCAATTGATTTCATAATGAATCGAGTAGAAATTCCTTTCATGCCCTCGTTTCTTGCTTCTTCTCTTAGATCAGAAATATCTATTTTTTTGACTCTACCTTTTTCAATGACTTCTTCGCCATTGTAGATTTTCATTTTAGTAAGAATATCACACTTTGGTGAAGGCTTAAGTCTAGACATTACAGAAAACATCGATGCAATCTTGATTGTGTGAGGAGAAATATGGGCCTTAAAATCAGAGCGCGAAAGAATTTTTTCGTAAATCTTCTGTTCCTGATCTAGCTCTAAAATGTAGGGAACATTAATTTTTACAACTCTGTCTAAAATTGCTTCGTTGGTATGCTCTGATTTAAATCTATTCCACTCGCTTTCGTTACAGTGAGCCAAAATAACTCCATCAAAAAACACCATATCGTGCTTTCCAGGCGTTGGAACTCGTTTTTCCTGTGTTGCGGTAATGATTGTGTGAAGAAACTCGATCTCGTTTTTAAAGACCTCAATTAGTTCTACCAACCCTCTGTTTCCTACGTTAAACGCTCCTGTTAAATTCAGTACTCTCGGATCATCCTCTGAATATTTGTCTAGTTTAGAAATGTCTTCTGAACCAATTAGTACTGAAACGTCTTGACTATTTGCGTCCATTGGAGGGACAGATGCGATCCCTCGGCGTCCCCTTTGAGAGAATGACGACTGCACTACGGGAAAATTTTCATAGTGTCCCTCAAACTCATTAAGGAGCTTCCAACGAGCGATAGGGCTTAAATCACCTTCAATTTTAACGCTGAGCATTTCTTCAAATTGGGTACGGAGGGATCGCGGAAGGAGTTGTAGAGGCTCTCCTCTTTGGGGATCTCCCTCGAGGTGATAATACACTTCTCCATCCAATGCTTTTTTGATGTGTTCTGTTAACGCTGATTTTCCTGCGCCAACAGGCCCCATTAAAAGCAATACCTGTCTAGATTCTTCTCCTCTCATTGCTGCACCCTTTAGGAATCTCATAATTTTTTCAATTACGTTCTCCATCCCAAAGAATTCGCTGGAAAAATAATCATACACTTTTACCGCATCACCGTTGAAAACTTTTCTTTTTCTAGGATCATCGTCCGCTAAAACAGATGAACCTTTTCCAGTAATTGCTTCGAAAAGTCTTTTATGTGATGATTTTGCAATTGAAGGATTTTTTTGAATCATTTCCAAATAATCCAAAAATGTACCCTCAAATTTTTTAGATACTTTTTTTGATCTCTGCTTTTCAATTAAGTCTAAAAATTTCTTTGATGACATATTCTAAATGCTCCTTAAATTTCGAATGGCGCGTCGTCCACCATCGTTATTAACTTTACCTCAGAACCCCACAAATGTTTACAGTGTTCTATAACTTGTGTTGCATGATTTACCTGGATATCTCTACCGTCATGCTCGTGATGTAATACCATGATGTGCCCAGGATCGATGTGCTCGACATAAATTTTTGGAATTGAATTTCCCCCGATTTGATTTATCAGTCTTTTTTTCACTTCTTTCCAGCCTATTTCATCGCTCACATCATCTACAACATAATTATCACTCTTGGGAGAAAAAGAGAATAAATTTAATTCTTCGCAATCTTCCTGTGTTAAATATTGTTGTAAAAACGAAACGTCGTGATGTACATCTCTTGCTATAAAACATTCCTGTAAGCCATGGCGTTCCTCGATCTTGTTAAACAAATGGAAACCTAGATGGTAGGGATTTATTCTTCCTATGTGTGGCCTTACAACTTGGTTGTGGGATTTTAAAAATGGAATGTGATATTTTTGCGGAAGTTTTAGCTCATGCAAAATTTTATAATGCCAAAAGCATGCCCAACCTTCATTCATAGTTTTTGTTCTAATCTGCGGCATAAAATAATAAGCTTGATCTCTTACAATAGAGATTATATCTTTTTGCCAGTCTTCTAAATTTTCACCGTATGACTCTATAAATCCTAGTATGTCATATTCTGGATAGGGAGGAATTTGATCATGGTCAAAGTCTTTTTTGCTGATGTTTTCTGATATGTGTTTTTCGTATTCTTCTTTTATATCACAATAGTCAACCGGATATCTAGGGACTTGGTAAGACAACGCCTGTGCGGCGTCGATGCATTTTTCTACCTTTTCAATTCCAATTGAAGGATCCTCGGTGTATTTCTGAATTCTTTTCTTGGCGTTTCTCATTCTAGGAACAACCGTGTCTGCTCGAGTGAATTTAAACTGTCTGTTTTGTTTAAAGAAATCAGAGTGGCCTACACAATGAGCCATGATCAAAATCTGCAGATACATAGGGTTTTCTCTCATTAAATAAGAAATGCATGGATCTGAATTAATAATTAATTCGTATGGCAACCCTGTTGCTCCTGCGTTGTACTGGTTTCTTTGTATCTCAAAAGATTTACCGAAACTCCAATGCCCATAATGTGTAGGCATGCCATGGTATGCCATGTTTCCTAACATTTCATAAAAATCGCAAGTTTCATAAGTAATTGGATACCAATCTAGCTTGTGAGATTTTGCTATTTCGCAAATCTTGTCATCCCATTCTTCTAAGTCTTTTAAATCCCAATCTTGCATTTTATACTTCCACCAAATTCTCTAAAGGATAGAGCGAAATTTTTCCATCGTCCCATAAAACAGGGACAACCAAACTATATTTCTCTATTATTTCTAGGCTCCATTTTCCTTTTCTGCATTTTATTTTATCTATTTCTGTCCACTCTAATTTAGTGTCGTCTGAAATTATTAAACCGGTTTTTTTACAATCTGTTAGAATTTTTTGTTTTTTGTAAGTCCACCCATAAGATACTAGTGTTCCCTTTTTCATTTTGAACCTCCAAAAAACTTTTTAAATGCCGGCCATACATCTGATTTTCTTCTAATGTTTACAATTTTAAATTTTTCTGACTCTAGAGGACTATAAACTTTTCCTAAGGCAGATTCGTTCATCCATCTGAGTGATTCTTCTTGCGGCTCGATTTCACAGTAGCCGTATAGCTGGCATTTTTCTACAAGTCTGGCCGTGAGCTCATAAGTTTTTTCGTTATCTGATGGCCAATTATCTCCATCTGAGCAGTGAAAGCCATATATGTTCCAGGATGAAGTATCATATCTTTTGTCTATTGCTTCGCTTACATACTCTAATGTTGGAGACACCATTGTTCCGCCGCCTGTACCCCTGTTAAAAAATTTATCTTCATCAACTTCATAAGGTCTTGTATCATGGGCAACAAATACAATTTCTGTGTTTTCGTATCGACTTCTGATAAAGTGATAAAGCAAAAAAAAGAATGATCTTGCAAGATATTTTTTGTTTACACTCATGGACCCAGATACATCCATAATAAAAAATATTACGGCGTTGGATGCGTTTTTTTGCTGTTTTGTTATGTGTTTATATCTTAGGTCCTGCTCACGAAAACTAAAAGATTCACCTGATTCTGGATCGTATGTGCCGGCTCTTTCTGCAGATTTTTTTCTTCTGATTCTTCTTTTAGCTGTTTCTTTTTTACTTAATCTAGGGCGTATACCCTCGTTCCTGTATCCTTTTCTCTTGAATTTTTCAGACATAATTTGCTTCATCTTTTTTCTTTCAAGATCTGGCAAATTTAAATCCTTGAACAAGTATTCCGCTAATTCTTCCAGTGTTACTTCTACATCATAATATTCTTGGCCTGGCTCATTACCAGGTTTTTTACCATCTGATGATTGCTGCTTTTGGCTTTGACCTATGGTTTGGCCTCTTTTAACGTCATGCTCACCGGCGGCGCCGACACCTCCGGAAGAATTCTTTCCATAAACAAATTTGTATTCTTTTATTCCTTTTACGGGAATTCTTATTCTTTTTTTTCCATCTTGGCCAATAATAGATTCTTCAGCCACAATGTCATGTATGCCATCTCTAATCGCTTCTTCAATTTTTTGCTTGTGACGGCGGCGATCTGACGCAGATCTATCTGCTGTGGTTTTATGATGTGAAAATACGCTTCCCATATTACGACCTAAGTTTGATTTATCCTACAGTATAAATATAGGATATATTTTAATTGTATGCCATTTAACAGTGATGTTCAAACATATTTTATACCTTTAGAACTGATCTTGCCCACGTAACGGCCGGTGTGAGCCAGTCGTAACAATCCCTTTCTAGTTCTTCTGGCTTAAGCCATTCCCAGCCTTCATGTTCATATATGTCGTAAACTGGGTTTTTCTGTATGCAAGGCTCCTGCGTTGTTTTTGCCAAATAAATTACACATGAGCTTAACTTAAACGGGCCCGCAACCAATTCCTGTGGGTTTACCTTTACACTGCATTCTTCGTAACATTCCCGTACAGCGGCATCCCAGTCTGATTCTATGTTTTCTTTGGCACCCTTTGGGAAATCCCAAATTCCGTTTCTAGATTTCCTGATAAAGTCCGGACCTTTTAGTCCTAAAAATTTTATTTCATTATTTATTTTTTTAAAAATAATAAATCCTGCTCCTGGAACTTTCAAAACAAATACTCCTATAAAATGTGTTATCTTCCATAGTCGTCTTCTAATCTAACAACATCCTCTATTTCTGTGGTAGACACTTCCACTAGTGTTACATCTCCTAAATGTTCGGCTGCACAGAATCGGTGAATTAAACCAGGGGTTATATGAAAAACTTCTCCTACACTTAAGTAGCTTGTTTTAGCAGGGGATCCTAATTTATCTTTTGTAATTAGTTTTAGAGTTCCAGATAATACCCTGATTGTTTCCTCTTTCACTTCATGATACTGAAGTGACAGTCTGTTTCCTGCTTTAATAAATAAAATTTTAGCTACATATTTTTCTGATTGGGCCCATATTTCTTCATGACCCCATGGTTTTTCTATTATGTTAGGTTTTTTTGTCATTGGTTTTCCTCTTATAATTTCCAATCCCATCTAATAGTTCCATCTCCAATTAGCCTGAAATCAAATGGTATATCGTATTTTAAACAAATTTCTTCACACTGTGTGATGTAAGCTTTGGCGTCTTCGTATACCAACACAGAGGATGGATGGAGTGTATTAAACAGCGATTCATAACACATCCTTTTGTTAGGGTCCCCAGAACAAAGGAATATCATTTTTTTAACTTCGATTTCTTTTTCTTCTAAGAATTTATATGGGCCTGACAATTCATCTCGTCCTGTTACCAATGCTACAATGTATATTTCTGGTTGCTCAAGATATCTTCTCAATAAGGCAAAAGTTTCTGGAATTATTTCGCCTTCGTTTGGATACCCTGTAAATGATTTGAAATCTAAATCCCACTGTTTTGGGTTTAAATTATACTCTCCCGTTTCTCTCCATATAGAATATTCTCCTGGTGTTAGGAAATCCTCTATTTCTCCATTTTCGGTATGTTTTACTCTTTTGATCAAGCCGTTTGTTTTGCATAGAGTTTCATCGAAATCAAAAATTATTAGTTTCTTATTTTTTGGAATCATTTTCAACTCCGTCTGAGTAGCCCATGGCGTAACCTATTGTCTCGACAGCTTCAAGGTCTGTCGCTTTACTAACTAAATTACTACTACTTTGAACTTTTCCACCGTGTCCGACGTTTGCTATAATCTCACAGTTTATTTTTTTACATACGCTCCATTCCGGAATGTTTGTAAAATCTGTTCGATCTCCTCCCTTTGTAAAGAAATTTGGTCTTAAAATTTCCAAAGCCTGACACACTGTTTGATCACCATCGGTCTCCCATGGTACTACAAAATCTACGCCTTTGATTGCGTCTATAATCTCCATTCTCTCCTGTAACGGCATAAAAGCATAACCTTTTTTTCTAATCAAAAACGAGTCTGCATTAACAACTACCACAACCAACCCTTTTAAAATTGAGGGGTGAATATCTGATGACGTTGCCAAATCCGAAGTTCCTCGAATGCATCTAACATGACCTATATGTAGAGGATCAAACCCTCCAGACGTCATGTAAATTGGTCTTTCATTATGGTTTTTTGATAAAAATTGCCTTAAATTTTCTATTTTCTTAAAAATCACTTAATACACCTATTGAAATCCTTGGGGAATATATTTTTGTTTTTTGACCAGAAATAATTCCAGCCGGCGTCTAAAATATATGTCACCGCGTGATCTTCTGGGCTACGGACTGATCGACCTACGGACTGTACGATGGTTTTTGCAGTCTGTAAAGAATACCACCAGTCCCACTTGTTCATTCTCTTTGACACTAACTTGTCTCCAAGATATGGATATGGAATTTTGCAGATTATCTGAAATCTACTGGCATCGCCTTTTAGATCTACTCCCTCTGACATTGAAGGACTTAGCAATATTGTTGGTTGGGGATTATTACAGTGTTTAAAAAGCACTTTATCCCTGTTTGTAGAATCATGAATTAACAATCTTTTTGATCTAATATTTTCCTTAAGGTATTTTGCAATCTTGTATGAATGGCAGTGGATTATACCCTTTTCGTTTTTGTGTTCCTCTATGATTGCTTTTACAGCGGCGGCCATTTTTGGCAAGCCGATATCAATGTCTTTTTTTCCCATTTTCGCTATTGGCGAAACAATAATTGGTCTGTTTTCTGGAGGGAACGGAGAGGGTATCGAAATAAAAACCGTTTGTTCCTTCGGGATCCCCAATATTCTGCAGAAAGCTTCTTTGTTCATGATTGTTGCAGACATCATTAATATTTTGTCTGCTTTAGAAAAAAGATATTGGTCGCAGTAAGGAGCTATATCGATTGGTTTAAATTCAAATCTTTTCCCCTTACGCGCGTCGGTTGTTGAAATGTTCATCACCCAATTGTCTTTATCATATAGCTCCAAAAATCTTTTTAGCTTTGAGTAGTGGGACTCTATCATAGACCACTTTCTTTCTAGGGATACAAATTCTGAAAGCCTTGATTTTAAACCTTGCTGTTCTAAAAGTTTGGCCATTTTATCTCTAACTTGAGATAGTTTTATGATGTATTCCTTTTTGATCCAATTTACTACCTGAAATTGTGTTCTGAGCTCTGGTACTTTTAATTTTAATATTGACTTTGCAAAATGTTGAGTTACTACAACCTCTACAAATTTACTCATCTCAAGCTCAATGTTGTGACATTCATCAATCACCATAATTTGCCTTTGCGGCAGGTGGCCTGAATGGTTGATTTCCGTCATAAAATAAGGAAAATTTGTAACACCATGGTGTCCGTTTATAAACCGGTTTTTGTCCTGCACATAGTGACAGCCGCCGGCGCAAGAAGCCTTGAATCTTTCATCTTGGCTAACTTTTAATTCTCTGCGTGACTCTTGGCATGTTTTTGTTTTATAAAAGTTGCATCGATAATTCGAAGAAGATTTTAATGAAAGCATTCCTAATGAAGAGAAATCATTCATATACTGAGCTTGAAGTATCTTTTGTGTGGTAAGGTAGTAAGATCCTTTCTCATAGCCAGGATTGGCTCCTAGATGGTCTAAAACATACTTAGAAACGGTTAGCCCAACTGCTGATTTTCCTACGCCTGTTCCGGCTTCTAGAATTACAAATTTTTTATCATTGTTTATGTAATTGTCCAAAGCAAAATCAATTGCCTGAGCTTGTTCCAGCCTAATCGATTTATACGGAAAATAATTTTTATAATTGAACATGGTTGGTTTCTCCTATGATATTATCATACAACAGGAGACTTTAATTTATAATTAAATTTTCTCTATTTTCCACGAAGATATATTGACTAATGTTCCTGCAGTCCAAACCAAGTATTTCCATTTGGAAAAAGTCTCTTCAGGGTTCCAGTAATTATAACCATTTATGTCTATTACGATACCCATGTCCCATCGAGAGGAAGACTTTTTTACCCATACTAAATCTCCAGTTCTCGGGGTTTTATCCCAGAACGCAGCGCGATCTCGGCGATGTGCTCTAGTCGCTCTATGTGCTCGTATGCATCCCAGGGATTATCTCCTATTGCGCAAACTCCATGGTTTGCCTGTCCAACTATATCATATATAACTATGTTAGAACTTGAATTAGTCATTGCTTTGAACGTAGCGGTAGCCAATTCTTGGCTTGTGACTGGCAAGATTGGTACTGTTGGGCCGACTCTTGTATATCTGCTAACTTCTGGAAATTCTGCTGCTAAAGACTGCATATTCCAACCTGCGTATATTGCTGCAATAATGTTTGTTGGATGAAGATGGACAACTGCACGACAGCTCTTGTTATATCTCTGCAGTAATAAGTGCATGTCTAATTCTCCAGATGGCTTAATATCTGGATTTTTCGAAAGGATTCTACATCCGGCAGGGGTTATTTTAACCTTCATAATATGTTCTGGATGAAGTATTGTTTTTCTCCACCCAGAAGGTGTAATGTACATTATTCCGGAATTTTTGCGGCAAAGGCTAATATTTCCATCTCTTGTCGTTATCCATCCCTTATCATACGCCCTTCTCATGACGTCACCCATAGCTGTTAGCATTAAACTCTCCTAAATGCTTGTTCAGGCGCAATATATCCTGGCTCAATGTATACTAGTTGATTAGATATTAAAACCTCAAAAACTTCCCCGCCGGAATTTACTTCACTAATTATGCCAATTGATTTATAAATATCTTGTGGATAAATTGGCACCATGCCTTGCTGTTTACAAAACATGTAACATGTCTCAAAATCAACAATTTCAATTAAATCGCCAGTATTATAATTACATGCTTCCATATCATCTCTTTGGTTGGAGTCTACGTAATTATAATACTGGACTTACATTTAATGTTCAGGTTATATTATTTCTTCTGAACAAACGCATACAGTTTTTCTGCTTCAGCAATAATATCGCTGGTTGAAGGGAACGTTGGATAAGTGACAGTATCAACGTCGAAAGTCCTATCTCGTTCCAGACTGAGGTGCATGTGATTCGTGACTCTCTCAGTTTCAACTTGGTATCTCTGCATTAAGATACCTTCTGCTTGCTGCAGCAAGCCAGCGCGAAGCGCGTACGGATTATTACTACTCATTTTTTTCTCCTGTGTCATGTATGTGTAGTGTGTAAAAGTTCTATCCATCGTGGTAGAACTACTTCTATTCTACCGTCTATCAAGACGTCGTAAACAATTTTATCACTTCTAAGTGGATTTTCTGCACTGTTCAGCAAGATTCCGTATTTTTTTCGCAAAGGATTTAGTGGGCCCACATGGGATATTCTTATCAGGTCTCCCTTTTTCAATTCTAACAATGTACTTTTCATTAACCACCCAGTGATCGTTTTCACAAAAAACTAGCCAGTTACTACTTGGTTCCTCTGGGCAGTCTGGATCAGCTTCTTCCATAATTACTCCTATTCCTTCTAATAATGTGAATTCATGTACCCGGACTTTTATGTGTACAAGATCGCCGATTCTTATTTTCATTTTTTCTTGTTTAACGGATGAAAAACTTTCAAATAACCTTCAGGGCAAATTTTTATTATCAGCCTCCAGCCCATGAAAGGCGACTTTAGAAGTTTTTTGGCCATTGGCGGACAGTTTTTTTCAAAAGCCACAACAATATGGTTTCCACCATCGTCTGATTCCCAAAGAACCCTGTACTCTTCCTCTATTTCAACAATACATATTTCGTCAATTTTTTCTTCTACATCTGATTTTTCTGATTTTGTTTTTTTCATGCTGTATTGTTTTCTTCTATTATTTTTTTAATAATTTCTTTCGTGTTTTCTGGACCCATTGTTTCATATCCGTTTTCAGCTGCCATGATAAATGCTTCATAATCATTTCCGTTTTCTTTGCATTTATCACCTACGAAATATATTTTTTCATAATCTTTAAAGAGCTTCCATGAAAATGTTTTGTTCCATCCCTTAGGGTAAATATCAAAACTAGTTTCGCCTCCTAGCTTTATTTCTAATTCTTTAAACACGGGAATTGACTTTATTCTTCTCAGAAGTGATTCTCTTATCTTATGTTTTTTGTCTAACTCTACCCATTCTTTTCTTTCTTCTGTTGTTGCGTCTCGCCCTATAGGGCACCAGTTAATAGTTGATCCTCTGTATTGAATAAAAGTTCCTGATAAAGGTATGTTATTTCCGCCGAGACAATATCGAGCGGCCTTTTGCGATTCAAACAGTTGGTAAATTACACTTCTGTATTTCTCTTTTCCTAACTCTGATTTCATGTTTTTTTCATATACGTTTTCAAATTTTGAGTTTTGAAATTTAAAATATTTTGTACCATTACATGGTAAAAAATAAATTTTTTCCGGATCTAATGCATTGATATCCAGCATAATTTCACACTGTTCTTTTATGTAATCCATGTCTGAACCCGATACTATCGCTATTTCAAATCCGGATGATTGCAAATTGACTAACGGGTAAATCATGGATGGATCCATTTTCATCCTGGGCGGAGTTAGTGTTCCGTCCATGTCGAATAAAACAACGCTTTTCATATTAGTTCCTCCATTTTTTTTAATTAAGCTTTCATTTATCATACTTAATTTTATGGGGTTGTTCATCTGGGAGGATACAATGTGAAAGATTATATATTTAAATTTTTATTCTGTGCTATAGCCATAAGTTTTTTAGTTTCTTGTTGTGGTGCAAAAGTTCCAAAAATAACCGTTTCACATTATGCAGATCATCCTGTCCAACAGGAATCTGCATTTTTTATTTTACACGAATTTTTGATTCCTGAAGATATTCCGGAAGTTGGTGGAGAAACTTTTGCTGTTGTCTCTGGCTCCGGAGGTGCTATTAGAAGTGTAAGCGGAGGTACAGAAATTATCACTGCCGGGCACGTTTGCGATACTCCAGAAAATATGCCTCCGGATACCGTTAACAAGTTTTCTGTATTTGACCCTAGTGGGACACGATACAACGCTGAAATTACTGCAATTCATAACCGGTTTGACCTTTGTCTTCTTAGAATTGATCATAAAGTTCCGACACTAAAGCTAGCTAAGCGGGATCCCGCTCGAGGTGATAAAATATTTTTTGCAGGATATCCAGCGGGTATTTATCAGCCTGGTTTTTTGCATTTTTTTGATGGATACTTTGCCGGCAAAGATAGCTCCCTTAATTCTGTTTTTAATCTAGCTGTGACTGGAGGATCTTCGGGCGGTGTTGTCGTTGATAGAAGAGGAAACGTAGTAGGTATTATTTCCGCTGTTTTATCAGAGTTTCACCACATAACTTTTGGGGCTTCACGTGACCAAATCGAAAGCTTTTTAGACAACACGAGTGATTGTGAAACAACCAATCCTTGCAGGATATAAAAAAAAGGGGCGTAGGTGAGAAACTAACCTACGCCCGGGAAACCAACCAACAATCAAGGATTTACTTATACATGTCTAATGTCTCTGCTTTTCATACATTTATATTACTATCGCAGAGGCATTTTGTATAACCTATAAATCAGCTATTTCTATTTTTTCTTTTCTTTCATTTGGATTAGAAAATCTCGTGAGTGCTTATTGAACTGGAGTTGGCCTGTCGGTACAATAACCCAACCGCGCTTAAGCTTATTGAAGCCGCCTGGGTTTGGAGCGTACCCATCAGTCAACACAAGATAACCATCGAAACGACCAGCGTTTTTGTTTGCATGATCCTGAACACATCGGAAATCTGTACCGCCACAGCGTGTTCTGTTAAGGTTTACTTGCCGATTTTTTTTGAGTACACGCTCTGATTGTTCATCGACTGACGTGTCGAAATTGAACAGAGTAAATTCTACTCTTTTTGCTAGCCCGTCAAGCTCTGAAGCCAGTAGCTCAAGATCACTGTCTGAAACTGATCCGGATTGGTCAAGATAAACGGCGATGGATGCCTTGTAATCACGAAAAGAACCGGGATGAACTCCAGGATACTTGCGATGAATTCTACGAATAGAAGATGATCGATCTGCGCGGCGAGTCATTCCACAGAATTGCTTGAGAACTGATTGCCAAGGGATATCCTTTGAGATCATCTTCCTAAGCGTTCTCTGCATTGAGGCGCCAACGGATCCCCAGCTGTTTGAACCATCGCACTGTTTTACAGCTTCTTCTAGAGATTGCTTGATTTGGCCCTTGACAAAATCTCTTTGCTCATCTGAAAGCTGATCCCAACCATCATGAGAGTCCATACCATCGTCACCGGAGCCAGGTACGACTGTGACTGCGTTGCCATCTTGATCAACAAGATTACCATCTTCATCGATCTTGACATCACCGTCAGCGAGAGCCTGGCTCAGAGATTTACCGTTCATCTTTTCGCCAGATTCGATAGCTTCTTTAACCTCTGGGTCTTTCATGAGTTCCGCAAAATACCACTCTGAGTGTTTTTCCTTAGGGAACGATGCAATTTTTGCGGAGACCATTTCGTAACGCTTTGCAGCCTCTTGACCCATTTGAGTTTTTTGCTCGGCTGTTAGCGGCGAAAAGGCCTTACCGGGAATAAGACCACCTTCCGGAAGTTCTTTTTCATCAATCAAAGAATTGATTGCCAAATCAGTGGCATAGTTCCAGACGATGTGCGGGTCGCGCCGGCGGGTAGTTGTATGGTCAAAAACCAAGTGGTAACACTCATGCTTTAGAAGACCCTTGATCTGTACAGCTTTAAGTCCGGCTAGGAATTTTGGGTTCCACCAGAACTTAACTTCTCCGTCTTTGGCTAGAACGCCGGCGGTTGGGATTTGGTCGGTTTTAATCTTTTGGATGCCTCTTAGTACACGAGCAAAGAATGGCTCGTCCCACATTAGGCGAATAAGATGAGGGCTAAGATCGAAAGCGTTTACTTCTTCGTCCGTGACTTCTGCTGTTTTGAGAGCATCGTTGGGAGAATTTTTTGTCGACATGAGTAACTCCGTGTTGTTAACTTTATTAGTTCTTATACTAATAATGTAACCCTTCTATTGACAAGCTACACAGCTATTCAGTATGTTTTTTAATTTTTTCTATAGATTTTAATAGACGCGGGGAGCATTCAAAAATATCAAAGCCGTCAATATAAACCAACAATTTGTCCCAATCTGGATTTTGAGATGATCTTGTGAGCACGTCGACTACAATTCCTACTGATTTTGAAATGGGATAGCGATTATTTTTTGTATTTGGTTTTAGTTTAACTAAATCACCTTTTTCATATCGATTTTCCATCTATAGACTCCAATAAACCAAAAGAGCTTCCGCTCAATATTATTCGTTTTTCACCCATCAAAAACCAGTGATGTCTGGAAATATTTTCTATTTTCCATCTTTCTTTTGTTGAACCTAAATATATCAGTGGTGGGTGATCGTTATTTAAATATTGAGATTTAGTTAAATGACCCTTCCATAATTTTATATATTTTACATTTTCCGGACAGTCGGTTTCAATGTTTCTTTTTTCAGACCAAACTGCATTTCTTTTTGGACGATACAAATTTCCAATTACTGCTTCTTTTACTAGCATAAAAAACTCCTACTTTTATTATACAATGATAATTTCAATTGAATAACGGGGAAACTCAAAAACATGAGTTTCCCCTATAGAGCTACACCGAAGCGTTTTTAGCGATCTAGGTTTCTAGACGCCTGGACGGCCTTGACGACATCTGAACCCATAAGCTTATGCATCTTCTGGATGTTTTTGATGTTAGTTGACTGGGTAATGGCGTTCCAAACCTGGACCATCATCTCACCCGGGAGAGCCTTTGCAAAATCTGCAGCATTTTTACACTGCTTTTGCGTCCAATCATTTTCCTTGCAGTGATGACCAAGCTTATCTGTAACACCATTCAGTGTTGAGTTAGGAAGACTCTTGATGTCTGCCTTGGACACTTTGCCGGCGAGGACATCTTCTGCAGAAACCTGACGCTCGTATTCTTTTACGAATGAACAAAAGGCAATTGCGGCTTCTGTGCCAACCAGGCCGAGAAGCAGAGCATACATACCCTCTGGACCTTCTGAACCTGCAACAGAGGAAGGTGCCATATCCATGTGCATTAGACAATCGTTTGCACGATGCCAAGATGCCGGATTGGGGCAGACAGTGCCTGGCTCTACAGTGGAAGGATCTACTCGAAGATGAGCAGGGTTTTGATTGATGAAATCAATGATAACTGAGTCGATATCATTGTCACGAGCCCAGGTTACCCAATCTTCAGTAGAAGGCTCAATGTCACAAACCCAAAAACGACGGAGAAGAGCTGGATCCATCTCGTTGACGTCATACTCTGATCCGAAGTTGACTGCAGCAAGGACGCGTGTCTCAGGGTGCAAACGGTATGGAACACCGTTCTTATCGTTTCCAAGCTCACGATCGAGAACAAGTTGGAAGAATGACTGTTGAACGCCTGGAAGCGAACGGTTAAGTTCGTCAAGCATAAGGACGACCGGTTCATTACAGGCGCGCACAAACCATGAAGGCATGCAGAATGTCATAACTCCGGTTTCCTTCATAGATTCGATGTCTGGATAACCTCCAACATCACCTTCTGACATGGTTGAGCCACGAACATCTACGAAAGGAATTTTGTGATGATCTGCTACCTGTTTTGCAAGGTGAGACTTACCCACACCTGTTGGTCCGCGCATTAGAACGGCCATGTGAGGAGGAAGGTTAGGAGCAACTTTCTTAAAGGTTGCGATAGTGATCGGTGTTTTTACGGACATTTGAACTCCAAAGGTTGCGTGGTTGTTTTTTTCTTACATATATAATGTAATTCATTGAGTGTGTTTCTACACAGGTTGTTAGGTTTAATTTTAAAATAATTCATCTTTTTATTCCAAAATTTGTTTTTGTTTTTTTTACCGGTGGAATATTAAGATCATCGATGTGAACTGAGATAATTTTTCCGTTGACCAAGATATCCGCTGTTTCTGATACATCATCACTGTTAATTCTTATGATAACGGCGCTTTCTGGCGTTTTAGGGGTTAAATTAATTTTTGCCCAAGACACTAAATCTCCAACTTTCCATGGGTATTTTTTATTCATCGGCAATAACTACCCAGGAAGCATCCCAAGCCTGCAGGCCGGCAGGTCCCATAACATGGATCACTTTGTTTGCTGCTGATCGCCAAACATCATCTTCGTTTTCTACAATAACTCCGACAGCGCCGGCAAAAAGACCCATGTTCTCCAAATGGTTTTTAAACCTTCTGAACGCACTGTTCTTGATTTTAACTAGCTCGCCAGGTTCATATGACCATTCAATCTTCATACGACCTTCAGACTTTCTTTCTGTTCTGGTATTGCTAGCAAGCTTACGGCGAGCGGTTCTAAAATCATCACCGGCATCGCGCTTTTTCTGGCGGAGTTCTCGCAAGGCGTCCATGTCATATTCTTTTTGAGAAGACTTTCGGCCTTCTGGGCCTTCCCATTCTTCACCAGATGCTTCTGCTTCTGCTCTAGCAGCTCTAATTTGTTGGGCTGCTGATTTTAAAATCATTCTATGCACTGTGATCACCTCATTGATAATTAACTTATATAGTTAATGTAACACCAATTTTTAAGTACTACACAGCTTTTAAGTTTTTTATTATATCCAATCGAAAGATGGATCGTCGCCGTCTTTTTTAGTGGGCTTCTCCGTTTTATCACCTTCGATTACTTCGAAAGTTGGAACTTTTTTATCTTTTGTGTCCTTTCTTTTTGGTCTTGGTGGGGGTCTTGGTGGTATTTCCCAGTTCTTATCAGTAGGAAGCCCCGTTGTGAAAGCCTGAAACATTTCGTTGAGATCGGATTCAATTTCTTCGTTTGAACTAGTTGGGTTTCCCATCCAATCCAAACAATGAATCCATCCGTTGTTAGTCCATTTTTCTAACAGTCCTTGAATAGAATATCCCTGAGGATCAGCGTCTGTTGGATCGCCACCCATTAGAATTATAAAGTCTTTTGCAGACATTCTGGTTATTCTTATTCTATAACGACCAGGTGTGCTATGATCCGTTCCTGGATACCTTATCGAATATGCCCACATTGATTCATACGATTCGGGATCTGTAAATTCGCCTGCACCGCTGAGTTGAAATAACTTTCTAAATTTGTATTCTGCCATAATGCCTCCAGCAATTTTAAATTACTAGATTAAAATGTGATGTACAAATTAAGAATTCAACAATTCTCTTATGACTGCTCTTAGTATATTTTCAGAAAACATTTCTTCCTGCTCTCTAGGCTTGTTTAAAGTCCTGCGAAATATTCTTTCTGCCTGTTGGCGCGCCCAGTGTTGAGCAGAAGCTTCATCCTCAAATTTTCTTTCGTTTGTTGAAAGACCCGGGTCAGATATACAGTTAACTTTTGCAGAATAAGTTCCGTCTTCAGCATTAACGTACGTTTGTACATCGACATCGGAATAATCTTTCCATGTATATGGGTCTGTGTCTAGAGTATGATAATTTCTGCCTATCTCCTCTTTTATAACCATTCGTAGTAGACCAAATTTTATTGCAGATTCTTGAACTCCCTCGACGTCTTTCATTAATTCAGCAATCTTTTCTCCGAATTCTTTTGCTGATTGTATTGCTCCTCGAGCGGCGTTGACAGCTTCGTCTGAAGCTGACTTCATTTCGCCCTCATCAAACGACCCCTCTTTTTCTTTATTTGCATTCTTAACCGCCAAAGCAAATTCATCAGGAGTTGTATCAATTGCTGATTCTAGTTCTTTTATAATTCCTTCGGCTGCGGAGGCAGGATCTTCAGGAGCATCCTTTTCAAAACCGAACTGGAGCTTCATGGGTAATTTTAATCTTTTTATATAGAAATTTAAAAGACCTTTTACTGCAACCCACGCTGCGACGTGTTCTTGATACACATTCCAAGTATCTGCCTTTTCATCTGCCGGTATTTCGTCTATTTGTTTAGCGACATCTAGATTTTTTACTATCTGCTCTGAGCTATCCTTTAGCATTGCCATAAAAGCATGTAGGATAACAACCCGATCTTGTGGTTTATCCGGGTCTAAATTATCTAAATTAATGTCTTCATCAAGATTTAATGATTTAGAAAATTCTCTCGACCATTTTCTTTCACCATCTTTAAGAAAGCCCTCTACGGAACCCATAGCCTTATTAACTGCACCTGATATCGATTTTGTTAATGCACCGAACGCCTTTCCAAAGACACCTTTGATAGCATCTAAAAGACCTTCCTCTATAAGTTCATTCTCGTTTATAAGCATTCTCAACTCCAATTTGTTATAAATATGTTTTAGCGTGGTGTAATTCTACTATAAATCGATTCTTACACCAGTCCATAAACGAAGACTGGCTTGTGAAAAATGTTTTTCTAGCAATCTTACTGGAAATTCTATTTTTTCTGGAGGTAAATCCTCAGTTATTGTTGTTGTGCCAGTCTGCATTGGACCCGTAAAACTTCCGCCTGGAACCACTGGGCATGATCCGTTTTGACTATTGCAATTTTGTTGCTGCTGAGAAATTGAAACAATTGAATTTTCCTGAGTCTGCGTTGTTTTTTGTCTTTCTATGTATTTTATTTTGTGTGTATTAGTAACCGTGGCTGTACCTATTGCCTGTAACCTTTCATCATAGAGAATCATGTGGACAACTATTTGTTCATTTGTTATTGTCACGTTGGTTTCTAAAACCCAATGGTTGTTTTGGAATGCGCAAGCTTTATGGTCGACTTTGTAATCACAATTTTTCCAGGCGTAATTAATTGTATCTTGATTATATAGAAGAAACTTTCCCTTATGGTTGACATTAAAGCGTTCATATCCTCCGTGGCCGTTATCAATTTTCATGTTTGGGTAATGGACAGCCGCGTATCTAAAAATCGTATCCTTAGGGATAGTGTTCGTAATTGAATCAGAAGTGTTAACTAGATTTACCGGTGCAATATATACTTCAAAATTTTTATGCGCCTCAACTGTTATTGCTAGGTCAGGAACAATTGTGTCATCTGCTTTTGCAAAATTGCAAGAGAAAATTATACCTAACAGAATTAAAAATAAAGACATATTTAACCTCCTATAATACTATAGAATTAAATATGCCTTAAAATTAAAAAGGGGAGCATGCCCCAACCACAAAGCATGCTCCCCCGCAATCTTTTTGTTGATTGCTACACGGAGTTTAATCGATTGTAATTACTCGACGTGTTTCCTTTTCGCTGCTGACTGGAATATTAATGTATAGAATTCCAGCATCATAGCGAGCTGCAATAGCTTCGACGTTCGTTGTTTCAGGTAGGGTGAAAGAACGAGTCCATGAACTATAGCTCCACTCGCGGCGACGAAGGTTTTTTCTGTGATCTACTCCATCTTCCGTAGACACAGAAATCGAAAGCACCCCGTTTTCTACATTCATATTGAATTCATCACGTGAGAATCCTGGCGCTGCTAGTTCAATATCATATCCATTTTCGGATTTAATAACATTTGCTCGAGGCGTTGAATCAATCTTTTTGGGAGAAGAGTGATAGCTTAGAGGCATAAAAACAGAATCAAAATCACGAACCATTTCATCAAATGTAGAAAGAAAATTGTTATCTTTGTTATAACGATTTAAAATTGACATTATAAATTACTCCTTGTTTTTTAACTTACAATATTCCGTCTTGCGACAGACAAATATATTCTACAAGGAATGATTTATTTTTACAAATTTTTTAGCCTCTCAAATCGTAAGCAAATGGTTCGACTCCAAATCCAGGAGATTTCCCTTTTGGCTTTTGGCCGTCGTCTAGCGTTTCGGCTTCTGAGTCTTCATCAGGGTCTTTTTCATCGTGGTCCCTGAAGTAGGGTTTTTCCGAGGACGCTGGGCCTGATTCGTAACCAGGAGACGTTCCGATTAGTGGACCGGCTTCGTTTATAAAGTCTAATAAAATATTTCTAATTATTTTTTTTAACTGGTTTTCTGTTAAGATCATTTACTATTTCTCTTTTTACTAATTTCCTGATATTTTCTGTACACTTTTTGGAATTCTTGATGTCTTCTCTCTTTAGATGTTTGTCTAAATCCTTAAGGTACCTTAGTATGTTTGTTAACATTTCTGATCTTGAATCCATTTTTTCTTCCATGCTTTTTACGTATAAATATGTTTTGTTTGGCAAAAGATTTAGTTATTTTTTGATATCCATATCCTTAAGAGCAGTCTGTCTTTTACAGGACCGGATCTTCCATGGCGACACAACGTGTTGTCAAAAATAAGCGAATCTCTTTCTTTCATTGTAAAAGTTTTAATTCTGGCATCTGGCAATTCTAGAATGGTCTTGGCCTCGCCGGATTTAATACAATACAAACCTACGATATCTATTCTGTCCTTGAACGATGTCGAATAATCACCATCGCGATGTAACGGGAGCTCTATATCTCTTCTAGAGCCTCTTCCGTTATTTTCGAATGATCCGACTAAAGATATTTCTAAGGGTTTACCGTACGCTAGCATTTCTGTAATGAATTCGTCACTATCGATAAATTTTCTAGAAATATAAGTTTTCACTAAATACTCATCGGATTAAACGAAAATTTAATGTCCTCTACCAGAGGGCAGTTTATTTTAATTTCATTTTGAACGTAATTTGTCATTTCATGAAGATTCTTGAACTTCTTTTTTTCTGAATCAAAGAGTACAAACATTCCCGCCGATTCTAGAATATCACATTTCGAAATTATCACGTGAGTGGTTCCAGTGAGATTAATTGCCTTGACTAATCTTTTTAAATCTAACCAATTAACTTTTCTTCTTCTTCCCGTTGTGACACCATATTCTTCGCCAAGATCTGCAATTTTTAATAATTCAGTATTTTCTAATAGCGAATCCGGGAAATCTGGATCTGTGCCCGATCTTGTATCGTATATTTTTGCTGCTCCATATATGTTTTTTATTTTCTGTGGAGGGAAACCAAGAGAGCATGCAGCATACGGTAAGGTTGTAGACGAAGTGACATATGGGTAATTGCCAATATCTAGATCTAACCAAATTCCTTGAGCTCCTTCACACAATATGTTTCCGGTTAATTCCTCATCCCAAAGCATCTCTTCCGGAAATACTTCCTTTGCCTGAATTCCAGATCTGAACGCTTTATCAGAATAACATGGTGCGATTCCGCTTTTAGTTGTCCCTAATTTTTCTGCTAGGCTCGAACTGTCGATATGAAGGTGGTGTCTGGTTATTATATGAGCCCTAGGGCTGATCTTAACTACGTCTGTATTAAACCCGTTTTTTCTAAGATACTCAAGCTCAGACATAAGCTTGGCTTGATCGACAACACAACCCGGGCCGATGATAGACTTGATTCCAAAAAATACTCCGGATGGAACAAGGTGTGTCTTGTATTTTTTTTGATTGACATACACTGTATGACCAGCGTTGCAGCCTCCGGACCAGCGACACACATAATCATAATCATTGTTTTTTGCTAGCCAGGCAGTGATTTTTCCTTTTGCTTCATCACCCCAAGCTAATCCACACACTACGTCTGCGGTTTTAATCATAATTTCCTCTAATAATAAATCTGTAAGATTGGCGTTTATTTTGCTCTTACCATTTTCTCGATGTCTTCTACAGAGAACACACAATTCTTAGAGGGGTGAAAGACAACAAAAAACCCCTCGACTCCTATTTTTGAAGCATCCATTTGTCCAAAGATTTTTTTTCCGGACTTATGAACATAGGCATATTGAGTGATCATCGACTTTCTTTCCATGTTTTCTGGTTTTGCCATGGTTTCGCCGATAACTGACATTAAAACCGCATCGTTTATTATATGGGCTGGTTTTTTATTTAATTCTTTTTTGCAAAAATCCCAACCTAAAATTTCATGCATATCTTTGTTTGCTTTAATGATCTGATGGTTTGCTGACAGAACCATGGCTGGATAATGTATTTTATCACAAAACTTTTTGGCGCCATCAATTGACTCGAATGGTGAAGCCGCTATCTGATAAGACCTGAGAAAATACAATAGATCCTGTATATCTGCTTCTTGTTTTTTTCTTAGGGTTTCTAGCGTATTGCTCATCTCATTTTTAACTCTGGTCAGTAAAAAGCTTTCACTTATTACTAGCGACCATATTGAAAAGAAACCAAGGATCGGCGCAATTGAAAACCCATTTGGAAGGATTAATATGGACAGCACGGCCGTGGCTACAAAAAACAAGCTAGCAAACTGGGCATTCTGTCTAGACATGTCAAACATCAAAAACCTCTTTTTATATATTATACAAAAATCTTAGTTTATAAAATGGTGGAGGCGGCGGGAGTCGAACCCGCGTCCGCAATAGTCTTGGTTTGAGTCATTCACAAGCTTGTCCAGTTATTTCCCTCCTGGCGAGGTATCCGCTGCATGTTAGCCTCTATAGTCCGCGGCCGAAAGAGGTTTGATCTTTAAAAACGCCGTTTCTTTTTGTTCATTTCTGATCAAAAGACCATTGTCTTTTATTCTCGGCGGGGATCAACCGCTAAAGTCTCTCTTGGATAGATGGTTTGAGACGACCACCCGAATTAAGCCGCTAAGCGAGCAGATTCGTAATGGTAATTGTTATTTGCAATTATTGTTTTTGAACTTTTAAGGATGTATCTTTCCTACTTGCACTCGCCCCTCGGATTCTACCCCGTCGAAGCCGTTGCGCCCCCATTAGTACTAGTATTTGGTTATTAACGCACGGTATAATGGATTATTAACCAAATATTAATATTTGTTTTAGCAACACTTTTCACATTCGCATGAACAGCATTCGCAGCATTTACAGTTTTCGTTTGACATGTTGTTTCTCCTATTGTTGGTCCTCATTGACCTAAAATAATTATAGAGTTGCTAGCTAAAATTTATAATATTAATTAAAAAAAGAAGAGGGCCGTAGCCCTCTTCTCATTAGCCTGAATATAATCAGCTTACTCAGCTTCTTCTGATTCCTCAGATTCCTCTTCCTCAGCCTCTTCTTCAGCAGCAGTATCCTCTACTTCTGCCTCTTCAGCCGCGGTGTCCTCATCCTTGTCACCACAGGCTACCATGGTAAGACCTAAAAGCATAGATCCCAAAAATAACATGATTCTCATAACGTCTCCTTTTTGTTTGTTTGAGAAGATCGAATATATTTAAATTCGAAATTTTGTTAACTTTAAAAGTGAGTTAATTATATCATGAAACAACGGGATTTACAATCAGTCACCGAGTTGTTTCAAACTCGATAAAATGTTCGCGACATACCGGTTGATACATGTCAGCGCCTCCAACTTCAATTGCATGATCGGATCGTCCACCAATCTTAATAGTATAGTGTGCATCCTTGTCGCATTTGGCACAGACAGCCGGACACAGCTCAATACGTGTTGCGTAGGGCATCATAGCTTGAATCTCTGCATAGGGAGTAAAGTCAGATGATAGCTGCAATGACGAAACAACAACCGTGTGCCCAGCGCGATATAGAGAGATCAGGACCTCGCCGATATTAGGAATCATGAAAGCCTCGTCGACGGCAACAACATAGGTCTTTGAGTTTTCAATGTATGAGATAATATCAGTGCCATGCTTTATCTTGTTTGCAGGAACTCGAGCATTCCAGTGGGTCACAATCTCGTTATCAGAGTATCTTTGATCGATGTTTGGCTTGAAAGTAAGGAGGTTCTTTCCTTGATACTTATACCGATCGAGGGTACTAAGAAGTTTAGTGGTTTTTCCGCCGAACATCGGTCCGACAAATAAAACAAATTCATTATGCATGTGGTCTCCGGGATTTTAAACATTATAACTAGTTATTCAATTCTTTATAATCATAAAAGAGAGTAAAACGAAAAGAGTAATAGATATGAGTATAGAGAGTAAGAAGATCATATTTATTATAAATGAAATATATAATTGAGAGTGAATTGTTGTAGGGGAAGCCAATGGGTAGATCACAAATTCGAGGAACACAAATCGCAGATGAATCGATTGATTCTGATGATATCATGGATGGATCTGTAAAGGCATCAGAGTTATCTGCTGATGCTATTTCTGGTCAGGCTGTTTTAAGCTCTGCAGATCCTGCCAATGACCGGCTGTTAATATGGGATGCTGATGGTAGCGCTACAGGTTCACTAAAACAAATAGCTCCTAATAATTTAGGAATCAGCGGTGGTGGAGGCGGCAACACGTTTCAAACTATTGCTGTTGCTGGTCAAGACAATGTTGTTGCCGACACTGGGACTGACACTCTGACTTTTGTTGCGGGAAGCAACATAACCCTCACTACTAACGCAGGATCTGATTCTGTTACTATAGCTGCTGCAGGGAGCGGAATTTCTTTTGATGGAAGCACATCAAACGGATTATTGACATACAAAGATGCTGATGAAGCAACTGTCGAACAGAACCTAACTTTTGATGGCAATAATTTGTCTGTTAACGGAAAACTAGGCATCGGTACGGCAGCACCTGATGTACCATTTCATTTAGAAGTAATAGATGGATCCGGAGATTTTTATTTTTCCAGAAACGACAATTCAATTAACCAGAACGACGTAATCGGCAATTTGTTTTTTGTGGGCACACTTGACAATGGCTCGAACTACAGACAGACAGCCGCTATTCAAGCTAAAGCTGCACAAAATTGGAATGCCGGCAGCAATATTTTCGCCGGAGATCTTGAATTTAAGACTAGCAATGCAAATTCCCTAGCAACCAGAATGACAATAAAGGATTCTGGCAAAATTGGAATCGGGACTTCCTCTCCACTTTCTCCACTTCATGTTTATGCTAATTCATCAAATGAATATGCAATGCTTGTCGACCAGGACGAAAGCAATAATGGCTATGGCTTAAAAATAACTAGTGACGCCACCGGTGATGGCGGGCTTTTGTTTGATGTAGAATCTGCATCCACTACATTTTTTCGTGCAAGGGGAGACCAAAAAGTTGGTATTGGAGACGTTGGAACTTCAATGCCGGCTACGCTATCAGTTAAAGGTAAAGCTTCGACACCTATTATCAATGTAAAGAATAGTAGTGGAACTGCCGTGCTTAGAATTGATGGTGCAGGTGATGTTATCGCCTTAGGTACAGATACTCCATCAAACAATCAAGTTTTGACATGGGATGGAAACAAAGCCGTTTGGGAACTCCCTCCTTCTGCAGGGCAGTCTCCGGGAGGATCTAGTGGACAGCTACAGTATAACAACAGCAGTCAGTTTGCCGGCATCTCCGGCACATCTACTGACGGATCTAGCTTAGTTGTAAATGATCTTCAAATAACCGGGCCTCTTATAAAATATGGAGACTCAAACACTTATTTAGATTTCCCTTCCGCAGATACTATAAACTTAGTGGGAGGTGGAAATTCAGTATTAAAATACGATGGAACTATTAAATTAAACAATACTAATGCTAATATTGATGTACAAATCATGGCAGATGATGGAAACGTAATTTTACATACTGATGCTGGAAACAATAGAGTTGGCATCGGTAAAAATGATCCATCAACAACTTTAGATGTTAACGGAACGATAACTGCAACATCATTTGCCGGAACAATTACCACAGCAGCCCAAGGAAATATCACATCAGTAGGAAATTTAAGCTCTTTATCCACAACCGGTAACATAACTGTCAAAAAAACCGATGATCAAGCAGATCTAAATTTATACAGAATTGCAAGCGACGGTGGAATAGACACCGGTACTGAACTCGGAAGAATCATGATTGGGGCATCTAATGACGGTGCCAATTTCTACTACGGCGCAGCAATTGTCGGGAAAGCTATAGAAAACTGGAGTCCTACGTCTGACGAAGGGACTGAGCTTTCATTTTATACAACCCCTGTAAACTCCGGCACTCTTACCGAAAGAATGACAATCTGTAACGACGGTAGGATTGCCTTTAACTACAACAGCATCAATAATGCGCCCATACCAGGAAACAGTGAAACGGATGTTGCAACAATAAATTTACACTCTCACAATACGTCTGCAGACAAATCCTCTCAGATAAATTTCAGTAGATACAAGTCTGATATGGCCGCGGGCGATAATTTAGGATTTCTCTCTTTTTATGGAAGCTTAGATAATAGCAATTATAGCTCACAGTCTTATATCATATCAGAGGCAGCCGGAGCCTGGACCGGAAGTTCTAAGCCGACTATTGTGAAAATTGGTGTCACGCCGGCGACTTCAACAACTACACATTCTGCCCTTAACATCAAAGGAAAATCAACCGGTTATTACGCCGTAGGAGTTGGCACAACTGACCCAACCGCTAGACTTCATGTTAGTGCAACTGAATCAGACCAGTATGGTCTGATGGTGCAGGGATCATTCGATGATGATATACCCATTGCTTTGTTTGATAATACTAGCACTAGCACCAGTGCTGACGGAATAACAATACAATGTGGGCCTACTGCTGAATCTAATATGACTACACTTAATAAATTTATTAGATGTGTTGACGGAAATGGTGATACTGTTGGAACTATACAATCAAATGCAGGTGGTGGAGGTATTTCACTAAATTCATCCTTTACAGGTGCCCACGTTACAATAATGCCAATAGGAGAATTTAAAATGGGCCTTATTGTAGATTCTACAGGGGAATTATGGGCAAATCACATGGAATCAATAAACACAGCTATTCCGAAAGTTAGTTTATCTACGTCAGATAATTCTAAGTGCGTGTATGGTGTTTTATCTCAGAAAGATTCTCATCCGGGTATGAAAAAAAGGTGGGGCGTACCAGAAGATTCCGAACAAGTTTATGTCAACGGTCTTGGTGAAGGTAAAGTATGGACAACGAATATAAACGGAAATATAGAAAACGGTGATTATATCACGACATCCCTAGTTCCAGGCTATGGGAAATTACAAAATAGCGAAACATTAAAAAATTACACTGTAGCCAAATGCACGGAGACAATTAATTGGGATACAGTAAATGAGACAATAATTTTTGAAGGGGTGGAGTATAAAAAGCATTTAACCGCATGTACTTACCATTGCGGATAATTTACTTAAAATTATATAATATCAGGGTATCCAGAAGCTCCTACCCATCTTTCCGTAATTGGGATGCATTATGTGGTTATCGACTTCCAAATGGGTGAAACCTAAAGCGTGGCCCAATTCGTGCTCATTTAGTAAGTCCAGGTTGTATGAACCGGGCTGGTATCTTATAACTGCTCCCTGCATAGTTGTAACAACCGTGTATCTCCTTGTGCTAGCCAAAGTACTAGATGGCAATCCTTTACTTTTTCTCAGAACAACATATCCTGAGGTCCATTCTCTTTCACATACATCGTCTGATGGCTTGTGTATGTAATCACCTAGTGTGTATCCTCGTATTGCCCAATAGTCCATAGCTCTTGCCATTTGCAGTTTGCTAAATTCTGGTCCGTAGCAGTTTGCTATTTTTGGCGGGTTACTCCAAGAATATGGTTTAAAAGTTGATGCTTCATAAAAAGTTTTGATGTTCACACCAAGCATCAACCCGGCAGAAAAACTTATGAACACCATTATAAACTTTCCAATTTGCTTCATCTTCCATCACACCCCCAAACAGCATAATCAATATCAATAGTTTGCCCTTCTTCGGGAACATGGCCTTCGGCAAAAACAATAGTGTTAGTGGTTTCGTCGTATTCCCAGTCCGTCGTGAGCTGACCATTAACATAAACTTCTATCGAATCGACAATTGGGTCCTCTTCTTCCAGCACAAAGCTTCTTCTGCCGGTAACCTCGCCAGCTAAGTCTTGAAGTTGTACACCCCAATCACTAGCACATATTGAATACCAAGATCCCCCATAATGGTCGATCACATCCCAGTATCCTGCGCCGAACTGTGCGTTTCCGTAAGGACTGGAGATTGAACAGCCACTGGGATAATCTCCGATGACACCATAAGGTATAAATTCTCCTGCAGGCTTTAAGCCATCAAAGAATGACAAATAGGAGGACCAGCCACCCGCTGAATAGTCTGGTTCATCTGAAACAAAAATAACCACAAGCCTTGCGTCTTCTCTAAAGAAGCTACCACCAGGCCCAGCAGCGGAAGAACTGCTAAGGCTATTATAGGCCATTTCAATGCCTTTTTCCATTCCGGATCCCATAATACCTGTTACTACCAGGCTAGCTATTTCTCCTTCAGGGTCAGCACTATAAGGAGTAACAATTGAAGAAAACATCCAATTATCTGTCGTTATAACAGCCATATTATAGTCAGCGCCGGTGGCTGCAAAAGCTGACATAAACGAACCGATATTCGTAGATAAATTGGTTTGAAATCTATTCATAGAACCAGAATTGTCAATGACCCAAAGCACATCTAATATTGGAATCTCTTCTTGATAATGTTGTTGATGATACCATTTTTCAACGTCTCCATCGCCATACTGGGTCACTTCTACCTGCGGTGTAAACGGATCATTTCCGGAAATTGTTATTTGACTTTCGTCAAAACCAACATCGGTGGGAATGTAAGAGACTAGAAAATCTATTTCTTGTCCTGGAATGATGACCCATGGAGGCTCAGGCAAACTTCCCATTTCCATTAATATGTCAACCGGCTGTGTAACCATTTGAGAAATACTATCTACTACTAAGTCCATATTACCATTGTTTCTAATGGTAATTCTTTCCTCGTTGTCACAACCGATGCTTATGTCTCCGTAATCAAATTCATGTGGATCCACATCCATTACGGGAGCATCACCATAGCCTTCTAAAGTAACCTTTGTAAGTGGTTCATCTTCATCATCAGAAGATATCTCTACATAAGCTCCATTTGATTCAAAAGTTTCCGGGATATACCCTACTTCGAAATCCATTAATTCTCCAGGGGCGATTGTATATTCCTTGTCTGCTTCTGCATCCAGAGAAAATCTATCGTTTCCGGAAACTAAAACGGGAGACAAGATTGCTAGATCCGTATCTCCCGTGTTTATTACTGTAAAAAAGTCTACACCCGATTCCTGACCGGCTGTCAGATTCCCAAAGTTTATGTGCTCTGGGTGAACTAAAATTTCTTGCTGTCTTAATTTTACACCGTTCATGGTGTAATCCTGGCAGCCCACCAGTAAAAGACTAAAAAGTGCTAATAACCTCATCATTCATGATACCCTCCATAAAATTAAGTATGAAGGAGCTTCATGTTTAAACGAGATGCATTGAAATTTAATTTAAAGTTTATTGACCTGAAAGAATATTTTTTATTTTTTCTCTTAAAATTAATTCTTCTCGAGAATCAGTAGAATTTCTGCCAACAATATTCCTAAGCTCGTTTATCGATGATAAGTCTAAATTTTTTGATTCTAATAAAAAATGATGCCCTAAGGATTCAAGCAAATCTATAAGTTCCCATCTTCCAAGCAACGGTGATTCGTCGTAAGGCCTGTCTTCTAGTATACAGTCAAATATTTCGTTAATTTCTAATTCATACGATTCGGGCTCATAGTTTTCCAAAGCTAAAAGCATTACAATTGTAGAATTTTTATTTCCCATTTAACCCTCGACCGGCAGAAGTTTAGATATGATTAAATATTGTTATTAGAGCTAATTTATCAATTTAAATGTTTGTATTTTATTAAAAGGTCTGTAGAAAGGATTTCCTTGGACGTAAAGCTTTTTATTTCGCCATTCCATAGTAAAACCATTGCCATTTTTTCCCTAATGTATGGTGCATACCAGAGCTCAACAATTAAGCCTATTCCGTCAATTGTCCATACTAAATCGCATTCTTCTATCTTTTGTTCGCTGTAGGTCAAAATTCTTCACGTAAGGCTTGGATATAGATTTGGCCAACGTCAGCCTGACTGATATAATATCTTTGTCATGCCAAATTTCTAAAACTTCTGAATTTAAATATCCCAACACTAAACCAATTTTATTTTTTTCGGTAAAGAATGTTTTAAATCTTACACAGGAGCCAATTGGAAATTTTCTTTTGATAGAAGCAGGTATTTTTGATTTTTCATGATTCATTCTTTACTAACGCCAAATACTCTTTGTTTATAACCAATAGTTCGTTCCCAAAAATGACAAAAAAATTTTTTCCACTTGCCTGAATGATTATTCCTGATTTCCCATTAATTCGATTTTTTATTCTTTGAAAATATTTAACAGCCGTTAATGATCCACACCCGGTACTCGGAGGTTTAAAACAAACCAAATCTCCTATATCCATGATCGGCCCAAAATTTTTTACTCACCTAACGAGTGACTCGATGCGCGCTGAATATAATCAACTGCATGGTCTATATCGGTAAACAGCGTTTCAATTTCACCATCATCTCCAGTGGTAATAATAACAGTATTTCCAGATTTCCTTATGCGGCAAATTTGGTCTGTATTTATGACCTCTTTTCCTTCCTTGCATTCGATACTAATCAATCTCATTTTTTTTCTCCTTTCTTTGGTAAATATGGTCTGACCCAATAAGCAAAAACATAATAGCCGGCGTCGAAGATATTTCTAACAACCGGAAGCCTAGAAAAACGTACGGATTTATTGAATCCCATTTTTTCATACATCTGACGAAACGTTTCGACTCCTACGGTTTCTGATCCATCAAATTCTCCAATCATCTCTGACCCGAAGTCCTGTCCAGAAGCCTTGAAATCTGGGCTGCTTATGTCGATAAATTCAATACCGCATGCTTCGCCTCTTTTTCTTAACGTGTTTATTTCGAAAGAACAAACATAGCAGCTTTCGTCGTAATAAACCTTATCGCTCATTTTCGGCCTCACAAGAAATAGTTGGAATATCCATGTTTTTATCCTTGTTATTTTACGAAGACGGAATTAAATTGCTGGGAACATCTTACGAATGTTGTACATTTGCTTAGCTGTTTTAAGCTAGGTGCACCAACATAAGTGCACGTAGATCTCAATCCACCCAGAATATCTCTGACAGTTTCAGAAATTTTCCCTTTATAGGGAACCTGAACTGTCCTGCCTTCTGACGATCTATAAGCAGCAACTCCGCCTTTGTGTTTGTTCATGGCAGTATCTGAGCTACTGCCATAAAATTCAACGAACAACTTGTCTTCATATATCGGTGCAATTGTTTCTTCGCCATCATCCGATACTTCGTACTCGTGTGTCCTATATCTTTTTCTAATTACTTCGCCTCCGCCCTCATCATGGCCGGCAAACATTCCTCCAAGCATAACAAAATCTGCACCGGCGGCAAAGGCCTTTGCGACGTCACCAGGGCAGGTACAACCTCCATCGGCAATTACATGGCCGCCTAATCCGTGAGCTGCATCAGCACATTCGATAACGGCCGACAATTGAGGGTATCCTACACCTGTTTGAATGCGTGTTGTACAAACTGATCCGGGTCCTATTCCTACTTTTACAACGTCAGCGCCGGCCAGAATAAGTTCTTGCGTCATGTCTGCAGTGACAACATTGCCGGCAATAATATTAATTTTAGGTTTTTCTTTTCGTACCTGCCTTACAAAATCAACGAAATGTTCTGAATAACCATTTGCGATATCGATACACACCCATCTAAGATCGTGGTCATCTATAATAGTTTTTGCTTCAGCCCATTCCTCGTGGTTGGTTCCAACGCTTATTGCACAGAATGCGGTGTTAACTTTTTTTTCGTTGTCCTTCCAGTCTTGTCGACTATATTGCTTGACAAGACAAGTCATCAATCCGTATGGAATGTCACTTCTGGAAATTTCATCGTGCACATCGAATGTTCCAACTCCGTCCATATTGGCTGCAATAATTGGAATTCCTATCCATTCTTTGTGGCTATTTCTAAATTTATAGGATCTAGACAGATCTACATGTTTTCGACTTCTAAGGGTTGAGCGCTTAGGTCTAATTAAAACATCTTTGTAATCGAATTTAATATCCGGCTCGATTCTCATGAAAAATCTTCCGGTGTAAATAAAGGAATCTGAATTCCTCCGCCAGAATTTGTCTCTTGGGTTTCATCATCTTCTGGCGGAAAGTTCATTTTTGCAACGTTGGCATATCTCATCATCCATACTTTGAGTGATAAATACGACTTTTTAATCTCTCTTTCGGCTTCCTCTCTTGTAATTTCCCCAACTGCGTTGGCGTCTATTTCCAAATTTGTCTGTCTAATAATAAAATCCATCTTAGAAAGGACACTTTTGATCATGTTAAAATCCATTTTAACTCCGTGGTTGTTATATTATAAAAAAAATATACAGCAAATAAAATATATTTACATTAAATAAATCGTTCTCTTCCGGAAAAACGAGTAATCTTTCCAAGGTATCCAACTCGCCTCATCTCGGATTTCCATTCCTTTCCATGTCCGATGACTCTTCCACCACGGCCGTTCGCTTGTCCATGGCCGTACTTTTCATGGACAGCATGGTGACACATTTCATGTAGAAGAACCCCTAGCATCTCCTTAGGGCTAAGCCCTTTGTTGTTAGATAGTTTGATATAGCCTGCGTGGCCGAACCACCCTAGACGCGCTTTTCTAGTCGACTCCGTGCTGACTGGAATTTTTGAGAGAGATCCGGACCAATATCGGTCGTTAAGATGATCAAACGCTGCGTCCCAATCCGCAAAGTTAAGTTCAGCAAGGAATGCCGAATCTTTAGATTCGTTTATCTGCGCTCTAGCTTTATCTGCAATAATTCTACGAATTTTTTTAGAAGAACCCGAATAGCTCATGCTTTTATAGACCCAGTGATTGAAGGTTACATATATAATGTAATTCGTTCTAAGGGTTTCTACACAGGTACTAAGTTATTTTTATAAACTCAATAATTCTAGCAGAGGTTTTTTGTAAAACTTATTTTCTGAAAGATATTGTGAATACCCAGATTTCCATCGCTCTATTTCTTCTATGTAGCCTTCAAGCTCTTCAGACAATTTTTGAACCCGCTCTTCGTTTGATTCAGATTCTTCTTGTTCAAGTTTCGATTGAGCCAACGCGTCTTCAGCATCGATGAGAGCTAATTTAGTATCGACTGCAGAATCTTCTAAATCCGAATATTCTTTCGCAGCCTCTATAACATATTGAAGCGAATCAAATAAACTTACCATGTTCCAGCCAAAATCGCTAATATCTTCTAAAACACCCTCGTAAGTTATTCCGGAGTTATAGCCTAAAAAATTTTCATCAAAAGACTTTTGCAGGTCATCATCCCATTCGATTCCTTCTAAAACCTTCCAAACTTGACCATCAAATTCTTCCGATATCTTTCTAAGAGCTTCACCAACGTCGTAATCAAATCCGCCCAATTCTTGTATTCTGGCGCCGGCAGCATCTCCCTTATGAAAATTCAGCCATCCGTCATCTCTAAACATGTTATCAATTTTATCAGCCATGGCTTTACAATCTGGAACAAACGAAAGAGCTTTGCATAATGCTCCATAAAAAGACAGATAATCTGCTACCAATGTCTGTAATTGTATACTGGAATTCTGTGTCTTTTGTATATATTTTTCGTCATACAACTGAGGATGAACTTCCCTGAGGCTGAGGCCAGCTGTTTCCAACTCTTGCCATCTGGATGCAGATTCTCTTTTCTCGATCATTATTAGTTGGAACATTGCCTCGAAGAGCTTAGAGTCGTTGTCAAAAAACCCGAAACCATTTAATTTGGATGAAACAGTTCCCCATGCTGCTTTGTAGTTTTTCATACACTCTTTAGAGTATATCATCATTGAGATGACGTCGTCACCCATAATGTTTTCTGGAATTAAATCTGTCGGCGGAAGATCAAAGGGTTTCTCTAAGGATTTCCCATATTTTTCATTGACCACCTGCAGAAACCCTCTAATCCCGTCTGCTTTTTTTGCTGCAGCCTGCTGAACAGCTGCATCATTTGCTCTAGCAAATGACTTTGCTCCAGACAAAGTTTGGCCTATTAATTTTGCTAATCCACCAAACAGTGCACTTAGCAATCCTTCTTGAATTAAGTATTTGACGTCTTCATCGTTCATAGATAAACCTGTTTATTACTTAATTATTGTATAATAAGAAAATATACTTTATAATTTTCCTATTCTTATCCAATACTGAAGCCAATCTCCAAAACATTCACTGCCTTGAGAAACTACGACCCAATAATCCTCGTATGGGTTTCCTGTAAGGTGAGTTCTTCTAAGTTCTACAGAGATTACAATTGCAGGATCGTTTTTTTTAATATCCCCGGTATTTCTGTGTCTATGTTGAACTAGATCTCCTACTTTTATTTTTGGGTACTGCATTGTTCAATAGGAGCAATTGAGTCGATTGAGGCGCCGTTAACACCAAAAATTTTTCCATCTAATAGAAACCAATTTGTACCCATTTCATCTCTTGAAACCCACGTAAGTAGTGAACCCTTTACAAGTCGTTTTCTCCAAGAACGCTCTTCGCCAAACGTTCCTATTTTTTCTAGAGGGTATACATTACTTCTTGTAACTTTATACATTCCTGACTTCATTGAATTTGCGTATCTTTTTCTTACTATCCTTCGGAATCCGGTCAGCTGAAGCCTAACATCTGATAACGCTCTGTAATCGTCTATCTTGTGTTCCCACGAACAAATTATTTTCCTTTTTAAATCGCATAGAATCTTTACTTGTTCAATTTCGCCGTCAGTTGCCATTTCTATAATTCTTTTTGGAATTCCTATCTCTGTCGATAGTCTTTTGTTTTTTATCATTGATCATACCTTTGTGGTTGTTTAATACTAATTTATTGTAATAGCTTCAAATAAGATTTATATTTTTTTATTTATTACGTGTACATCAAAAGCTAAAAACACGTATATTTTTCCTTCACATAAAACGTGTACAAAATCTTTTCCTCCTTCCCCTTTTTCATTAAAGCCAACTATTACTCCTCTAACAGATCTACGGTTTGCCCAAGTAAAACATTCAACCAAATCTCCGAGTTTCATTTTAAAATCTCAACAAATTGAGCGATCCATTTTTCGAAACCACCCTCTGTTAAAACTAAAACTTTATCCTTGGTGATTGTTTTTTTTCCAACTTTTACCCTGAATTCATTTGGATACACTTCAACAACAATTCCAACCAAAGGGAATTCTGCATCGCCGCCGAATCCTTCTACTTTTTTAACCAAATCTCCTGTTTTCATACTAGGACTCTAAGAGCAGCCGAAGTGTATGTGTCTATTTTTCCGTCGTTTGTCAAAACTTCAAAAACTTCTAGGCCTAGTTCGAGAGGGGGCAATTTTTTTATAATAATTCCTAACCTAATTTTTAGGTCTCTTGCATGCATTGCTTCAACAATGTTACCTATACCCATGTTCAAACATCCATATGTGAAGAGGCTGCCACTGATCTTGAAAATCAACTCCTCCGTTTTCAAAAAATAAAACTTTTCTAGGCTCTAGTTTTGATGGCGAAGGCCCGGATGAAAAATGATACATGTTTTGTTCATCCTTCCCACAAACTATCCTTACCCTAAATGCTTTTGGTGAAGCTCCAATATGAACTACTAAATCACCGGTACCAATTAAATCATCCATGATTAATTTTCCTCAAGCAGATTTCATACCCATTAACAGATACATCGCATTGTTGAACCATACACTCCTGAATTGAACCGTGATACTGACTGTACGGAATTAGGAACAGCATAATCCACAGGGTTAAAACGAATATTGTCAATGACCAAATTATGATATTTTTTCTAGATTTATACTCTGCCTTCATCTAACCTAATCCATTTTATTTAGCTCGTAATACGAAACTATCAAACCTATAAAAACAATTATAATTCCGGCATAAGCCCATGTTGTAATTATCATTTGCGGCGAAATTGGAAATCCCGGTCTATTATCGGGATTGCTCTACAATTAATTTCAGCCGGAACGTTAAAGAAGAATCTGTAAAGCCTTAAGGCCTCTTCTCGCGATGGCGCCACGATTGGCTCGTTTCCTTCCCTAGATCCATCACTGTTTTTAAAATAAACCATCCACTTTTTCATTTTTTTTCCTGTGTTTAAGGTTGTTATATTATACCGTTGTTGTTTTTTACGTGCAATTGTATTCTATTTTTAAAATGTCATCAACCCAGCCATTTATTCTTTCTTTGCCACCAAAGATGAATTCAAATCGTCTGGGTTGTATTCTATTTTTAAAATGTCATAAACTGGTATATGAAATATCTCGTTTTCTGAAAACACTACCCACTGGTCACAGAGAGCGTGAGAAACAAAATCGACAATTAGCCCTACCGTGTCTTCATCAGGATAGGGATGGATTAATTCGCCTATTCTCATCGATCACCTCCAGCGTTTTAGACCACAGCCTGGTTCCAAAAGTTCCGTCACCCCAACTGACATCTACTCGCTTTTTAGACCAAAGGTTTGGTACCTTCCAGATCCTTACAATTATTCCGAACTTTGCATCCTCAGATGTTTGTGGTTTATTTTTTTTAGATCCTGGAAAGCCTGTCCATTTTACTAAATTGCCTACCTTCATTTTATATTTCCTCTGGATTTCTGAATGCTAATTGTGTTTTTTCTGCTCTAACCGTTACTATTTCGCCTTTATATAGAATCCTTGCTATCTTTTCCCAAGTATGATACTCGATCAAGAGACCTAGTTTCCAATCTATTTTTTCTGTCATTCTGTGTTCGGTGTGAAACCTTACTATGTCACCCGCTTTCATTACATTTCACCAGATAATCGATTGCCATCATATCAATTTTGCCAGCTTCTTCGTTGTTGCCCCACATAACGAACACAAATTCATGGTCAATAATCTCTGTGACGATGCCAATAATTGAATTGCTAAGGTACGGATTGTGTTTAAACCAAGCCTTACCAAACGGGATCTCAAATACTAAATCACCTACATTCATTTTGTTCTCTAAGATAATGTAGTGTTGCAAACTTTACCATCATTGGATAATGAATATCATAACCTGTACCGGCATCTAGGTGGCTTTCTGTAATATGTTTTTTGTGAGGGTGGTCGATCTGCGTCCAGTTTTCCTTAAGCCTTTCAACCAGATAGTCAAAATCATAATCAGACATCACCGATGTTCCTTCGATATAATATGCATATGAAGCCATCATAAACCAAGAAACCAATTGATTTGGTGGCATTTCAGATATTTCTTTTTTAGATTTCATTTATTCTCCGGAGATTTTCTAGCCTGATTAGTTTGATGCCTTCTGGTAATTGCACCCACGCTCCGATACAATATGGTCCATCCTGGACTTTTAATATTATCCCTATATTACCATTATACGTCCATGGAGAACATTTTACAAGATTGCCGGCTTTCATTTCATGAATACCTGTACACAAACAATTGCGACGGATAGCAGAAAACAAATTACGGTCTTTAATGTAAAAGGTGTTTCTCCCATCAGAACCCATGTCATAATAGGAAAAACAGCGTAAGAAGTTGCAAAACCTATAAACCTAACTGACCACAATGCTTCCATGTCTGCCATCAGATATTTGACACCAAACCAAAACACAACTGCTGCAGGGTAACCAAAAATCAGGTTAGAAAGCAGAGGCTTATCGGCCCAGTACTCCCATACAAATTGTGAATTCTGGGATAACCAAAACCCAACATGGCCGACGCACATGAGCATACATGGCCAAACAATATTATAAAAATTTGTCATCTTTGCCGGTCCTATTTGCTAATCTTAACCATTCTTAAAGCGTCCTCAATATGTTGGCTCGAAGATTTGTTAACGTTTCCTTCTTCGGAAATATTGTCCCAATAAACCACATACACTGGCTTGTTATAGTGTTTGGCGTTTGTTTTCATAATGATCCAGCCATGCTTGCCTGGATAATCTTTGTGGAAGACTTTGTCTCCAACCATCATGATGATTTCCCTTTATGGTTTGCGTTGCCGATGTTTTCACCGACTTTTACAAAATTGACGTCGTTAAGTCCACCAGATCTTCGGTTGTTCCAGCCGCTGTTACTGTTCCATGCTTTTCCATATGCATCTGCGTCATCTTTACTACCAAAAGCAAGAATCTGCATTGCAGCCATTTTCCCAGATCCAGTTACAAAACCTCTGATAACCGGTGTATTAGCATCTGGATCGGGTCGGTCTAGATGACAATCTGCGCAAACATTTGCGTAGCCACCATATCGGCGGACTTTTTGTTCCCACTCGAATTCATCTTCACAATATTTGCATGGTCTAATTTTTTTATTCATTATGCTGCCTTTCCTTTTCTTTCTTCGGGTGATTTGTATGTTAGGTTTAGAGCGTCGAAAATATCTTGCTCTGTTTCTCCGGCTCTATATTCACCGGTTTCTCGGTGGAAGAGTCCGTATTCATTCAACTTAAAACCCCGGGATTTTGCTAACACACGCATTCTTAGATTGTAACGCATAGGGCCAGTGCACTGATATAGAGATGCTCCGTATGATTTTTTACTAGTAACGAAAATGTTGATGGGACGACCCTGAAACATACCAAAGATTTTCTTGGTAGCTCCATATTCATACTCGATGACGTTCTTAACTTCTTCTAGAAAGACAGAAGGATCATCTTTTGGAATGACGACAACGTCGATATCACCGATCATTTCTTTTTGTTGACGAATCGATCCAGCAAGTGTTACAACCTCACACAAAGGCTCTAGAGCTTTCATGAAAGCGTTACCTGTGATGATTGCTTCTGAATATGGTGTTTTTTCGAAATTTGCTTTAGCTGTATTTTTTTTATTGGACATTTAAGCTCCTGTGTTTAGTTTGATTTTTTTAATGAGGTGGCGATTCTTTTTTGTGATTTTAATTGCTTTTGAATTAATAGATTCTTGAATTTCCCATAAAATCATGAGTTCTTCAAAATTTTTCATATACCCTCCGTTTAAGATTGTTTACATATATAATTTAACCAATCTACACGGTTGTTGCACAGGTTTTTAGCTTAAAACAAAATAAAAAAAAACGCGGACAAAAGCCCGCGTTTTAGATTATTCTATGAGATGATCTTAGTAGTTAAGAGTCTTTCCAATAAAGTTATACAAAGCCTTTGCTTCCTTAACACTCATGGTCACTGTACCCGGAACTTCATTAGCTTGAAAACTATAGCCGCGGCCGCTGATGTCATAATCCTTAGAATGAATTGTGACTGTATTGGCACCGGCTTGGTGAGAAGTAGGATTGGTGGTTACTCGGAAATCAAAACGCTTGGTAGACTTCTTTCGGTTGATAGCTTTAACTGGTGTGCTCATTTATTCTCCTGAATATTTTTTGTTTATTTGTTCTTCGTTGAACTTTTATATCTTACACGATGTTCAGTTGTTTTACAAAAATAAATCAAAATTCATCCGTTATATCTTCTACAATAAGAGCTTGACCCATTTCTTCAGCGACTCTAGCATAATGGAATGCAAGAACTTTGCTTTCGTTGGATCCTGTCCTCATGTAATGACTAAACCATTTTTCATAAATTGAATAATAGTCTGGAACTCCATGAACGGAACCTGTGTCACGATATACTTTCATTTTTTTGACTCAAGCATTTCTATAATCTCTGTTTCTAAAAACTCTGCTTCTGAATAATACTTTCCTGCTAAAGAAAGATTTCCGTTTCTTTGAGCTTGAAACCCTTTTTCCTGTAAAGATTTAAGCCTAGCTTGCTTCTTTGCTAGCGGAGATTTTATACCAAATATTTTTTTAAGCCATTTCATCTATCACCTCGATTGCATCAGATCTTACCAAATAATAACCTGTTGGAAGTTGTATTCCCCACCACACAGAACAATGTACATCATATGGATCCATATCGTTGTTTCCGATGCGTTCTACAATTGTTCCAATTTGGTTAAAGAATTTATTGTCCTTCGGTCCTGGTTGTCTTATCACCAGAGACATGTCATTTTTTATAATTCTAACTAAGTCACCCACATTCATTGGCTGCCTTCTCTTTTGATTTTAGAAACTCTATATACCTCAATAGAGCACCATCAGTAGGCATAACCTCTCTCCATTTACCTTGGTAAAATATTGTATCTGAATCTGACGCGTATTTGCCACATCCGTATAGATCCTTTGGATGAGAGAACCCATTTAGAAATTGTTTTGACATTTTTATAATTGTTTTAGCGCGTTTATTATACATCCCTAAGGACTTTATGTATTCCCTCATTTCTATTTCGTTTGCCTGGCTAGCACTCAATACATTCGGCCAGCGTTTAAAAAATCCGTCGATGATGGGGTTAACCTGTTTGTGAGAAGTTAAATTTAACATAAGGCAACAAATCAACATTTTCCAGCGGTCCGGAAAATATCTCTCTTGAATCAAAGGATGAGACCAGGAATTAAGCTCCGGAGGATTCCAAATTGGGTGTGTCATCATTTAAGCTCCTGGAGATGTCCCGGCCATATTTTTTCTATTGTGTTCCCGTTCTCAGAAATAAACAAAACATCAAATCGTTTTTGTCTATGGCTGCAGTCTTGTGACACGATTATTCCTATTCTGGGTTGTTCTGTATTAATCCATCCGCCGGCAGGGCTTAATTCCAATCTGCTTCCGTGTTTTACCAAATCACCTACCTTCATCATACATCCTTTCTACTCTATACAATTCATCTTCCCAAAAATCACCAAGCTCACCTAAGACCAGTACTGAGACTGACCTTTTATCATAATAAAATTCTGGATCTGTTGGGCTTATATTCACAACAAGCCCGATTGCGTTTTCGGCATCGATCCAATTTGATGGATCGTCTTGAAATATCTCTACTAAATCACCGACCGTCATTAATAACCTCCAATGATGTGCTCTCTTCGTGAGATAAGCCATACTCTTTTTCCGGCCAGAGGACTAGAACTCTATCTCTAGTACATCCGTACCCATCATAAAAACCTTTGTCAATACTGAGTACCAATCCAGGTGCTGAGCCTGGCGCGCCAGCCACTACTAAGTCACCTACTTTCATTGGTCGCCCCACATTCTCCACAATGCCTCCTCATCCATAGTCTTGTCTTCAAGATGTAGCCTCTTTGACTGTTCTTCGTTGTAGTGCCAATCTCCATTAATACCATCCCACCTGACAACCGTATATCCGTCCCTTGTCATCTTGATGATTTTCCCTCGAGCCCACCGGTGTTTCCACATAGGAACCATAACAACTCTATCACCGACTTTCACATATCACCTCCACGTGGTGCGCCTCAATCCAGGTCGTACATCCGTCTAACCACAGTACAATTGGATGGTTTGCCACCTGGAAATTGTCGGGCCAGCGATTGTCGGTCCAGTCAACGATAAGGCCAAGCAGGCCCCGGTCAGATTTCAAGTTTTTTACCAAATCACCGATTTTCATTTGCTTTTCCTGTTTTGTTGTCTTTATGATTAATTTCTGAAATTTTTAGTCGAATCCACACGCCAATGAAAGGTATTGAAGAAGCCGCAGCAATGACGGCTTTCCATTCTCCATGACAGTTAGTTAAATGTTCAAGCATTATTTCTTCTCCATAGTAGGTCTCAACCAGATGGAAGAACCATGGCCAAGCAAGACTTCCAACGCAGTTTGTGCACAAGACGAGCTCAGAAACCTGATTGCTGATACAGAGTTGTTTTTAAACATTTTCTGCAATTCCTCTCTCACACGTTCGACGCTTACTGTGTCCTTCATCCAAAGCCATGGTAGAGCTGAGTTGAGCTCGCGGCGGAGGTCCTCAGAAGGACCAAGATCTTTAGTTACAATAAACCTGGCAGCTCGAAGAATTCTAAGTCCATCTTCATGCATCCTTTCTTTAGTATCACCAACACATCGAAGCGATCGCGTGACCAAATCTTCCTGGCCTCCGAAAGGATCGATAATATCTCCGATGGGTTCCAGAGTTCTGACATCAACCTCTCGGGCCATAGCGTTGACCGTAAAATCTCGGCGAGCAAGATCGTCCAGGAGTGTTCCAGCTTGAACGTGGTCCGGGTGGCGGCCATCTGAACTTGGTCCATCCTTACGGCACAAAACGACGTCAATCGAATCTCCGTTTGGCATGCGCCCGCGAACGGTAAAGAATTCAGGGGTGACAAGAAACACTCTATCCATGTTGAATTCACACCATCGTTTCAAAGCTCCCCAAGTAGGAGCCTCTGCGCAGAAGTCTCGGTCTGGAGGGTTATCAATTCCCATTAGTTCATCGCGGATTGATCCGCCAACTTCAAAAAGTCGAATAGTCATTTAGCACCTCCGTGCGCCTTTTGCCAGTAATCTGTAATTCCAATACAACCGGCGTTAATTGATTTGATGTTTTTTAAAGGTACCATCCGGCATGATCTATCTGCCTTTTCGATGTGACCTGTATAGTTTTTCCAAACGAGACTTGGAATAAAAATAATATCTTTAGAATGAGCAAATCCGTAACAATACCACTTGTTGTGGCCTACAAAACTCCTTCTCTTCATCTCGCAAAGCCTAGAAACGTTTTTACCCATCGCAAAGCAACATTCGATAAAGTGGCGTTGGTCACTAAGAACGTATGTGATATCACCTTCTTGTTTTTCGATTATGGCCAATTCACGATTAGTAAGGTCTGGGTTTTGGTTTTTGAAAAAATCCCAAGTCATCTCAAATTGAATTTCCGGAAAAGACGATTGCAATTTTTTCAGGACTTCGTCCTGAAATTTTAGGCCGGCTTTTGCACGGGCCGAATTGGGATTAAAAGGTGTGAAGGACATAAAGCTCTTAGGGTTTGTGTTTTGATTGTGATGGATTTCTAGCTGATTACTTTGAGCAGTTCTCGCTTAACATAAAGAGACTCTCCGGTCTTTGTACTTAGCACCTTTGCCCAGCCACCAGTAGGGCTGTGATAACTGAAAGACACTCGACACCGTGCCCGTTCCACGATCAACGTTTCGCTCTTATGGATCGCAAAAGTCTTGCACCTTGGTGGCAATTTAGATTCGCCGGCGCTGTTAATGCCCTTGCTTGATGGACTGTCGTACCATGCGTTGACCTCTTCTTCAGTGAGGTGACGATAACCTTCTACCTGGCCGGCTTCGTCGTTTGCGGCATGTGTGAGTGGATTCCATTCGGGGCGGTGTCCGCCGTTCCTGGTTGTAAAGCATACTGCCGGATTGAGTTTGACTAGGTTTCCCTTGCGCATGAAAGCTCCTTGGTTGATTTTTTCTTACATATATAATGTAACCCATTCCTATAAGTGTTGCACAGGTTTTAAGTTTTTAATTTTTCCAAAGAGGCTACATATACCGCTTCGATGATTCTTCCAGTATCCATTAATATTGATGCAACAGCTGCTCCATTCGGAGCAACACTGAAGCCTATGATCATGGCCGTGTTTTGAACGTGGCCAGATACAAATTTGCGATTAAACCTTACTAAGTCACCGACTTTCATTGATCACTTCAATGATACAGTCATCAAGGTCGAAAATCTCTATTTTATCTTCACACATGATATGGAGATAAGTCGAGTATGACACTATGGAATATTTGTCGCTAAAGAGGCTCTTCTTTTCTTTGATGTCCACTATTACTCCGACATATGTTTGGTCATACGTTTGGCCAGGTATATGTTTGACTTTGACTAAGTCTCCTACCTTCATAGTTCACCTCTAGAGACATCCAATAATTCTGTGTGAAACTTTCCAATTATCTGGATTTTCACAATTTTTATTGATCCAATCTCGCGCGGCACTAATCGCATCGATCAACTTTTCAAACTCCTCTCCGGAGCCAGAAAACATGGCAGGGCCGATAGCTGCGTTCGAAGTCTTGTTCTTAATTTCTACAATATACATTTTTCCTCTATTCCTTTCCTTTACAGACTATTAGTCTTTCGTTATTTCCTAGCTTTTCATGTGCGGCTAAACCGTAGGTAGCAACAATTTCCGTTACTATTTTTTTCATTATACGAGATTTTCCAGTGATTACTACAAATGGAATCTCTTCGTTGTGGCAAATATTTTCAAGCTTATAATACACATCTTTGTGTCTTACTCCGTGTAAATCAATTAACTTCACATATCACCTCCATTAAACTTTCCCCTATATCATAAGATTTTCCGACTTTAGGGTAAAAAACTGTAATGCAAGGATGTCTAGGTGACCCGCTCATTTGCTTGGAAAGAATAATTCCTATCCCCAACCTTTCCCTTTGTTCTTCTGCGGGTTGGTTTTGCCATCCCTCCGGAGGAACTTTTCTTATTACTAAATCACCGATCTTCATCTATTTCCTCGAAAAACTTAAGAAAATTTTGATCGAGCAGTCGTTTTTCCCCGTTTGCTAGAACTACATGGTTAACCACGCTATAGCCGTCTGGCCGGGTAATTATATCCTCACCCAAATATAAGACTGTACTGACATTTTGCCAAAAACTGTTTTGTGAATGCGGTAACATCCACTTGTGCCTAACCTCATAAATTTCACCGACTTTCATACATCACCACCAAATCTGAACCATGTTCCCAAGATAAACCACCGTTATGTTGCAAAAGAACCAAGTATACGTTGTAGTTATTATCGAATTCACCCATGGCAGAGTGTTGCTCTATATCCAGAATAATACCAGCTGGAACTGTTGGCTCCCTATTGCCTTCAATGTCTGACCAGCCTACAAAGTCACCGACTTTCATTTTACGTACAGATTCCAACCCAGAGGGACAAGATCAGACATCATCGGACCATCATATCTTACGGTCTCTCCGTTGTTCCATTGTACCAGCACTCCGCCTTCCCATACATTTGTAACCAATCCACGTGGTCGCTGTTCATCTGTTATATGTTTTACCATGTCTCCTCTTTTCATTCAAGTACCCTTCCTTCTTTTTCGATGTGAGATGTGTCGACCTTAAGTGCTATCAACACGCGGTCTTTTTTAAATACGCGAGCGCCTGAAGGGATTAGTCTGTATGCCATCAGATTTTGATGCCACTTTAGGATTTTCCAGTCCTGCGATTCAAAAGCCTGTTTCTTAATAAAACTACCAAAGCCGGCTCCTAGGAAGAAGCTAAGGAAAATTATAAAAAACATTAGTAGCTGATTCATTTCTTCTCCTGGTCAGTGTAGAATCTATCCCAAACTGTTTCGAAAACGTAGTTTGCGATTGTTAACGCGACATGTAGGAAGAAAGTCAAGCCAGTTGCCTCCCTTACATTGCCGGTAAATATTAACATGATTATAATTGTGATCAGTATCGATACAATCCTCCATGATATGACCTTCTTTATTCTATTCATCTATCTCCTTGTAGCTCTTAAGGACAGCGTCGGCGTACGCAAGTCCGGCTTCACTGTATCCATTATAAAGAGCTATTCCCTTTCTTAGGTCTCCATTCATTGTATCGATGGCGTTTTTAAGAATCCATGTTCCCATCATGATGTTGCCCTCGACCGTGTAGACATCACCCCAGGATAAACCGGTACCCGTGTGTAATCGATCCCAATTGTATGGTTCATCTCTCCATACACTAGGATTAATCTGCATTATTCCAATTTCTCCAGCCGCTCCAGTAACATCCTGTCGACACCTGGACTCACGATTGGCAATCACTTTAATGAGCTTGTCATCAATTCCATACTTTTTCTCAGCAAGCTCGACTGTAACCTCAAACTGAGGAGGCGGTGGTACTTCACAAATCACAGTTTTTCTCCTTTTCGATTTTAATTAGAGTTTCAGCAAGAATAGCAGACTGCTCGACATTCATGCATAGTTCTGGCAGTTCTCCGCTTTTAATACCACCATGCTTGATGATGATTGCAGCAATAATACCGGCTGGAACATATCCGTATACGGTGTCGAGTGGTTTGTACCAATCCTCAGCGAACTCCTTGATCAGGGGCTCTTCCGCGGATGGAAAGGCGATCTCGACATGGGTCCATGGCCCAGAATTGGAACGAGGAATAGAGAAATGAGTTGCGCTAGCCTGAATGCTAGCAGCCCATCCGGATTTGGTGTATATGGCTTTAAAGTGTTTCATTGTATACCTCAAATTTATCAGCGCTGAAGTTCGAGTGTGAGGTGTACCGATCATGATACTTAACCGGCTTAAGCCAGGCGACACTGCAATGAGCTCGGCCATCGCTAGCGACGGGAGTATACTTTTCAACAATACCCATCTGCCCAAGGAACCACCTAGCATAAGTTCCACTATCAGTAAACATTACCACATCTCCGACTTTCATCTTTACCTCCCCTTCCGCCGAATTTTTCCGGCCATTTTTTTCACCCATTTTTTTTCACCCTATTTTTCAAAAAGATAGCATTTCCAATGCTATTGTTCATAGTATCAATACTGTTAATTGTCATAAAGCGAGTAAGGACCTTGTGGCCTTACATCAGAAAAGATCTTTTCACCTTTCAGGCTCACAAGAACATATCCTAGACCGCTCCAAAGACATAACCCATACAAACACCCATGATTACA